>JAEIGA010010358.1_pt1 | contig 14132 bp, 19 predicted proteins | sample 9270691 | NCBI WGS metagenome assembly JAEIGA01 (sample SAMN17057246, study PRJNA624740) | gut metagenome | biome: biome; isolation source: fecal sample | host: Bos grunniens | place: China: Xizang | collected 2019 | reverse complement strand
ACCGATTAAAGGGTGCGAGCCTTTTTCCCCGGACAAAGGAGTGAGATCAAATGAGAAAGACTAAACCTAAGCAGACTTATGATGAGTTGCTTAAACTTGCGGAGGAATACGGAGTAGAAAACAACGCTTTATTTCTCGCTGCAGCTAAACAGTATGACCTGCAAATGAAAGTTATCGAGATGTTAAGACAGAGCATAGAAGAAAACGACTCTATGACCTGTGAGAAGGTTTATCGAGGTAAGGAGAAGAACTTATACGCAGATCCGTTGGTAAAAGAACTGCCAAGACACACGGACTCGGCTAATAAGACTCTTCTTACAATGCTCGATATTATCAACAAGCTCGGAAAGCCTGTGAAGAAGGAGTCAGCTCTCTCAGCATTTGAAAAGGAGTTCTCCTGATATGGATAACTTCATTCTCAAATACTACCAAGGCATTGAGGATGGATCTATAACGGTTGGTAAGTGGATAAAGCTCCTGTATGAATATGTGATAGAGGGACTTCGGAAGAAGTCCTTTTATTACGACCATAAGAAAGCGACTAAGGCTATCTCATTCATAGAGAGATTTTGTCGTCATCACGAAGGAGAACTCGGAGGTCAGCTTATCAAGCTTGAACTGTGGCAGAAGGCTTTTATCTCCGTTCTCTTCGGAGTGGTAGATAAGCACGGCTACCGACAGTTTAATGAGATCCTGCTCGTAATGGCAAGGAAGCAGGGTAAGACCTTACTCGCTTCTGCGATAGCAACTTATGAAGCATATGCAGACGGAGAGTACGGAGCCAGAGTCTATATGGCAGCTCCTAAACTCCAACAGGCTAACATTTGCTACGACCAATGTTACCAAACGATAAAGAAGGAGCCTGAGTTAGAGAAGTTCGCTAAGAAAAGACGAACGGATATTTATATCGAGTATTCTAATTCCTCGATAGCTCCGCTCGCTTTTAGTGAAAAGAAGTCAGACGGACTTAATGTATCATGTGCGGTCTTAGATGAGGTGGCAAGTTGGAGAGGACAGGCAGGACTTCGCTTCTATGAGGTACTTAAGTCCTCGGTCGGTGCGAGAAGACAACCTATACTGCTCGGTATCACTACCTCAGGATATGAAAATGACGGAATATATGACGCTTTGATAGCGAGAGCTACAAGGCTTCTGACCGGGGGAAGTAAGGAGACTCACTTCTTACCTCTCCTGTATATGATAGATGACATTGACAGATGGAACGATATAAACGAACTCCAGAAGGCTAACCCTAACCTCGGAGTAAGTGTATCTCCAAAGTATCTGATAGACGAATTAGCGATAGCTGAGAATAGCTTAAGCAAAAAGAGCGAGTTCTTAACGAAGTACGCTTGCGTTAAGCAGAATAGCTCTTTGGCTTGGCTCGATATACAGACTATCAAAGCTATGTGCGGTAAGGAGTTGAAGTTTGAGGACTTCGCTCATTCCTACTGCGTAGCAGGTATAGACCTGTCAATGAGTACAGACTTAACGGCTGCGGTTATCGTAGTCGAGAAGGAGGGAGAGCTTTACTGCTTCGCTCACTTTTGGCTACCTTCCGAGAAGATAGAGGAAGCGATCAGTAGAGACGGACTGCCTTATCAACAGTATATAGCTCGAGGGTTCTTATCCTTATCAGGGGAGAACTATATCGACTATAACGACTGCTATAAGTGGCTTGTAGACATAGTGGAACGGTACGAGATACTACCCTTAGTCGTAGGCTATGACCGATATTCCGCTAACTATCTGATAAACGACCTTAAAGCTTACGGCTTTGTTACGGATGACGTTTATCAGGGAGATAACCTATACGGAGTCCTCCAAGAGATGGAGGGCTTTATGAAAGATAAAAAAGTCCATATAGGAGATAACGACTTGCTTAAGGTCCATCTTCTTAACTCCGCTATCAAGATGAGCACGGAGAGAGGAAGAGGTCGCTTAGTCAAGCTTAAGCCAAACGACCATATAGACGGAGTGGCTGCTATGGCTGACGCTTTTTGTGTCAGACAGAAGTGGTACGAGCAAATAGGAGAGCGTTTGAGGAATGAAAGAGAGGAAAGAGGATGAGCGTTATCGACAAGATACTCGGTAAGACCAAGGAAGCCGAGAAAGTAATCGAGTCAGGGAAGACCTTTAAGCTCGTATCTGCTTACGATCCTGTCTTCCGAGACTGGAGAGGACAGATCTATGAGTCTATGCTCGTAAGAGCTGCGATAGACGCAAGGTCAAGACACGTTAGTAAGCTTAAGGTCGAGTTTATAGGAAGTGCTAAGCCTGACTTATCAGCGAGGTTAGCAAAAAGACCTAACCCTTGGGACACATGGTCGCAGTTCCTTTACAGAGTAAACACGATACTTGACGCTACTAATAACTGCTTACTCGTTCCTATCTATGATGACGGACTTAATAAGATAGGCTTCTTTCCGGTACTCGTAAACGCAGTTAAGGTAGTCGAGTATAAAGGGGAACTATGGCTTAAGTACAAGTACAGAAACGGAATGAGAACGGCTGCCTGTCGGATGAATGAAGCAGCTCTGCTTCGTAAGTTTCAGTTCCGTAATGACTTCTTCGGAGAGACTAACGGCACGTTAGATGAGACTATGGACCTTATCTCCATTCAGAAGCAGGGCATTAAGGAAGCTATCAAGTCTACGAACTCTTATAAGTTTATGGCTACCTCTTCGAACTTCGCTTTGCAGGCGGACTTAGAAAAGGATCAGACGAACTTTAGTGAGCGTAACTTCTCCAAAGAAGCGAGAGGCGGTAAGGTCCTCTTATTTCCTAACACCTACAAGGACATTAAGCAGATAGACATTAAGCCTTATACACCTGACAAAGATCAGATGGACCTTATCGAGCAGAACGTCTACGACTACTTCGGAGTCAATAAGGACATTCTACAGAATAAGGCAGTAGGCGATAGTTGGACTGCTTTCTATGAGGGTGCGGTAGAGCCGTTCGCTATTCAGTTTAGCGAGACTATGACTTCTGCTCTTTATAGTGAACGTGAGATAGCCTTCGGAGCCGAGGTCGCTTGTACTACTAACAGAGTGCAGTATATGAGCTTCACGGATAAGAAGGCTTATGTAGAAGGCGGTCTCGACAGAGGAATACTTACCATCAACGAAGCAAGAGAGGTATATAACCTGCCTCCGTTGCCTCCTGAGCAGGGAGACCGCTTCGTGGCTCGAGGAGAATATTACTTCATACAGGAAGAAAACCCTAAGGAGGGAGAAGACAATGATAAAGAGTGACAGAGAGTATAGAAGCTTCTCTATTGAGAAGAGAAATGAAGAGGAAGGCAAGGAGCCTTCCTTTTTTGTTGAAGGTTACGCTTCGACCTTTGAGGAATATACGCTTTTTGAGGATGACGAAGCTATCTACAACGAGCGTATCGAGCCTACGGCTTTCAATGAAGCAGACATGACAGACGTAGTCTTCCTTCTCGACCATACAGGAAGAGTCTACGCAAGGACAAAGAACGGAACTGTAGAGCTTTCCATAGATGATAAAGGTCTCTTCTCCAGAACTGACCTGAGTAAGACGGAAGCTTCTCGCAGCGTTTATGAAGACATTGAAGCAGGCAATTACGATCGGATGAGCTTTGCCTTCACAGTTGCAGAACAACGCTTCGAAGAGAAGAGAAGTGAAGGAGAGAAGCCTATTTATACAAGGATCATTGACCGAGTTAAGAAGGTCTATGACATATCAGCGGTCGGTTTCCCGGCTAACCCTACTACCAATATCGGCATAGCTACTCGAGAAGCCTTTGACGGAGCGATCGAAGGCTTTAAAGCGGAGCGACTTAAAGAGGAGCGAGACCGACAGGAAAAGGCAAGGCAGAGAGCTATCGCAAAAATCAAGCTTTTGGAGGTCGATTATGACTAAAGAAGAGATTATGGAGCTTGACTCTGAGGCTTTGGAGCTTCGTTTTAGCGAAGTAAAGGAAGCTATCGAGACAAACGCAGAAGGTACAGACTTCGAGGCATTGTCTCTCGAGTTGGACTCTATCAAAGAGAGAAAGTCCTTCTTGGCTGAGGAAGCAAGGAAGGCAGACATTCAGGCAGTCATCAACGAAGTTGAGACAGAGCCTACAACTATTGAAATTCCTAAGGAGGAAAGAAAGATGGCAGACGTTATGGAGATCAGAAATACTCCTGAGTACATTGACGCTTACGCAGAGTACATTAAGAGCGGAGACGACAGAGAGTGCAGAAAGCTTATGACAGAGCTTGCTACAGGCGGCACTATCCCGGTTCCTACATTCGTTGAGGATGAGATCAGAACTGCTTGGTCAGAGAACAAGATCCTCGCAAGAGTTAAGAAGGCATATCTTAAGGGAGTTCTTAAGGTTGGCTTCGAGGTATCTGCTGACGGTGCAGTAGTTCACAATGAGGGTGCAGACGCTCCTTCCGAAGAGAAGCTCGCTATCGGTATCGTATCTCTTACACCTAAGAGCATTAAGAAGTGGATTACACTTTCAGATGAGACTATGGACCTTAAGGGAGAGGCTTTTCTCCGTTACATCTATGATGAGCTTTCTTATCAGATCGCTAAGAAGGCAGAGGATGAGCTTATCGCTAAGATACAGGCTTGCGGTACAGTTTCCACTAACACTTCCGTTACTAACGTAGCAGTTCCTATCGTAGAGAATACAGGTACTCTTTCCGTATTCGCTGAGGCTATCGCTCAGCTTTCCGACAGAGCTTCTAACCCTGTAATTATGATGAACAAGGCTTCATATGCTACGTTTAAGGCTCTCCAGTATTCCGCTAACTACCCTGTAGACATCTTCGAGGGTATGGAGGTTCTCTTTAACGATACGATTACTTCTTTCGCTGCAGCTACAACAGGCGTTGCTTACGCTATCGTAGGCGACCTCGGAGTTGGTGCTATGGCTAACTTCCCTGAGGGAGAAGGTATCGCTATCAAGTATGATGACTTGAGCCTTGCAGAGTCTGACCTCGTTAAGATCGTAGGTAGAGAGTACGTTGGTCTCGGTGTAGTTGCACCTAAGGCTTTCGTAAGAATTATGAAGGACATTGAGTCTTGATCGTTTAACTAAGGAGTGACAACATGGACACAAAAGAACTGAAAATACTAATTGCCATACCATCTATGGACACGGTAGCTGCAGGGTTCGCTCAGAGCTTGGCTATGCTTCGTAAAGTTGGTCTTTGCTCTGTAAGCTTCGTCTGCGGATCGCTGATTTATGACGCTCGTAACAAGCTTGCTTATCAGGCGGTACAGATGGAAGCGGACTACGTTATGTGGTTCGACTCTGATATGGTCTTCCAAGACGATACGCTTATCCGTCTATTGAAGACTGCGGAAGAGAAAAAAGCTTCCATTGTGAGCGGTTTGTACTTCCGGAGGTCAGCTCCTTTTACTCCTGTCGCTTTCGATACATTGACTATTGATGACGAAGGTGCAAAGTGGACTGACTACAAGGGAGAACTTACAGGAGTCCATGAGGTAGGCGGTATAGGGTTCGGTTGTGTCCTCGTTCACGCTGACGTTATACACGAATGCTTTGCTAAGTACGAGACTTGTTTCTCCCCTATCGGCTCGGTAGGGGAGGACCTGTCCTTCTGCTGGAGAGCTAAGCAACTTGGCTACTCTACCTATCTTGACTGCGACATTAAGTGCGGTCACGTTGGGCACGTTATCGTAACGGAGGGTATTTACAAGGCATTGGCAGGAGGTAATAAGAATGAAAGTAAAAGCTAAGACTGCTTTCTTTAACAAGGACATTCTCTATAAGAAGGGAGACGTTCTCGAGATCGAGACCTCAGCATTTAACCCTATCAATATGGTAGAGGTTCCTGAGGTTAAGACAGAGAAGAAGTCCGCAGAAGTTAAGACGGAAGCAAAGAAGAAGACTACGACTAAGAAGAAGGTATAACTATGGCTCTTATAGATGAAGTACGCTTTGCACTAACAAGGGTATCGAGTCAGCTTGATACTGCAGTCGAGACGGAACTACAAAGATATGTAGACGCTGCTATTCTCGACTTAACCGAGACAACTGATATTATCAGCTTCACGGCATTGACCGCAGACGCACTTCAAAGGGAGGCGGTTATTGCTTATTGTCTCTACTCATTCGAGAAGGACACGGCTCGTAAGGAAAAGTATAAGGTCGCTTATGATGACCTTAAAACTAAAATGCTTATGAGTTCTCACTACTCTACGCTCGGAGCCGTAGAAGAGGGAGGTTAAGCTTATGACTAAGATAGGCAAGGTCTCACTCATTACGGAAACGCAGACGCAGGACGGTATCGGACAGGTTACTACTTCGGAGGCTACTACAGACGTTATCGCAGAGGTAAAGTCCATAACTCAGTCGGAGTTTATGCAAGGTAAGCAGGGCGGATTAAGTCCTGCTTATGTTTTCGAGGTATCTGTCTTCGCTTACTCAGGGCAGAAGATAGTAGTCTACAAAGGCAATAGGTACTCAGTATATAGGACCTATGAAGCGGATGAGAATACTATCGAGCTTTATTGTGAGTATGAGGTAGGAGCTAACGGAGAAGAGGAGGAGTCCTGATATGATGGAGAACGTCACAGTAGAGGGCGGTTCCTTGGATGACCTCATAGCGGAGACTATGAAGGCTTCGGAGGCTGCGGTAAGAGCTGCGAGCAAAGACGCAGCTAAGAAGGCAGCTAACGATACTGCGAAGAAGCTTAAATCTACCTCTCCAAAGAGGAAGGGCGGATATGCTAAGGGATGGAAAGTGACCTTTAGAGACGGAGGTTACATAGTCCATAACTCACGCTTCCCCGGCTTCACTCAGCTTCTCGAAAAAGGGCATGACGTAGTAGTGAACGGAAAGAAAGTAGGAAGAGCAAAGGCAGAGCCTCACATAGCACCTGCAGAGCAGGCAGGAGTAGAGGACTTCCGCTACAGGATCTATGAAGAAGTGAATAGGAGGCTATCTGAAATATGACTACATTAGAGGATATTAAGACTGCCTTTAAGGACTATCGCTACTTCTACGGCTCCGCTCCTGTCGGTACTAAGCTTCCTTACTTGGTCGGTAACAACGTAAGCTCTTCTAACTTCTCCGCAGACTGCAAGGTTTACGAGAAGGAATATCAGTTCGAGCTTTCATTCTATTGTCTCAAAAAGAGCGAGACTGCGGAGGAGGCAATAGAAGCCATACTCGACTCGCTCGGTCTGATCTGGGATAAGGTAGAAGCCTTTGACGAAGATCAGACATTTTATCTAATAACATATACTTTTTGGAGGTAAGCAAATATGGCTGCTAATAAAGTAAAGTTCGGTTTGAAGAACGTCTACTATGCCAAGGCTACAGAGACTACGACCTCTGGAGTTACTACAACTGCTTACGGAACTCCTGTAGCTTGGGCAGGTGCGGTTAATCTCGAGGTTAATCCTTCTTCCACAGATCAGACAGTCTTCCGTGCAGATGATAGCGACTACTATATCGTTAGTGGCTCTTCTCAGGGCTTTGATGGTACTTACGAGTGTGCATATATCCCTGAGGCAGTAGAGACAAATATTCTCGGTATGAAGAAGGATGATAACGGTGTAATCTGTGAGTCATCCGCAGATACTGTAGAGTATATCGCTCTGCTCTTCGAGATTAACGGAGACAATAGCGGAAGACGCTATCTTATCCCTAAGGTTAAGCTCGCTAAGCCGGGTATCTCTGCAGAGACAACAGGCACAGACGGAAATCAGCCTAAGACAGTTTCATTGTCTTTCACGGCTTCTCCGAGACCTGATGACGGAATGGCAAGACTCCATACAGGAGATACGACAGACTCGACAACCTATAACAACTGGTTCTCGACTGTCTATACGCCTTCCTTTACAGGTTCCTAAGGAGTCGATAACTTCAACTTATCTACCCCGGATCTACTGTAAGGTCCGGGGTATTTCTTTAATATCGGAGGACAATTATATATGAAGACTACATTAAGCGTAGGGGATAAGAGTCTTAACGTAGTGTGTAACGCATTTACACCTATTCTGTTTAGACAGATTTTTAAAAGGGACTTCCTTGTAGAGTTCTCGAGTATGTCAGATAAGGCTACGGAACTCATAAAGAAGTCACAGGACTTAGCAAAGCTACAGAAGGACTTAGAGGATGAGGCTATCACTCAGGAGGCATATCTTAAGAGGTTTACGGACTTGGATATATCTTCCGAGAGCATTGAGTCTATGAATAGCAGAAGCGAGTTAGCTTCTATGCTTCTCTTCGTAATGAATAAGCAAAGCGAAGAGGAAGAGCCTATGAAGCTCTATAAGCTTAGTGAGGTAGACTACTTCTCATTCCTCTGTCAGTTCGAGAAGGGAGAACTTAACACGGCTTCCGTTATCGGACAGGTCCTCGCAGTCTGGAAGAATGACTCAAAGGCTTTGGTAGAGTCAAAAAACGCATAAAGCCTACTACCCGAGAGTTCACTACTGCCTTATTTGCTCTCAGAGCGAAGCAGACAGGCTTTAGCTTGGAAGAATTAAGCTCGGTGTCAGTAGGTTTCATTAATGAGATTTTAATCGAGTCAGGAAATGACTCATATCAATATCCACAAAAGGCAGACCAAAACGATATAGATAAATTCTTTGGAGGATAACGACATGGCAAGCGGAGCTATTAAAGGCATTACTATTGAGTTTAGAGGAGATACTACTAAGCTCGGTAAGGCTCTTAATGACGTTAATAAGGAAATAAGAACGACAGACTCCGCTTTAAGGGAAGTCGATAAGGCTCTTAAGTTAGATCCTTCAAACGTAGAACTCCTCGCTCAAAAAGAGCAGTTGCTTAATAAGCAGATAGAGCAGACGAGAGAGAAGTTAGAACTACAGGCTCAGGCTGCGGAGGAGGCAGCCAAGGCACTTGAAGAAGGAACTATCACTCAGGAAGAGTATGCTAAGTTAGCAGCTCAGGTATCTACTACTGCTTCTAAGCTTGATGAATTAGAGTCCTCAGCCTCAGGTGCAAGTGGAGAACTCCAAGAGACAGGACAGGCTGCGGAAGAAGCAGGAGACGAAGCAGAAGATAGCGGAGATAAGTTCGAAGCTTGGGGAGAGGTAGTTAAGGGAGCTGCAGAGGTAGCGGTAGCCGGTATAGCTGCGGTTACGGCTGCAGTAGTCGCTACGGCTACGGCATTGAGTGACGCTACTATTAACACGGCTTCCCTTGCAGATGAGATACTTACTATGTCATCCGTGACAGGAGTATCTACGGACACTATACAGGCTATGAACTATGCCTCCGAGTTACTTGATGTATCTACGGAGACTATGACAGGTTCTATGACTCGACTTATTAGAACTATGTCAAACGCTCAAGATGGCTCGGAGTCAGCTATCGAGGCTTTCGATAGTATCGGTGTAGCTATCACAAACGCAGACGGAAGCTTAAGAGACTCGGAAGACGTATTCTGGGATATTATCGACAGTCTCGGTGATATGTCTAACGAGACAGAGCGAGACGCTGCAGCTATGGAACTTCTCGGAAGAGGAGCGAGAGAACTTAATCCTCTTATCGAAGCAGGCTCAGGAGCCTTTGAAGAGTTAAGACAGGAAGCGGAAGAGACAGGCTACATTATGAGTGGCGATACCTTAGACGCTTTCGGAGAGCTTGACGACAATATGCAGAGGATGAGGAACGGAGCTACCGCAGCGAGAAACGCTATAGGCGGTATCTTACTCCCGGTTCTTACTAATCTGTCGAGTCAGGGTGTAAGTCTCTTAAATGACTTCACTAATGCAGTCTTAGATACAGACGGAGATTTAAGTCAGCTCGGTTCTGTAATAGATGAGATGGTCCCACAGGTCATTGAACTGTTAAATGAGTATATCCCTATATTAATTGATATAGGCGGTACTATTATTGGTACTTTGGCGAGTGCTTTGTTAGATAATATGGGCTTAATCCTGAGTTCTGCAGGACAACTCATATTAACGATAGGTCAGGGCATAATCGACCATCTCGGAGATTTGGCTCCAATAATCGCAGATCTATTAGTTCAAACGGCAAATTTCATTGTCAATAATCTTAATACAGTCCTCTTAGCAGCTATCCAGATAGTAATAGCAATAACTGAGGGCATAGCACAGGCAGCTCCGGAATTGATACCTGCCATAGTGGACTGCGTATTGTTAATGTGCGAGACGCTTTTAGGTCCTGAGTGCTTGCCTCAGCTTATCGTAGCAGCTCAGGACTTGCTAATGGGCATTGTAGAGGGACTTATCTTAGCCACTCCGGATATTCTCGCTTCAATTCCTCCGCTCATAAGTGCAATTATCGAGTCATTCAGTCAGCTTGGACCTATGCTCGTAGATAACGCTTATGACTGGGGATATGACATGATAGTCAGCCTGATAAACGGTATGGAGGATATGCTTCCTGCCTTAGCGAGCGGAGCTGCAGGAGTCGCAGGTACTTTGGCGGCATACCTACATCACACTACGCCTGATAAGGGACCTTTGAAGGATGACGATAAGTGGGGTGCAGATTTTATTGATAACATCATCCAAGGTATGGATAGCGAGGACTTAGCTTTAGAGCGTTCGATCTACGGAGTCGCTAATACCATCTATAACGGAATGGACTATACTTCTCAGCTCGCAGGTATATCAAGTCAGCTTGCAGGTATAGGAGTGGGCGGTATTATGCAGCCTATTAACGTCTATATTGGTTCTCAGAGAGTGGCTACGGTAGTTGCTAACGCTAACGCAGAAAATAACTACAGGACAGGAGGTCTCTAATGGCTCTCGGTAAGTATATCAAGATCAATAACGAGGTAGTTCCTAACCCTACGAGCTTCGACTACTCACTTAACCCTAACGAGAATATCTTTACGAGTGAAGCAGGAACGGAGATGAGTAATATAGTCCGACTTGACAGACCGAGTTGGACTGCTTCGTTTCCTTGCTCTTCCCGGTATAGGGATAAATTCATAGGTTGGTGCACTTCTCCTTCCGTCACTTGCAAGATAGACAACGGAACGGAGATGACCGGGAGACTTCGCTTAGGCGGAGCTATCACTTTAGTAGAAGACTCGGAGTATGTAGGAGGAACTCAGGGACTTTGGAATGTCCCTGTGGTATTTGAAGGAGAGTAATTATGTATCAGGTCTCTAATGCCTTTAAAACAATGATGAAGAAGGCTCAGAGAGTCGAGCACGTTAGAGGCACGGTAGGTAATATCAGCTTTACGGATCGTAACGTCATAAGCCTATCTTACTCTAACAGGTGCTCAGATACCTCAGATGTAACTTTAGGTTATGCCTACATAGGAGAGCTGCAAGTCCAATTTGTTAATATGCTTATTGCTCGAGGAGCTTGGAGAGGTAAGGTCATCTCTTTGGAGTACGGACTCGAAGTAGATCCAGAGCTTCATACCATAGAGTGGGTTCCTGTCGGACAGTTCACTATAACTCAGGCTGAATGGTCTGATATAGGCATAACAGTAAGAGCTTCTGATGTATTAAGCAAATTAGATACGGCTTTCGGTGCTTCGTCTACCTCAGGAACGATATACGACTTCCTCGAGTTAGTTGAGGAACTGTCCTTCGTTCCTAACGGCATGACCGCCGAGAAATGTGCGAGCCTTCCTAACGGTACGGAGTCCTTAGGTCTTTATACGCAGAATGACATAACTACTATAAGAGACTTCTTAGGAGCCGTAGCACAGGCTACAGGAGGCTTCGCTACTGCGGATAGGACAGGAGGCTTTGTTATCCGCTCCTACGCTGATAGCACGGTCGTAGACACGTTACAGGCAAGGGAACGTATAAGCGGTTCGGTCTTCTCGGACTTCTCTACTTCCTATTCTGGAATATCCATAACGGATATAGAGTCAGGAGCGACTGTCTACTATACGAGCGGAAGCGGAGCGGTCATCTCCATAGGCTCTAACCCTTTGTTACAGTATGGAGTAGATACGACCAAAACAAGGATAAGGGGAGCGGTTGCTACTGTAGCTCAGAGCATAGCCTATACTCCCTTTAACATCTCGGTTCTTAACTGTCCTGTCTATGACCTTGGCGACTTGTTAGAGCTTGAAGGCGGAGTGGCAGGAGAAGATACAGTCACGGCTTGTGTAATGTCTATTGAGTGGACTTTTAAGAACTCAATGACGTTACAGGGCTTCGGTGCAGATCCTTCACTAAGTAAAGGTAAGACCAAGACGGATAAGGCTCTTAACGGAATGAAGAGTAAGACCTCCGACAAAGACGTTATTACTCACGTTTACGTTAATTCTATCGCTCATAATATTGGAGAGAATACGGAAGTCAGCATAGCGGAGATACTCTTCGCTACTGTAAAGCCTAAGACGGTTAAGACCTTAACGGAAGTAAACCTCGATTTAACTATCACAGATACGGTTAATAATAAGGCTTCCTGTCAGGTCTTTTACTATCTGAATGGTAATTTACTACCCTACTCTCCGATAGAGACTTGGGATGAAGACGGAAAGCATATTCTCTCGCTTATGTATCCTCTGGAGACTTTAGCTGGAGACAGTTCCTACGACTTTGACGTAAGGATAGAGCTAACCGGGGGAGAAGCGACCATAGCAGCAGGAGATATACATTGTCTCCTCGAAGGTCAGGGACTCGTAGCAGTTGATGAGTTCAACGGAACGATCAAGTGTACAGACGAGTTCGAAGCTATCTACCTCGGTCAGAATGTGGTTAGTCTCATTGATACCTTCGACCTCACGACAGAAGGCGGTTCTATTGATAACGTGCTTATCACAGAGAACGGAGATTATATCGTTACTGAAAATGGCGACTTTATAACAAGGAGTTAAACGAATATGTCAAACTTTCAAATTCACGAACTTACGGAAAAAGCGATTAACCGCAATTCAAACATCATTCACGATACTTTGAATGGCGGAAGTTATGAAACAGGCAAAAACCTCGCAGGAGCGGTAGCTGACCTCGCTTCCGCTAACGTAGCAAGTCCCTATGACGATACCGTTACCTACGCCATAGGTCAGTATTGTTTGTATGAGGGCGACATTTATCGTTGCATAGCTATCACGACAGGTGCGTTTGACTCTACTAAATGGACTCAGATAGTAGTAACAGGAGAGTTCAGACGAGTTGTCGAGCTGACTTCCGCACAGTACGCACAGCTTACTCCTGCGGAACAGAATAATGGAACTATCTACATCAAGACAGACGAAGAAACTACCGCCGCCGATATTCCTTATTCAGCAGGTGTTAGTGTTGCGGATAAGATTGATGATATGACAACTTATTCAACAACTGAAAAGGTTGTTGGTAAATGGGTTGATAATAAGCCTATTTATAGAAAGTATATTAGCGGCTCAATTACAGATGGTGATACTCTTGTTAGCGGTGTTGATACATTTATAAGTGCTTTCGGTGTTGTGTATATTGCCTCGGTAGGTCGTTTAATTCCTTACTATGAGTATTTTCAAGGTGCTTCGTATGGTGCAACGGTGCGAAAAGTCGGCACTAATATTACAGCAAGTATTTTGTCAAACAATTCATCATCTTCAGCAGGTCAATCAAATTTATTTATTGATTATACAAAGGCATAAGGCGGTGAAACTATGAGCCTTGACAAAGCTATAATTCACGGCAAGGAACACAGAAAACAATACCGAGGTTCAAAGGATATTGACTGCACTTGTCGTAATCACGGTTCGTGCGTTTGGTGCAGAGATAACAGGCTATATAAGTTTAGGAAGAGCGAGGTTGAAGGAGAATGAAAGCAACAACGACCTTTGAACGACTAATGCCGACAACGGCAGACGGAGAATTAATTAAGGTAACAACAATTTATTCCTCTTTTTATAAAGAGGAAATAGATAATTTACAAGCAGATTTGCGGAAATCTATTGGTGCAGGAATAACAATGATAGAAGCAGAGAATGAAGCGAGGTTGAACAATGGCAAAATCTCGAACAGGAAAAGCGAGGTGAAACAATGGCAAAAGCGATAATAAACGGACAGGAAATATTCGGGAATGTGCATATGGGAGAGGGTGGCGGTGCGAGTGCGGAAGCCGTACTTGATAACGGACAAATAAGCACTACATCAAGTTATGCTACGGCTAGCTTTAATGATATAAGCGGTTATGAGTATGTGTTGGTGCGTTTCCGTGATACTGT
>JAEIGA010010357.1_pt1 | contig 14133 bp, 16 predicted proteins | sample 9270691 | NCBI WGS metagenome assembly JAEIGA01 (sample SAMN17057246, study PRJNA624740) | gut metagenome | biome: biome; isolation source: fecal sample | host: Bos grunniens | place: China: Xizang | collected 2019 | reverse complement strand
CGTGACCATCGACCCGAAGGCAATGACGGTCACTGCCAACACATCTGAGGCTTTGCAGAAGGTCAAGGAAATCGACGGCGTGACCATCGACCCGAAGACAATGACCATCACTGCCAACACATCTGAGGCTTTGCAGAAGGTTCAGGAGTTGGTGGCTGATGTTGGCGGAAAGGTTGTAAACGTAAAGGTGGTGCCAGTACTGACTGATGCAGACATCGACAAGCAACTTCAGAAGCAATACGGTAAAGCTATTCAGGTGCCAATCATACCAAAGCTGACGGCTGGTGAGAAACTGGAGATGGAGGTACGCACCAAGCTGTCCGATTCGAACATCGAGACCGACATGCAGACGCTTCGCACGCTTCTTGAAACGCAAATCAAAAACGGTATCGAAGGCATCGACATCCCCACTGATGCATTGATGGATCAAATCATTGGTGAGGGTATGGATATTCCAGACGAATACTGGCAGAACCTGCAAGACCAAATCAATGCAAAGCTGGCAGAGATGGAAATCGACCCGATTAACATTGATTTTAAAACGGGAGAGTCATCAAAGGAAGAAAAGAAAGAACCGAAAGAACTGACCGAATTTAAGGAGTTCAACCAAAAGGCAGGACAATTCATTAGCGGACTGCAAAGCGTATCGAGCGGACTGAAGGGACTCGGCATCCAGCTTCCAGCAGGTGTTGACCAATTAATAAGTGCCATGTCGAGCGTGATGCAAATCCTACAGGGCGTACAATCCATTATATCTGTATTTTCTACGGGAGCAATGGCAGCTAATACGGCGGCAGTCATAGCAAATACTGTTGCTCTATATGCTAACACATTTACACCTTCATTATTTGCCAACGGCGGTATCATTCACGCTGCCAACGGATGGGCAGGCACCATACCAGGCAACAGCTACAGTGGTGATAACATCCCGATTATGGCAAATGCGGGCGAGCTGGTTCTGAACAAAGCCCAGCAGGGCAACCTTGCTTCGCAACTTGAAAACGGTGGACTCCATAACTTACAACTTGAAACACGAATAGATTCCGAGGAGTTGATCATCATGATAAACAACAACGGCATGCGCCGTGGGCTTGGAAAACTTATAAACGGATAAAAGGTATGGCATATTGGACTGTAGATTTTACAAGTCGAATTGGAAGGAAAATCCATATAGACATCAGCGGTAAGCAGGGCAACACTAACGAAGCCCTGATTCCTGCTGCCACACCGCTGTATATTGAAGAGGAGGGCAACAACGACCTGTTTGTACCCGTGAAGACGCAATCAGGTTATATCACCATAGTTTCAGATAACGTAGGACTGTTAAAAAGCATCATTCCAATACAAGGCGGAACACACACCGTTCGAGTAACAGACATAACAAGCCAGAACCATGTGCTGTTATGGGTTGGATATGTGCAGCCTAAAATGCTGTCATACAAAATATGGCAAGGGAAAATACGGATGCAGATACCAATAGAGTGCCCTTTGTCAGCTCTGCGTTATCAGATGTTTGCATCGAGCGAAAAGTTCCTCACAGTGGCTCAGATGTTATACATGATGACGAAGGACTTTAGTAACGTCGTGTTGCAAGGAACATTCCCAGCTGTGTCAGGTGCGTCTGCTGACTATATAGGCAGCTCATGGTTAGCAAAGAAATTCTTCACAAGTGCATTCAAGAATGAAGAACTCAACAATCTTGAAGCACTCGAAAAACTATGCACATTCTTCGGGTGGACATGCAGATGCGGAAAGGATTCGTTGGTTGACAACTACCAAGACATCAGTGTGTATTTCATACAGAACAGAAACACGGACTATGTAGGACGCAGAGACCTGTATATACTAAGCCAGTCGCAACTGAATGCTTCGACACCAGTCGGAACAAAAATGAGCGGGTGGATAGAGCAGACACTGCCTGAGAATGGTACGGCAGACAACAAGGCTGAAATAATACTGTCAGAAGGAATCAAGAATGCTAAAGTGACATGTCAGCTCAATGACTTTAACTTCCAACTTAATACGCTTGATGACGACTTCATCAGTACCCAATGGCAACAGTCAAAAACAGAAACCACCACAACAACAGGCAAGGCAACATACTACTGGACCCAACAGGACGTAATTTGTGGAGACTGGAGATTCAAAGGCGACAACATACATAAAGGCGTATGGACCTACGGCTCTAACGACCAGAAGGATTGGGAATACTATCTTGAAGTAGTGAAAACGGCAAAAACCGACGTTCAACACAACGTTCCTAGTGCATCAGGATCGATGGAAATGGACTACTATGAAGTGACATCGTGGTACGAAGGTTCGCTTGACATTGAGCAGCAGGTAAGCACTGAGTTCAACAGCAAAGGTGTGTTACAAATAAATTTCAACCAGAAATTCGATAATAAAGGATTCAGTTTCTATCTGAGACTGGTGAACGGTCAAGACGTATGGCACTATAACCCAACAACACAGACATGGGACAACCAAGGGGGTGATGTGGAATGCGTACCAACGGATGGGAAATTCTCGGCAGCAATACCTCAGAACATGCCAGGAGAATCGACGAGTCCAAAAGGTAAGCTACAACTTCACATATTCAATATTGCCAACCCGACGGTTGGCGGGATGCTGGCATCGGCAATTTACTTCACAAATATCGACTTCGACTTCCAAATAAAGACAGACAGTATCATTGACTCCAGCATTACAAGTGTTGAACATTTCGCAGAGTCAGGCGTAGACTTCTCAGAAACAAAAGACTTTGATACGGTTCTTTGTGTTAAAGAAGACCTCTTACAAGGAAGCAACAATATACTGATGGAGAATGACAGCATTACACCATGTGAAAGCCTGGTTGATTCACCATCACCATACACCGCGCCATTCAATCCATTACAACGATTGGTTGACGAAGCAGCTGCCGAGGGGAAAAACATTGGCGAAATGCTGAAAATAAATATCAGGAATGAATACGCATCAGAGGATATTTCACCAATAACCGTATTCGAAAGTACATCAATGAATGAGGTGTACTATCCTGTAAGCATCAGTAAAAACTTCCGTGATGATGTGACAGAAATGAAACTATTAAAACGAAAATACAGCGAGGAATACTGATTATGAAAAGAATATTGGCTGGCAGCCGTGCATTTTTCAGCGGCATAGATGGTTTCTCACCACACGACACAGACACTGTGTGCATCTGTGAGCAGGACGAGCATCGCGGATTCCTGGTAAAGCGTTTTTTCCGTAATCAGGAAGACGGCGGCTGTGAGTTCCATATAGCAAGAGTCCCAAAAGAACGGATTATTAAATGGGAACTGAGACGCGGGCAAGCCATGAGCCTTGGTCACTACCTACTGCCTGAGTTCTGTGCGGAATATGGCATTACATTGGATGATTTCGAACGACTTAGACCACTGCGCAACCGTCTGGACTACCGTCACGAATATGTAGGCATGATTTACGACTACTATCTGACTAACGGCACCATGTCGCTGACAGAAGAGCAACGAATGGCTGTATATGAAGAATACAAAAAAGAACGGAATAAAGCATAGGAGAAATAAATATGGCAATTAACGGAAATAACATCATCATCACAAAGGGTGGCACAGCTATTGCCGCCACCAAGTCGCATGAGATTCAGAGCGGATGTGAACTGATAGAAATCAGCGGCGCGTCGCAAGGTGCATGGCGTGAGTACATTGCAGGGCGTAAAGATTGGAGTGTTACAGTCAGCTACCTTCTGCTGGAGAATAGCAGAAACAATGTCCGCGACGTGTTACAAGTTGACAATATCGTTACATTGGTCATCAAAGACCGCAGCAACTCGTATAGCGTGACAGGCACGGCCATCTGTACGGCATGCAAGCAGACATATACCAAAGGAAATTTGGCAGTCGGCACATTTACGTTTAAAGGAACGGGAGCACTCAGTTGAATGCTCCCATTTTTATTAAAACGTACCCGTTATGCTTGTCATCCATTCTTCCTCAACTGACACTGAAGCCGATTCTGTATGACTGAATCCTCCGCTATATTCAGTAGCACGATTGCGAAGGAACGCGGCATTGCTGATAGTTGAGCTTCCTATCGCATCCCCATCTGAATCCTTGGCCGTCACAACAACATCCGTAGTCCATTCAGTCGCAGACGAAAAGCCGAAAATACTCATAGACAACTGGCCAGTAGTACCAACGTAAGAAGAGGGAACAGCAACAGAACGCTCTCCACTGGTACTAACAACAGCAGGTTCACCCGTCGTAATGGCGCAACCCAAATACCATGTTGTAGGGGTCAGCGAGAGCGTAGCCATGTTTGCAGGCACCTCGTCATTCAGCGTCACCTTTAACTTAGTCGTAATACGTTCCAACGTGACGGCGCGGTTGCCGTTCGACGTGTTGACAACCGTAACCTCGTAGTCCTTCCAGAACGTGTCCGACGGCTTATTCCAATAAATAGTATTAGTGTCAATAGTTGGTCCATTACCGCGTGACGCAATGAAATACAAGTGGTGTGTGCCATACGTCAGCTGCATGGATGGTGAACCCCAAGCGGCATCGGTGCTGACCTGGTGAACGGACTGGACGCAAGCGTCGCCAACATAATCGAATACCCACAGGTCTGTCATCTGATTGTCTTCCGCAGATAGGTACTTACCTGCTCGTGTCGTCCCGTCAGCGTCAACAAACACCGCATTGCCAAAGTCGCCCTTCACGGTGAACGTAAACTTCTTGGTTGACTCAGCAACCTCGATGCCGCCCGTCATGTCTTCATCAGTCAGCATCTCCTTCTCGCAGCCGCATAGTAAGGCAGCGGCCACCGCCATAATAAATACTCTTTTCATAATGTTTTTATTGGTTTAAAATGTCTATAAAAAGGGGAGTTCCCCACTGTTGCATCGAAAGTCGTCTCACTTACTTCGATGGTATGCAGAACACTCCACCACAGCGGGGAACCATATCCCTTTTCGTGGAAATATTCTGCGATACCATAAGTGAGACGGGTGCAAATGTAAGATTTTTCTGTGAATTATGCAAGCATTTACGAAAAAAGTTGCGCAATTACTGACAAGTTAGCTGTAAACAAGAAAGGAAAAGGACAACTAACCGTCGCCCTTTTTCTTTGCAAACTTTTCACCAACGCCTTTGTAGTCATCTTGCACATCCTTTGGTAGCACCTTGGCATAGCGAAGCGTCTGCCTGATATTCTTATGACCCATCATGCGCATTACGTTTTGCAGTTTCGCATCATTGCTCAGCATGAACGTGCCAAACGTATGACGAGCCAGGTGTGAGTGCAATCCATCGATACCAATCGCATTGCCGAACGTCTTCAGCAGACAGTTGTACTTCTGGTTCGGCATTTGCGGAACCTGCCAACCATTACGCTCCAGCACGTCGATAACTGGCGGTAACAATACGCTGACGTATGGCACTCCAGTCTTGATACGCTTGCCTATATGCGTCCATGTGTCGCCATCGCGTCGATACTCTTTGATGTCAAAAGCCTGCATGTCAGAGTAGGATAGACCAGTGAACATCTGAAACACGAACATGTCGCGCACCGTTTCCATCTGTGTACCTTGCACCGGGTGAGTGTTGACAATGAGCATCATCTGATCTTCAGTCAGAAACTCTACGTTCTCGTCTTCACCACGTCTGAACTTTCCAACCAGTCTTGCGTATGGGGTCTGCTCAATAATACCAAAGTCAACAGCACGATGCAATAGAGACTTCATGTGTTTGTGATAGTTCCAGATGGTGCCATCCTTTGCTTTTTTCTCAGGCGCATTCTTTTTCACCTGAGCCTTGACAGTCTGATGCAGCCAAGCATCCCATTCGTAAATGGCTTCAACCGACAGGTCGCCCCAAGTCTTCAATTTGCCGTATTCCTTCAAACGGTCATACAGCAGCCAGTAGTGCTTACGTGTGTCATCGCTGATATTAAGCATCGGAATCTGTTCATGGAACCACGCAAGCATACCATCATGATTGCATTTTGCAACCGTGCCAGAATAGACGTACTCTTTAATTTGAGGCACACTGATGGACCGACGCTCCTCAATAAACTCATTCATTTTTTCATTTACACGTCGCACCACAATACCCAACCGATTGTTCAGCGCGTCCGCATCAGGACGGCCAACAACAGCACCCGCCCAATGCTTGCTGAGCACCTTCATGCCAGTACTTATATAATACGACTTGCGGTCAACCGTTACACGAACCTCCAACATTCCTTCTTTCTTGGTTCCAGCCGTTCCACGTCTATCAAATATTATTGCCGTTGAAAACATATTGTTCAATTTTAGTTATTTTCTATCGCTATTTTGTTCTAAAACTCAGAAAGTGTAAAACATTTCCGGCCAAGTGTAAAACATGTGTAAAACATTTCAGAGAAAAATCCGTAAAAATCCCGCCAAATCCGTTTTACATCAATTCTCTCATAATCCATTGAAACCCCTTTAAACACTGAGGATGCCCGCATTTTCATGGTGACATCCTCTTAATTCGAAGTGATCCGGTCGGGATTCTGAATGATGTTGAGGATTCTTTTTATTTACGGCGGTTTTACAAATGGATTTCTATGTGATTGTAAAACATTGTTTTTCATTTTAGTTGTTTTTTGATATATAACAGTCGGAGAAGTAGATACCATTTCTCTTTCCGATGTATAAGAAGCAGGGGCATGGAAGGTTGGCGACCTTGCGCACTTCAGCTGTCATGTCTTTTGGGACGTAGCCGACATGGTGGCCGTCATGGGCGAGTATCTTAATGGCGTTTGGATCGTAGGGGTTTGTTTGTTCTGCTTCCAGAACTCCAACAGATTCACCAAGATATTCATCAATATTATCACGATACTCAATGCCTGCTATATTAAATCTTACCATATCAAAATGGTTGTAGTCCTTTGGCCATACCGTAACATGGTAGCCTTTGTCCTTAATACAAAAATACTTCAATTCTTGGACTGGCGCATTCGATATTCCGCTTTCGATTATAATTTTTGGTCTCAGTGATTGAGATTGTTTTTGTACGGTTTGCTGAGACGGTCGTTTATCGTCAGCTTTGGTGCTTTTGCTTGTAAAAGCGAAAAGTATGAGTCCAACTGTAATTATTAAAAAGAAAATGAATATTGACATAGTATTATATTATATTCGTTTACGTGATTTTTTGTGATCGTCAGCAACTCCGACAACAAAGGGGTAGTTGGAAAGTTCTTCCTTGGTCATCTTCTGGGCGAGGATGTGGCGAAGGTCGAAGATTTGGTCTTGAAGAGCTTTGATGGTCTGTTCGCTCTGCTCAATGATACGGTCTTTGTCGGCGAGTTGCTGGTCTGTGCGTGCAATGATTTCGTCTTTGGCGGCAAGCTGAAGGCGGAATGATTCTTCTTTTGCAGCCATTTCACGCTTCAATGATGCGATGATTTCTGCTGACATGTCTGACTGAAGTTGTGAGACGGGTATGTTGTCTTTAGCTTCGAGCATTTCTTGGACGGTCATGTATTCGCTATCACCTTGGAACCAGCGGAGGTTGTAGCGGTTGTCAAAAGCGGCATTGAGCTTGTTGAACGTTTCAATGCTGACACTCTTTATCTCATTATTTTTTATACGCGTGAAGGTGACGGCATTGATACCAGTCATTTCTGCCAGTTGGTTGAACTTGGTAACGCCGTCTGTGGCAGCTATGTCGTTCAATATTTCACGGAACTTTTCTCTTGTGTCTACCATAGATTAACCCAAATTAGTACGTTTTCTCTTAAAATTACTTAAATAATTGCATAAATTAGCCTACATTTACACGTCGTGTCATTTTTTCTTTTTATATTTGCACCCGAAAGTAAGTAAGTAGTGTTACAACGAGGCAAGAAAATAGCCGTCAGACGGGATGCCGTCTTAGCTAAAGCGGATAACCGCCATATTTGCGAACACTTTGCGAGGGTGTCGGATTGCAAATATACGGCTTTTTCTGCCAAGTTGTTCAAATGTAAGTAAACTATTAAGTAAAATTAAGAAAGTATGATTAAGGAAAAAGTTGGCAGAAACGACTGGAAGAGCCTAAAAGTTGGCGAGACGGGAGTGTTCACGCTCCCCGATGAGCGAGCTGTGGAATCTGCTCGTGTTGCTGCTCAGGATGTGAAGAAGTTCGATCATTATGAGTTCGAGCGTATCAAGGTGGCAGAACCACTAACTATTGCATTCAAGAGAACGAAATGACCTCGCGGAAAAACGCGATGCACAGTGGCAAGAATAAACTAACCAAAAAGAACTATGGACAGGAAGCTGAGAGAAGAGATAGTTGTCGAGGTGCAAAAGGCTGTCGAGGTGGCTATGGTGAAGGCTGGTGAGCGTTGGATCACGGCGGACGAGTTGTGCAAGCAGTTCGGCATGTTCACCAAAGACTGGGTGGAGAAGTACGGCGACATATTGCCACGGAAGCGGGTGAAGGTGACGCACCTGAACGGAGAGACGCGCGGGACTCGGTGGGCTTACCCTCAGCACCAGATAGCGATGAATATTGCCGACGGTATGTATGACGACATGAAGCTGCTGAGATAAAGGAAGGGAAAGCCGGAATAACAGGAAGCAAACCGGCAACTTGGAATAAATGACCCACCGACCGAAAAATGCTACGGCAGTTCTACCCCTCGGCGGTGATCATGAAATGCTTAGGTGAGCAGGCGGTTCGAGTCCGCTACCTTCCACAAACTCGAAGCACGGAGTCATTCGGTGCTGTTCTGACTCGGAGAAGAAGTATATACCGAGGAGCCGAAGAGCATATCTTTGTGATTGTGACCGAGGGCGGTGGTCAGCCTGAGTGAAACGGCGGTTGTCAGTGGAAACGAAAGCCAAGCGAGTAGGAGTACATCAATAAGTAGCGCGAAAGCAATCTGAGAGCGATGAAACTGTGAGGAAAGCGCAGCGGAGCCAGGACAGCAGCGTGATAGACTCTAATGCGGCGACTATGCCCAGCCGAGAACGACTGGGAACGTGGCGGTCCCAAGCCCGCATAAACGCAGAGGGGTGTCAGGACGGAAGAAAAGCAAGCCCAAGCGTGGGTCTGTTACATATTATTATAATAAGTTATAACAATGTTTTTATTGGAATCAACAATGCACATTTTTCCAAATTTTGCCATTGCGGGCCGTGAGGTTCGCAATGGTTTTTTCGAATATTCATTTAAACAATATACGACTATGAAGGAATTCTTAGAAACGATGGAGAAGGACTACAAGAGTGAGGACTTCACCATGAAGGAAATTGTGGTATTCGGTGTGATTGCCCCGATAGTAATATTAGCTGCTCTGGCCATTATAGGATGGCTTGACAGCATAGGAATGTCAGGGAGTTATTAGATGATTTATAGCGAGTCGGTGCTTATGGCGTGAGATAACGGCGATAAAATCGCCTGACAATATACGTTATAAATAATATAATCATGATTAGAAATGTAAATGTGTGTGCCGTTGGACCTATCCAAAGCGGCACGAGCCAGCAGACTGGCAACCAGTGGCGAAAGCAGGAATTTGTTGTGGAATGGTATGAGAGTCCATCGGACACCCAGAGTCAGAAGATCGTGCTGTCGGTGATGAACGACAACATCGACAAATTGAAGGTGCAAATCGGTGACAAGATGGAGGTTCGGTTCGACCTGAGATACCGCGAGTATAACGGGCGGTACTACATGGAGGTATATGCGCCGTTTGACGCGATGAAGAAGGTGGGCGGTCTGCAAACTGCCGCTAATGCGACGGGAACATCGTGTCAACCACAGCAGGCGCAACAGCCATCAGCTGAAGCTGCCGGAACTGAGACGAAGGTACCTGAACCACAAGCGGAGGGTAATGACGATGACTTACCCTTCTAACGACTATTTCAGCGAGAGTCATCCTACTGGGTGGCTCTCGCCTCACTTCCCTAACGAAACATGGAGAAGGAACTATGAGCGAAGAGAGAGAACAAAACATACTGCCGGAAACGCGGACACCTGAAGAGATACGGTGGGACACGTTGCGACCATATCTATTGGACCCGCGCGAGGACTACCCAGAGCCGTACACCATATTAGAGTACAACGGCGTACCGTTCTCGAAGGTTGGCGGTCTTGCGGCCATCACGGGTCAGAAGAAGAATGGTAAATCGTTCGTGCTGACACAGCTGATGGCGGCAATATTGGGCAATGGGTGCGACAAGACGCAACGCTACCTGCCAGGGCTGACGGTGCCTGAAAGAACTATCGAGTATCTTGGCCATGAGCCGAAAGTGCTGTACGTCGATACGGAGATGGAGAAGCTGTCGAGTGCGAAGGTATTGAGGCGCGTACATTGGTTGTGCGATTGGGACATGAAATACCCAAACGATCGCTTTGCCGTGCTCTGGCTGAAGAACATGCCAAAGGACACGGAGAAGAAGGTGTACCGGCAACGCTACGAGATGATACGGTTGGCCATTGACGCCATACAGCCCGACGTGGTATTCGTGGATGGTCTGCGCGACCTGTTGGCAAGTATCAACGATGAAGAGACGGCCACCGCCATTCTCGACGACTTTGGTAGTATTGCCGAGGAACGACGGATGTCTATATGGTTGGCTCTGCACCAGAACCCAAGCCGAAAGAACGAAGACGACGAAGGCAAGATGCGCGGATGGGCCGGTACGGAGTTGGGAAACAAGGTGAGCGATACGTTGGTCAGCATCAAGTCGAAGACATCGAATGGCGTCACGTTCACAGTTAAGCAGGTCGATGCACGCGATAAGGACATGGACGACTGGCAGTTCGAAGTGACTGAGGACGCTGGTAACCTTGGCGTACCCAGAATATTTAATAAAGGCACTAACCTGTCGAGCAAGTCGAAGGAGCAAGTGCAATGTGATGATCCCAAGCTGATACGCGAATGGATTGAGACAGCCAAGACGCAGTACGAATGGCCGATGAGTCGTGTTCAAATCAAGAAGACTGTGTTCGGCGATATTGGTGGCGTGAAGAATGACGGCAAACAGCAGGCCGACCTTCAGGCTGCAATCAACTTGGGCTACCTGGAAGAATCGACATTGAAGAGCGGAGGACACCCGATGCTCCAGCCACCTGAAGACCTGCCATTCTGAGTTAAACCACGACTTTTCTACACCTAAAGGTGTAGGGGGAGTTAAACCACGTGGTTCAACTCGTGCGTGACCGCATGCACCATGCACCCTGCCCGCTTGGGTGGCGGGCGGTGCAAGGGGCAAGCGTCCACACCCGCGCGACGCGCACACATGCGTTTGGCTTTACATTATATCGTTTTTTTTTAGAAAATCGGCTGACCTATGACGAAGATTCCGAAACACATTATCGACAAAGTTCTGGAGACGGCGAAGATTGAGGAGGTTGTCGATGACTTTAAGGACGTAAAGCTCCGCAAGAAGGGCGTGCGCTATCAGGGCATCTGCCCGTTCCACGATGATAAGGACTACGGCAACTTCATAGTCTATCCCAAGGATAACTGCTACCGCTGCTTCAAGTGCGACGCGAAGGGCGGTGTGGTTGACTTCCTGATGGCTCACGAACAGCTGTCGTACCCAGACGCAATTCGTTGGCTGGGTAAGAAGTACAACATCGAGGTGGACGACGTACCACTTGACTACACGCCACCGCCACCACGACCACGCCCGGCACCGCTGCCGACACTGACATTGCCGCGAGCGATGGTACAGAAACGCATGAACACCGACAACGACGCACTGGTGAGGTACATCAGGACGGGCATACGATGGGGCAACGAGCAACGGGCACGCATTCCCAGTGTATTGCATGACTACTGCGTGGGCCATTCGACGGTGCAAGGCCGTCACGAGTTCACGGTGTTCTGGATGATTGATGCCGACGGCAACGTGCGCACGGCGCATTACATGAAGTACCGTGAGGACGGTCACCGAGTGAAGGAGAAGAATGACTATCCGACCGATTGGTTCCATTCAATGCTCAGCAGACATTGGGACGCTGAAAAGCAAGAGATGACCATCGAGCCACCGTACCCATACCCGCACATATACGACCCGTCGAAGCAGGAAGCGCGGCTGTGCCTGTTTGGTGAACACCTGCTGAATAAGTACCCACGGGCAACGGTCAAACTGGTTGAGAGCGAGAAGACGGCGATACTCATGGCTATCGCCTACGGCAACCATGAGCGACAAGTGTGGTTGGCATGCGCCGGGGCTTCGAACCTGACACGCGAAAGGTTGCAACCGCTGATCAAAGAGAAGCGCACCGTCATTCTCTACCCTGACCGCGACGGTATTAAGCAATGGCAACAGAAAGCCGAGATGCTGTACTACCCGAACGTCACGATAGACGACAAGCCCGTGACCGATTGGTGGCGCGAGTGCGACGGTCCGAAGGCCGACATTGCTGACGTGGTGATAAGGATGATAAACCAAGCACCACCAACGCCCAAGACCATCGCGGATGTGGTGGCGCAAACACCAAAGCTGAAGCCATTGGTGGATAAGTTGGACCTAACGATAGAAGAACAATGACACGGCAGAAGAAATGGAGATGAAGCAGGAGCGCAACCGACGTGAATACCAAGCAAGGAAAGAAAAGCGGTTAGAACGCCAGCGTGAACAGTCTCGCAAATGGTATTGGGCAAACAGAGAGTACCAACTGGCCAAGGCAGCAGCCACCCGACAGCGGTTGCGAGAACAAGCTATTGTAACACCAAGAGAGTCGTCACCAAGCATTGACTCACTTGAAGCCCAACTGCCCTTCTACCTGAAACAAGACATACCAGGTCTGCGGGCTGAGTTCCTGAAGATACCCATCACAGAGCGACCGCCTTACGACGAATTCTTAAAAATAAAAACCATTAACATTGTATAAAAATGATTGGAGATAACCAAAAAGAGCAAGGCTTCGTAACCGTAGCCACCAAGGTCAGCGAGTCAATGGCGCGAGTGCTGAACGAGATTGCCCGCGCCAAGGGCATCAAGGTCTATGAGCTCATGCAACTTGTGTGCTGGTTCCTGGTTCGCTACACCAGCGACCGCCACAACCTAAACGAGGACATCAACCGACTCATGATGCTGTTCCACTCGGAGGTGGGATGGAAGGACCTGTTCAACCTTTGCAACCCGACAGCCGAGAACGAAGTGGCGCAAGAAATACTGATACTCCAGCAGCCAGGCAAGCGCGGCTTCGGTGCCGTCATGGTTGACAAGCCGTTCATGGGACAATGGACGCAACTCGAGAACTCGAACATGATCGTCGAGCGCATCATTGAGGTGTGTCTGCCCGACGTGTATAAGCGGCTCAGGCTATTGGCCACCGAAATGCAATGCGAGTCGTTGGCCGAAGTTCTCATCACTTTGGCAGACGCTCAGACCATCGAATGGCTCAACGAACAAAACCGCCGCGAGATGGAAGGTGCTGCCAACATGCACGACTATGCCGGCGCCATTGAGTACGGAAACAAACACAAGCGAGTGCCCCACCGAACGCCAGACAGTCTGAACCTTCAGCAAAAGATAGTGTTCGATGACGGCGACCGCGAGGTGGCAGGTTATGAGGCCGAAGGCTGGGAGGGTGAGCACAAGGGCAACAGTGATGACGGACTGATAGACGGCATCAAACCATACGACGTGGAGCCATGAGCAGAGATCCAAGATACCAGAAGATGCTGAACTCGAAGCGGTGGAAGGTGATACGCGCTGAGTACCTACGTCAGCATCCGCTGTGTGAACGGTGCCGACGCGAGGGGATTGCGGCGGGTGTGCTTCCAGACGGTTACATCACAAGTGCTGTGGACGTGCATCACAAGAAGCCTGTGGAGTCTGCCAAGACTGAGCAGGAGATGGAGCGGTTGGCATACAACATGGACGGCAACAACCTCGAAGCGTTGTGCATTCCATGCCACATCAAGACGCACCAAGAGATGCGGAGCCACACGAAGGAGAAGGTGAAGGAGAACAAGGCAAGAGCTCGACAGCGATTCATGGAAGCAAATGACCCGAACTATGGCGCGAAGGCCGATGCCTATCTTAAGAACCTCGAAGAGCAAGCGAAGATGGAGGACATCATCTATCCCGATGACGACCCGAACAAACCCCCCATATAGGGTCATTTTACTTTGACCCCCTCTCGATTCCCAAAT
>JAEIGA010010356.1_pt1 | contig 14133 bp, 9 predicted proteins | sample 9270691 | NCBI WGS metagenome assembly JAEIGA01 (sample SAMN17057246, study PRJNA624740) | gut metagenome | biome: biome; isolation source: fecal sample | host: Bos grunniens | place: China: Xizang | collected 2019 | reverse complement strand
CCTTCAGGGTAGAAAGAGTCTTAGACACATAGTTTTTCCCAAAATAACCGGCAAGGCTGGAAACCACACCGACGCTGAGGTCCTGCATGTTCCCCTGATAATCCGGTTTCTTCTGTTTTTTGTTGTCGAGTCCCCACTTCAAAAGAGTGAAGGGATAGGTGAACGGCTGAGATGCGTAATAGACCAGGATCGGGTCATCGACGTCGCCGTTGTAGAGCTGGTCTGTTTCCACATTCTCTACCGTGCGTTTAGCAAGAGCGACAGCTTTGTCCGAAGCCGTCTGCTTGCCTGCTGCAAAAGCCGTGTTCGAAAACAGTGCGACCGCCATGACCGTGGCTAGAAGTGCGGCGATCAGCTTCTTGGTTGTCTTCATAAGGTCCTCCTCATTGATTGTTCAAATCCATACATACATCTTGACGACTCTCTTAAGTTTTGCTTAAGAAACAAGGTCAATCATACAGAATAGACAGCCGTAAGGCAATCTCAAAAAAACGAACAAATTTAAGGACGACCGAACAATAAAAAAACACGTGGCCAAAATCTGTCGGAAAAACTTTCCACAAATTTTGGCCGCGTGCAAATTTCTTGGTAAATATACACAAAAGAACGGGGGTTGTTCGCACAATATTTTTATGCGAAAAAGTTGCATATTTATTCTACAAACGCCGTTATTTGTTGTATTCACGCCATTTTCGTAACAAATGTGAAATAACTCACACCTTGCCCATTGCCTTCAGACGGTGGGTAAAAACCTTGTCATAGGCCTTCGCCCAGGCCTGGACCGCAGGACGGGAATACTGTTTCGGAAGGCACTGTTCGACGGCAAGAGCTGCCACCACGTCGAGGACGACGCCGGCGCCTTTCTTCAAAAGGTCGGGGTCTTTGACGATGGCAACGCCTCTCTTCGGCAGGTTCGGATCGAAGTGCAGGAACTTCCAGAGGCTCGTGTGGTTCGCCGTGATGGTGAGTTCATAATGGGTCAAAATGCCCTCGTTGAACGCGTAGTCCAGCTGGTCCTGCGAGATGCGGGTCAGAAGGAGTTTGACGAGTGCGAGCGGGGCGATGTTCTTGCCCATCTTCTGGAAATACTCATACTGGTACGGCCAGAGAGTCTCGGCGGAATAGGTCTCCGTCTTGTCCGCGATGATGGTCTCTGCCAGGATCTTGGAGTTCTTGATGGCGTTTCCGATGCCGGAGCCGATGATCGGGACCGTCATGAAGGCGGAGTCGCCGATCGCCGCGTAACCGTCTGCCACCATGATGGACAGGGGCTGGCGGACCGGGATGAGGACGAGCTGACCGCCGCGCAGTTTCTTCGTGCCGAGCTGCGGGTTGGTCTTGCGGTACCGCTCCGCGATCTCCTCCGCTTCGGATACCGTGAGCGGATCCATGTGACCGATGAGCAGGTCGGAGAACGTGTCTTCGGTGGCGATCCACCCGATGCCGATCGATTCACTGTCCGGATACAGGATGACTTTGTACTTGTCATCGACCGTGGCCGGGTCGACGGGCAGGTCGTAGAACGCACGGTAGACGTAGAACTTCTCGCCCCAGTTCGGGTGCTTCTGGATGCCGAGGCAGTCCGGCAGCTTCGTCCGGATGACGGACTCCGCACCGGCGGCGTCGATGACCATGTCGGCCGTGAAGTCGCCTTTGTCGGTCGTGATGCCGATGACGCGGTCGCCCGCCATGAGCGGCCCGTTGATCTTGACGCCGTACTCGATCTTCGCGCCGTTCTTCACCGCGAAGTCGATGAGCAGTTTGTAGATGTCCGAGCGCTCCATCTTGATCTCCATCTCGTTCGGATCGTTCGGGACTCTCTGACGGATCTTTTTGTCCGGCGTGGTGTTCGGTCCGAAGAAGGTCATGTCGATCTTCCACTCCCAGGGAAGCCCCACTTCCTCCGGGCGCGGGCAGCCGACGACGTCGAGGGCCTTCGGGTCGAAGATGTCGGTCCAGTCATAACCGAGTTTCCCCTCTTCGTTCCGCTCATAGATGGTGACATCGAACCCGGCCTTCGCGAGCAGCGCCGCAGCCGTCAGTCCGCCGTGACCGGCACCGGCCACGATGATCTTCTTACTCATGTTGGTTTCCTCCTTTTTCATTAATGAAACATTATCATTCATAAGTATAGCAGAACGCGCGGCCAAATGCAGAACGACCCTTCCCGATATTGTCGGAAAGGGTCGTGTTTCTTTGGAAAATGTCAGATGCTCAGGCACCGAGCGTCGTCAGGATCTGGTTGGCGATGTACTGGTGGCCCGCAGCAGTCGGATGGGGATCCCAGCCGCCTTTCTGAAGGGCGGGGACACCGCTCAGCATATCGTTGACGGTGTTGGAGATGACCTCCGGGTTGGGGATGTCGACAAAGACATAGTCGTGGACGCCGTCGCCCGCGTAGGACCGCATGACACTGTTCATGTTGTTATACAGGAAGTTCAGGAGCTGTCCGGCATAGATCATGGAACCGTCCGGAATGGTCCAGTCTTTGAACGGGTTGTAGACACCGATGCAAACCAGAGTGGAGCCCGGTTTCATCAGACGATAAAGGTCTTTCACGATGGGATCGAAGTTCTGCTGGAAGTTGAAAAGAGTATCCGAGATACCCATCTGGAGTTCATAGAGATAGCGGGGGGTGTTCATGATCCGGCCGATGGGATCGTTGCCGGTCATGGAGAAGTCCGTATAGGCACCCATGACGGTGAGCCAGGTGTCGTTGAACCCGACCTCGAGCATGACCATGTCCGCTTTGGCGATCTTCGCCTGCATTTTTTCCCGCTTGGACTTCATGACTTCCAGATTGTAGTTCGGGTTGCCGGAGAGGGAACCGATGAAGTTCTGGGTAACAAAATCGCCTTCATAGTCGTTTTCCAGGAAAACGCGGATCTCCTTGGTGCGGAACCCGGGAGAAACATAGGGCGTGTAAAGAGTGTCCTTGATTTTCATCTTTTTGGCAACGATGTCGCCGAAGGAGCCTTTGATGCGCTTGTTCTGCAGACAATATTTGCCATAGCTGTCGTAGTCCGGCAGGCTGAAACCGGCGCCTATGGAGTCGCCGAGCAGGACGACACGTTTCACCGTGTTTCCGTTACGGTCATAGGCAAATGCGCTGAGCGAGACGACCGAGACGATCATCAGGACCGCCAGCAGAGCGGCAAACAGCTTTTTGGATGCTTTTCTCATAAAGCTTCCCCTTTCTCGATTGATGATACAGTTGGTGTTTGAATTACATACATTACCCCAATACTATACCTTATTATTCATAAAAAATCCATAACTAATTCTCATACAAAACAAATTTTACACCGAAACAGCCTGAAATCAATACTGATACATTCCCTTGAAAACAAGAGCCGTGTTTCCGGAGAGCGTGACCCGCTCCTCCGTGTAGTTCACGATCAGGTCGCCGCCGGGCAGTTTGACGGTGATGTCGTCGCCCCTTCTGCAGTAACCGTTCTCGCAGGCCGCGATGACCGCCGCACAGGCGCCGGTACCGCAGGCCATGGTCTCCCCGTTGCCCCGCTCATAGACGCGGACCTTCAGGGTCGTGTCGTTCACCACACGGACGAACTCCGTGTTGATGCGGTCCGGGAAGAACTCCGCGTTCTCAAAACGCGGACCCACGACCGAGAGGTCGATGGGGTCGACCCGGTCGCAGAAGACCACGCAGTGCGGGTTGCCGATGGAACAGCAGGTGATGTTGTATTCCCGTCCCCCGAGCATGATGGCCTTGTTCAGGATGATGTCGTCTTCAAAAGTCGTCGGGAGCGAAGCGGCTCTGAGGTCCGCCTTGCCCATATCGACCTCGACATAGTTGACGCGGCCGTCCCGGGTGAAGAGGTGCATCGCCCGGACCCCGGAGACGGTCTCGACCGTCATGTCCTCGGTAAAGGCGTAGCCGTTGTCATAGAGGTACTTCGCCACGGACCGGATGCTGTTGCCGGCCATCTTCCCTTCGCTGCCGTCCCGGTTGAAGATGCGCATCTTCGCGTCGGCGACCTCGGACTTCTCGATGAGGACCATGCCGTCGGCGCCGATGCCGTAGTGGCGGTCGCACATCTGCAGCGCGAGGGACTCGGGGCACTCGATCTCCCCGTTGAAGTTCTCGATGAAGATGTAGTCGTCGCCGGTTGCCTGCATCTTGGAGAATTCCAGGACCTGCTTCGTCCGGCGCATATGGTTGATGTCGATGAGTTCCGTGTTTTGCTGGCTGAAGCGGGACTTGATGATATCCGCCGTCGCCATCGCGGTGTCGAGAGACGTGAAGCACGGGATGTTCTGGAGCAGTGCTTTCCGGCTGAGGGCGATGTAGTCATCCACCGTGTCGTCCAGCAGCGCGCCCGTGTAGACGAGGAAGCTGATCTTCCCCTGTTCCATGAGCTGGAAGATCTTGTCGCGGTTCTTTTCGCTGATGTCCGTACCGAGGTCTTCGACATCGGTCCCGAGGTGGGCGATGTGCTCTGCCGTCTCGGTCGTCGCGTAGAGTTTGAACCCGAGGTCATCGAGTTTTTTCGCGAGGGAGACGGTCTCGAGGTTGTCGTATTTGTCGACCGAGAGGAAGACGCCGACGTCATGGAACGCGTCCGGGACGGTCAGTTTCCGGCCGGCCGCCGTGAGGCCCTTGAAGAGCGCTTCGTTCAGGTTCTTGCCGACGCCGAGGACTTCCCCGGTGGACTTCATCTCCGGACCGAGGTAGGAGTTTGCGTCCATGAGTTTCTCGAAGGAGAAGACCGGGACTTTGACGGCCACATACGGAGGCGTCCGGAAGAGACCGGTCCCGTAGCCCATCTTTTTGAGGGGCTCACCCAGCATGACCCGGCTCGCCAGTTCGACCATGGGAACGCCGGTGACCTTGGAGATGTACGGGACCGTGCGGGAGGCTCTCGGGTTGACCTCGATGACGTAGAGCTCATTCTGATAGATGAGGTACTGGATGTTGACGAGGCCCTGAGTGCCGAGGTCCAGCGCCAGTTTGGTGGAGGTGTCGACGATGATGTCCATCATCTTGTCGTTGAGGCTGTAGGGCGGGTAGACCGCGATCGAGTCGCCGCTGTGGACGCCGGCCCGCTCCACGTGCTGCATGACGCCGGGGATGAGGATGTCGGTGCCGTCGGAGATGACGTCGACCTCCAGTTCCGTGCCCTGCATGTATTTGTCGACGAGGACAGGGTTGTCGATGCCCTGGGCGAGGATCTTGTTCATGTAGACTTCCACTTCGTGGTCGTCGTGGACGATCTTCATGTTCTGGCCGCCGATGACATAGGACGGACGGAGCAGGACCGGATAGCCGAGCTTCTGTGCCGTCCGCAGAGCGCCGTCCAGCGTGTAGACGGCAGTGCCCTTCGGCCGCTTGATGTCGTATTTCTCGAGCAGGGCGTCGAACCGTTCGCGGTCCTCTGCCGTGTCGATGCTCCTGGCGGAGGTGCCGAGGATCTTGATGCCGTGGTCGTCGAGGTATTTCGTCAGTGCGATGGCGGTCTGTCCGCCAAAGGCCACGACGACCCCGACCGGCTGTTCGACCTTGATGATGCTCATGACGTCTTCCGGCGTCAGGGGCTCGAAGTAGAGGCGGTCCGCCGTGTCGTAGTCCGTGGAGACCGTCTCCGGGTTGTTGTTGACGATGACGACGTCATAGCCCAGTTCCTTGAGGGTCCAGACGCAGTGGACCGAGGAGTAGTCGAACTCGATGCCCTGGCCGATCCGGATGGGACCGGAGCCGAGGACCATGACGGTGGGCTTGCCGGAGCGCCGGAACGTCCGGGACTCGCAGTGCTTGTCATAGGTCGAGTAGAAGTACGGTGTCGTGGCCGCGAATTCCGCGGCGCAGGTGTCGACCATTTTATAGACCGGGTCTCTGTGGAAGATGCCGGCCACACGGATGCTCGGAGCGCCGGACAGCGCGCACAGGGCATCGTCCGGGTAGCCGAGTTTCTTGCCTTCTTCATAGAGTTCCTGCGTGAGGCCGTCCTGGAGACGGTCTTCGAACTCCGCGAGGTTCCGGAGCTTGTAGAGGAACCAGCGGTCGATCTTCGTGATCTCAAAGATCTCATCGACTGAAACGCCCGCTTTCAGGGCCTCAAAGACCGTGAACATGCGAAAGTCGTCGACTCTCGCGAGACGGTCCCGGATGGGGGCCCCGTCCTTCGCGTTCCGGTTCAGCGTGTTGAGCGAGATCTCCGCGCCGCGGACCGCTTTCAGCACGGCCATCTCAAAGCTCGTGCCGATGGACATGACTTCGCCGGTGGCCTTCATCTGGGTCCCCAGTTTGCGCTCAGCATTCGGGAACTTGTCAAAGGGCCACTTCGGGAATTTGACGACGATATAGTCGAGCGCGGGCTCGAAGCAGGCACAGGTCTCGCCGGTGATGTCGTTTTCGATCTCGTCGAGGTTGTACCCGAGAGCGATCTTGGTCGTGATCTTCGCGATCGGATAGCCGGTGGCCTTGGAGGCCAGAGCGGACGACCGGGAGACCCGCGGGTTGACTTCGATGACCGCGTATTCGAAGGTGTCCGGATTCAGGGCGAACTGACAGTTGCAGCCGCCGACGATGTCGAGGGCCGTGATGATGTTCAGGGACGCTGTCCGGAGCATCTGGTATTCTTTGTCGGAGAGGGTCTGGGCGGGCGCCACGACGATGGAGTCGCCGGTGTGGACGCCGACCGGGTCAAAGTTCTCCATGGAGCAGACCGCGATGACGTTGCCGGCATAGTCGCGCATCGTCTCGAATTCGATCTCTTTCCAGCCGGAGACGCACTTCTCGACAAGGATCTGATGGATCGGGGAAGCCTCCAGGCCGGTATAGGCGATGAGCTTCAGCTCGTCCGCATTGTTCGCGATGCCGCCGCCCGCGCCGCCGAGGGTGAAGGCCGGGCGCACGATGACCGGGTAACCGATGTCGTGGGCGATGTACAGCGCCGTTGTGATGTCCTCCGCGATGTCGGACGGGATGACCGGTTCGCCGATCTCTTCGAGGGTCTCCTTGAACAGTTCCCGGTCCTCTGCCTTGTCGATGGCTTCGACATTGGTGCCGATGAGCTGCACGCCGTGGTCGGTCAGGAAGTTCTCCTTCTCGAGCTGCATGGAGATCGTGAGGCCGGTCTGTCCGCCGAGGCCGGCGAGCAGGCTGTCCGGTTTTTCTTTTTCGATGATCCGCTTGACGGTCTCGGCCGTCAGCGGTTCGAGATAGATCTCGTCGGCCAGAGCCTGGTCGGTCATGATCGTCGCGGGGTTCGAGTTGACGAGGACGACGTTGACGCCTGCCTCCTTTAAAACGCGGCAGGCCTGGGCGCCGGCGTAGTCGAACTCCGCCGCCTGACCGATGACGATGGGGCCGGAGCCGATGACGAGTACCTTCTTGATGTCTTTATTCAGCGGCATTCGTCTCGCCTCCCCTCTTGTTCTTCTCAGCCCTCATGTTGTCGATGAAACGGTCGAACAGGAACGAGGTGTCGTGGGGGCCGGAGCTCGCCTCCGGATGGAACTGGACCGTGAAGGCGTTCCAGTCGGGGTAGTCGATGCCTTCGCAGGTCTTGTCGTTCGCGTTGATGTAACGCTCTTCCCCCCGCTTCACGGACTCGGAGACGACCGCGTAGCCGTGGTTCTGGCTCGTGATGAAGGTCCGGGTCCCCTTGACGTCCCGGCAGGGCTGGTTGACGCCCCGGTGACCGTATTTGAGTTTCGTGGTTTTGGCGCCGGCGGCGATGGCCGTCAGCTGGTGTCCGAGACAGATGCCGAAGATCGGCTTCATGCCGAGGAGTTTGGCGATCTGCATGATCTGGTCCTGGGCGTCCGCCGGGTCCCCGGGGCCGTTCGACAGCATGATACCGTCGGGCTTTTCCTCGAGGACATCGTCCGCGGGGGACGTGCCGGGCAGGACGACCACATCGCACCCTCTCTTCTGCAGTTCCCGGATGATGTTCCGCTTGGCGCCGTAGTCGAGGAGCGCCACTTTCAGCGGGCCCTCTTCCCCGGCGCTGCCCTCGACCGCTTCATAGAGTTTCTTCTCCTTCGTGGTGACGGCGGGAACGGCGTCGGTGATGACATAAGAAGAGACCTCCGAGAGATCGCGGGGGACCGAATCGCACAGAATGGCGTTCATGACCCCGTGTTCCCGGATGGTCCTCGTGATCTCACGCGTATCGACTCCAAAGATGCCGGGAACGCCCCGGTCTTTAAGAAACGTGTCCAGGGTGTACTGGCAGCGGAAATTGGAGGGCTGCTCGCACCATTCGCGGACGACATACCCTTTGACGAAACAGTCGCCTTCGAAGTCGTCCTCGATGATGCCGTAGTTCCCGATGAGCGGGTACGTCTGCAGCACGATCTGTCCGTAATAGCTGGGGTCGGTCAGGGTCTCGATGTACCCGCACATGCCGGTCGTAAAGACCAGTTCACCGATGGCGGACACGTCGGCCCCGAAGGCAAACCCCTCATAAACGGTACCGTCCGAGAGGACGAGGTACCGCTTTTTCTTCGTATGAGACCCCTGCGCTCCGGCAGAGGCACTGGTCCGGTTAAGGAATTGAGACATAATCAGTCGATCTCCCCGATGGTGGCGGCCATGACCGCCTTGATGGTGTGCATACGGTTCTCTGCTTCCTGGAAGACGATCGAGGCTTCGGACTCAAAGACTTCGTTCGTCACTTCCATGCTGTCTCTGGAGAAACGCTCGCCCATTTCCCGGCCGATGGTGGTCTTCCAGTCGTGGAACGCCGGCAGGCAGTGCATGAAGACAGCGCCCTCCGCGGCATTGTCCATGAGTTTCTTCGTGACCGCGTAGTCCTGAAGGTCATGGATGCGTTCTGCCCAGACTTCGACGGGCTCGCCCATGGAGACCCAGACGTCGGTGTAGATGACGTCCGCGTTCTTCGTCGCTTCCATGGGGTCGGTGATGAGCCGGACGGAACCGCCGGTCTCTTTGCAGATCTCCTCGCAGGTCTTCACAAGTTCATCCGCCGGGAAGTAGCGCTGTGCCGGAGCGCAGGCCGTGAAGTGGAGGCCCATCTTGGCGCAGCCGACCATCAGCGAGTTGCCCATGTTGTAGCGGGCATCGCCCATGTAGACGAAGTTGATGCCTTTGAGGCGGCCGAAGTGTTCCTTGATGGTCAGGAAGTCGGCGAGGATCTGGGTCGGATGGTACTCATTGGTGAGGCCGTTCCAGACCGGGACGTCCGCGTACCGGGCAAGCTCTTCGACGATCTCCTGTCCGTAGCCGCGGTACTCGATGCCCTCGAACATGCCGGACAGCACGCGTGCCGTGTCGGCGATGCTCTCCTTCTTCCCGATCTGAGAGTCGGTCGGGTTCAGGTAGGTGCACCCCATGCCGAGGTCGTGGGCCGCCACTTCAAAGCTGCAGCGGGTCCGGGTACTGGTCTTCTCGAAGATGAGGGCGATGTTCTTGCCCTCGCAGTAACGGTGCGGGATGCCGGCCTTTTTCTTGGCCTTGAGATCTGCCGCGAGGTCGATCAGGTAACCGATCTCTTCCGGTGTGAAGTCCAGCAGTTTCAGAAAGTCTCTACCCTTTAAGTCCATGAGAATTCTCCTCTATTAAGCAACAATAATAATATGCAAAGATGATACACGTTTCCTGCATAAAATTCAATAGCGGAGCCTCTCCGGAAGCAAAAGAAAAGAACAAAGACGACTTCTCCCCCTTTCGGGAAAAAGAACACCTTTGCTCTTCGCCGTGTATTCTATCACATTTGAGGCTCCTGCTCAAGTAAAACCAGCAGTTCTTCCTCTTCTTTTGTCAGCTTTCCTTCGGCGATGTACCGCTCCAGGAGGTCCGGCCTCCGCTCCTTCGTGAGACGCAGGGCCTCCTGCCGCCGATAGCGGCGGATGCGCCCGTGGTCTCCCGACAGGAGGACGTCCGGGACCGGCATCCCCTCGTACTCCCGCGGTTGGGTGTACTGGGGGTATTCGAGGAGCCCGTCTTCAAACGATTCCTCTTCCGTACTGGCGCTTCGCAGAGCGCCGGGCAGCAGCCGCACGACGGAGTCGATGACCGTCATCGCCGGCAGCTCACCGCCGGTCAGGATGTAGTCTCCCACGGAGACCTCCTCATCGATGCTGCCGAAGATGCGGGCATCCATGCCTTCGTAGTGGCCGCAGAGGAGGATGAGGTGCGGGAGCTCCGCGAAGCGCCGCGCGGTCTTCTGATCGTACGGCTTGCCGGCAGGGGTCATGGCGACACTCCGTACATCGCCCGAGGGGTCCTGTTCCTTCACGTGCCGCAGCGCGTCGAGCACCGGCTGACAGCGCATCACCATGCCCGCTCCCCCGCCGAAGGGAGAGTCGTCGATGTGGCGGAAACTGCCCTCGGCAAATGCTTTGATGTCGACGATGTCGATGGAGACGAGGCCTTTGTCGACGGCCCGGGCCACGACCGGGGTCTTCAGAAAGCTCTCGAAGCTCTCCGGGAAGATGGTCAAAACGGAGATGATCATGCTCTCCCTCCTTTTCTGCCGTTCAGTATACCACAGAAAAAGAGTCTGCCAAAATGGCAGACTCTCTGAACAGACGGTTTACAGAACGTCTTCGGCGTCGGGCAGCATGCGGGCGCGCTCGAACATCTCGTCGAAGATGCGGAAGAACTCCCACTTGTTGCGGCTCATGCCGTTCCACATGATGTGGTCGCCGTTGCGGACGGGCATGTTGTACCAGATGCCGGGTCTGAACTCGGTGGCGGGACCGGCTTCGATGGCCGGCTGGTTGAGCGGGGCGCTCTGGCCGATGACCGGAACATAGCCGTCGTTCGGATACCACTCGGGGCCGTATTCATATCCGGTGTCACGGACCGGCTGCTTCTTGCCGATGATGTTGCCGGTGAAGTACGTGATGGGGTTGTGGGTGTTGGAGCGGTACGTGCCGTCCGCGACCGGATGGCCGTTGTTGGTGCGCTCCGCGAAATAGTAGACGTCTTTGGCAACGCCCTGACGGTCGTTCATCCACTTGCACCAGATGATGTCCATCTCCCAGTTGGAGCGGTCCATCTTGGAGCTCGCATATCTCCGGAAGCCCTTCTCGAAGTCCTCCTTGCTCTGCGGGTGGGTCTCGCCGTGGTGGTTCTCCTCCGGATAGTGGCCGAGGTCGAACTGCTGCTGACCGAGGTCGAAGAACCAGTTGTACTCGCTGTTTCCGAGCAGAGAAGTCCCCTTCAGGATGACTTTCTCGACGATGTGCATGGACTTGTCATTGAAGCACTGGTCGAGGATGGTGCCGTTGTTGACACCGGACAGGGTGACCGCGGTATGGATGAGGTGGGACATGCCGCCCTTGAACAGCGGGGAAAGATCGTCGGGGTCGGTGCCGTCGACCTCTTCCTGCCAGCCGTTGTTCATGAGGTCGACAAAGGCTTTGACCGTGGGGCCGCCGAAGGAGTGGCCGTAGAGGTTGACCTTCTTATGCGCTTCGGTCTGGCCGAGGTCCTTGAGGACGCCGGGATAGGTGCGGCCGAAGCGTTTATGGTTGTACTTCCGGCTGTGGACCTTGCCGTAGTCGACGGTGCCGCCGAAGATGTAGGCATAGATCTCACAGGCTCTGTCCCAGGCGCTGCAGAAGGGGCCGAGGGACGGGTAGTAGACTTCGTAGCCCTCGCCGCGCAGATGCGGGACCAGGCGGCGGGAACCGAACATGCCCCAGTAGTTGAAGTACTTGCTCATGCCGTCTTCCTCTCCCCAGCCCGCGAAACCGTGGATGAGAAGCGACGGGTAATTGTTTTTGTAGTCGTTCATTGATGATGCGCCTCCATAAAAATCGTTTGTCCGAACATTGACGAAAGAATTATACAACCGTCCATTTTTGATAACAACATCGATTCTTTTGAAAAGTGATGCTTATCATACAGTTTTTTGATTTTGTAAAGATATCTTTCTCGAAAAACCGTTTTGTGTTATAGTGGATGCGTATGAAATCTATTTCGGAGGCAGTTTTATGGAACCCAACGTGACCAACAAACCGAAGGCCAACGGGAAGGCGCTCCTGCCCATCCTGGTCTTCCTGGTGCTGTACCTCGGTATCGGCATCTTCTTCGAGTACATCCACCCCATCGAGGGGCAGATGGGCTTCTACATCATGTCCGTCGTCCTCGCGTTCACCATCGCGTGGATCACCGCCATGGCGCAGGACCGGAAACGGAACTTCGACGAGAAGATCCACCTCTGCGCCAAAGGCATCGGCGACGACAACATCACCATCATGATCTTCATCTTCCTGTTCGCCGGCATGTTCGGCGGCATCGCGAAGGCGGCAGGCGGCGCGGCCAGCACCGCGAACTTCCTGCTCGAGCTCCTTCCCGGGAGCATGGCGGTCCCCGGCATGTTCGTCATCGCGTCCCTCATCTCCATGTCCATGGGTACCAGCGTCGGCACGGTCACCGTCCTCGTCCCGGTCGCGGTCTCTCTCGCGGAGAGCGCGGGGCTCAGTATCCCCTACTGCGCGGGCATCGTCCTCGGCGGCGCCATGTTCGGTGACAACCTGTCCTTCATCTCCGACACGACCATCGCGGCCACCAAGACGCAGGGCGTCGAGATGAAAGACAAGTTCAAGACGAACTTCCTGATCGCCCTTCCCGCTGCCATCATCACGCTGTTCATCATCTATATGATCGGCAACCGCCCGACGGAACTCGGCAATTTCGATTACAACATCTGGCAGGCCATCCCGTACTTTATCGTGCTCATCGCGGCCCTGCTCGGCGTCAACGTGTTCTTCGTCCTCGGCGGCGGCACGGTCCTGTTCTTCGCGGTCGGTCTGTTCACGAAGTCCCTCACGTTCACGACGGCCCTGACGGCCATGGGCGACGGCCTCTCCGGCATGTTCGAGACCATCATCGTCACGCTGCTCGTCGCGTCCATCGGCGCGCTCATGAAGGCGAACGGCGGGTTCGAAGCCATCCTGAACATGATCCACCGTACGGCGAAAGGCAAGAAGGGCGGCATGTTCGGCATCGCCGCGCTCACCGGCATCCTCGACATCGCGACTGCGAACAACACGGTCACGATCGTTCTCGCCGGTCCCATCGCCAGGGACATCTCGAACGAATACGGCATTGAGCCGAAGAAGACCGCGTCCATCCTCGACACCGTCTCCTGCGTGTTCCAGGGCATCATCCCCTACGGCGCGCAGCTGCTCGTCGCGGCCGGTCTGGCAGGCATCACCAGTGTCTCCATGATGCCGTACCTCTACTACCCCTACCTCCTCGGCATCTGCGTCATCGGCGCCATCCTGCTCGAGGGCAGAGGCAGAAAAAAAGCCGCTGTCCCGGTGGAGACCGCAGCGGAAGCCGCCGAAGAGACGGCCGAATAAAACCACAAAAAACAAGAGTCCATCTCCCGTTCGGGCGATGGACTTTTTGTTCTTATTCACTGTCTCTGGCTTCGAGCTTTTCCGTCGTCACCTCTTCGATGACGGCCAGGATGGCGTCGAGATCCGGGAACCGGGATGGACGGTCCGGGTTTCCGTTGTCGACGAAACGGTAGCCGTCCTCTTTCAGCTGCGCGACGTTGCGCTGTACCGCCGGGTTCTCCCAGAGCATCGGGTTCATGTTGACCGCGATGACCTTCGGTCCCGGGAAGGACAGCGTGTTGGTGGAAATGAAGTCGTCGCAGATACCGTTCGCAAGTTTGCCGATCATGTTGGCGGTGCAGGGCGCGATGACCAGCACATCGCCGCTCTTCCCCCAGGCCTTCTTGTCCGGGTCCCAGACGTAGTCCCCGCCGAACTGTTCGACGGACACCGGGTTGCCGGACAGGCGCTCGAGCACGGCGACCGGGACCATGTTCGTGCCGTTCTCGGTGACGGCGGTCTTGACGTCGGCGCCCCTGCGTTTGAGCATGCCGATCAGGTCCAGTGCCTTGTATGCGGGCGTGCAGGCGCAGACACCCAGTAATACGGTTTTGTCCTGTAACATTGGCGATTTCCCCTTTGTTGATTGAAACTTCCTTTAGTATAGCACAGATTATCATTGTTGTGTCGGGACTTGACGCGTTTTCGCTCCGCGAAACAGCCCCGAGCTGCTGCCGCAGCTCCCACAGCTAAAAACAGTCCACCGGACTGTTTTCTTTACGCTGTGGCCCAAGGGTTCAAGTCCCGACTCAAGAAGACGAAAAGAAAAGAGAGCCCGAAGGCTCTCTT
>JAEIGA010010355.1_pt1 | contig 14137 bp, 12 predicted proteins | sample 9270691 | NCBI WGS metagenome assembly JAEIGA01 (sample SAMN17057246, study PRJNA624740) | gut metagenome | biome: biome; isolation source: fecal sample | host: Bos grunniens | place: China: Xizang | collected 2019 | reverse complement strand
GGTAAGACCTTCAAGGATTGGCCCGAGATGATCGACAACGTCATTCCTTACATCGGCGGCGAGGAAGAGAAGAGCGAGCAGGAGCCCCTGCGCGTTTGGGGTAAGGTTGAGAACGGCGAGATCGTCAAGGCTGACGCTCCTCTGATCACCACCCAGTGCATCCGCGTTCCCGTTTCCGACGGTCACACCGCGGCTGTCTTTGTCAAGTTCAAGAATAAGCCCACCAAGGAGCAGATCCTTGAGGCTTGGAAGAACTTCTCCGGCAAGCCCCAGGAGCTGGGTCTGCCTCACGCTCCCGAGCAGTTTATCACCTACTTTGAGGAGGATAACCGTCCTCAGGCCGCTCTTGACCGCGATATCTACGGCGGTATGGGCGTCACGGTCGGCAGACTGCGCGAGGATACCTTCTTCGATTATAAGTTCGTTTGCCTGTCTCACAACACGCTGCGCGGCGCAGCCGGCGGCGGTCTTTTGACGGCAGAGCTTCTGTACCGTTTGGGTTACTTTGATTGATAATTTTGGGAGCTGTTCCTTGTCGGACAGCTCCTTTTTTATTCAAAAAAGCAGGGAGCCGATCATGGTGATCGACTCCCGAATTTTATGTTTCGTTGTCTTGGTTTTCTTTTTTGTAGTGACAAGCAGCTTGGCACGTGCCACATGAACCGCTGCAGGTTTTGCTGTGAGGGCAGCCGATGCATTTCTGCCCGTTTTTCTTTGCCTTGATGATGTAACCGACGGCCGAGCCGACGATCAATCCTATCACAAGGATTAAAATGATATCAATGGGTCCCATGCGGATGCCCCCTTTCCTTTATGTTTATGCCTTTATCGCGCGTTCTGCCTTGACTTGCTTGTTTTTGCTGATGATCACGGCGGTGAAGATGGCGGCAATGGCAAGGACGATCGCCCAACCGAGGATCGGCATCCAAGACGCGCCGAACGAACCGCCGGTGATCAGCGTACCGAAGAAGAATACCAAAAATCCGATGGTGTAACCAACCGAGAATTGGAGACCGATACCGGCCCACAGCCACTTTTTGCTCTTGATCTCGGCATTCATGGCACCGATGGCCGCAAAGCAGGGAGGCGTAAAGAGGTTGAACATCAAAAACGCAAGACCGGCCACAACCGAGATTCCACCCATATTGGAAGCGCCGATCGAGCCGACGGCCTCGAGATCCTCGTTGATCAGATGCTCGAACATAAATACGGTTGCCAGCGTGGAGACAACGCACTCCTTGGCGATAAAGCCGGTCACAGCCGCAGCAGCCAGCTGCCAAAGAGCAACACCAACGATCGGAGCAATCAAGTACGCAATAGGCGTTGCAATCGTTGCAAGGATGGAGTCAGAGGGAGAGTCGACCAACTGCAAGCGCCAACCGTACGTCTGCATCATATAAACGATGAAGTTGCATACGAGAATAACCGTTCCTGCCTTAACTATGTAGGACCAGCCTCTCTGGCACATCGACTTGAACGCCAGGCCAAAGGAAGGCATTCTATATTCTGGAAGCTCAATGATGAAGAAGGACTTTTTTGCCTTGTATCCGTTGAGGGCATTGACAAGAAGGGCGCAAAGAAGGATAATGACAATGCCTGCAAAGTACATCAGCGTACCGACCCACTCGGCGTTGTCAAAGAACGCACCTGCAAAGAGGGCAATAACGGGCAGCTTTGCACCGCAAGGCATGAAGGGAGCGAGCATTGCCGTTGTTCTGCGCTCACGTTCACCTCGAATGGTACGGCAAGCCATAACGCCGGGAATCGCACAACCCGTGCCGATGATAAAGGGAATGACCGACTTACCGGAAAGACCAACGCGCTTGAAAATGGGATCAAGAACAACCGTTGCGCGGGACATATAACCACAATCCTCAAGGAGCGCGATCAGGAAGTACATTACCATAACGAGAGGCAAGAAGCCGACAACGGCAGCAACGCCTTCGATGATGCCCTCCAGGATAATGGCGCGGATCAGATGATGCGCACTGCCGAGCCAGCCTTCGACAATGCCCTTGAACCAACCGATACAATCAACAAGACCCCAAAGGTGAGTTTCACCGATATCCAGACCTTCGGAGAGCCAAGCGCCGGGACCTGCCTGGGAGATCCAGAAGACCGCCCACATGATCAGCGCGAAGATCGGAATACCGAGCCACTTGTTGGTCAGAACCTCATCGATCTTGTCACCGAAGTTTCTGTCCTTGGTCAGAACCTTTCGTGTTTGAACGGAAGCTACGATCTCGTTGACAAAGGCAAAGCGCTTGCGGTCTGCAGCCTCAACGGCAGCCTTGTCACTCAGATCGATGTCGCCCTGCGCGTAGGGAGCTCTTTGCTCCGCACCGATTCTTGCGATCGCAGCCTCAACGACCGCCTTCAGACCGTCCGCAGAGGTGGAAACGGTATTGACAATCGGACAGCCCAGCTTAGCAGACAGCGCGTCGGTATCGATCTTGGTGCCTTTCTTTTTGTTAAGGTCGCTTTTGTTCAAAGCAATGACCATAGGGATGCCAAGCTCCAGCAGCTGCGTGGTGAAGAACAGGCTGCGGCTGAGATTGTCTGCATCTACAATATTGATAATAACGTCTGGGTTTTCTTCTTTTACGTAGGAGCTTGCAATGCTTTCCTCGCTTGTAAAGGGCGACATGGAGTAGGCGCCGGGAAGGTCAACGGCGATCAGCTGCTCTTTTCCCGAAAACTTTGATTTGATGGGATGCTCTTTTTTGTCAACGGTAACACCAGCCCAGTTTCCGACCTTCTCGCTGCGGCCGGTCAAAGCGTTGAACATGGTGGTCTTACCCGAGTTGGGATTACCTGTCAAGGCAATTCTCATGGAATATCCTCCTATATTTGATCCTTACGGATATATTTACTGTTTGAATCGCGCCGGTTAGCTGATGCTAACCAATGCGCAAAAAATAAACAGCGACAAAAACAGATCGTGGGTGATGCACGTGTGATGCATCAGATCAGGATCGCTTCTGCAAGCTGATTATCTATATTGTATCTCGCGTCCTTGATCGCGACGACAAGACCACTCTTTCTGCGACGAACAACGGTGATGGCTTCGCCACTGAAGCAGCCCAAAGAGAACAGGAAAGCATTCAGCTCCTCATCGTTTGTCTCGATGGCACGGATGATGTATTCTTTTCCTTCCTCGGCAGTGCGCAGATTCATGATCGGTCTCCTTTATTTGATGGGATCGGTCGAGTAGTTAGCGTACGCTAACTCTTGAACCTCAAATATTATACATCGAAAGATTCGCTTTGTCAAGAGAATTTTGAAAATTATTTCAAAAATGGCAATTCTTCATACCGTTTCTGCATCAAAAACGAAAATATTGTTGAAAATGCGCATGTGCTGACGCTTATGTGTGAAACTTGGAAAAAAATCGCAAAAAAACCTTGACAGCGCGCAGCATTCGTGATATAATATGCAAAACCGCATAAAAACAGGGGTGCTGGAAACGGCTGAGACGGGAAAACCCGAACCCTTAACCTGATACGGATAATGCCGGCGTAGGGAGATTTTTGATTGGATTTACAGTCGCGAATGTAAGCTGAGAGTGATCTACCGCACGGAGTTTTCGTGCGGTTTATTATTTTCAGGAGGTGCTTTTATGAAAGCAACACAAAAAACGAGGCGGTTGACCGTCTCGGCTATGATGATCGCCATTGCAACGGCCATGTCGTTCCTTTGCTCGGTCATCCCGTTTTTGAACGCCTTATTCGGCGGCTCGTTTACCTTTGGCAGCATGATCTGCATTGTCATCGTTTCCTACATGTTCGGTATCAAATGGGGAACCTTTACAGCATTGGTCTATGCCGTCTTGCAGATGCTGCTCGGTCACGGCACCATCGTAGCGCTGTTTACACCAACCGATGACAGCTACATGGGAATTACCGTAGCGATCTTGGTCTGCTTGATCGACTACGTGCTGGCCTACACCGTTCTCGGCCTTGGCGGCTTGTTCCGTACACGCATACAGAAGAAGGGACTTGCACTTTGCCTTGGCAGCATTGTGGCGCTTCTTGCGCGCTATTTGTGCCATATCGTTTCGGGCGCTCTGTTCTATGGTATGTGGGCTGAATGGTTCTTCACCCAGGAGGGAATTCACGAGCTGTACGGTCAGTGGGTGCTGTCCACCTTCAGCGGTGCATCGCTCTCCATCATCTATTCTATTGTCTACAACGGAATGTACATGATCCCCGAGATCGTATTGACGGCAGTGTTGGCGTTTGTGCTGACGAGAATTCCGCAAATCCGCCGCGAGGATCTCAAGCAAGCTTAATAAATGATGATATTTTCGGCAAAAAATCGTTCGATGGAATGGTTTTTTGCCGTTTTTTGATTGTGGTTTAGCAAAACGCACGAATCTTTTGCACATTATTTTGTAAATATACTTGTTAAATTTGTCCGTGTCTTCGGTGTTTTGCCATGCAAAAGGGGTGAAAATAAGAACAAATTGTAAATATTGCTTGTTTCATGAGCATTTTTTACAAAAAAGGGTTTGACAAATTGGGCAATATGTTGTATAATAGGTCTGTGAAACATGACCAAACGAAAATATATTTGTTTTTCGTCTCTCATATGAAAGGAAACATGCCTATGCCGCGCTTTTTTGTCAGAAAAGAGCAGATCACCGATGGAATGATCCGTATCCTTGGCGATGACGCTCATCATATTGCCCGTTCCTTGCGAATGGCTGCGGGAGAGAAGATCACCGTTTGTGATATGCAGCGCATGGAGTATCAGTGTGAGTTGGTTGAATTTGAGGATGATAAATCGGTGCTTGCGCGCATCCTGACCTCCCGTCAGATGAATACCGAGCCCCCCTTTGTAGCACACTTATATCAGGCGCTTCCCAAAGGCGATAAGATGGATACGGTCATTCAAAAGGCGGTCGAATGCGGTGTGGCGAGCATTGTCCCGTTCGAAAGTGAGCGATGCGTGGTCCGTTGCAAGCCGGAGCAGGAGGACAAAAAGACCGAGCGCCGACAGCGCATTGCTACCGAGGCCGCCAAGCAGTGTGGTCGCGGCAGTATTCCCGAGGTCGTACCTACCTGCCGTTTCTCCGACGTGCTGCAGCGCGCTTGTGCGGTAGATATTCCCATCTTCTGCTACGAGGGTGAGGATACGGTGCCGCTGCGTCAGCTGCTGCAACAAAAGCGCACACAGCTGCCAACGGATGCAGCGCCGACCATTTCTATCGTGGTTGGCAGCGAGGGAGGCTTCTCCGGTGCGGAGGCACAGGCGGCTAAAAATGCCGGCTTTTTGATGGCGGGACTCGGTCGCCGCATTTTGCGTACCGAAACCGCATCTTCCTTTGTGCTCAGCGCCTTGGTTTATGAATTTGAGCTTTGATCGCTTGACAATATCACGGGCAATACCCATAAAAACAGAGAAAAAAATCGCGTTTTTTTATAAAAAAGAGGGAATTCCCTATTGAAATTTCACAAAAAATGTGGTAGAATATAGGGCAGTATATACAATACCCAATCCAATACATACACAGGAGAGGAAAACTATGTCAAACAGATTATTTCAGGGTGTCATCCATCAAATGAAGGATGCGGTGGATCGCGTCATCGGCGTTGTAGACGAAAATGGCGTTATCATCGCTTGCTCTGAGCTGGTGAAGATCGGTGAGATCCGCCAGGGAATCCGCGACGAGCTTGCTTATACCTCGGATATGATCACGGCGGGTGGCTACACCTATCGTCCCATCGCCGGAAACTCCAAGCCCGAGTATATCGTATTCGTCGAGGGTGAGGACAAGACCGCGGAGAAAAACTCCAAGCTGCTGGCGATTTCGCTGAGCAACATTAAAAATCTCTATGATGAAAAATATGACAAGGGTTCGTTTATCAAAAATATTATTTTGGATAACATTCTGCCCAGCGATATTTACATCAAGAGCAAGGAGCTCCACTTCAACACCGAGGAGACCCGCGTCGTTTTCTTGATCAAATTCTTTGGCAAGACCGATGTGCTGCCCTTTGAAATTCTGCAGAACATGTTCCCGGATAAGACCCGTGATTACGTCATCAGTGCAAGCGAGCACGATATCGTTCTGGTCAAGGATATCAAGCCCGACACCGATTCTCGTGATATCGATCGCATCGCTACCAACATTGCCGATACGCTGAGCACCGAGTTCTATACCAAGGTCTCCATTGGTATCTCCACCATCGTGGATAACATCAAGGACCTGGCAAGAGCATATAAGGAAGCACAGATCGCGCTTGAGGTCGGCAAGGTATTTGAGACCGAGAAGAACATCATCAATTATGAAAACCTTGGCATTGGCCGTCTGATCTATCAGCTGCCTACCACGCTTTGTGATATGTTCTTGCAGGAGGTCTTCAAGAGAGGCTCCTTGGAATCTCTTGACCGTGAGACGCTGATGACCATTCAGTGCTTCTTTGAAAACAACCTGAACGTTTCCGAGACCTCTCGTAAGCTGTTTGTTCACCGCAATACTCTTGTTTACCGTTTGGAGAAGATCCGCAAGCTGACGGGACTTGATCTGCGGGAGTTTGAGCATGCCATCACCTTTAAGGTCGCTCTGATGGTCAAGAAGTATCTTGGCTCCAAGCCGTCCAAGTTCTGATACATACGCGAATAGATTTCGTCAGTTTGATTTTGTCTGCTTTGATATGCGCCATCCTTGCTTTGAGGATGCTGCGTGGGCTGTCGCATGACGTGCTGCTTGCACCTGCGTCAGCCCATTCGCGTGCGTACTTGCTTTCGAGATGTGAAATCGCATAGCGATACCAAACAGAAAAAATACAATTATGAGGATTTTATGATCAAATTAACCTACGCTATCTATGGTATGAACAGTGACGCCGATCAGCTTCGTCTGCAGGAGTCCTTGAGCGCGGAATATCCGACCATGCAGATCAGCGTCAGCTATCCTTGTGCAACGCTGAGTGTGACGCGCGAAGGAGAGGGAAGCGTCGAGTTCGACGAGCAGCTGCATTCATTTTGCGAGAAGCTGGGCTTTTCGCTGCAGATTCCTGCAGTAGCTACCAGGCATGTGACTGCCCGCAAGACCCCAAAGAAGGTGCATGCCGGTGTTCCTGTTTCCGTTTTCATTGCTTCGCTGTGTGCGGTGCTGGTCTTTTCTATCCTGCTTACCTATACAGCGGCAGCTTCTATGTTCAATAATAAGCTGCGAGACTGGTATTTGTCCGGTGGTGGCGATACCATAATTTCGGGTTCCGTGGGGGATTCCGACTACGACGACCTGGATATTTTGCGTGAGATTTTCGCAGCGTATTCGGTACACGATCTTAACGACGAGGAGATGGTCACCGCCGTTCTCAAATCCTATGTCGCAGCAACCGGTGACGTGTACGCCGCTTATTATACCAAGGAAGAGTTAGATGAGCTCTTTACGGATGATTCCGGCGAAATGGTCGGTATCGGCGTCAGTGTAGTCAATACCAAGGTCCCGGTCAACGGTTGGGATTATAACCTTCTGACCGTCATTACCGCTTACAAAAACAGCCCTGCCATTGAAGCTGGAATCCAGCCGGGTGATATTATTTACAGCCTGATCAACGACGAGGGTGAGACGGTTTACGTTGATTCCGTCGGACAGACGCAGGCGATCAATATGATCCGCGGTCTTGAGGGCAGCGATGTCACGCTGACGATCCTTCGTCCGCAAGGAAATGACGAGTACGAGGTGATCGACGTCACCATGACGCGCCGCAAGATCGAAATGCATTCGGTCGAATACCGCATCAGCCATGCCGATGCGACGATAGGTATCGTGGAGATCAGCGAGTTTGATATGACCACGCCATCGCAGTTCCGCGAGGCTATGGATGCCTTGATTGCACAAGGATGCGATAAGTTTATTTTTGACCTTCGTAACAATGGCGGCGGAGATCTGCAGTCGATCGAAGCGGTCCTGAGTACCATGCTGCAGCCGGGGGATCCGATGATCTACACGGTAGATAAGGCGGGGAACGAAGAAGTTGACGTCGTCAGAGCTGTGGAGCATCAGGGCTATTTCGAAAGCTGCAGTGTTAAGCCGGAGCATATCGGTAAGTATCGCGGCTATGATATGGTCGTTTTGACCAACGAATATACCGCCAGTGCCGCAGAATTGTTTACGGCCAATCTACGTGACTATAACATCGCAACGCAGGTGGGTGTCACAACCTTTGGAAAGGGCTGTATGCAGACCATTCTGGATCTTTCCTACTTCGGTATTGAGGGCGGATTGCGTCTGACAACCGCCTGGTATCTGCCGCCTTGCAAGGAAAGCTACCATGACATCGGTATTGCGCCTGCCGAAGAAAATCAAATTGCGCTTGATGAATCTTTGTTTGACAAGTATCATAATGTGTATCTGATTCCCGATGAGGAAGATAATCAGTTGAACGCCGCAATCGACAGATTGCTTGCAAAATAATTGAAATTTTTAATGAGGAGATAAAAAATCATGGCAAAGAAGCAAATGTATACCAGTGAGGGTCTGAAGAAGCTGCAGGAGGAACTGCAGTACCTCAAAACAACCCGCCGCGATGAGATCAAGAATGATATTGCTGTTGCCCGTTCGTTCGGTGACTTGTCCGAGAACTCCGAGTACGATGAGGCAAGAAACGAGCAGGCCAAGAACGAGGCTCGTATTAAGGAGCTGGAGGAGCTGATCGATAATGCAGAGGTCATCGATGAGAACGAAATCGATACCTCCGTTGTCAGCCTTGGTTCCATTGTCCGCGTTTTTGACGAGGAGCTGCAGGAGGAGGTCGAGTATTCCTTGGTCGGCTCTAACGAGGCTAACCCTCTGCTCAGCCGTATCTCTGACCAGTCTCCCGTTGGCAGAGCGCTGATGGGTACGCGCGAGGGTGCAGTTCTGCACGTAAACACGCCTGCAGGTGAGCTGGTTCTGCGCGTTCTGGAAGTAACCAGAGCCAAGAACTGATATGTCTGCTGAACATCAGGATTTCAAGCCTTCGGGCGATGAAATCGAGCTGGTCGAGCAAAGTCCGTTTTTGCGTTGGCTTGATAATTTTTGGTATCACTACAAATGGACGGTCATTATTTCGGCGTTCTTTGCGCTGGTGCTGATCGTTTGTGTGGTGCAGATGTTTGCAGATCCTGTATATGATATCAATATCGGCTACAGCGGTACTTATGGATTCAGTGCAACCGAAGCGGAGATGATGTACAACGATCTTTCCGCAGCCTTGCCAAACGATCTCAACGGTGATGGCGCACGATATGCCGGCTTTATTCGCTATCAAATCTACTCGGAAGAGGAGATCAAAGAGGAATGGAAGCAGGTTGAGCAGGCTCGCGAGGAGGCAAAAGCCAGGGGCGAGGACCCTGCCGAGATCACCTCAAAGATCAATCTGGCATTCAATACCGAGCAATATTCGCAGTTCACCAATTCGCTGCTGACGGGACAATGCTACATCTATTTGTGCAGTCCTTTTGTCTATGACACTGTCAAGTCGAGCGGACGCGTCTGCCGTTTGGCAGATTTGGGCGGAAACGTTCCTTCCTACGCGTATGACGAGTGTGCAGTGCTGCTCAAGGATACGCCTATGTATCAAAATTCCGAGATCCTGCAAAAGCTTCCCGAGGATACCTTGGTTTGTCTTTTGACCGAAATTCCCCAGCTGTTCTCCCAAAGCGGCGAGAATACGCACAAGGATGCCGTCTCAACCTTCTTGGGTATCATTCAATGAAAAACGCTCTCTTTGTCGACACAAAGAGAGCGATTTTTTGTTTCCGTTTTGTTATAATAATGCTGCGGGGTGCCAAAACGCAAAAAAAACGAAAGGGGAACACAAAATGAACAAAAGAAAAAGAGCCGCATCTATCATGGTCGGAACAATGAGTCTGCTTCTTCTGCTGGGAGGATGCTCGATGGAGCCAAAGGCAACGGATATTGAGGACATGCAAGCGGCGGCTGCAGAATCTGAAACTGAGCTCTATCAAGCCAAGATCGCTTATTATCAAGGTCAGATGCAGCTTTTGGAGATGCAGCTCTCCGAGATGGATGCAAAAATTCTGCAGCTGCAAAGCGAGTATCAATCCGAAACAAGCAAAATGCAGCAAGAGCTGCAGACGCTGCGGCAAAACGCAACGACGGATGCTGAAGAGACGCAGAAGCCCCAAGAGGATGCACCGCAGCAATCGGCAAAGAATGAGCCCGAGGGAGAGCAACAAACTGATCAAAGCAGCAGCGAAAATTCGCCGTTGGAACAACCATCTCAAGCAACGCACGCCTATACTTATGAGGATACCGGGGGTGGAGTGATTTTAACAAAGTACATTGGCAAGGAGAATTGCGTGGAGATTCCTGCTGCGGTTGACGGTAAGCGTGTCGTTGCACTGGCAGATCGTATTTTTTGCGATACAAAAGTCACGAGCGTCACGATTCCCCAAACGGTGCAAAAGCTTGGGTGGTTCACGTTTTACGGTTGCTCCTCTCTACGCCAAGTGTCCATCCCTGCGTCGGTCAGTAACATCGGTTATGCATCGTTTGAAGGTTGCCATAAGGATCTTGTTCTGCACGTGAGCGAAAATTCCTACGCACAAAAATACGCGGCCAGCTTTGCGTTGCACTATGAGATTTCATAAAAAGCGGGCACACCGTCCTGATGGCGGTGTGCCCAAAATATTGCACGGATTATGCCAGTGCGATGGTCAGGATCTTCTTTGCAGGAACCTCGATGACCAGCTTGCCGTCCTTGACGGTCAGCTCCTCCAGCTTCTCCTCGCCCATGGTGGTGAGCGCAGCCGTCTTGAAGGTGTCGCCCAGCGACACGGTCAGCGTGACAGCCTTGGTGTCGGTGTTGAACAGACGCATGATAACAGCGTTGCTGTCCTCAGCCTTCTTGAACGCGGACATACGGATGTACTCGTTGTTGAAGGAGACGTAGTCGGCAGCTGCAGGAGCGGTACCTGCGTGAACGTCGGTGCCGATTGCCAGAACGGCGTTGCCGGCGAAGACGTAACCAAGGCCATAAGCCTCAGCTTGCTTGTCGGTCTCGTAGGGAACAACGGCATACTCCAGCGTGTACTCGCCCTTGCACTGGCCCTTCGGCGTGGGGAATACGCCCCAGTCACCGATCTGACCGATGCAGCGCAGCAGCGTGACGGCAATAGTGTTCTTACCGTTGCGCAGAACTTCATACTCGCAAAGACCACGGTTAGCGACCATCAATGCGTCGCCGCCGTTCTCGGTCTCAAGCGTGACAAACGCCTGATCTCTCTGCGTGTTGTAGGGGATTCTCCAGGTGTGAGCAGGCTCGATGTTGCGGCGAACCACGTCGAACTGACCCTCTGCCAGAACGGTGGTCGTCTTGATCTCACTGTCGAACAGTGCGCGTACGCGGTGATCGTCAGCGCGGTTGTTGATGACGGTCTTGATATCGGCACGTGCCACACCGTCGGACAGCGTGACATAGGTGGTGATATCAGCGTCGATCGCCATATCGATAACAGCCTTGAAGGTGACAGAGTAAGGAGTAACCTCGTCCAGCGTGATGGTAGCCTTGGTGTCGGCGTTGGTGACGGCGACGTCACCGTCGACCGGCCAGTAGTTGTACAGGTTACCGCAGTCCTTGGTGTCCTCGAACAGGTTCTGTGCAGCGTATACGCGGCCGGAACGCTTGTTGGTCAGATCGAAGGTACCGTTCTCGTTGAACGCAACGCGAACGAACTCGTTCTCCATGAAGTTGTCGCCGTAGATGATAGCCGTCTTGACGTCAGCAGCCTGCTTCTTGACGGAGAAGACGCTGTAACCAATGCCGTGCGTCTTGACCTGCATCTCAACCTCAAAACGGTTGACGTACTTGGGCTGACGGAAGCGATCGTCGGGCAGAGTATAGGTGAACTGGTTGCGGATCAGCTTGGTCTTGGCGGGAACGGCATTACCATTCTCGTCGAAGATCGCGATGGCCTCGACCATGTCGTCCTTCTCAAAGTCAACGTTTGCACGAACGGTTACGATGGAATCGTTGGGCTCAAGAGAGAGAACAACGATCGCCTTCTCACCGTCGACCTTGGAGGTGTCAACAGCAGCTGCCAGATAGTCCAGAGAACCGTCACGCAGACCCTCTGCGCAGGCAATAGACTTGGCAAAGCGTGCCTTCATCTCGTCGTAGATCTCGTCGCAGGAGCAAGAGCAGATGGAGTCGTGCGGATGGTTCTGCATCAGCTTACGCCATGCGTAGGTGAAGAAGTCCTGCTTGTACTTGCCGCCGTTTAGCATTGCCAGAACGGATACGGGCTCGGCAACTCTCTCGAGCAGGTGCTGGTTGTCGTGGTTGTCCTGCTTGATATCAACACGAGCGGATGCGGTGTTGATGAGCAGGTTGTGACCGGAGGTCAGCTGACCTGCGATCTCGCCCTCGAAGACGGACAGATTGTCCTTGTTCTTGCGGATCTCCTCGATGTAATCACCGAAGTTGGACTGCTTGACAACAACCTCGTCCTGAACCTCGTTGGCCAGCTTGATGGCCTTGTGCAGATCCATCTGAATGGGCTGGTGGTCGCAGCCGTTCATGCCGAGCAGATGATCGGTGGTAGCAAAGCGAGAGGTGGAAGCAACGATGTGCTTCAGTCGGTTCTTGAGTGCCTCGGGCTCGGTGGGCAGCTCCATGGCATTGTGATACCAGTTAGCAAACATAACGCCGATGATCTCGGAGCCGTCGGGAGAGCGCCACAGGATCTCACTCTTGGTCACGCCGCTCTGCTTGACAACCTCGTTATCCGTACCGATGTCATTGACACCGCGACCGAAGATGGCGTTATCAAAGCCGAAGCCGCGAACGATCTGGGGAGCCTGAGAGACGTTACCGAAAGAATCGGGGAAGTAGCCGCTCTGAACGGGCTTAGCACCGATTTCCTTGCAGAAACGAATACCGTACAGCATGTTACGGACGTTGGCCTCACCGCTGGTGAGATACTCGTCCTGTAGCTGATACCAAGGACCGATCTGAATGCGGCCGTCACGGATCAGCTTGTACAGACGATCCTTCATCTGCGGACGGATCTCCAGATAGTCCTCAACGACGATAAACTGACCGTCCATGTGATAGTAGGTGTAATCCTCGTTCTCCTCCATGACCTGGATGAGGTTGTCAAACAGATCGATCAGGCGGATGCGGTGCTTCTCAAAGGGAAGGTACCACTCTCTGTCCCAGTGGGAGTGAGGAATGATGTGCAGTGTTTTTTTCATGATCACGACTCCTTATTGTATGTAATCGTTTGCCCTTTGCAGGGTATTTGACTTATTATACCATGCATGAGGCGACAAGTCAAGCGAGAATGGGAAAGATTTTTGATTATTCCCACGGAAATTTTGAAAATTCTCTTGAATTGAGGCACAAGATATGCTATAATATGGGGGAAATCATACAAGGGAGGGGAAGGCACATGAGACATTTCAAAATATCCGTTGCGGGATTGTACGTTTCGATCTCTGCCAGAGGTCAGCTGACGTATGACATCTGCCGCCCCTATCTGACCGATCTGCCTTGGTCGGATATCACCTTGTACGCTACCCCCACGCAGATCGCAGCCAAGAAAAAGGCGATCCCCATCCCGATGACGGATGAGCAAGCGGAGTGCATTGTGTTGAGTGATCTGCTTTCTCTGAAATTGTTGCCGCACGATGCATTCTTGCTTCATGCGGCCGTGATCAGCTATCAGGATCGTTGCTATGCCTTCAGTGCACCGCGCGGTGTAGGTAAGACGACTCACGTCCAGCAATGGATGGAGTCATTCGGGGCGGGTAGCGTGACTGTCATCAACGGAGATAAGCCGATCATTCGTCGCGATAAAGACGGACGCTTTTTGGCTTACGGCACGCCATGGTGCGGCAAGGAATTGCAGGGACAGCCGATCGGCGTGCCCTTGGATTGCATTACCTTTATCAAGCGCGGAGAGCGAGATGAGGTATGCGCCGTTACCGAGCGCGAATATTTGGATCTTTTGATCGGGCAGGTCGTTTTTCCGTCGGATGAGCGTTCTATGACGCGCGGCGCGGCACTGCTTGCCGAATTTATGCGCGCAACGCCTGCAGCGCGTGCAGGTTGCACTATGACCGCGAATGCGGCCAAAGCAGTATATCGCTATTGGAATTCATAAAACACCGAAG
>JAEIGA010010354.1_pt1 | contig 14138 bp, 5 predicted proteins | sample 9270691 | NCBI WGS metagenome assembly JAEIGA01 (sample SAMN17057246, study PRJNA624740) | gut metagenome | biome: biome; isolation source: fecal sample | host: Bos grunniens | place: China: Xizang | collected 2019 | reverse complement strand
GGTATATCTTCCGTCAAGCCTGCGGCTGCCGAACATCACCCATCTTCCATCAGATGAGAATGAATGGTAGCTGTCGGCATTCTCAGAATCATTGACGGCAGACACATCCACATGCTCCATGGTCTGAAGGTCGATCATCCTGAGGTCGGCCTCATCGTGCCAGATCGGGAATGTACCGTATTCAGCCCATGTATAGAGCAGGTATCTTCCGTCTGCGGAGATGCGCGGATACGAGACGCTGCCACCGAGCAATGAAGCATCATAGACAGTCTCCACAGATTCGCCGAAGTTGCCTGTCTGAGGATCGAAGGATACTCTCATGATGCTGTAATGGATGTCAGGGACCTGGTCCGGAACCGGCTTTGCATCAGCCTGGGCAAAATAGAGGTATTTTCCGTCAGGAGACCATGAAGGGAAGGTCTCAAGGACTTCAGTCGTCATGAAACGAGGATCAGCCTTAACTTCCCCTGTACGGGTATCATACACGACAAGGTCGGATGCGCTGTCATATACTTCGATCGGCTTCTGGCCATGGACAAAGAAGATCTGATGGGTGCTGTTGGACGAAAATGCGATATAACGTCCCTCCGGATGCCATGCAGGATATGTCGTATTCCTCTTTATACCGATCTCGTTGAACTTGATCTTTGTAAGATTGCCATCGTGGTAGAGTACGGTACCGCCGTTTGCTCCTCTGACATGGAACATCATGCTCTCTGATGAATATGCAGGGAAATGGTGGCAGTTGAGGCAGGTCTCGTTCTCTGTCGCATTTGTGACGATGGCCTTCTCCTCGAATGTGGAGAGGTTTCTCTGGTAAAGTCCCAGCTGTCTCCAGCTCTTGTAGCCCGGTTCGATGAGACGGTAGGCGATCCATGGATCGATTTCCTCCTCAGCAACATGTATCTGGAACGGAGCGAATGCCACACCGTCCACCCACTTGTCTGACCAAGCAGACACGGCCACTTCGAGAGTCCTGCCGGCAGCCTGCAACATAAGATCATTCCACTTGCCGAGCGGAATCCTGACGACACCCTCCTTGCCGGAAACCCTAAGAGCCTCCATGCCGTCGACGGACAATGTCGCCTGGACCTTTTCCGCATCCTCTACCATGAAGTTCATAGGTGCAATATTGGACGGTACGGTCACGCCGGAATAGTCAGGAAAGAGCGGAGGCTGCTGGTCTGTCGAAGACTTCGGATCGTCCCATGAAGAGCATCCTGCAAGTCCCGACACGGCAGCCATAAGGATCATGCCTGACAATATTTTATGAATAAGTTTCTTCATATCTAAGTAAGCATTGTAAATCTTACAAATTTAATAATTTATCGCGACTGAGACAACATCATGCAGACATGAAGACAAAAAAAGTCGGAGGCCTATCGACCTCCGACTTCAATATTATCGTTCAGCAGGGATTATTCACCCTGAAGACCTGCAACGAAACCTGCGTAAGTATGCTTACGTCTGTAGTTCTGATCCCAGAGACCTACAGGCTCACCGCCTCTCCAGCCTGTTCCGAGCTCGCCTGGAGCGTCAGTAATGCACCACTGAGTGATACCGTACTGCTGAGCTGCAGGGATAATCTCGAAGTACTTGCTGATGATGAATCTGTAGTAGCGTGCCATTGCCTGGTGCTGCTCCTCTGTCATGCTTGTTGTAGGAACTGTGTTGCCGTTTGCGTCAACATAACCCATGTCAAGCTCAGAGATCTTCACAAGCTTGCCTGATGCAGCCATGAGCTCGAGCATCTTGACAACATGCTCCTCCTTGCTTGCCTGAGTGTCAGGATTCTCGTAGCAAGAAACGTGCATCTGTGAACCGATACCGTCGATCTTGGTTACGCCGTCAGACTCCCATACCTTGATCCACTCGATAAGGCTCTTGAGCTTCTTGTTGTCATCCCAGTCAGACTCGAGGTTGTAGTCGTTGATGAAGAGCTTGAGGTCAGCAGCGTCACCCTGGAAGTGCTCACGTGCCTGTGCAACAACGATACGTACATAGTCCTCATCGCCGAGGTAGTCCTGCCAGTAGAAGTTGTTTGCAGGATCGCCTGTCTCAGCATGCTGGAGGTCATACTTGCCGTCACCGTCATAGTCAGCGCCGGAAATTGCCTCGTTTACAGCATCCCATGCCACAACCTTACCTTCAGTAGCTTCCATCATACCCTTGATCCAGTTGTTCATAGCCCATGTGAGGGTATCCTTCTTCTCCTCAGGTGTCTGAGGTTCAGCTGTACCTGAAATCTCATAGTAGAACTGGAAGTCGTCGATGAAGATGTCACCTGCGAAGTCTCCGAATGAGAAGATAAGACGGGTAGCGCCTTCCTTTGTACAGAGAGTGCTCAATGTAACCTCCTTCCAATCGGTTGTAAGGGCAACATTTGCGAAGTCACCTGCAGATGAGTAGTCAGATGTAACCTGGAATCCAGAACGGAATGTTCCTTCTCCTGTAGCCTTGATCTTGAACTTGAGGAAATACTTCTGCTCAGGCTCAAAAGCTGTAGTCACGTCATATGACATCTGTGCCTCCCAGTAACCTGAACCTGCAGTAGGGTTGGAAATCTTGAGGGCGCCATCCTCTACGGTTCTTGAAGACTGGAGTCCCCAGCCACCGAATGGTGATGTACCGTCATTGAAGTCAGTCTGAAGGATGTATACAGGGATAGTCACTGCAAGAGCCTCCTCGTGAGATACCTTGATCCACTCGATCTCGATATCTCCCTCATAGGTACCCGGCTGGAATACGATGAACGAAGTAGTAGAAGTAAGTCCTGTGATCTTCACCGACTGCTCTGCCCACTCAGTTGTAAAGGTCATGTTGGCAGTAGGAAGCGCATCCGGATCCCAGTTACCCATCTGGACTGTCAACTGGCCTTCAGTCGAGCCCTTGATCTTCGCAGTAACGGTATAAGTATTCTTTGGATTTGTAGGGATTCCCTCCATTACAAAGTACTGATACCAGCTGCCTGGATAAGAACTCTTGAGGATACCGTTCTCGATTGTAGGCTCGTATCCCATCACATAGAATGGGAACTTCGAATAATCCTTGTAATAGATTGAAGCATCCTCCACTACTCTGGTAGCATCAGGATCAAGGTCAAGTTCCTTATCAGCGATAAGTGTGTTGAGGTACTTGTTGTTCTGCTGTGAATGCCATGCAAGTGTATGACCGTAAACTGTCATTCCAACTGCCTCCGCATTGTTGACGAATTCTTTTACAGTATCAAAGTTCATGTTACCCTTGCTGTCGACAACAGAAGCATACTTCATCGCATTGCCTGCAGTCATCTCGTCGAAGTTTGATACTGCAAGGGCATAGACCTGACTCTTTGAGTTGAAATCGCTGGCCGCAAGGGCAGCTCCCAACTTGAAGTCAGGAGATGCCGTACGGTCAACATAATTCTTCAACACGTCATAGTCATTAAGGTACTCATACTGCGCTATATCCTGTGGTTTTTCCACCGGGAACTCCTTGACAGGGTCAACTGCACAAGATGCAAGTCCTGTCAAAGCCGCAGCGAGGAATAATATTCTATAGTGTTTCATGTCTCAGTTGCTTTTATTTGATATATGAAGGGTTGTAAGTCTCGATGGTTACCTCACGGCTACGAGATACGAGGGTATCTCTGCTGTGGTACTGCTTTGCACCGAAGTCAACATCGTACTCAAGGTAGATACCGTCACGGTCCTTCTCGCCCCATGCCTTCTTCTCACCATCCTTTACATACTTACCTGTACCTGTTGCCTCTACTCCCTCAGTAGCTGAAGAAACGACTGCATTTCCAGCCTCGTCGAAAGTGATGAGGAGGTTACATGTCACGCTGACAACCTCAGTAACAGGCTCTGCAGGCTTGTCTGCATAACCGTTTTCTGTAACCCTCTGATAATTGTTGTAGCTCTCCCAGCCGTCCATTTTACCGCCAAGGAAATCACCGTTGACAACGAGTTCATCTTCCTTGCCTTTCTCCACGACAGAAACCTTGTCAAGAATGAGGGTTCCTTCGAAAGTACCGAAGTTGAAGGTGAACTTGTTGAGGCCTTCATTGTTTACAGGGAAGTCCACTGACACCTTGGTCCACTCTGTTGTGAATGGGATGTTGGCAGCACCATACTGCTGGTTATCACCGTTTTCAGAATCCTGAAGGAAGATTCCTGAAGTGAACTCAGCTGTTCCTTTCACCCATGCAGAGAAAGTGTAAGTCTTGCCTGCAGTGAGAGGAGTACCGAACTTATACCATACCTGAGCAGCCCAATCAGCCTCACCTGCAGAAAGGTTTGTCATGCTGAGAGCATATTCAGGATCCGGATCACGTGTAACCTCTACATTAGTCTTGATCGGGAAGACAACAGACTCGAGTGACTTGGTAGTAAGGAACATAAGCTCGTCATTCTCAACATACTGAGCGTGACGGACATTGGTAGTTACAGCACCCTTCTCTGTTATCTCGTCAACACCGCGGCGAAGCCAGCTACCATCCCAAGGGTTGATATACTTCACGCAGTAGAGAGTGTAGTCCATAGGAGTTACATTCCAGTAAGTAGGATCAGTACGTACAGGCTGCTCACCCTCGATGAGAGGAGTACCTGCAGCGATCTGGTCAGCACCCTTCACGATGTTCTTCATCACTACAGGGATCACATAAGTGTTCTCGATGGCAGCAGGGTCAGCAAAGAATGCATCTGTAAGCTGAACCTCTACACCACCCATATGAGTGCCGCCATACTTGAGCTGATCGTCAGCAAGAGTATAGTACTCTGCTGGCATAGCCTGTACAGGCTTTGTACCGTCAGCGTCAAAATAAAGGTTTTCAACCAATGAATTGTCGACTTCGATGTCGAGCACGATATCCTTTCCCTTATATGCGCCACCCATGGTACCATAGATGATGCACTTACCCTGATTGTCAAGTTCAGTAGGGAAAGTCTCAGACTCACCGAGCACGATTGTACGCACCGGATACTGATAAGCGAAGTACGCTGTCACACCGCCCTCATAATCAGGAAAGATCTGTTCCTGATTGTGACATGAGGCCATTGCTGACAAGATTACTCCAGCAGACAAAACCCTGAAAATATTTCTTGATTTCATAATATTCAAAATTTTTATCGATTATTCCCAACCCTTGTTCTGATCAAGGTTGCTCCACTTGAGAACCTCTGTCTCAGGAATAGGTCCGTAATACATATAGTCAGCATAGTTACGTGGCTCAACCTCGATCGGTGTGAATGTAAGTACGCCGGCATTCTGCTCGATCTTCACGCCCATTGCAGTCTCGTTAAGGTCGAGTCCCCAACGTCTCATATCCCAGAAACGCTTGTTCTCGAACGAGAGCTCGATACGACGCTCATTGCGGATGAGTTCGCGCATCTTTGCCTGGTCATTCTTGATGCTCTCAAGATATGCATCTCCATTGTCTGCACCTACACCGGCACGTGAACGGATAGCCTTGATCACGTCATATGCACTGTAGCCTGAAGGACCGGCAACTGAAGGACCGTAAGCCTCATTGGCAGCCTCTGCGTATGCAAGGAAGAGTTCTGTATAGCGGATGTATACAGGATAATGCTTCTTTGCATTTGTTGCAGTAGGGTTGGCACTACAGTCGTCACGTAAAAGCTTACGGAGATAGTAGCCTGTACGAGTCGAAGCCGATGTCTTGTTAAGACCGTTATTGTCTGTCGAGTACGCACCTGTGATGATCTGGGTATCCTTGTATGTAGCACCGTTGTAGATTACATACTCGCTGAGACGAGGGTCACGGTCAGCATACGGATTTGTCGCAGAATAGCCGCTTTCAGCATCAGCGATAGGATATCCGTTTGCCATCGGGAATGCATCTACGAAGTTCTGAGTAGGGTTGATACGTCCGCTACCATAGAGAGTTGGAGGATAGTTCTCCTTCTCCTGGTTGATACCGAAAGCATAATCCTCAGTACCCTGGTTGATCGAACCTCTCCAAAGGATCTCTGGAGGGCAGGCACCTGAACCGAGACCATCGATTGTAGTCTTGTCCATGAACCACTTGTAACCTGTAGGGTCAACGCCTGCGACGCCACCGATACGGTCAAGAGATGAAGCTGCAAGTTCAGCTGCATCCTCATAAGTCACTCCTGAACCCTCTGCATATGCAGGGCTGGCAGCAAGAATGGCTGTGAGAACCTTGATCGACTCTGCGATGCGTCCGCTTACACGGCCATTGAATGTAGCACCGAATACAGAGTTGTACTCAACATGGTTGGTAACACCGATAGCCTTGTACTTTTCAGGAATCTGTGAAGCATTAGAGAGGTCCACATAGTCCATAGGAAGGAGTTTCATGGCTGCGTCGACGTCATCATAGATCTGCTGCACACATGCCTCGAAAGTAGCTCTTGGCTGGTTGAAGTCAGAACCTGCACCCTCTGGCTCGAGGATGATAGGAATTCCGAGGAGTTCACCTGAAGCAGTCCAACCTGCGTGATTTCTGAGAAGATAGTACATGTTCAGTGCACGGAGGGCAAGAGCCTCACCTGTAAGCTTGTCTGTGAACATTGTACGCTTAGCCTCATTCTCTGCCCAAGGAACGCCAGCTGCATTCTTGATGAAGAGGTTGAGATACTGGATAGTGGATTTTCTTGCATCCCACATTGATACAGGGTTGTTGACAGCTGTCCATGAGCCCTGAGCCATAGATCTGAGAGAGTTGCCAAGGTCGTTGGTAACTGCGTCGTCAGTAGCTATGTCTGTATTACTCTTTGTCTCGAATGGGAGATTAGCATAAGCATATCCAAGGATACCCTGTGCAGACGAAGGATCCTTGAACATCTGCTCCTCTGTCTGGATATTCTCCTGCGTAGGATTGATAAGGTCAGCACAAGCACTGAACGAAGCAACCAAGGCAGCGAGTATCAAAATATTCTTAAGTTTCATTGTTCTCTAGTTTAAATGATTAGAATACAAGCTTTACTCCGAGATTGTAGAAACGTGCCTGTGGAGCTGAACCTACATTCATTTCCATATGCTTGCGTTCTGGTGAGATAGTAAGAAGGTTACTTCCGCTCACGTAAGCCGAGAAGCCCTTGACAACCTTGTTGCCGGCAAGAACTGACTGCGGCATTTCATAAGTAAGCTGAACCTTAGCAAGGTCGATGCGGCTTGTCTTGTACATCCAGAAATCAGATGTCACGAAGTTGTTCGCACCTTCTGTAACTGTAAGACGTGGATAGGTAGCTGTTGCTGCTGTCTCCTGAGTCCAACGGTTACGTACGATAGCCGAATACTTATCCTCACTGTCGATCCAATAGTATGAGCTGTTCTTCACACCCCATGCACCGCAACCTGCAGTAGCGAGAGCGAAGAGGCTGAAGCTCTTGTACTTGAGGGTAAGGTTAAGACCGAATGTCGATGGATTACCATACCATCCGCCCTTTCCGAGATATACCTGGTCGTCTGTATTTACAACACCGTCACCATTCTGGTCAACGTACTTGATGTCACCAGGACGTACTGTTGAACCGAGTTTCTGCTCAATATGTACAAACTGCTGAGTTCCATCCTCTGCGGTCTTCCAGAATCCGTAGTTGTCGATCTCCTCCTGTGACTGGAAGAGACCAGCGCTCTGATATCCCCAGATACCGTCAAGAGGCTTGCCTTCACGCTGTCTGTAGTCAGTATAAAGCTCATCTCTCTTTGTTGCGAGAGTAGTATAGTATGTGTAGTTAAGTCCAAGAGAGAACTCAAAGTCACCTACCTTCTTGTAAGTATTCACACTGATGTCAGCACCTGTACGATAGTTGTTGTTATAGTTCATCCAAGGGATGAAAGACTGTGACGGATAACTAGTTGCAAGGTGTGACGGATAAGTTGTGGTATTGTCGATGAGGTATCCCTCCATTGACTGTACGAAGTACGAAGCGTCGAATGAGAGGAGTCTGTCAAAGAACGAAGCCTTGAGGTTGGCAGACACTTCCTTACGCTGGATGAACGAGAGGTACTCGTTAGGACCACGGGATGCAGTCACAAACTGTGAAAGGTTACCGTCATTCCACTCGTAGCCATAGTTGTCCGGCTTCCAGATAGGAGTGTAGAGATAATAGTTTGCAATGTCGATATCCTGGTTGAGGACGCTGCCTGATACTGAGAGTACGAGGTCATCAACGCCTTCAGAATCCTTGAGGAAGCCCTCGTTTGATACTCTCCATCCGAGAGTCACTGAAGGAGAGAATGCATTGCGATGGCCAGGAGCAAGCTTTGACGAGTGTACGAGTGCCGAGCTGAAGTCAACATAGTACCTGCGGTCATAGTTGTAAGCAGCCTGGAAACCGAGGTTTGCATTCACTGTACGGTGATATGTACCTGAGTAAGTCTGCTGGTATCCTGCAACAACGAGCATAGCTGAAAGGTTGTGAACTCCGTTGAAAGTTCTGTTATAGTCGAAGAGACCGTTCCAGAGAACTGTCATGTTGCTGGTTGAACCGCTGATGTTCTGGTTACCTGACTTCTCATCGAGACCTTCCTTTGTAAGTCCTACAATCACATCCTTTCCGTTGTAGTTAGACCAGATCGGAGTGAATGTAGCATACTTGTTGTCGAAAGATGTAGTATAGGAAGTAGCGTAGTCCATTGCGAAAGTGGTCTTGAAACGGAGACCCTTGAGAACTCTCTGAAGGTCGAACTCGAGACCAGCGTCGAACTGGAACTGACGGCTTGTCCATTTGCTTCTTCCTGCTGCGTACATGTCAGCAAAGACGTTTGTCGGATTCTGCTGTGTACCAGCAAGGAAATACTTTCCGTCGATGATGTTTGCAGATGCATTGATAAGTTCAAGTGCACCTACTGCATTAGGATCGATAAGGTCGAGAGGAATGAGCGGGTTGGCGTTCTGAGGATAGTTAGGACGCATTGTCGCTGCAGCTGACCAGTAGTCACCCTTTGCAGACTTTGAATCGTAGAAAGTAGTGTTGGCATTGATGAAGGCCTTGATGAAGTCGTTGATCTGTACATCGACGTTACCACGTACATTGAAACGGCTTGTGTTGTTGTTCGCAGCCTCACCTACCTGAAGGAAGTCACCCTGGTTGTAGTAACTTACGTTGCTGTAGAAATGAGCCTTGCTTCCGCCACCAGAGATCTCAGCTGTCACATCGGTACGGTTATATGCCTTGTTGATGTAGTCAGATGAGTAGTAGTTCACATCCGGATAACGGTAAGGGTTGAGACCTGAAGCATGGTTGTAGATATCCTGCTCTGAATAAAGAGGAGCCTTGCCTTCATTGGCGAGAGCCTCGTTATAGAGAGTCATGTACTCTGCTGAACCAAGGTACTCAGGAAAAGCCTTTGCTACTGCGACACCAGAGTTGGCTCTCACGCTTACGCTGAGGCCCTCGTTGGTAGCACGCTTTGTAGTGATGAGGATGGCACCCTTTGCTGCACGGCTACCGTAAAGTACGACTGCCTGTGCGCTCTTGAGGAATGTCACCTGAGCAATTTCTGTAGGAAGCACATTGTTGGCGTCACGTGGAACACCGTCAATGAGTACGAGGTAGCCTGCATTGTCAGCATCCATACCCCAGAATGAATTGCCGTTCCAACCGCTTACATAAGCCTGCATGTTGTCAAGGCTGTATGTATTGTAGTTCTTCTCGGTCAACTCTTCATAATTCACAACAGCGACACTTCCGATAATGTCCTCTTCCGCAACCTGGCGGTAAGCGACATTAACAAGCGGTTCGCTTGCTGTCTCTTCTTCTGCAGTCTGAGCATTCATCGTAAAAGGAGATGCCAGAAGCATTGCAAAGAGAATGTATCTTGCTTTTATGTGTTTCATCTTCAATGAATTTTAATTATCACTAATCTCCTTTTGATTACCATCCAGGATTCTGGGCAAACTCCTCATAGAGATAAACCTCATCATCCGGAAGCGGGAACCAGTAATGCTTAGCACCGTACACACGCTCGAGAATCACTTCCTCACGCCATCCTGCAACCTGAGCATCCTTAGGATCGTTCTCACCGCTGGTGTACCATGAGTCATCATATACGCGGTCGAATTCCTGAGATGTCTTGATGTTGTATGGATATACCGTAAGGAGCATCCAACGCTGAAGGTCATTGAAACGATGTCCCTCGAACATGAGCTCGACAGCTCTCTCACGACGGATCTCATCCATATAGGCTGTACCTGAGAATGAGCTGTGTACATGTCCTGCACCTACGCGGTCGCGGAGCTTGTTGATTGCATCCTCTGAAGTAAGGTCGCAGTTGGATGCCTTGTTTGTTCTTGAGAAGTTAGCATCCTTGGCTGCTGTTGCCTCTGCATACATGAGGTAAACGTCGGCAAGACGCATATAAGGGAGATATACGTGCATAGAGAATCCCCAGTCATACTCACGGTCAAATGCGTTGCATGTGTGAGGAACGAGCTTCTGGATGAAGTATCCTGTACGGCTACCGTTTGCTACAGGACGCATGTTACCGCCTGTAAAGAGTTCACAGTAGCGATAAGGCTCACGAACCTCATCAAGAGCTGCGTGGAAGTACTTGAAACCGTCAAACACGATGTCATGGTAGAAACGAGGATCACGATCCCTGAATGGGAAGTTAGGGTCGAAGCCAGACTCAGGGTGATCGAGTGGAAGACCGTTGGCCATACCATACATGTTTACAGCATTTGCTGTAGGCTGGTGGATGACGTTGTCATGATCCACGAGACCGTTCATCTTAGGACCGAATACCTTTGTAGTGTTCCAGTGAGAACCGTTGAAGTCATGTGAAGGACCACGGAAGATAGCCTCGACTGTACCAGGCATGAGCCAGTTCTGTCCCTTTGTATAGAAGTTGTCTGAGTAGCGTGTAGTTGCAGATGCAGACTTCTTGTGGTCATATACATTCTCAAAGTCGAACTCTGCAAGAGCGTACTGTGTCTGGTTGGTCTCAACGAGTGTGAGGAGCTCACCGAATGCCTCAGCAGCCAATGACGCATACTCTGTATTATATTTATAGGTATCAGAACCGTCGAGAGAAGGATTCTTCTCACGTGAAGGGTCCATCAATGGAGATGCTGCCCAGAGGTAGCACTTGCCAAGATATGCAAGAGCCATCACCTTGTTGATACGGAGCTGGTTCTTTCCTGAAGTAAGCTTACCAGGTGCAGTTGTCTCCCAGTCGATAGGAAGAAGCTCTGCAGCCTTGCGGAAGTCTTCAGCACATCTGTCAGCACACTCCTGGAATGAAAGACGTGAAAGCTTGAGTTCGTCATTAGCCTCGAAAGCCTTGTCTACATATGGAAGTCCGCCGAACCAGCAGATAAGCTCAAAATGCCACCATGCACGGAAGAAATAGAGCTGTCCCTCAATGAGATCTCTCTCCTCCTTTGTAGCAGCAACAAGCTTGCCGTCCTTAAGGGCCTGAAGACCTACGTTTGCCTTACGGATACAATACCATGAGTGTGGCCAGAGAGAGTGAGAGAACTTGTCCTTTGCAGTAGGGTTGCTGCCGTCCTTATAGAGCCAGTTACCTGTCTGCATCCAGGCACGGAAGTTACCGAGGTCCGCCTGATGCGTCATTCGGTTGTCTGCCTCTGGGTTGAAGATCTCATCATCTCCCCAGTTCCATGAAGGACACCAGTTGCACTTCTCCTTGTCAGGGATACAGTTGTATATCTCCTCGATAAATCCCTGGAAGCTTCTGAAGTCCTTGAACGCTGCCTCCTCAGAGATAGTCGAATCAGGCTCCTTGTCGAGGTAAGCCTCGCAAGAAGTAAGAGCCGAGCCGATCAGAAGGCCGAGTCCTAACCATATAGAAAGTTTAAAGATTCTTTTCATAGCAATTATTATAAGGTAAGTTTAACACCGAGGTTGAAACGTCTAACAGTCGGATATGCTCCACCGCCACCGCTGTAACCTGAGAGGTTTGCCTCACGGTCGTCTGGCATACGAGTCCAGAGCCAGAGGTTGTTACCGTTGATGAAGATCTTGAATGAGTCGAGACCGATCTTCTTAGCCCATCCACCGTATACTGTGTAAGCGATTTCAAGGTTCTTGAGACGGATGTATGAACCGTCGAAGAGGTACTGAGTCGACTGATTTGCGTAATAGCCAGGAGTTCTGCTCCATGTAGGTACTACTACATCAGCGTTTGGATTTGATGGTGACCACCATGAACCCATGTCATACACGGTATTAAGCTTATTGCCGAAGCTTGTAAGAGGAACGTCACGTGTTACGTTTGTAACGCCATAGAACTGAGCGAATGCGCTGAGACCCTTCCACTCGAATCCTACTGTTGCGTTGTAGGTATTCTGAGGTGTACCGGTATATCCGTAAGGAGCCGAGTCCTTGCTGTCGACAACACCGTCACCGTTGAAGTCTACGATATAGTAGTCTCCAGGAAGCTTATGAGCATCGTTTGTATCGAACTTAGGAGTACCGTAAACCTCATCCCATGTCTGAGTGTAACCGGCATCGATATGAGATCTGTACTGTCCGATAGCGTAACCTGCCTCCTTCTGATAGTCAGGACGGAGAGCCTGGTCATCCTTCTGGAGAATCACGTTCTCAGAGTGAGTCATGTTGAGGTTACCCCAAAGACGGAGACCGTTAGCGAACTGCTTGTTGATACGGAGTTCGAGCTCGTAACCGTTTGTACGTACGCGACCGATGTTCACTGTAGGAGGTGTACCGCCATAGTATGAAGGAACTGAACGAGAAGCACCATCCACGAGGATGTCACGACGCTCGTCGCGGAAGAACTCGACGCTACCTGCGATGAGACCCTTGAACATAGAGTAGTCGATACCTGCATTGAGCTTAGTCACAGTCTCCCACTTCACGTCTGGGTTACCGATTGCAGACTCTCTATACCACTGATAGATACTGTCAGCCTGGTTGAGGTCCATTGCTGTAGCTCCACCGTAAGCCCACTGAGACATGTAAAGCCAGCGCTGTCCGATGTTGTCGTCTCCGATCTCACCATATGATACGCGGACCTTGAGCATCTCGATGATTCTCTTCTCACGGAACCACTTCATGAAAGGCTCTTCGCTGACCATCCATCCGAGCGCACCTGAATTGAAGAATGCGAAGCGGTTTACGTCTGCGAACTTCTCAGAACCGTTGTAAGCACCGTTGTACTCAAGGAAATAGCGGTTGTTCCAGCTGTATGTAGCACGGAACGCCCAGTCCTCACGGTAAAGAGGAATCATTGAACCTGTAGCGTTTTCCTGACGGCTGAAGAGACCCATCGCAGTCACATCATGCTTTTCAGCGAATGTACGTGCATAGTTAAGCTGGCCCTGGTAGTACAGGTTACGGAGAGTTGACCAGTCGTTTACTGAACCACCGCCTGTTGTCCACTTGATAGGCTGGGTGTAGTCGAAGTGGTGGTAAGCGTCGAATGGGCTCTCAAGAGTTACGACACCTGTTTCAGGATCGATCCACTTTCTCTGTGGATTGTTGTACATATCCGAAATACCACGGCTTGACTCAACGAACTGGTTATCCCATGAAATCACACCTCTGAGGCTGAGACCAGGAGTGATGAACTTGAGGTCCTGCTCGAGCGTGAAGTCAGTGTTGATTCGGTTTGTTGTTGTTTCGAAACGACCGCCGACAGAAAGGTTCTCTGCAGAGTTCGTTACATTTGATGCGTTAGGATACATACCCCATGCGCCGTCTGAATAAACAGGGAGGAACACGTCTGGAGCAATACCGTATGCACCTGCCCACTGCTGCTGGATCTGCCAGATATCGTTTGTAGAGTTCATCGTAGGAGCTGTACGCTTTGCTGATGAACCGGAAAGATTCACTCTGAGGGTTGTAGTCGGAGTGATGCTGAAGTCGAGGTTGCTTCGTACGTTGATACGGTCATATCCGTAACCTGACTCATAGCCACGGTTGTTAGGATAAACCTTGAAGAGGTCACCCTCGTTGAGGTAGTCTGCAGAAGCAAAATACTTCACGAACTTGGTACCACCGCTCACGTTCACGTTTGCATTGTATGACATCGCAAACTTGTTGAAGAGGGCATCCTGCCAGTCAACGTTAGGATAACGCTCCATCTGCTCGACAGTAGTCTGGTTGCGGTAGTTCTCGATGAAGGCCTGAGGTCTGATGTACTCCCAAGCGTCAGCACCTGTGATTGCAAGTTCATGCTCTACT
>JAEIGA010010353.1_pt1 | contig 14139 bp, 10 predicted proteins | sample 9270691 | NCBI WGS metagenome assembly JAEIGA01 (sample SAMN17057246, study PRJNA624740) | gut metagenome | biome: biome; isolation source: fecal sample | host: Bos grunniens | place: China: Xizang | collected 2019 | reverse complement strand
ATAAACGTATGTAGGTTGCGAGACATCTTACCAAAGCCGTCTGCCGAATAGGTCATAAATGCCTGAGGTGTAACGAACTTATCATCACCGTCAAGCTTCCAACAAAAGCCCTCGTCATTAATTCCCATAAGCACACGTGGATTGTCAAACTGTGCGACCTCTACTTCGGTACGATGATTACCGCTATATACCAAATGGAACCCGTAAACTCCGCCTGCTTTTTCGGTTGTATCCTTTTCACACAAGCAGAAACACGGGCTATGCTGATGACTCGAGGTGCCTCTGCGGCTAACGAAGCCCTGTGTGCCCGATGCTAGCGGCGCCCTCTTCATGTGACGTTCCTGTGCCCATCTGCCCTCGAACTGAACGAGGTCATATTCACGATGGAATAAATCAAGTTGCATACTTGCCGCCTTCTCAACAAAAACGGGGGTGTCACCGTTGTTAACAATTTCGTTAAATCTTGTTATTACGTCGGTATCTTCGTACACGGTGTAATACATATTAACGTATACATCGGTAGCACTATCCTTAAGAATGATTTTTAAGGTTTGTATATTCTTTGCGCCGTTTACAGTAGCGCAAGGAAGTTTTTCGGGGCGCACTGCACCATCAATAATCTCGTAATCACAGTATCTCAAGTCCGCAGCACGGCTTCCATCGCTATGGCGAATTCTAAGTGCTGTCGTGCGGAAATCACCTACACCAAAACCTGAATACTCCTGTGGTACATCGGTTATATTAAGCACCATATTTGTATCTTCCGCAGGGGCATTAATAAATGAGCGGTTGCGCACCAAGGGATACACGTAAGCCAAATCTACATCCGAAATACGAGCGCCATAATAGGTATGCATCAAAAAATTGAATTGTGAAATTTGAAATGAATAGGTTGTGTTTTTTGTGTCAAGCTTAAAGCATCCATTGTTATGAATTATTGCCATGTTTTTTCTCCCGTTTCTTAATTTTATTTAACCGTAAGCGGTACTTCTGCCCATCCGTTTTTTGTACGGAATTCATTAAGTGGTGCACCGACCAGTTTCATTGTGCGATTGTATGATTTCTTGGCATTACCTATATTTACAACACCGATATCCTTCCAGTTTTCAACCTCTGTATCAAGCGCTACAATTCGGTAGATGCGTTTGCCTGTGGCATTATTCATATCAACCCAAAGTGGTTGAATATTAACGTCGGATATAACAATTTTTCCGTCGCTGTATTTATCAAACTTAACCGAGAAAATCATGCCATCCTCGGTGTGTCCGCTATAATTATCACTATCCATAAGATTAGCTCGTTGGTTAGATATAAGGTTGCCGGTTGAATATACACAAAGGGTTTCATTACCGTTTTCACCCGTAAGGGTTGCAAATGGCTGAATTACGTGGGGATGTCCGCCAACAATTACATCATAACCCATATTGCAAATTTCTTGCGCCATTTTGGTTTGGTAACTGTTTGGGGTGCGTTGATACTCATTACCCCAATGTATATAAATAAAGGTAGCATCGGCACCCGCCTGCTTCATTTCGGAAATAGCGGTGCGTGCATCTTGATAAAAGGCATCAAGATTGCCGTAGGTAAAGGTGTTTACAAGCGGACCCGCTTCACTTTTCATAACGTTGCCGTTAAGCGCTTTGTTGCCTGATGACGTGGTAGTTGAATAAGTATAACAAGTAATACCTATTTTGATACCGTTTACGTCTTTTATCTGCCAGAAAACGTCATCCTTACTTTCCCTAACACCTACAAAAGGCATCCCCTTTTCTTTTAGCACCTTCATTGTGCGAAGCATACCTGCATAGCCCGTATCGTAGGTGTGATTATTGGCAAATAAAACAGTATCGATACCCGAATATTTAACTGCATCGGCCATGCTGTCGGGCGTATTAAACATAGGATAACCCGAAAAAGCACCAAACTCTTTACCGCCGAAGGTAACCTCTAGGTTAGCAATCATTAAATCATAACCTTCAAAATAAGGTTTTACATATTCAAAGCAATCGTCGAAATAATAACTGCCGTCGCTTTTCTTGGCATGTGTAAGTTGGGTGCTGTGACACATAATATCCCCCGCTGAACCTATCGACGCACTTGCAATAACGTATGGTTCTTTAGGCTCAGATACAGCGCTTGAATTATTTTTGTCACTAGCGTTATCTCCTTTACCCCCAGGCTTTTTAGCGCAAGCCTTAACGGCAAAAATAACACCCGCAACAATAGCAAGCATTAGCAGAACTGCCGCTATTCTTCGCCAAATATATTTATTTTTTACCTTCTTTTTATAATGTTTACTTGCCATTTAATTCACCTTATATTTTTACTGTTGGACCCTCAATTGTGGGTGTAACATCGCTTATATAAATTTCACTATCGGTAAGATATCCGGCGTTTCTAATTTTTTCAACGTTTTTCCACGCCGTCTCGGGCGAGAGACCATCAGCTATATCATCACCGTCTATGCTATCAATATAAAAATATCTTTTAGCGTCTTTAGGATAATCTGATTTTGAGTTTAAAATTTGTTCTTTGCGTTCTTTTGCTTTTATTCGGATTGCTTCAAGTTGTTTTTTGTCGGCAAATTGCATACTATCCCTCCGAGTTTTATTTGAATAAGCGTTTAATTTATGCCCTAACTCTTTTATACCATACCGCCCACTCTATTGCAAGCGTTTTAAGGGTGTTTTACATAAAAAACCGTCCGTAAAAATTACGGACGGTTTTCACCTTTGTATTTTCTTTTGGTCGCCATACCACCGCGGATATGACGCTCACTTTTATTTTTATCAAGTACCGTTTTAACCCTCAAATATAGTTGCGGGTTACTCTGTTCAAGACGTTCGGTAACGTCTTTATGTACGGTTGATTTACTTATCCCATACATTTTACCTGTGGCACGCACGGTGGCGCCCGTTTTTGCTATAAACTCGCCCAACTGCACCGCCCTATCTTGTGCAAATTCTCTCATACACTCAACTCCTAAAAGGACTACTAAATTGTATGAGAGAATTTTCTTTTTTATGTCACAATAAATCTATATTATATTTTTATGAGGGCACTTAATACTTAATAAATTTACCCGTTTTATCACCAATAACGTCGGTAATTATCTTTTGTGAATTCCAACCAACGTTATGGATCTGTCCCTGCTTCTCAAGGATTTTCTTACCATTATCTTGCGCAAACGTATTGCCGTAAAACTCAGGGAAATTACCCTTGCTATCGGCTATCAAAATAACCAACATGCACGAACCGCGGTCAAAGATATTGTTCTTATAGACGAAATTTTCCATCTTGTTTATACCAAAACTCATAACGTTGGTTCCGTATTCTCGGTCGGGACGAGAATAAAATCCCCAACCGTAACCGCCATAACGAAGAATATTATCCTGAATTAAAATATTCTGCATTTTAGAGCTTGGGCTATTTTTTGTACCCAAGAAATACTCTATATTATAGTTATTATATTCAAGGAGGTTGTTTTCAATCAAAACGTTTTTGTGGTTGAACTCTCCGTCTTCTTCGGTTGAATACTGGAAAGTTACGCCGGTATCATAACACTGGAATATATGGCAGTTTTTAACGGTATAACCATCACACGTACCCCACACCTCAACACCATTGCCAAATCGGGTATAGTTGCCACTGCTCACACCATACTGGAATCCGCCACCGATATAACCAATCTCACAACCATCAACCGTAACGTTTTTAGCATTTTGTATCGATATTCCATGTGCGCCGCCATACATAATGCGCCAGTTTTGAACCGTTGTATTTGATGGCATTGTCACAATAAATTCCTTAGGACAAACCTCTATGCTTTCAAATTTATTTTCAATATTACCCTTTGTGTAATAAACGTAAATATATCCGCCGCTACAATAAAAATCGTAATCTTTTTTAAGTTCTTCTTCAATACGCCTTTTGTTTCCGCAGGCTTTACCATGGTCAAAAACAAGCAGTCCTACGTCCGAACCTGTACCCGACTCAGTTTTGTAAATATTAGTTTTTATCTTCACCCATTTTTGTTCAGAAACGTCACGTGTAGAACCGTATATGGTGGGCTTATTACCCTTGCCGTACGCGCCGTAGGATACGCCCTCTTTCATGATAACCCTGGTGCGCCAAAAATCGCCACGTCTAAGCAGAATAACGTCACCCGCTTTGGCTAGGAGGCCTGCATACTCAATAGTAGCAACGGGCGTATCACCTGAATAGCCATAACCTTTTGCATCTACACCGTTGTTGCCAACATAAATGTATTTGCCGCCTTTTTGGGGCTTTAACGTGTCCGGATTGTTTCTTATTTTCTTAAGCTTATCTGCCGCAGCTTTGTCAATTGCTGCGTCCGCTTTCTTGGGTTGTTCAATACCCATTGAAACAAGTGTATCTATGGTGTAAAGAGCTGGGTTTGCATAGTCAAACTTGTGTTGTACTTTGTTATTGTTTGGAACAACAGCACTTGACGAACCATTACTGCTACTAGTTTTGTCGCTGCTACTGGTTTTATCGCTACTGCTGGTTTTATCGCTACTGCTTGTTTTGTCGCTACTGCTGGTTTTGTCGCTACTGCTTAGATTGCTACTGCTATTTGGATTGCCGTCTACATCAGTGCCGCCATTTTGGCAAGCCGCAAGATTCGCAATCAAAAATATGCATACCATAATTGCTATAAGTCTTTTTAACATTTCTATTCTCCTTTTTAATTAATTATTAGTTTACTTGCTTTATTGTTAAAAACATATATTCTACCAAGTACAATATCATATTACCATTTCTGCTGTGCTTTTTCAATATAAAAATAACTATTTAACTTTTTATTTTAAAATAAACTTCAATAAACCTATAAATATTCCTACTTAATTAATCAATATTGCGGCAAAACGGTGATTTTGTGGGTTTTTCTGTATTGTCTGCCCTTCTTTAGTGCAATAATACCCTCTTTTTCACGCAGTTCACCACTAAAATCTTCACTGTCGGGTATGCCGGTCCATGGTTCTAGGCATATATACTTAGCGCCCACTTTATGCCAAATAACAAAATAATCGCATCCCGGAAAATTTAACCCAATACGCTTACCGTTTTTACGGTTGCGCAAAACAAGACTTCTTGAATTCAGATTCTTAAAAACAAGCGAATCATGCTCAAAATACTCTTCATAGATTGGCAACTGTTTTGAAGATTTAAGTATAGGCTTGGTCTCATTACTTAAAAGATTGCCGTGTAGTATTACCGAATCAAGTGTTTCTTTTTGTGGGAAAATTATATCGTAATCTTCTATCGTGCCCTCACAAATATATCCTTCATGTGAGCCAATAGAAAAGTACATTGTGTCATTTCCCGTATTTTTTACAGCATACTCAACCAACATTTGTTTTTTAAGTAGTGTAAACGTAACGTCTAATTTAAAATCAAAAGGATATACCGCCCTTGTTTCTTCGTTTGATTTCATCGAAAGTGTAACCGAAGATTTACTTAGTAACTTTACATCAAATTCAGTTGTTTTGGCAAAACCATGCTTACATAGTTCATAGGTTTCGCCATTGTGGGTATATTTATCATCCTTAAGTCCCCCACAAATCGGGAAAAGAACAGGTCCGTAGTTGTTCCAAACGTTCTCATCCTTTTGCCACATAAGTTCGGTGTCGCCCTCTTTAATGCTGGCGATTTGTGCACCATTTTCATATATTTTAGCGGTAAGATATTTGTTTTTTATTTTAATCATTTTAAAAGTCTCCCCTTAATGCAGCATTAATGCGACAAGTTTTACTCTTATCTATATAATAATACCATACTTTTCTATATATAACAACAAAAAACTGTCGGGTAACCCGACAGTTTTTTTGTTACTAACCTTTTTTAGGATATTTAATAAGTTTACCTGTTGCGTCGCCCACGCCTTCGGTTACAGCGGCTTCGCCGTAACGCTCAATGCCATAGTTTTTATTTTGCTTCTGGCAAACACGTGCGTTTTCGTACTGAAGGTATGTGTTACCCTTAAATACCGGTAAATGGCTTTCATCCTTTGCTGACATTCCTATAAGGTAAGACTTTGCGTGATCAAAAATATTATTTTGAACCACAAAGTTTTGTGTTTTGTTGTCACCAATGCCCATTATGTTGCAGCCCTTGTTTTTGTCAGGACGCGAATAATATCCCCATCCATAGCCACCATGACGAATGATGTTATCCTTAATCATAACGTTTATCATTTTACCTGTACCGCCGTTAAGGAAGTACTCGATATTATACACGCTATATTCAAGAAGGTTATCCTCAAATAAGATGTTCTTTTCGTCTAAGTCGCCTTGATACTGCATTGTGATACCTGCATCGTAGCACTGATATACGTGGCATTTTCTAATGGTGTATCCATCGCAACCGCCCCATACTTCAATACCGTTGCCGTATCGTGTATTTACTCCTGCGCCGGATTGATGACCGCCACCAATGTATCCAACAATACAACCCTCAACCGTTACGTTAGGTGGTGAACCTGTTATACTAATTCCGTGAGCGCCACCATACATAATACGCCAGTTTTGAATGGTAGAGTTTGCATTCATTTTTACAATATGTTCGGTAGGACAAAGTTCAATATCACTGTAAAGCTTGGACGGATCGCCCTTTGAGCAGTAAACGTATACCAAACCACCAACGCTATAAAAGTCGTAATCTTTCTTAAGATCATCTTTTTTAAACTTTTTGTTGCCGCATGCTTTACCATGGTCAAACACAATAAGACCTATGTCAGCGCCACTTCCTGCTGCTACTTTGTAAATGTTTTTTGAATCTAAAGTCCATTTCTGATTAGCCGCATTTAAGATCGCGCCATAAACGGTAGGCTTGTTACCCTTGCCATATGCACCGTAAGAAACGCCGGCAACACAAACAACCTTACCGCGCCAGGAGTTGCCGCGCTTAAGCAAAACAACGTCACCACTCTTGGCAACCAAGTTGGCATACTGAATTGTTGCAAAGGGCTTATCCTCGCTAAATCCATATCCCTTTGCATCTGTGCCGTTGTTGGCAACGTAAATGCTTCTACCGCCAGCCTTCGGCTTTAGTGTGTCGGGATTATTTTCAATTTCTTTAAGTAGGGCGTTTGCCTTCTTATCAACATCGCTATTTGTAGGACGCGCCTCTTCAATACCCATTGAAACGAGTGTATCAAGAGTATAAATTGATGGGTCTGTATAGTCCTTTGTCATAGGTGTTACTTTAATATTATTGCCACTGCTAGTGTTGCTATTATTAGCACCACTATTATTAGCACCACTATTATTAGCACCACTATTATTAGCACCACTATTATTAGCACCACTATTATTGGCGCCACTATTAGTGGCGCCGCTATTGACAGCACTATTGTTGCCACTATTATTAGAGTTGTTTGATCCGCCAGAATTACCGGCGCAACCAACAAGACTAAAAATAAAACATATGCAAAGCAAAATAGATAAAACTTTTTTTATCATACATTTTTCTCCTTGGTTGGCAAAACACCGGTTACAAAGTGACCGGTGTTTTGTAGGTTGATCAATTACTTCTGAACTTGTGCTAAGTCTGCATTAAGCAAAGCAACTGTATCGTTGATTATGTACTCACGTTCCTGCAACCAAATTGTGAGCTGAGCAGGGTCAACTTTTCTGTAGATACCAATGTTTGAATAACCGCCGGTTGCATTCAATAAGTGCTGTGAATTGTTGAATGAACGGTTAGTCATCTTCATAAGGTTTACGTATACTTCTTTTGCCTGTTCGCTATAGAAGAACTTGGTTCCTTCTGTGTCATAGTTAGAGAAGTCAAGGTAATATGCCAAGAAGTAAGGAACAGCCTTCGGATTCTTAGCGTCAACCGGAATACCGAATGCAAGGTTTTCAATTAGCGGTACATAGTAGGTCTTATCCTTGCCCCATGAAGGAATCGGAACGCATTTAAGGTTGCCACGACGACGGGTCTTCTCATAGTAGTCTGAAGAAGTCTGAACAGCAGTAGCATCCATAACAGCAAATAAGATTTTCTGGTTAGAACTATCGAACATGGCCTGATCTTCAGTAAAGATTTTAGCCTTTTTGTTTTCAAGTGTGAACTGCCATTTTTCAAGCATGTTAGCATCGGTAAGGTCAACAGAGTATTGCTTACCATCGTATTTACACCAGTCAATACCTGCAGACATAGCCGGAAGGTCACCATAAGGAAGCATTGCTAATCCTTCGAATTCAGGATTTGACTTAACCCACTCGCCGCAAATTTCAACTAGCTTATTCCATGTCCATTCGCCCTTCTTCCAAAGTTCGTACGGATCCTCAAACTCATATTCTTCCATAGTCTTGGTGTTATAGAACATGATTGCGGGTAAGAAGAACGGTGAATATCTAAGGTTTGTAGCATAAGCCTTACCGTTAACACTGTAAGCTGCCTCTGCTTCTTTGTCCCAAGCCTTGCTGCTAAAGTCAAAACCTGTTACAGACATCGGCTGTAAGTATTTGATGTGTTCAGGTCTGGGAGCGAGCATACGAAGAACGTCAGGTGAATCACCGGTAGCTACAAGCTGAGCTAACGAGGCATTATACGTAGGGCCGTATGTCTTAACGATGATTTCAACGTCGATGCCTGTCTTTTTCTCGAACTCCTCAATAACAGCCTTTTCTTCACGTTGCATTGGGTCATACCAGTTAAGGAACGTAATTTTTGTGTTCTTAAGTTCTTTTGGCATTTTAGCAAGCACTGCTGCTGAATCTAAGTCGTAGTCATCAAGCACAATAGTCTCGGTGTTTACTTCACCAATAACCTCACTGTTGTTTGTGTTGATTGTCTCTTCCGGATTAACTGGCTTGCCTGTGCTGCTTGTGCCACCATTGCTGCCATTGCTACTTGTGCCGCCTTTATCACCATTTTTGCCACAAGCGCCTAAGGAAACAACCATAGCAATTACGAGCAAGATCGCGAACGACTTTTTCATAATGTTTAACATATCTTTTCCTCCTAACCAAAATTTTATGTTATTTTTAACATATATGGCTATATATATTTTAACCGACAATACCAACTCTGTCAATACTTTTTATAAATTGTTTTTGTAAAATACAATACATAATAAGCATTGGCAAAATAACAAGCAAGCAAGCCGCCATTACTATACCTATTGTTGAACGACTGTACTTACCATACTTAACGCCATCAACGCCGCTAGCGAGTATTGTAAATATACGCGATAACTGTACAGACAACGGGTAGTCTTTTGAAAGGAACAAGCCCGAAAGGTATACGTCATTCCAGTGCCAAATGACACTGAATATTGTAACTGTCAAAAAGATTGTACCTGATGACGGAACAATAATTGTAAGGAAGGTTTTTACAGGACCAGCACCATCGATAGATGCTGCCTCTTCAAGTTCTTTAGGTAGACCCTTAAAGAATTGAACGTACATATAAGTAAACAAACCTGCCTTAAGACCAACCGCAAAAATACTTGGAATGTAGAATGCCCATGCTGTATTAAGAAGGTTAGGTCTAAGTTCTGTACCGATCTTTTCGCCAATAAAGCCCAAGATTCCAAAAACATCAAGATAGTGCATATTAACCATGAGTGGAAGCATTATCATCTGTGTAGGAACAAGAATTGTTACAATAAGCATACCCATAAGCAATTTCTTTTCCTTAAAATCAAAACGTGCAAGACCGTAAGCGGTGATAGAACACATAACTATTTCTATAAACGCACTGATAATTTCCATCCTAAAGGTGTTCCAGAACGTTTCAAGATAACTAAGAGCTTTAAATGCAATAGCAAAGTTTTTAACAGCGAAGTTCTTTGGCACCCATACAACCGTTGGATCCACGAAGTCTTGCGAACCACGGAACGCCGAGCTTATCATATAAATCATAGGATAAAGCAAAATATAGCTGATTGAAAGCAGAAATACCCAACGAATGATACCTGTAACAAACTTAAAAGCAGCTTCTTTTGCCGCGCGGGAGGTTAATTTATTTTTTGTTATTTTCATAATTTTTTCCTCCCCCCTAATTCCACTTCTTAAGACAGAATCTATGGTATATAGCCAATACAAGAGACATTATTACAGCCACTATTATAAAGTAGAACCATAGCATTGCTGATGAACGGTCGTAAACGAGCTTTTCGTCCATAAGTTCGAACGCCATTTTCATAACACCTGTTTTTTTGGTGAATATATCAATCATTGTGTAAACCATAACAAGTAATATCGAGTTGCCAAGCATCGGTATTGTGATGTACCAGAATTCTTCCCATTTTGAAGCGCCTTCAACCTTGGATACTTCGTAAAGTTGATCCGGTATTGTTTGAAGACCTGCAATAAAGAGAACTATTTGTATACCGCAGTTCCACAACAAATTAAATATACTGCCTATGTAGTCGCCGATAATTTTTGTAATATCTTCCGGCAATCCCAAGTTACCTAAAATCGCATCGAAGTCAATCATCGACGAACCGTAGTTACCAGCACCCGAAGATTCAGCAGATGACGTAACAAGGCTTACGTCAATAAACTCAGACGTTAACAATTCAAGAATAACACCGGTTGCAATGATAACAGGCAAGAAGAATATGGCACGCGCCATCATTCTTCCTGCAAACTTCTGATTAAGAATAATTGCAAGAATCAAACTAAGTGCCACTATAATCGGAAGTTGAATCAAAAAGTTAGTAACCGCATTCTTAACCTCAACAAGATAATTAGGGTCTTTATTAATGATAATATTATACCAATGGAATCCAACCCACTCGGTTGATACACCGCCATTACCAAAAATTACATTCGAAAACGAATAAATGATAGAGGTAACAAGCGGAACAATAAAGAATAACACAAGACCAATTTCCCACGGGAGAACGAACAGTCTGCCGTAACGGCTTTTGAGTTGCTCAACGCCTTTTTTCTTTTTCATTTTTTTGATTTTTTCAGCCACACTGTTCACCCCCTTATTTTACTTCCAAACAGCCCATTGCAGCAATTATGCCGTCAGCTGTTTCATATTCGGTGTTAGAATAGTTTACATAAATCTTAACACCGTTTGAATAGGTTGTTACCCTTACGTCTTTAGTAATAAACTCATGATCTACTATTGTCTGTCCACTAATGTCGGCATAAACATCTTTATACTGATTAGCATATTTAAGGATAACGTCTTTATTGTCAGAGTATTGTGAACCATAAATACCCTTGAAAGGTGAGTAGGTCATTGTACTGTTATAGTTGTTGCAAATTGTGTACAACATAGATGAACCGGTTTCAAGCGCTTGAAGAACTTTTTTATCAATTATTTCGCCCGCATTCACCGCTTCACTTGTGATTTCCTTCTTACCCTTAAATACAATCTGATAGAAAGGAACGTCGATGTCAAACAGGTCGCTCTCGGTCGATTTAAGAGGTGTTTCAAAGATACAGTCAGCTGCTATTGCTGCGTACACGTTTGCGCCGTTAGCTGCGATCTTTTTGCCGCTCTGCTTAAAGGTATTGTAAATACCGGTTACATCGCTACTCATATTATTTCTAACGTAATAATCTTCTTTGCTATAATCAGAATATGCGGTATCACCAAGCAAGCCTAATGAAACGCCGGCAATATTGTACTTGTCAATTTTATTAACAAGTTTATCCGTTATTTTCAAAAGTTTATCTCGACGAATAAGTTTATAAGCGCTGTAGTTTACCGTATCGTGAATCTGAACACTCTTGCTTATGTAATATTGCAAAGCGCTTCGCGAGTTCGCGGTTTTGGCTGCATCGAAGGTATAAGAATAACCCTTTCCGCCCTGTCCAAACGCTGCAATGTTAAAATCGAAGAAAGAATCTATTCCATTTTCGTTACAATAATTAGTAAGTGCCGATAAATCTTTTTTGCTGCCATACTCTTTTGCAAGTTTCATACCGCCTGCAACCTTGCCTACGTCAAGACCCGATTCACCAAAACCTACAAGTTGCACGTTAGGTTGTACACCCGACGACGACAATTCTTTTAAAATATTAGTTACCTGATTGTAGGTGGTTGCCGCGTAAAGCTTTTTATATGGGAAGCCGAGGAAGTTTTTCTGCTCCATCAAACCACCGATAAACTTAACAGAATATGCAGAATCGGTAAGATTTTCGGTTGCCTTATTGTCACCAAAAAGTTTACGTTGATAAAGTTGCGCCATACCAACGTAGTCAGCATCTTCACCCTCTAACGGATAAAAATCAATAGCAAAAGTTGTGTCTTTTACTTTATCATCACTATAGATGGCAGTTTCTGACGAAGTGGTGTTACCTCTTATCTCATTATAGTCGTAACCTCTTAAGGTAAACTCAGCGGATATTGCAGAATAACGGTGGTTGGCGTGGTTAACAACAAGTTCCAGTGCAGCCTGCTCTGCGCCCGAAGTAATAACTCCCAACACACCGGTATCACCCTTTTTAACACCGTAAACAGGTAGATAAACATTCTTTTGGTTGGTCTGCTTATCCTTGGTTTTTCTTGAAGCGTCTGCGCCGTAAACCTCGGCAAGATACGTACCGCCGGTAACGTTTGCATCGGTTGTTTCAATCAACGCGCCGGAGCCCGACGGATAGAACAAATAACTATCTTCAAGGCCTGTTTTAACAGAGCAGAAGAAGGGCGCTAACGTAATTGTGTAGATAGGGTTTTGGCCCTCAACAATCTTATTTGCATCAATCGAAACGCGGATGCCATCCTCTAACAAGGTGTAATCTACGGGGATTATAGCATTTAAATCTTGCATATAATATTCAACCGTTATTACGTTTCCCTTCATAGTCGCCGAGAATGTACCCTTGTTGGTTGATTTAAGCGTGGATCTTAAATCATCAACTTTCTCTAAAAATTCACTATCGTAATAATACACCATCAACGCCGACTCTACCCAGTTTGAAACTGGACGACTCTTTTGATCATCAGGTGTATCCAAATGTTCGGTCGGTACGGTAGACCACTTAACGCCGGTTTCCTTATTAATAAGAACAACGCTATCTGTCGTGCCATCCCAATACATTTTATAAGTATCATTTTCGGTAGAAGCACCATCGCTAAGTTTTTCAGAAGATAACTGAGCTGAAATGTCGGGGGCTTCTTCACCTTCTTCTGCACCGCACGCCGTAAAGGAGAAGAGCATAATTAAACTCATTGCGAATGCTAAAATTCTAAATAAATAGTTTTTCATTCTTACTCCTCCTTACATCATCGGTACAAGACTTCCATAACGACAGTCTTTATAAAGTCGCCGGACTGTTGCACAAGAATACCTACCAAGAATATAAGGAATATGATAAGTATCATTGCCAACAAAGTAACTACTGTTGTGAATATGAATTTACCTAAAGTAAACTCTTGGATGTTAATAATACCCATTATGAGATATGCCGCAGTTAATATAATGCAAGCATAGTTAAGTATATTTAAGAAACTCTGCTCATTGAGCGTTAACACGTTAGAAAGTATATCGTAACCTATTGCCTGAATTACCATGGGTATAAGTGAATAACAGGTAACAATGTAAATTTCTTTAAGTTTTGCTTTACCTTCAAAGAGAACGCAAACAAGCCAGTTAGATAACACGAAGAGAGCAACTAAACCAAAGGTCTGTGCCAATGCGTACCAAGCGTTAACGTCAATAATGCTTGTATCGTTGAATATAAAGCCGCTTGTCAAGCCGATAATCTTAAAGATGTACCACAAAACAAGTATTACCGTAGCAACAATTATAGAACCATTGCCATTGCGTTTAATCTCGTAGAACGTATCGGCAGGGTGTGTAAGGATACCTAATGCAACCTTAACTTTTTTACTTTTAATTAATACAATATTTTTCTTTTTCTTATAGCGGAGGCCAAGCGCCAGTGCTACAACCAAAAGAATAACACCTATAAATATTACCGTAAAGTGCTTTTCGGTAAACTCGGTACGAACATAGCCATAAGCGGCGGAATAGGTTGCACGGTCGTAACCACGTTCAGCATACTCCATAGCTTTTTCGTACTTGCCCTCAATCAAATAAGCCTTTGCAAGTCCGCGGTATGCAATCATACTGTTGCGGTCTACCTTTAAAACCTCATTCCAAAGCGGTGCAGCTTCCATATAATCGCCGGCCATTGT
>JAEIGA010010352.1_pt1 | contig 14140 bp, 14 predicted proteins | sample 9270691 | NCBI WGS metagenome assembly JAEIGA01 (sample SAMN17057246, study PRJNA624740) | gut metagenome | biome: biome; isolation source: fecal sample | host: Bos grunniens | place: China: Xizang | collected 2019 | reverse complement strand
TTGGTAGCTAAATCATTAAAACCGGGAAGGACCTTATTGTTATTACAATAAGGACATCCAGTATGTCTACTTATTTTACTATTAGGAGTTGCTCGGTAGCCGTGCCCATTCTTGCATTTCCACCACACTACAACGTGTGCACCAGCAGAGATGTTCTCAGGCGTATTGCCAATCTGTCCATTTTTTTCATAATCCCACTCGTTTAGAAGCTCTGGATTTGTCTTTGCGATACAGTTTTCTAAATCATAGTTTATCACCATACTTCTAATTTCGTCATAATCCCTAGAAATATTAACGTCTAAATCTACACCAAGTTGTTTTTCTAGGAACTTCAGCCCAGGGATTAGATGCTCGCCACTACTTTTATAGTCTTCTGTCAGAGTGAAAACGGTGGATTGTGTCACCTCATAATCTAATCCTTTCTCCCTTATGCGAATAAGGGTTATACCTCGTTCGCTACAAAGTCTATCTTTTTTAATATCCCTGCTTTTATTTTTATGATACCTTGCCCCATCGTATTCGATTCCAACTTTTCTACTCGGAATATAAACATCCAGCTCCATTTTATCCAACCACGCAACTTTGTAATTCTCAATTGTGTCAGGGAAAGCTCGCCGTATGTAAAAGAATATAGCCTTCTCTGGGAAAGAAATATGTAGGTTCCGCAAGCAAATAGGACAGCTTCCCCCAGCATTTCTACGATAAATTGCAACCTCCCATTCGTGTCCTTTTTTGCATTTCCACCAAACTTTCTTGTTGCTATTAGGCGTAAAATCCTGTGGTAGTAACCCTCCGTTTTTCTCGTAATTCCATTCAGCAGCAATCTGGGGGTTGAGTGTGGCCAAATCATTAAAACCAACGAGGACCTTTCTGCCCGAACAGATTGGGCACCCATTCCCGTGATTCCTACTATAGATTTGAGCCTCCCATTCGTGCCCACTGGAACACCTCCACCATACCTTTTTGCTGCTATTTACAGTAAAGTCCTGCGGCTTTAAATTACCGTTTCTTTCATAGTTCCACTCACTTGCGAGTTGAGGATTCTTGGTAGCTAAATCATTAAAACCGGGAAGGACCTTATTGCCGGAGCAAACTGGACAACTACTACCGTGTGACACATTGTTAGGGGATGCCTCCCATTCGTGCCCACTGGAACACTTCCACCATACCTTTTTGTTGCTACCACAGGTAACATCCTCAAAATGTATTCCATTTTTATCATTACGTTCGTAATTCCAATATTTAGCTAGTTCCGGATAGTCCTTTTTATTCATCAATGTTTTCCTACTAGATTAATTATACCGCATAGATAGACGTTTGTCGTGTTATATTAGTGCAGGCAACTTTATCCAACACAGCAATGCTTGTATTTATCTTGACTTATGTTGACTTAAATGATGACTCATTAAAGAGTTAACCCATAAAAATTTCTGACCTGTTAGGACTCCTGATTACACACCAAACAAGTTGGTGCTACCGTGCGGAGTGGCGAATGGGGGCTCTACCTCCATAGCTCGATGATAATGTTAATGTGCAGTGGGGGGCGGGAGTGTAGTGATAGAGTCTCTCTCTTTAGTAGAAATGGTTATAGGTTTCATTATTTTCGAGATTAAAATTGGCGTAGTTAACAGAGAGAATTGCCCGCCATCTTTCCACTTCTTTTATGATTATGCTTGTCACGTCATTGACAATGTCTAACTCCTCGTGATAAGATGTAAGTGGTGTTTCGTGTAAATATTCACACTTAAGGAGCACCATTTTTGTGCTTAAACAATTTTTCTATACAAAAAACATTCGTTCGTAATATTTCGAATCTTTTCAAAATCCAAATTTTCCAATACTTCTACTTCTAGCGGGTTCACCGCAAAACAACAAAGCTCCTGAATATCAAAATGATCTTTTTTCATTGTGCTAATATATTTTTTTATCGCTGTCTCAATTTTTCGTACCGTATCGGAATTATAATAATCATCATTCAATATAATTGCATTAAGATTCAAAAACGCTTTATGATTTTTCTCAAATTTTACAATATCTGTTTTCAAAAAATTATCATACAAAACGCGAGACTCCAACATCTTTTTATAAATTTCCTCTTTCAAATTCAAAAAATTCACATACCCAATTATTTTGTCCTTATCTTTTATTAAAATATAAGAATATTCATGATCTTTTGTTAATTCTTCTATGGTCTTTTCGTCCCACCTATACTGTGTGTCCAAAGCTTTTTTATCTAATTTATCAACAATATGAACTGTATCCATAGAAATCCTAACTGATTTTACAGCATAGATATTTGACCGATGTAGATACTTGTTCAAACCTCTCGCCAAAATTGAACAATTCGATACTACCACAAACAAATCGGACGCAGCACCAACAAAATCAAAGAAGAATAAATCATAAACTACCCACATTGCATAAGAAATTATTCCACCAATCACCATAATCTTTTTACTCTTCAACATTACATAACCATCAATCAAACTACCCACTACTGCCAACAAAGTGACCACGTCAAAACCCATAAGACAAATAATCAAAAGATAAACTGGCAATGTATAATAAAAAATGTATTTATCTTTATCTGTCTTATAGTAGCCAATTGATTTTATGAGTTCAAAAACACTAATCCATAACCCAGCAATTGCACCAATACAAAAATAGTTTGCGATATACAAAATAGATGAAATAATCTGCAAAAAAATTACTTTATTCTCACGCTTCGCATGATAACTTACAATCAGCAAAATCCACGCAACTACCGCACAAGCCTGACCTACATAATAAATCGGGGGCATAACAGTATTATAGCATAGCCAAATAGATTATGTTTGTGCTTTTTGTGCACTAACTCTAGAACCTACGGTGCGAGAGCTAGAAGCGCTTCTACGAACCACATCAAGAAGCTCCAGTTGGAGTTTCTTGTGTTTTGAGAGAAAATATATTATAATATGGATAGTTTTAGGAAGTAGTATTAAAAATTCAGAAAGAAGGTGATTAAATGACTACTAATGAAAAGGGAACGCGAGTGATGAACAGATTGAAAAAAGCTGAAAGCGAACTCAAAGAAGCCAAAAAGAAACTTAAAAAAACTAAAAAAGAACTTACGAAGTGTGAAACAGAAGTTGAAATAAGAGAGGAAAAAGTTGCACAAGCACTCGCAGAATACAAGTCATTGTATAAAGACTTCGCTTCGAAACTAGACAACGATACCTATGAGCTAATGAGAGAGTGGCATGATGGTCAAACTGCACCAAAAGCCATACTCCGCAAGAAGCAACAAATTACCGTTCCTCATAAAAGCGAGAATCCTATTTACAGTTGGAATAACGAATATGAAATCTACTGCTATTACCAAGCATTTAGCATCGTTCAACAGGAACCATCAAATTTCTGCAAAAATTATCACACGAAACCATCCATCATTACTGCAAGCGATCCAAACCTAGAAATCATGGAAAAAGCTCTAGTAAATGACAATGTGTTGATTAAAGTAGATGATCGATTTGAATCCTACAACATAGCCGACATAATTCCACTAATCTTCACGTTCTTTTATCGTGGCAATAGAAACTATGATGAAGCAATCAATAGCACAAAAGAGACACTTGAAAAAGAACTCATAATTGATAATTTAGAACGCCTAGAATACAACACTATGCAATTACTCTTCAAAAAATTCCTACTAGCCAATTCCTAAAACAAAAACCGGCTCTTCGGAGCCGGCTTTTTATTTAACTTTTAACAACGGCTTTTTAACTTTAGACAACTTTGCACCTTTTTCAATCAAAGCTTTAATTTTCATCGCAGCCTCAGCTTCATCATCAGCAGTATATTTTTCCTTACCGCGCATCAAATCACCATAAAACCCAGTTCCCTTTGCAGCTTTCCAAAATTCTTCACCACAATTTACATCCTCATGAAACCACGGCTTTTTAGAAAGATTAAAATGCAAAATCTTTGCACCCGTCGGATCTTCGCCTTCCGGCTGACAATTCCATTCCTTGCCAAGGTGCATAATTTGCCCTTTCAAAATCACATTTAAATAATCTTGGTCTGGCGCCACCAAATCCGCATCTTCCTTAATAAGATCCGTCATCTGTGTAATATAATGCACCGCACGAAGCTTCTTTAGATTCATAAGAAGCACACCAGAATTAACATACTCTGTATGTGGCACGTCAAGAGCCTTTTCTACATAGTCCACAAACTCTGGCACCATTGCCACCTTTGGATCTACACGCGCCGCAATCGCATTGTCACCAAGATCGATATCATAAAGTTTGCCGATATCATCCATCAAAATCGTATCGCTATCAACATAGATACCTTTATCATAGCGCATAAAAATTCTAGCAATAAACGCGCGATAATAATATACTGCATTTGCAAAGAAATCGCCCGAACCACTACGCTTTGCGCAATATCTCACAATCACCTGCATATAAAGACTGTATTTCATCTTGTGAAACTCAATTGCACAGTTATGTGTCACCATATTACGAAGACGAAGCCGATTTGTTAAACTAAGTTTGTCGTACATAATAATAATACGATAATGACGTTTTGAGTTCGCATGCTTCATTACGGAATTAATTGATGCCGCTGCATACTTAGCGTAATCATTTGTAATCGTATAAAAAACCGGAATAACTTTAGTCTCTTTTACCTTTAATAAATTAATGCCGGTATTAAATATACTCATTTTTTCTTATCCTTCTTGATGTACTCAAAATAATCGTAAGTACTATTCTTACTATATTTTACCATACTATCATATGCTTCTTTTGCAAGCTTTGCGCGATTCTCTTCTTCGGACAATTTTTCATCCGGCCAAAATGGACCATCAATATAAACATCCATCCTCGGCAAATCACCTTTTTTCTTATCCTTACGTTTGTGATACGTAGTAGTCATCGTGAAAATTGGCACATTATTACGCACGGCATATTTAAAAGATTTGTCACCAGCTGGAAATTTTTTAATCCCAGTATAATATGGCCACAGATGCGCCTCTGGATAAATCACCACTACACGTTTTTGTTTCAACCTTTTATCTACCGCATCATTAAATGCTTTCTTTTCTTCTTTAGTTTTACCTAGTGGCAATCCACCAATTAGTGGCAACATTTTGCCAATTTTTGGAATCTTGAGATTTACTGGACTAATAATGGTATAAATCTTACGGTCTGCCGCAAGCGCCGGCCCAAACACATCGTGAAACGGATTTGTATGATTAGCATAAAGCACATAGCCTTTGCCCTTTGCGGCTTTTAGCTTTTCGCGACCATAAAACTTCGCTTTCCAATAACGTCTTTCGTACCATTGACCAAACACATAAAATCCCGAAAACACTGTAGAAGCCCACATTTTTTTAAACGGATTTTTATAAATAAATTCATAACCCTCTGGAAGCCCCACTTCCTCATGTTTTTCTTGTTCTTTAGTTTGGATCGGATCGTCTTCCTCGGACTCATAGTAAAACACTCGCTCGGACTTTGGAATATCTTTCTGAAACAATTCGGCCTTCGCCATTACAGATTCTCCTTAAGCTTATTGTACTCTTCTAGTATATCATCATACTCCGTAATTTTCAAAACCGAGTGTACGCGCTCGATGTCAAACGGCTTCACTTTTTGCACTTTGAAATATGGCCAAAACTTAAAATTATTAGAAAAATGATGTAAAACCGTATCGTTTCGTGGGCGCTCTTCTTGCTCGTTATATTTTCTTGACATCAACTTTCTTTTGTTGATACACTTATTTAGCGCCGCCTGATCCGCGAGCATCATATGTTTTTCTGCGCAAAGCGCCGCCGCACGCTCAAACATTTTTGTTTTAATACATTCTGGCATATTAAACAAAAGTACACCAGAATTCATATAATCTTGTTTTAGAAAACTAAAATCTTTTTTGTCGCGCACATCTACCACGGTCATATCATTTTTGCGTTTAAAAAGACCGTGATATTTATACCAACGACGTCCATAAATATCTAACACGCCCACCGCCTCAATGCCATCTAAATCAGTATTATAAAACTCGCTCAAATCTCCGCGACAAACCACATCGTAATCCAAATACAACACTCTATCCAGTTTCGCAATTTCCGACACCTTATCTATATAAAGCCTCAGCATCGAGCATGGCGTAAAATACGAACCCATATTCTTTTTTGGCAAATTCTTTACAAACACATCCGTCGCATCAATTAGTTTCACGAAACTTTTCGCATTGTATTTTTTTACCAAACTATCCAGGAATTTCGCGGTCTTTTCTTCAAATGGTGTCACGCCCTCGTATTTGATTGTAAGTATATATATATTATATATGCTGTCCTTGTCTCCCCGCATTAAAAGCGACAAAATAGACACCAACACCCCATCCTTAATCCCCTTATCGCCGCAATACAAAATATTCATAAGTCTATTATATCAAATTCTGTCAGGTTGATTATCTTACTCTTGTCGCCACATTTTATAGTTATTTTTTGTGACTTGTTAGTCAAATTTGCGACCACCACCCTGTATCCATTCTTTTCTTTTCTCGCGACCGCGACGAAGTCTTTTGAATTATACTCGCACCGCACCACTTCACTTCCCGCAGGAAATTCTTTTGCAAATTTTAATAATGCTTCATGAATCGGCGTCACGATAAAATCATCACCCTTTTCGTTTAATATAATCGGCGCTTTTAAATTATTATTGCAATACGTCGGCCCACCATGAAAGTCCAGCAACATATTCCAATCAATAAACGCACACGTGCCATTATTTATATCGTGAAACAACTCAGCAATATAATACCGTGCATCCTTTTGCCAAGCCTTCTCATCATACGGCGAAAACCCACAAGACATTTCGCTACTCACCATCATAATCTCCGGATACTTCTCGCGCACTTTCCACATTTCTTCAGGACAAGTACCATCGTACCAATGATAACAAATCCCCGCTACTTCATCTCGTAACAACTTATTTGCGGTTTTAGACAAGTTCTTTTTATTATGATCCCACATCAAAATCCCCATGTCTTTGCCAAGCTTCGTCAAATATCTTGCAAGTCTCCTCTGCGCGCGGTAAGAATATCTACACGATTCCCAAATTTGTTTTGCAAACGGTTCATTTTGTGGGGTGATGTATTTCACTTTCACGCCCTCTTTTTTATATGCATCCAGCCACATATTAATATATTCCGTATAGCGCTCAAAACGCCACGGCTTCAAATGATTCGCTATCTTTAAACATTTTGGTGGCGACCACGGGCTCGCCATCAAATCTAAATCCTTTTTCGCTAAAATCATTTTCAGCATCGGCAAAACATATTTTTTATCATGTTCAATCGAAAAATCAGCGAGGTCTGCACGTTTAGTATATTCATATGGTTCCAAGCAAAAATCATTACTCCCAATGCTTATCCTACCCCAACGATAATCCAAACCGTCTTTACCATAGTATAAATCTAGCAGTTTCTTTTGTTTATCAGAATCCAACGTAAAAAAATTAAAGGCCGTCGCCTCAGTAATTGCGCCACCCAACCCCCGCCAAACCCCCAGCTCAGTTTTGCTATCGATTATTATTTCCTTCATATCCTACATATTAGCTTATAATCTTTTTTCAATTTCGTCCACCAACTCGCTAACAGGAACTATTTCTCCATCAATCCTAAACGTAGGCGTACAGCGTTCATTTTTCTATTCCGATCAGCCGTATCCACGCCATCGTTCTTGAAGACCAACAAAACAATAATGTATTATTCATGTTTTTCAAGTATTCACATTGATACGAATTATTATTTTCATTACAAAAATACATAATTGCGGTTACAAAACCGCAAAGAAAACCAGTACAATTACAACAATTACAAACACTATACTTCCCGGGAAAAACTTATGTTTTGTATTTTTTACAACACATGCTACAATGCAACAATGAAAATAAAAGGAGAGATAATCATTCCGGCTGGATGCAAACCATGGCCACACGAATTGCACGTGGCAGAAACCCTCGCAAAGGCAAATCACAAAATACGCTTTATCAAAGAATCAAATCTGCACACAGCTGATATATTAATGGACGACATGAAGTATGAAATTAAATCTCCAAAATCGTCATCCGCTAACTCACTTGAACACTTATTAAAAAAGGCGTTGAAACAATCACCAAATATAATAATCGATATGTCTCGATTAAAAAATACGCGAGACAAAACTATATGCAATTTTTTAGTCACACAAATCAAATCCAGAAAACAAATAAAGAAACTATTGCTAATCACAAAACGAAACCAAATAATTGACATCTTTTCTCTGATTTGATATCATATATTTAACGAAGCATTCGCACGGCGCCGAAGGTACCTACCGCGAAAGCTTCTTTTTTATTACCAACACCCTTAACAAAAAATAAAGACTACTGAGGCCTTTACATTTTCTTGGTAGCCAGAACGGGACTTGCCCGCCGAAGGCGGCCACAGTTCCGCTTTTTAATCTTTTACGAAGTAAAAGTGGTAGCCGGAACGGGACTTGAACCCGTACGAGTTTCCCCATTCGATTTTAAGTCGAACGCGTATACCAATTCCGCCATCCGGCCACTCTTTAATTATATCATAAATTTCAAGAAATAACCTGCGACGAGAACGGCAATTGTAAAAACATCTGCCACGATAATGTGCAAGATTTTCTTTTTGCTTTTGCCGGCAAAAGCTACAACTAAAACCAGTGTCGTTATTGCCAAAAACCCTGCGATAAACATCAGAATCATACCAATTCCAGATGGTATGCTAGAAATAATTACACCGCCTAGTCCAAAATTGCCGATTTCAGTGAGTACCCCACCCATCATGCCAATAATACTAAGCGCTAGCCCGAGTGGCGCGAAGATAACACCTTTTTCAGAATACTTTTCCGCACTCTCAATAATAACATTTGGATCTTTTGAAAAACCTTTTACTCGCTTTTTTAACATTTTGGCATCAAAATACGCCAGGTTTTCTTTATTCTCTTTTTCTTCTGCCAAAGCCTGAGTGGCCTTCATCTTTTCGGCTTCTATTTCTTTTAGCTTGGCCCACTCTTTTTCAGTCTCTGCGTCTGCCATAAGCTCATTATAACAAAGAAGCTGCCACTGCGCCATCCGCTGCAGCGGTCACAAGTTGGCGAACAGATTTCGTCCTACAATCCCCTGCCACAAATATCCCCGGGCAAGAAGTTTTACAATCTTCGCCAGCCACCACATAGCCATTTTTATCAAGTTCTACCAAACCTTTCAAAAACTTAGTTTGTGGCACACGTCCAATTGCCACAAATACCGCCTCCGCATCTTTCGGAATCGGCTCATCATGATGAATATGATAAACTTTTGAGGCAATGCCTTCAAGATATTTCATTACATATTTTGCCGTATTACCACTACCTACCACCACTACCGGCTTTCCTTCATATAAAGCACCATCGCAAACTGCGCAGTACGATACTGGTCTCTCACCTGCATCCGCCGCTTGTTTTTCGCTTAGTCTCCTAGGCTCTGTGCCCATCGCAAGAATCACTGCTTTTGTTTCATACTCATCTTCGTCAGTTTTGATTTTTTTATACTCGCCGCAATCTTCAATTTCCAAAACTTCTTCATATTTAATTTTCGCACCATAATTCTCAGCTTGTTTCGCTACAGTTTCCATCAAAGCCGCACCAGTCGTATCAAAAACCCCCGGATAATTTGAAACAATCGTACTTTCTACTATTTCCCCACCCTTTACATTACTTTCTAAAACCACCACGCTTTTGCCGGCTCGCCCAGCATAAATCGCCGCAGTAAGTCCTGCCATTCCTGCGCCAATAATTACTACGTCTACCATAAACCTCCTAAACTTTGTTAATTACCGGAATCACAATTGGTGTGTGACCCGTCGCATCAAAGAGAATATGCGTAATGTCTTCTTTAATCTCTTCCTTCAAAACCTTCATTTCTGGATCGGTAGAAATCGATTTATCAGTTTTCTGGCAAAGATAATGACGAATCTTGCCAATTAGCTCCTCAGAATTATCAAGATAAATAAATGCACGCGACACAATATCTGGAGTTTTCATCAAGTGTCCAGTCTTTTTGTTTAATGTCAACACAATTACAAAAATCCCTTCGCGTGAAATATGAATCCTGTCTTTTACCACCGCTTCATGCACTGGTTGATCAGCATCATCATAAAGTTTGTTACCCACATGAATACGCCCACATTTTTTAATCTTCTTTTTTGGTGTCAGCTCTACAATATCACCATCATCCGCCACCAAAATTCTATCGCGCGAAATACCAACCACATTTTCAGCCATCTCGGCGTTGTGTTCTAGCATGTAAAATTCACCGTGATATGGCATGTAGTTAGTTGGGTGCATCCGAGTTACAAATTCTACGTGATCTTCAAAGTAAGCGTGACCAGACAAATGCAGTGGCCCAATATTAGTAAGATGTGTTTTACCATTCTGAATTACCTGTGCACCTTCACGAAGAAGTCCATCCACCGTACCCACCACGTGTGGCTCATTGCCAGGAATTGGATTAGAAGAAAACACAATTGTATCGGTGGCTTTAATCTTGATATATTTATGCGCTCCAGTTACCATACGATTAAGCACCGCATTCATCTCACCCTGGGAACCAGTACAAACAATACAAACTTTTTCGTCTGGTAGTTTTACAATGTCTTCCATTTTTACAATCGTATCTTTTGGCACCTTGATGGATTTAGCCCGGAGCGCTACTTCTACGTTGTTTATCATTGAAAAGCCGGAAAACGCTACTTTGCGTCCACGTGCTGCCGCTTCTTTCAAAATTAGTTCAATCCTAGAAATCTGTGAAGAAAAACACGAAATAATCACTCGGCCATTAGCGTAATGATCCATTACACGACCTAAGTTTTCACCCACATCATATTCAGAATGTGGATGGCGACCAGGCGAATCAATATTGGTAGATTCGTTTAGCATCAGGTCAATTCCCTCAGTCTTGGCGATTTCGTCGAGGCGCTCATAGTCCGTTTGGATGCCCATTGGATGCTCCTCGTGGCGCCAGTCACCAGAAAGATAAATTGTACCATTTGGTGTACGCACCAAAATTGCCGCATTTCCCGGAATAGAGTGCAAAGTATGAATAAACTCTACATTAAAATGTTCACTTACTTGATATTTTTGATGCTCTAAAGGTTGCACCACTTGATAATTTAATTCCGGCACATCTTCTAACTCAGACATCTGTTTTTTAATCATGCCAATCGTAAAATCCGTACCATAAATCGGGGTCAAAGGATTAAAATGTGGCAGTAAATGCCTACACGCTCCAATATGATCTAGGTGCGCGTGCGTAAACAAAATCGCCTTTACTTTTTCGCGGTTGTCTTCTAGATATTTAATATCTGGAATCATGTAGTTTACACCCGGATAATCTTCACCGGCGAACAATACACCCATATCCACGACAATCATTTCAGACTTGTATTCTATAATGGTCATATTTTTACCAATACCAAACTCACCCACACCACCAATCGGGATTATTTTTACAGCATCCGGATCTGGACGCATTGATTTTAACTTTGCATTGGTAATTTGCTCACCATTATAGCCGTTGTAACGCGACTTATTTACTGGAATACCAATAATATGTTGCGTAGCCTGCGCATTTACGTCTTGGCTTAGCATTCTCTGATGGTGTACCATTTCGCCTTTTTTGGTGCTGACAGACAAATTCACCTTGCGCTTCTCTGCTTCAGCCTTTTGCTTAGTTTTTGGCGTAGCCGTCTTCGCAGTTTTTTTAGCGGCCTTCGTAGCGGCTTTTGGCTTTACCAACTTTTCGTCTTTGCCGCCAGGACCAAAGTTTGAGTTAAAATTGCGCTTTTGCGCCTCTTCAAACTGTTTTTTAATATCAGGCAGACGCTCTGCCCTCATTTTTAGAAGGCGCGCACGGCGCTCCTCTTCTTTTTTATTCATAAAATACCCTTTTTGTTAATTACAAGTAATAAATCAGTACTCTTATTATATCAAAATCCTTGTATTTTTTCAACATTTTGCTATAATTAATATATACAGCATTTGACCGACCCGGCAGGGCCGGCTGTTTTATTTTAAGAAGAAAGGAAAAAATGGAAAACCTAGACTTAAAACAAATGTCCGCCATGGTTGACATTATTGCCGAAGAAAAAGGCTTACCAAAAGAAACCGTTCTCGATGTTATCGAGCAAGCCATTGCTGCCGCTTGGCGCAAAGACAACGGTGATCGCGATATGAACGTTCGCGCCGTTTTAAACACCAAAACTGGCGAAGCCGACGTTTTTATCTCTCGTGAAGTAATCGAAGACGACGTTGCTTACAACCCATCTACCGAAATTCCTTTAAAAGAAGCTGGTAAAAACGCCAAAATCGGTGACGTTGTAGAAGAGAAGTTCAAAGTATCTACCTTTGGCCGTGTCGCCGCAATGACCGCTAAACAAGTAGTAGTTCAACGCCTCCGCGAAGCCGAAAACGACGCCGTGCTTACTGCCTTTGAAGACAAAATTGGCACCGTTGTTACCGGTACTGTCTCTCGCGTCGAGCCAAAACTCGTTCGTGTAGACCTTGGCCGTGCCAATGGTATTATGCCACGTTCCGAGCAAATCGACGGCGAATATTACACCGTTGGTAGCCGTATTAAGGTCTTTATCAAAGGCATCGAAAGAAACGACCGCGGCGCGCAACTGATTCTCTCTCGTGGTTCCGCCGAATTTATTGAATACCTCTTCCGCCAGGAAGTTCCAGAAATCGAAAACGGCACCGTAGAAATCCGTGGCATCGCTAGAGAAGCAGGCCGTCGCACCAAAATCGCTGTAATGTCTACCGTCCCAGGCGTAGATCCAGTTGGTACCTTCGTTGGTGGTCGCGGTATCCGCGTCCAAGCTGTCATGAACGAAATCGGCGATCGCGAAAAAATCGACATCATCAACTGGAGCGACAATGCTTCCGAATATATCCGTGAAGCTCTCTCCCCAGCTGAGGTCGTAAAGGTAGAAGTAGACGGCAAAAAAGCCAAAGTTTATGTCACCGAAGACCAGCAATCTATTGCTATTGGTAAACAAGGCCAAAACGTCCGCTTAGCTTCTAAGCTCACTGGCTTTGATATTGATATCGAGCTCTCTAAAGCTCCAGCTAAGAAGAAAAAACAAAACGTAGAAGATTCTCTTCTCTCTGCTATCGAAGAGTCCGAAGAAGAATAATCTTTAGAAAACAAAAAGAGTGTTGTAAATATTACAACACTCTTTTTTATTTTATAAGTTATATAATATAGATATGAATTCCGAAAAATTCCCCAATTACACCGAGACAGAAGCACCAGAAACACCAAGAAAAAACCTTGGCCACAAAATCCTTTCTCTTTTTGGTGTAAAAAACTCAGGCGAAAAAACCACGAGTGATTGTTATCTCCTTTCTGAACATCTCAGTAAGCACGAAAACCGAGCCCTAAAAGACCTGGTTAGTTACTGGGACAATATTGATATCTCTATAGACAACAAGCTCGGCAACCTTATTGAGCAATACGTAAAAGACCCAAACTACCAATTTGGAGTACACCGTTCCAACGAAATCAATGGAAACAAACCAAAAACTGATGGAATTTTGCACGATATTATGCAAAATGGTCTCGTAGTATTAGGCGATTCCAGGAGCGGCTCCATCCGCAATAACGCCGACCCTAGCAAAACCGTCTCTTTTTGCGATAGTTTATTGAACGCAGTTATTCTTACCAAATCTGGCCGTCAAGGTTCTAACGGCGCCGTACTCGTAGCTATCCCAAGTGAATTCGTAAATAAAGAAGGTGAACTTCTCCCTGGCAAAGCAGAGGAAGTCTATAATTACGACGAGGTCGGAAATGCCTACATCAAACCAGAATTTATCCTCGGTTTCGCCCCAGGCGGCGGTCAGCGTGGCGCCCATATCGAGTTCATCTCAAAGCAAGAGATCCTAGATAAATAAGCAAACATCTATTCTTATTATTCTTGGTCTGGATAATACTCCATATTAATATTTATAATTGGTATCCCCCAATATGCGGCATGCTTTTTTATATCTTCCGTAATATCACCATTTTCAGTAACAATATAATCCGGTTTTCTTACTGCT
>JAEIGA010010351.1_pt1 | contig 14140 bp, 6 predicted proteins | sample 9270691 | NCBI WGS metagenome assembly JAEIGA01 (sample SAMN17057246, study PRJNA624740) | gut metagenome | biome: biome; isolation source: fecal sample | host: Bos grunniens | place: China: Xizang | collected 2019 | reverse complement strand
AACGAGAAGAATCAACAAAAACAAAATCGTATGGCAGTACCAGAAAAAAAGTTAAGACTCAATATCATAGCACGACAACTCAAAGTCGGGCAATCGACCATCGTAGACTTCTTGGAAAAGAAGGGTATCAAGATTGAAAACTCCCCGAGTACAATCATCGAACCCCCAGTATACGAAATCATAAACAAAGAGTTCGGTGGGAAAAGTGTGGAAGGAATAAATATTCGTAAAAAAATCGGACAAAAGAATGAAACTATCACTCTTGACGCGGTGACTGAACCCGAAAAGAAGGATAATGATTTCAATAAAGAGGTTCTGATTAAATCGAATACAATCACGTCTGATTCGCGTCAAATTCAGAGACCTAAGGTCTTAGGAAAAATTGATCTGGATCAGAATAAATCCAAAGACGCAAATCGCGATCGTCGAGATAAAAATCGTGATAAAAAGGCTGATAAAGTCGAAAAGACTGAAAAACAACCTAAAGTAAAAAAAGAAGAGCCTAAAACGATTGCTCCGAAACCTCAATCCGAGGCTCCGAAGCCACAGCCAATTGCAAGCTCTGAGGCACAAAACAAGACCTATGACCAACGAATGGCCGAACAACAGGACAATGTTTTCAGAACCGATTCGGCTAATACGATTGCTGGACCTAAGGTTTTGGGTAAAATTGACCTGAACGATTTCTCGAAAAAACGTGAAGAACACAGCGGTAAAAAACGTGAAAAACGTAAGAGAATTGTTAAGGATAAGGTTGACATTACAAAACAACAACCTCAACAGTCTCAGCCGAACAAGGATCGTGTAGCAAGCAAACCTCAACCAAATCAACCCCAAGGAAATAAAAATCCTAACAAGAAAAAGGAGAAACAACCCAAACCGAAACCTGTAATCCCACAGGAAATCAGTGACGAGGAAGTTCAAAAACAAATTAAAGATACCTTGGCACGCCTTACAGCTAAAGGAGCCAAATCGAAGAGTTCAAAGTACCGCAAGGATAAACGCGATGCCGTATCCAACAGAATGCTGGAAGAACAAGAACGTGAACAGCAAGAACGTTCAATACTGAAGGTAACCGAATTTGTTACGGTTAGTGAATTGGCAACAATGATGGACGTAGCCGTTACGGACGTAATCACTGCTTGTATGAATCTCGGTTTGATGGTATCTATCAATCAACGTCTTGACGCTGAAGCACTGGTAGTTGTAGCCGAAGAATTCGGATTCAAAGTAGAATTCGTATCCGTTGAAATTCAAGAGGCAATCGAAACTGAAGTTGACAACGAAGTTGACTTACAGGACCGTCCTCCAATTGTTACCGTTATGGGACACGTTGACCACGGTAAAACATCGCTGCTCGATAACATCAGAAAAACAAATGTTACGGCGGGTGAAGCTGGTGGTATCACACAACACATCGGTGCATATAGTGTAATGTGTAACGGAAAACAGATTACATTCCTTGACACTCCGGGTCACGAAGCCTTTACAGCAATGCGTGCACGTGGTGCCAAAATCACAGACGTAGCGATTATTATCGTCGCAGCCGATGACAACGTAATGCCGCAAACAGTTGAAGCAATCAACCACGCAACAGCTGCAGGTGTTCCGATGGTATTTGCAATTAACAAAATTGATAAACCGAGTGCAAATCCGGATAAAATCAAGGAAGAACTCGCCAATATGAACTACCTTGTTGAAGATTGGGGAGGTAAATATCAATCACAGGATATCTCTGCAAAACAAGGACTGAATCTCGACAAACTGCTCGAAAAGGTATTGCTCGAGGCTGAATTCCTTAACCTCAAAGCAAATCCAGATCGTAAAGCTAACGGCGCAATTATCGAATCGTCACTCGACAAAGGTCGTGGTTATGTTGCAACAGTTTTGGTTCAGAACGGTACACTGCACGTTGGCGACGTCATTCTTTCAGGAATCTACTCGGGCCGCGTTAAGGCAATGTTCAACGAACACGGCAAAAAAGTTACCGTAGCACCTCCGTCGACACCTGTTCTCGTATTGGGACTCAACGGAGCCCCTCAAGCAGGGGACACATTCAATGTGATGGAAGATGAAAGATCTGCACGCGAAATTGCAAACAAACGCGAACAACTGCAACGTATGCAGGGTCTTAAAACACAAAAACACATTACCCTTGATGAAATCGGACGCCGCATAGCAATCGGTAGTTTCAAGGAGCTGAATATCATTGTTAAAGGGGACGTAGACGGTTCAATCGAAGCGTTAACTGACTCATTAATCAAACTCTCGAAAGAGACAGTTCAGGTTAACGTTATCCATAAGGCTGTCGGTGCAATCTCTGAATCAGACGTGCTTTTGGCTGCAGCATCAAATGCCGTAATCGTAGGTTTCCAGGTGCGTCCATCTGCAAGTGCCCGCCGACTGGCAGAAAAAGAAGAGATCGAAATTCGTCTTTACTCAATCATCTACGATGCTATTAACGAAATCAAAGATGCAATCGAAGGTATGCTCGAACCTGAATTCAAAGAAGAAATTGTTTGTTCGGTTGAGGTACTCGAGACATTCAAGATTTCGAAAGTCGGCACCATTGCAGGCTGTATCGTACGCGAAGGTAAGATTACCCGCAACACGTCAGTACGCGTAATCCGCGATGGCATCGTTATCTACACAGGCCGTCTGGGTTCACTGAAGAGATTCAAAGATGATGCTAAAGAGGTTACCAACGGTATGGAATGTGGTCTTAATATCGAGAACTTCAACGATATCAAGATTGGCGATATTATCGAAGGTTACGAACAAGTTGAAGTTGCCCGCAAAAAATAATTGCACAACAATATTTGAATGTAAAAAATCCCGGCTCCAAAAGAACCGGGATTTTTATTTTTGATATAAACAATCACGCACATCTGGTTATATCCGAAACATTCGTTCAGCGTTATGTGTAGTTATTTCCGCTACGACCGAAACATCTACGGATTTGAGTTGTGCCAAAAATTGTGCTGTATGTATCGTGTACGACGACTCGTTTCGCTTTCCTCGCATAGGCACAGGCGACAAATACGGTGCATCGGTCTCAAGAACCAACTCCTCAAGCGGCAACTGACAAACTACTTCTGCTACACTCGAACGTTTATAGGTCACTACCCCACCGACTCCGAATAAAAAATCTCCCATTGAACGTAACACCTGATAATCATCATAACTACCCGAAAAACTATGAAAAATCCCCTTCAATCCGCATCCTCTATACTGTTCAAGCAGATCAATAGTCTGAGGGAATGCATCTCTCGTGTGAAATACTACGGGCAAATCAAAGTCCAAGGCCAAATCCAACTGACAGCAAAGTGCTAACTTCTGTTCTTCGATATGTTCCTTATCCCAATACAGATCCAATCCCACCTCGCCAATACCTACAAATGGCTTGTCTGAGTCTCTTATTAATCTTTCGACAAGGGCCAATTCATCTTGCCAATTTGCCATCTCGTTAACCGACGTTGGATGCAATCCTGCTAATAAATAGAACACTTCGGGATAAGAGTTCTTCAGTGCAAACATTCCTACATAGGAACTCGAATCTACTGCTGGCATCACAATTTTCTTTACGCCGACATCAATTGCACGCTGAACTGTTAAATCTCGATCCGAATCAAATGCCGAATCAAACAAATGAGAATGAGTATCTATAAAGTACATAATCTAAGATCTAATATATTGATTACCCGCAATCGGTCTGATAAGATTCTTCATCTCAAGCGACACTAACAATACTGAAACCATCTGTACGGAGAGCCCAGATGTAGCTACAATCAAATCAAGCGGAGTAGCTGTCGTTGCACCGATTGCTTCATATACAAGTTTCTCCTCTGTAGATAGATCTACGCTGAATTCTGTTTTTCCCCTTCTGTTATCATTTTTAACACAGTGTTTCCAACCCAGAGTATATGCTAGATGTTCTGCACTCAAAACCAGTTGAGCTACACCTTTGCGGATTAAATCATTACACCCCTCCGAGGCATCATCTTTCACACGACCGGGAACAGCCATAACCTCACGATTGTATTCCATAGCACAACGAGCCGTAGACAATGCCCCACCTTTGAAATGTGATTCTACAACTAACGTTCCGTCCGAAAGACCGGCAATTATTCTGTTGCGTCTCAAAAAACTCGATTGTATGGTTTGTTCAAGTGTCGACATCTCGGTCAACACAGCACCGCCAGCTTCGATAAAACTTCTCAGATGATTCAGATGTGCAGTCGGAGTTACTCCTCTCAAATTATTGGCGACGACACTGACCGTTCTCAATCCGTACTTATGGGCAGCAATCTCAGCCTTTATATCAATTCCATAAGCGAGTCCGCTAACTATGACTGCATCTGGAACAAGTTCGGAAAGTTCGTGCATAAATTCTTCACAGAATTCCTCTCCATACTTAGTAAATCTACGCGTACCAACAATCGAAACAAAGTGTTCGCAATTCAAATCCAAATCTCCCTTAACATACAAAACGGTCGGAGCATCTACACACTCTTTCAATCTATATGGATAATCAGCATCAGCAATAGAAATTGCTCGTGCATTATTGTGTGCAAGAAAATCCAATTCAGACTGAGCCTGCAACTGTAAATCTTTACGATTCAATTGCATACATATATATTCTGCGGTCTCGTGAGGAAATCCGAGTTGCCCGACAAGTTCCTCAACTGTAGCACCGAATACGCTCTCTGCCGAACCAAAATGGTCAAGCAAACGATGAATTCGTGCAACACCAAGTTCGTGAATCATTGACAATGCTACATCGTGTATAAGCATAAAACGAGGATTTAAAATAGATTTCCAAAGATATAGAATTTAGTTGTAATAAAAAAATCCTGCAAAAAGGTTTGGAAATAAAAAAATAACCATTACCTTTGCAGACGCAAACTGGGAGTGGTTTGTATGATAATTATGGTCTGATGGCCGAGCGGTTAGGCAGAGGTCTGCAAAACCTCCTACAGCGGTTCGATTCCGCTTCAGACCTCAAAAAGATGCGTTACAAGATATTGTAGTGCATCTTTTTTGTTTTTACGCCTATTTTTACGCCCACTGTGATACGCATTTCAGACCTCTAAATAGGCAAAAAACATCAATATACACTCTATATCGTCACATCATTTTTCACATCTTTTTATCAAACTAAATTCTGACAATAGTGGATTTCTTTGCAATACCAACACAAAAATGGGTAATCACCAAAATGTGATTACCCATTAATTTTGAATATGATCCGTAGTACTATTTAAGATAATCCTCAAAGTATTGAGAGACTTTATTCATCAAATGTACACGGTCGCGTCCCATTACATTATGTTCGTGGCGAGGATATGGGAAGTAGTCAACTTGAATATTATTCACTACGCACTCACGAATGAAACTAAGACTATGTTGCCACAATACCACAGGGTCAATAGCTCCTTGACAGATTAGCAACTTTCCTTTCAAGTTTTTAGCCTGATTAATGAGTGAAACTTTTTTGAAGCCCTCTGGATTGGTTGCCTCTGTTTCCATATAGCGTTCGCCATACATTACTTCATACCATTTCCAATCAATAACAGGGCCTCCGGCAACAGCAACCTTGAATACGTCAGGATAGTTGGTTATGAGTGATATTGTCATAAAACCACCATAGCTCCAACCGTGAACACCAATGCGATCTGCATCAACCCAAGAGTGTGATTTGAGCCATTCAATACCCTTCATTTGGTCGGCCATTTCAGCTTGACCACACTGTCTATGGATTGCCTTTTCATACTCTGCACCGTGATGTTGAGTTCCACGATTATCCATCACAAAGACAACATATCCACGTTGAGCCATATACATTTCCCAGCGACGCAAGTTAGCACAGAAAGTATTGTTGACCATTTGGCTATGTGGACCTCCATAAACATAAAGTATCACAGGATATTTCTTTGCAGGGTCAAAATCAATGGGATAGATGAGTCGATAGTAGTTATCATACTTTCCATCTGCACTTTTTATTGACCCCAAGTCAATCTTTGTATAGTTGAACTCTACAGTTGGATCCGGAGCCTCAAAAAGAGTGCGACAAACCTTGCCATCGGTAGATGAGATGTTGACTACACGTGGCACTTTCAATGATGAGTAGCTATCAATGAACCATTTGCCATCTGGTGAAAGTGCACAATTGTGCCAACCACTTGCTTTGGTAAGACGTAAGGTTTTACCACTTTTAATATCAACTTTGCAAAGGTGTTGTTCTACTGGTGAGAATTCAAATGAATTGTAATATACCGATTTGCTATCTTGACCAAGGTAGAAAATATCAGCATCAACATTAACCATTCGTCGGCAGTTCCACTTATTAGTTTTAGCATTACGTTCATAGAGGTAAAGATTCCAGTATCCGTCACGTACGTTGGTAGAGTATATGAATCGGTTAGGATCTTGTCCAATGAAATATAGAGGATATGAAGGCTCTACATAACGAGGATCATTATCTATGCACACTTGTTCTACGAATTCACCTGTTACAGCGCAGTATGAGTTTAGGTGCATTTCTTTCTGTGCTCGGTTGAGGACCTGAATGTAAATGAGTTTGCCATCAGGACTCCAAGTGATATTGGTTAAGTAGCGTTCTTCATCAAAATCTGTAACTTTACACCATACGGTTTTGCCATTAGTGGTGTTGTAGATGCCGAGTGATACGCGTTCAGATGGAAGACCATTTTGAGGATATTTGATGTTTACCAACGAACCTGTGCGAGTGGTAATATCGAGCAGTGGGAAATCTGCCACTTTACTGACATCTTTTTGGTAGAATGCCACACTGAGACCATCTGGTGAGGGGAAAATACCACCTTTAATACCAAATTCGTTACGGCTTACCTCGCTACCACTGACGATATTCGGATTACTCTCAGAAGTAATCGCAACTTTATTTCCGTTTAATTCGTAATAAAGATTATTATCCTTAGTATAGTAATGAGGCTTGTCTGCAGTTTTATTCTCTGTTTTGTTAGTTTGTTTGACTTCGGCAGCTTTACCGTTAGTAGGGTATGCCCATTTAATGTCGTTATTGGAGGTTCCTGCAGCGTAGATTGTTTTGCCTTTAGCATCTGTCCCCCACTTTACAACGTACCGTTGAGGAACAAGTGCAGTATTGAGGATTGCATCCTCCATAGTTAGCAGTTTACGTTCTTGGCCATACGACAATGATATCGATGTAATGGCTGTCAAAATCAAAAATAAGTATCTTTTCATATTAGTTTGGGATTATATTTGAGTCGTAAAGGTACAAAAAATGTATGTTTAAACAAATTGTCTTCTATTTTGAGAGCAATTAAACAATAAAACTATTAAAGTTAATTCACGATAATGCGTTGTAATAAAACAATAAAGGAGTGTGAATCACACTCCTTTATTGTTGCAATAAAATGTAAGCATTATTTTGTAACACTTTCCAAACGTTTCATCATAATAAACATAAAGAGGGCTGAAATCAAGCAGAGTACAACGAATACTGCCCATACTGACCACAATGGAAGTCCTGCCCAAAGGAAACCTCCAACTGCAACAAGCATATTACCGATAGCTGTTGCAACAAACCAGCCACCCATCATCAAACCTTTTAGTTTTGGAGGTGCAACTTTTGACACGAATGAGATACCCATTGGTGAAAGCAGCAACTCTGCAAACGTCAGGATAAGATAAGTAAAAATCAACCAATATGACGAAGTGCGAGTTTCCGGATTGGTTTCAGCTTGAATAGTTTCGAGTGTCGCTTTCGCAGCAACAATTTCTGCATTAGGTTCAGTTCCTTCTTCAGCCGGAGCTGTAGCCAAAATCACAGATTGAGCATTGTATACATCTGTAAACACTGGACGAGTCTTGTCATTGAGCTTACCCATAAAGTCCTTAGCACTCTTAAGATTTGTTGCAAGAACTTTATTTGCTTCATTACCAGAGTCTACCAATGATTTCAATTGTGCATCATCAATTTTTTTCAAATCCTCAACGTTAGCAGCATAGGTGTGGCATTCTGCAGCTAAAATCTTAGCTTTTGAAACTGCGATAGAACGACCCTGTGCATCAGGTGTATTCAAACCGTTAGAACCTACTGCCATAACTGCGAAACCGATAGCTGCAACCAACATACCGTAAGCAATCTTTCGTGGAGCTGATGGTTCTTTACCTTTGTTAGCCAATGAACCGAAGATAGCCATCGACACTGGTGTAAGGGCTACCACATAGAATGGGTTGAATTGTTGGAAAATTGGAGCAGCAATACCAACACTATATTCTGCACTAATACCCATTGCACGGTAGATAAGGAAACACAAAACTGCAGATGCAATTACACCTGAGATCAGTTTGCCATTTTTAGATTCGCTTTGGAAAATAGAGAATGTAGCGTAGACTGCAATAATAATCAGTGCGAGGTTCCAAACATCAAACAACATTGTTTCAAGACCGAATGCTGTGGTTTCAGTGAATTCGTCAGCGAAATATGTAAGTGTTAAACCATTTTGGTGAAATGCCATCCAGAAGAAGATAACAACGGCAAATACAAGACAAAGAGCTACGATACGTTGCTTTGTTTCTGCTGGAGTAAGGTTATCTTCGATTTTAGCAGCAGCACCACCTTTTTTCGTACCACCTTCAACGTGACGGAATGTTGCACGGAATACATAATAAATCAAGATTGAGGCAATCAGAGCTACACAAGCAACAGCGAATGCGAAGTGGTAAGCATCGTTAGACGAGAAATTCCACGCATCCATAGCATATTGTTTAATGCCGACAGCAGTCGTTGGTGCGAACAACGAACCAACGTTGATAGCCATATAGAATAATGAGAAACCAGAGTCACGTTTGCTTGCATACTTCGGGTCATCATAAAGGTTACCGACCATAACTTGGAGGTTTCCTTTGAACAGACCTGTACCGAGACTGATGAGAACCAATGCTGCCATCATCGCAATCATAGCGATAGTATCACCACCTAGAGGGAATGACAATAGCAAGTAACCGGCAAACATAATGGAGATACCAATTGTAACCATTTTGCCGAATCCGAATTTATCGGCCAAAATACCTCCAATCAGAGGCATAAAGTACACCAGACCGAGGAATGTCGAATAGATAGCTCCTGCGGTACCGGCAGCAAGACCGAAGTTTTCTCGGAGAAATAGCGCAAATACGGCCAACATAGTGTAGTAGCCGAAACGCTCACCTGTGTTAGCAAGAGCTAACGCATAAAGACCTTTAGGATGTCCTTTAAACATAAAAAATGATTTTAAGGTTTTTAAAAAAAGTTATTCTAATTAATTCGTAAATTGCACGAAAGTACGATTTTTTTTGTAAAAAGCAGCTAATGCGTAGAATATTTTTATGATTTTGGTCTTGAACCAAAAACCGAATTGTCGAGAGATCACATAATTACAGTGAATATTCAACTCATAATTAAGTGTGCTGATGAGATCCACATCAGCTCCTATTCCGTATGTAAACACAATCTTAAATCTTGATTTAGCCACTAATACCGACTCATTATTGTTGATACCATTCTCGTTATGTCGCATCATATAATTTCGAAATATTTCGCCCTGATTGTAACCTTTCTCAACATTATGCATCTAATTAATCAAATATTAAATTTTGAATTCAACGACTATGCTTACAACGCTCCGGAATATCAAATTCAATAATCACAGTGAAATTTTCATCTGATAATTTTTGTTTTTTTGAAATCATTTTTATAAAAAACAATACGTAATATTCAAAAACTTATGCAAAAATCAGTACATTCATAATAATTGCATACCTTTGCGAAATATCAACAAAATTAACGAACTAAAACAGACCTATGACTAAAAAGATCTTGTGCGTAACGGCTATCGTCATCTCAGTTTTAATGGCAAAGCCTCATCAGAGTTTTGCCCAATTTATCACTACTGTAAGTCGTATTGCAGGCTTTTCATCAAAGCCGGTTACTTATGAACAATCAGATTCGACTCGAATAAAAGATATTGATGAATTCTCAACCGAATATCGCGGCATAGTGGTCGATTCGGCAACAAATGAGCCCATTCAAAGTGCAGTAGTATATCTTATGGGCGTAGCGGATATGACTAAAGATGTCATCACCAAATCTACCGTAACAGACAAAAAAGGTCGTTTTTCAATACTCGTAGCAGGTCCCTCTAAATTGGAAATTACCTGTCTGGGGTACAAGGTATACACTCAACACGTACGTCCAAAATCTAATTTTGGGCGTGCTATGTCGTTCAATTCTGCAGGACAGGTCGTATATGACAGTAAAAATGAATTTGAGGAATTAGGGAAAATCAAACTCTCTCCTGACCTCTATTCAGCTGACGAAGTTGTCGTGCGTGCCAGACTTCAGATGTTCGAACAAAAAGGCGATACAACCCGCATATTCCCACGTCTGACCAAGACCCTCGAAGGAGATGCTCTCATCGAGGTTCTCAAGCAAATTCCCGGGTTCAAGGTCGAAGGAAACTCAATCTATGATAACGGCAAATTAATCGAACGTACTTACGTCAACAATACTCTATTGTTCGGTCAGGATGCAATTACGGCATTCTTGAAACTCAGTGCCGAAAGTGCCCTTGCCATTGATACATATGACGAAAAAATCAGCGAAACAGAGAAAAATTTAACCAATCGAAAAACAGACACTCGACGAGTTGCCAATATTACAACCTCTAAAAAAGTCAATAACTATTTCACAGCCGACGTGCTGGCTGAACTTGGGATTGACCACGATAAAGACATTGATAACAAACGTAATATCAGATACGGACTTGATGCCAATTTTGGACTCTTTAAAGTCGGAAGACAAATCGAAGCAGGAGTTAACCACAACAACCTGACCACCACAAGATTTAGTGATAACAATCTTCCTAGTATGGAATACATCAAAAGCGGAAATCCTAAAACTACCGAAGCAACTTTTCGCTACGAAAGCCAAATGCAAGATACGATTTATGACGAAGCAACGAAAACAAAGATACCTCGTCACAAAGGTTTTTTAATGAGTAATTATAAGTTCTCTGATGACAGAAATTCCAACGAATCCAAGTCAACATCAAACTATTTCCCCACAGACTATTTCGAGTCACAGATACGCAACAGTCACAATTCATACTACACCAACACTCAGCGTCACAGAGCTTTTATGAGCTATATGAACTTAAGTGGTAAAAAACTGCCAATCAATTTCAACTTAAATGCCTCATACGAAAAGAGTGACCGATTAAACACATCTCAGGAAACAACTAACTCAAATGGCATCAATATTTCAAAGACTGACAACTCAGATTCTTATGAAGAGAACAGAATGTCAATTAATTTTAATACCCACATTCACAAACCAATTTGGGATGAATTTGATGAATCTAAATCAAAGCAATTTAGCCTGAATATCGGAACAAATATTGAATACTCTAAGAATAATGGAGACGGATTTCGCAATTTTGAACTCACCGACCAGCAAGGCACGAATCTGACCAATCTGGATATCGAATCAAATTCGCCAAATATCAACACAAATACGAGTATCGGTTTAAGTTACTATAAATCATATGGCGAAAAATCTTCAAGTATAGCACTCAATATGGGGTATATTTACCAAAAAGACAAGCAGCATCGCATCTCTTTGAATCAGGCTACAGGGCAAATTGATGAAAGTTACTCGAATGATTATGTTCGCAATAACAATGTTTTATCTGCAAATATTGAAGCATCTCAAAATTTTGACAGATATAAAAGCTTAAGGTTTATGATTGAATTTGAGAACCATACCGTTAAAAATGATGAAGAAATTCCTAATGACATCTTCCTGAAAAAGGACTTCAATATTGTAACTTATTCGTTAGGTTTTATGACAAAGCACATCTCATTTGACATCTATTCATCGGGTAATATTCCTTATCTATCACAACTTTCAAACATCTTGGATAACACAAATCCGATGAGTTTGTCAGCCGGTAATCCGGATTTGAAGAATAGCCATACACACTCAGCTTCACTATCCTTAACAAACCGTTCATATGAAAAGACTAATAAAGTTGTAATTAATCTATCGACAAGTTTATCATTGACTACCGACCCGATCACCCAAATCAGACATTACTTCAACGAATCGACTGTTCTTGAAAAATACGAAGGTTATATCGCTCCGGCCGGAGCAACACTCTACATACCGGAGAATGTAGGCAACTATTTCAACGTTAATGCCGATTTTTCGATATCACATATGATTCAACGCATCAACACATCAATTGCACTCGGTTTCCAAGGATCATATAGCAATCCTTATGCAAGCATCAACGAAGATCTGATAAGAAACAAAAATGGCAATGCAACAACTTATCTGTCGATAATCAGCACTCCTACTCGTAAATTGAGAATCAATATTTCCGAACGATTGACATATTCTTGGCAGAAAAATAACCATTTTAAAGACCGTTCACGCCAGAATAATTTCTCAGTGAACGCAAGATATGACTTCTTGCACAGATATACCTTGAATACTACGTTCAAAAGCCACGTTCATAAGGCATACACAACAGGTCAGACAATCGATCAGAACTCACTGAACATCTCGCTTGGAGCACGTTTGCTGAAAAAACGCAACGGATTGTTGTCGTTCAATGTTAGCAACCTCTTCAACGACAAATCCGGTTACAATTTAGACATCAACGATCAGGCCATTACAGAACAGTGGACTCAGAACTTTGCTCGATTCTATTCGATTTCATTCCAGTATAAGTTCAACTCTATTGACCATACCAAATAACAAAACTATAGAATAATACCGCCAGCAAACTGGCGGTATTATATTTTTATTGAAAATTATTTATAAAAAACTGAGTTTATTGATAAATTAATTTATATTAACTATTATCATATACAATAAATTTATTATATTTGCACATAATGATATTCTGTATAAAATGCAGAGAATATTGTCTAACCCTGTAAACATATTTTAAAGTATGAAAAAAAGTTTTATTTACCTGATTGGCACAATCACATATTTACTACTGATAAACATCAATTTATCTGTTGCTCAAAACACAACAAGCACCCCAAAGAGTGATTCTACGCACATCAAATTTATTGACCGATTTTCAAAAAAATATACAGGTGTAGTTGTCGACTCTGCTACAAACGAACCAATTCAGAGTGCCGTAGTCTACCTTATGGGCGTATCGGACATCTACAAGGACATCATTACGAAGTCGACCGTTACGGACAGAAAGGGACGCTTTGAAATTCTCGTAGCAGGTCCATCTAAATTGGAAATCTCGTGCCTTGGCTACAAGTTATACACTCAGCGTGTTTACCCTCAAAGAGGATACCAGTCATCAATGACTAACGAAAAATCAGACAACTATGATCTAGGAAAAATCAAAATGTCCCCAGACCCGTTTGCTGCAGACGAAGTCGTTGTTCGTTCTAGAATTCAGATGTTTGAACAACGTGGAGATACAACTCGCATATTCCCTCGTCTAGCAAAAACTCTCGAAGGAGATGCTCTGATTGAGGTATTAAAGCAGATTCCCGGATTCAAAGTTGAAGGTTCCAGCATCTACGAAAACGGCAAGTTGATCGAACGTACTTATGTAAACAATACGTTGTTGTTCGGTCAGTCGCCAATCACAGCATTCCTGAAACTCAGCGCAGAAAGTGCCCTCACAATTGATACCTATGACGAAAAAATCAGCGAAGCTGAACGAAATCTGACCAATCGTCAGACCGAAACCCGACGCGTTGCAAATATTACGACATCTAAAAAAATCAGCGAATATATAACAATGATGTTACGGGCTGAAGCAGGACTCGACCACGATAAGGATATCGACGGTGACCGCCACAAGAGATATGGTCTGGCCGGAGATTTAGGAATCTATAAAGTCGGCAAACAATTTGCAATTGACGCCAAGAATAACAATATGACCGTCTCGGAATTCGGCGAATCAGAACGTAAGGACTTCTTATCTGGAAATCCAAAAAAGACAGAGATTAATTTAAGTTATGAACGCCAAATAGGTGACTCAATTTATGACGAAAAGTCGAAAAAAAAGGTATACGTAAATCAAGCAATGCTTGTCAGTTCATATAGTTT
>JAEIGA010010350.1_pt1 | contig 14141 bp, 21 predicted proteins | sample 9270691 | NCBI WGS metagenome assembly JAEIGA01 (sample SAMN17057246, study PRJNA624740) | gut metagenome | biome: biome; isolation source: fecal sample | host: Bos grunniens | place: China: Xizang | collected 2019 | reverse complement strand
TGGTAAATTACATGTAACACTCTCGCGCCGACCTTCCCCATCCCAGGATCCTTGGCCTGCGCCCGCATGCCTATCACTGCGCCGGGCATGAAACAAAAAGCGACACATATGTCGCGCATATGTGCCGCTATATAAATAACATGTGTAATTGAATCTATCAGAAAGTCCAGTTGATAGCGCTTGCTGATTTAAGGAATTGCAGCTGACCTCTCAATGCAATGGTTGCGCCTGAAGGAATCACAGCTGCTGCATTCGATTCAAACGTGTAGGTTCTGATCTTAACCTCTTTAGCGGTTATGGTCATCAATACCGGAATGGTTTTAACCGTTGCACCTGAGATATACAGCAGATCGATATTGATCGCGCACGCGTTATCATCAGGTGCATTGATGATATCGATCGGCGTGGATCTGGTTGCAATGGTAACCGCATTCTCACCGATATTTGTGCCGGAAACGAAGCTTAGCACGCCTGCAATATTAACAGAATCGTTTATCTGTGTGATATTGAAAGCACATGAGTTAAGTGCCGATGCACCTGCGCCGGCTGTGTAACCACTGGCTTGAAACTTCTTTTTCACGCCTACAGAACCTTCGATGACAGCCTGCGCAATGAGCCTTGACATGGGCGCATAGTCATTCGGATGAATACCATCTGCATTGTAATCAGAGAACAGCGAATTGATATATTCACTATTCTGAACATATACACCGCCAAGCTCACCGATGCGCTTGTATGTATCAATGAAGGGCCCGAATTGTCTATTCCTTAGAGGATCTACCAGCGCACCGATAAATCCGATTTTAACAACAGCCTTCGGAAAATATGTTTTGCATTGCTGCATGAATGAGCTCATTCCGTTGTATGTATCTGCGGGTGTGTAAGTGTATTCATTTGCACCGGCAAAGAGATAAATGTCGGTTATCTTGTCGCGGTCAGTGATGTGCTGCGCAAGTGCAATGATCTGATCTTTGAATGTATTTGCTGCAAAGCTTCCGCCGTAATACTGCACAAGGTTTCTTGCATCATATGCATCCTGTTCAGCTACAAGGCCGAGATAGCTTTCAACAAGATCAATCCAGCCTACATTACCATATGATCCAACGCTGTAAGAATCACCGCAGAATATAAACTTTCTGGCGCTACCGCTTACGATATTAAACAATGATTGAATATCGTTCTGCGCGTTGGTCATATCAGTTTGCAGATCATCGACATCTTTTACAAGTCCGCTGGATGCATCGCCAACAGTGTTCTGAAGTGCAATGATATCGTTCTGCGCGTTTGTCATATCAGTCTGCAGATCGTCGACATCCTTCACAAGTCCACTGTTAGCATCGCCAACAGTATTCTGTAATGTGCCCACATCGTTTTGCAATGTGCCGATATCGTTCTGCGCATTGCTCATATCAGTCTGTAGATCATCAACATCCTTCACAAGTCCGCTGGATGCATCGCCAACGGTCTGCTCAAGTGCGCTGATCCTGTTCTCATAATCCTGTGTGATCTGTGAGTAATCAACCACCATGAGCCAATATTCTGCATCGTTGATCTGTGTTCCGGGCGGTACAGGTTTAAGTGCCATGTAGCCAAAGCCGTGATCGTCGACAACGCTGAACGCACTATATGATTTTGTGATATCCCATTCACCGGCATATTTAAGCGAATTAACATGCGCAAAATCATCGAATTCAACTCTCAATCGTGCGATCTCAGTGATCGCCCAGTCAAGATTCAGTTCATGAAAGTCGGTATAGGGATACTTTGCAAAGAATCCAATACCGGTTAAAAATTCATGTAAGTTCATTTTGTTCCCTCCTTAATATATAGGAATTAAAAGTTCCGTTTTAAACAGATCGGCCATCTTATCATAAAGATTCCATTCGCTGATCTGGTAAAATTCTTTAAGCATTGCAGCCGAAGTTGTAACGCCTATATTGCCGTGAATGTGTGCCGTATGCTTCAAGTTACCCGTTTCAACATCGCTTACCGTGCCATCAATCTTATGGCTGCCGGTTGTGGATCCGGTTGCATCGGTCGATGCGCTGGTTGTCGTGGTTTGCGTACTATCCGCAACAGTCTTTGCATCTGCCGAATATCCTGCCGAATCATAAGCCGATTTAAGCGCCTCATTCGTGCCGTTATTAACAGCCGAATCACTTCCGGAAGAATGACCGACGGAGCTTTGCGACGAAGATTCAGATCCTGTTTCGCTCTTTGTGGTCGAAGTATTCTTCGAATGTGTGTCATCATATTCTTCGAATCTGTCATAGTTTTCGATAGGATTCCAGTCGGCATTCTGTCCAATGAGCCACTTTTCAAACGTATGACGCCACTTATGTGACCATATAGCTATCGCACCTTTTAAGAATGCAAAGTTCGGATATAATACCTCGAATTCGCCATCACGGAGTAAAAGCGACATAACAAATTCTTCCTTATTTATACCATCAGGAAGTTCAAGCCCATCAAAGAGTGTGTTATCGAAATTATACATTCCGATCAATGTTATCTTTGCCATCTGTTTGTACCTCCTGTGTTTTAGGTTCTCTTAGTCTAAAATCAAGCTTGATATCCGGATAAAGCTTCTTGATATCTTTAACACTTGACTGCAAGCACTCGATCGCCGTGATAAGCCTTGCCTGTGAATCGGTTGTTTTGGAATCAGCTTCACTTGTTACCATTCTTTCTGCCTTCTGGTAAGGAACGGTAGGGATCCCGATCTCAGCATCGAAGGAATTAAGGATGGTCTGGAAGTCGATGAGCTGCTGATCCGTTATATAATTTTCCTTAAGCTTCTGAAGCTCGACAAACTGAAAAGGTTCTTCGCCATCGTTTGGGTCGTTCATCAAAGCTTTATCTAAGAAAACAGCAGGTTCGCCTCTGTTTATCTTATCAAACATCTTTTTAAGCGCTTCAACGGTTGCTTTATTCTTGCCGGCAAGAACGAATGAAAACTTGCTGTTGATGATGCTCATGTTGATAGCATTATCCATTGCTGCAAGCTTCTCTGCATAATATTCGATGATGTCAAGAATGCCGTGATAATCGGGCATAAATTTGAGAAGTTCGCCATCTTTATGAAGTGTGAATTCAGTCTTTTCAAGAAGTCCTGCTTCCTGCGCTCTCGGATTAGCCAGTAGAAAAGTCACGGGCTGATAATAAAAATCGAAGCCACATAAACTGCCGGGGTTGAACCAATAGCCAAGTTTAGTATTCTTTGACACGAATACATAACCGATCGCAAGTAAGCAATAAAGCAAAAAGTCGCGCCTGCTGCCCTGCCAATTATCCGGAAGATCGCAATCGATTCTGGAAGTTGCGCGCTGGAATAAAGATCTTACCCAGAAAGCAAACGCTTCATTATTATAAGCTTTAACCATTGAAGGCGAATAGTGACCTGCTATGTTATTTAATTGGTCATAATTAAGCGGTATGTAGGCCATATATTACCTCCATTAAAATAACCGGATGAGCCGAAGCCCATCCGGCTGTGTTGTTTTAGTCTGCCATGTAGTAAACGATCACATTCTCGGTGAAGTCGTTGATTACATTCTTGTTGATCGTGTTCCAGATGGTTCTGTAGTGCTTTCTTGCCTCCAAAGGAGAAGAAGCAACATCCTCAAGATGGAAGTCGATCATTAAGGCATCACGATCATAGATCATACCGAGCACGGTTTCAAGTGATACAGCAGAACCTGCAGTCTGTGCGGTTGTGTTGCTTACATCAGGGATTGCAGGCGTGATGCTTACAGCGTAAGGATCGTTGATGTTCTGCCAATAGTCAACCTTCTCGAAGTTCTCAAGCTTGAGATATCTATCATTGAAGATCTCAGGAAGAACGCGAGCTTCTGCAGCATTCCAAAATCTTGAAACCATAAGCATGCGCTGATCCGCTTTCTTAGTCTGACGGGGCAGAACGTAAGAAACACCGTTGACGGTCTTTGCAGGCGACCAATGATATAATACGGATCTGTTTTCAAGCATGTCAGAATCGGTCTTGACTGTTTCGATGAAGAATTCAAGAAATTCTCTAAAGTATGTAGTCAAGAGATCTGCTGTTGTGTAGCTTGTTCCGAAATAGGTATTGTATTCGGATGTCATGTTCTTGAAAGAACCGGGCATGTCAGCAGTAAGATCTGCGACACCGCCGATCATGTTAAGCACTGCCAAACGTGAGAATGCTTCCTTTTCCTGCTCGATATCATTTGCACATGATACTAAGAAGCCATTAAGGAACTGAGTCCATTCATCAGGGCTTCTGAATGCGCTCTTAAGGGCATTCTCATACAGGGTATAAGCATACTGAAATTCAGTTGAGCCGTTAAACCAGAACTCGGCCGCAATGGGCTGCTCTTGGCGCCACATCGATTCAACACTCATCTGAACAGGAGGCGTAGAAGAATCATAATGAACGCCGTTATCAGCGCCCTGAAAAAGGTTCTCACCGTAAAGCTGTGTGTTCGATGCACCTGTAGGAAGTGCGTTCTTAGCGTAGTAGGAGATCTTGCGGATTCTGTTTGAATACATACCGGAATCAAGCGCGTTCAAAATTCTGAATTTTGCCTGATAAGGTCTGACCGCAATAAGTGATCTGGATGCTACAAGAGAAAGAGTGTTGATAACATTTTCAACACCGGTTGCGAGTAATGTTTCACCAACGGAGATGAAACTTGATATGTCTGTGGCTGTGATGGTCGCGTTCTTTCCGAGCATCTCATCAGCCATTGCATTGATGACGGCATAACCGTCAGTGACTGTAAGTCTACGAGCCATTATTTTTTCCTCCTATTAATACAAACCTTTTAATGCTTCCCGAAACTTTTCTTCAGCGGAGATCTGCGTGCTCTGCCCGATATTCATATTTGCATTTGCATCCTGCATTTTGGAAATATCAGCTTTAAGCTTCTCGATCTCTGCATCTTTAGGATCAGGATCTGTTTTCTTGTCTATATTATCATCACCTGCATCATCACTGCCGGCGCCGGTGTCACCTTCAGGAGGTTTTTCATCCGTGCTCTGTGCAGCTGTACCACCGGCGGTTTCCTGAGATAGTTTGATTAATTCATCAACATCGTTCGCCGTGTAGCCACTCTTAGCAAGTTCAATAATATCTTTACTTTCGATTCCGGATTCGCCAAACTTCTTGATGTCGGCGGGCTTAAATCCGGCTGCGCCCAGTTGAACCATTTCTGTTAATTTTAACATGTGTGTGCCTCCTTGTTTTAAAAGAAGGGAAGGCGTTTCCGGCTGGTCAAGCCTGCCCACGCCCCACCGGGCTGACCTGTGAGCATTGTCCTTCCCTTAGTTTCAATGTATCATTTTTGACTTTAAAAGTCAATTATGTGTAAAAGAATCCGCTGTTCAGATATCCGTTGATCTCACTTCTATCTTCCGAGCGCATATTCCCGCGAACCGATGCATTCTGACATTGAACATAACCGGATAAGGATCCAATAGTCTTAACTGCCATTGCAGGCGTACCCATTGCGGAAGAAACCGAAGCAGGTTCAACAGTTGTGTCATGGCAAACTGTTAACACTTCAAACTGTCCACCAAGTCCAACGGCAGCTGCAGATGATACGCCGCCAACACACATGGTCAATGGTTGATAAGCCTGTGCCATGTTGCTGAATACGCCACTTACATCGGCTCTGAGTGCTGCACCTCCGGCCTGTAATATCGAATTAACGATATTTCCGATATTCTGTGAGCTATTACCCAGCGCGATTTTTGCTGCAGTCGATGCGCCATAAGTTGCAATGATGTCACCACCTGCTCTAAGTTCCATCGCCATATCGCCGGTTATCTTATCAAGTGAGCTAAAGAGTGACAACGATGTTTTTCCCTTAAGCGTTGATGCAGGAATATTAACAAATCCAACAAAAGGAATCTTAACATATACTTGTGTATAAGGTTCTGTATTCCTCCAGTCTGTAAACTGCCACGGGATTGAAACTGTTACAGTATCAGTCACAACACGCGTTGCCTGAAAGCTTATAGGCTCGCCACCGATGCCGGTTACATATTGACCATTTTTGATGACTTCAGGTGTGCCTCCGGATATTGTAAATGGCAACCATCTGACATCCTGTATATTGCTTGCAAGAGTACCGGATGATATGATCTGAACTACAGCTGCAATGATGGTATCAAAAAATGTATCATTGATATCAGCACCTTTTCCGGGGAATAAACCTTCGATCTGCGCCTTTGCATTCGGTATCAGATTGTGAACCTGCACCGGCGAGATCGCATAAGCGGTTGACTGTTCTTCACCTGCAATGGTACAAACAACAGTGCCTTGAAGTGAAAAATTCGAAAAGAATAATGTGCTGTTGCTTTGAATAGTCGGTGTTGCTTTTGATGCAAGTCTGGCATCAGGTATTTCATTGTTTGCTGTTGTATCATATAAAATGAAAGCACTGGTTGAACCAATTTCACTTTTATATGTAGCAAGTGAATCCTGCTTGCAATGTATTTCCGCCATGCTTGCATTGACGCTTATAATGTCATTAACAAAATAGTAATGACCAAACGCAGCTGCATAAGTATAATCGGGCATTCCTCCACCGGTTGAAAGCAAAAAGATGGGATTCTCAATCGAACAATTATCCTTTAACTTAACATCAATCGACTGACCTCCAACGGGCTGCAATGTTTCATTATTTCTTTTTGAAAAATCTGACCAAACTGTAATATTCATTTGATCCTCACTTTCTCACCAATGTGCACTATATAAAGTGGCGGTTTAATGTTCGGGTTAAGTGCCTTTATCTGTGCCAAAGTAAGGCCGTGCTTTGATGCGATCTTCCACAAAGAATCACCTATTTTAGCCTGAACATACACCGGAACATCACCAGCGCTTGTCAGATCATATTCTATAAAAGGAAGCTTCCCATGTGAAAGCCACTTTCTTTTGTGCTTTAACCCTGTATTGATGCCCACATTCGTGCATTCGGTAATCATGACGCAATTATCCCACGCTGCAGTACATTCAATGACTTTACCTGCGCCGATATATACGCCGACATGCCCGGTCATATAAACCACTTCACCCGGTTGTATAGTCGAAAAATCTTCCGTGATATCAATGCCGATCTCCGGGAATGGTTTATCGGTCGGAATAAGGTTGTAGGTTGCGCCACCATAAGTTTTATTTTTGTCGCCATCCCAGCCCCACGGTATAGCCTTATAAGCAAAGCCTGAACAGTCGAAAAGAAATGTTGATGCGCTTACCGTATCCGGTACTTTGTATCGTTCACGGTTCTTCTTATTTGCCGGGGATCCAAACGCGCCCCATGCGTAATATGTTGGGAAGTTATTGTATATATTAAGAAGCTTCTCAACATATTCCATGTTATTATAGAGTATGTCCATGTTTATTCCTCCATCTTTTTGATGGCATCTTCGAGCTTCTGATTCATAAGTGCCATCGTCGTGCTTATCTCACCGAGCGTCTGGATAAGCTTATTCTGTTGTGTGAATAAGTAGATGCAGCACGCTATCGGGAAACCTACCTGTGATATTAATGTTACGATCGATTCCATGATGTGACCTCCCTTCAAATTTATGTAATTATATTTTAGCACGAAAAAAGCACCTTGTAAAACAAGATACTTCTTCCGTATTTGTGTATTGGAGATTCATGCCGGGGATGACTTGATATCCTATGGATATTATAAAAGGAAGAAAGCCGATTGTCAAACAACCGACTTCCTCCCCGGGGTTCATGCAACAAACAAGACACAGTTATATTTTATCAATCTTCTTCATCATTGTCAAAGTCAGAGAAGGGATTGAAAGCCTCACCTTCGCCATCAAATATGATGGCCTTCGGATAGATCGCAGCTTCTCCATCATCATTTACCTTGATGGTAAGTGATAACCTGCAAGGCGCATGCAGCCATTTGAATTCCGAAATGAAGTCCTCGATCGAGTTGAATTCATTTCCTTCGGGATCTCTTACAGGAAGCTCGTACTGGGTTTTAACATTTACATAACCTTCGAATTCCTTGATCCAAGTAGGCGTCTGCTTCTTACCGGTGTTCTTGTAAGCTTCGTCAAGCTCTTTCTTCTGCTCTTTGGATAACTCGACATTGCCGATCGTTATCCAGAGAAGGTTCCCGGACTTCTCACCGTTTTTGAATGTGCGAATCTCGCGTTTACATGTTACTAATTCACCTTTGATAATCATTTGATTTCCTCCGTTTCATGTTCTCTGAAATATTCAGAGATCGTTTCTTTGCATTTTAACTGTTCGTGTGTCCTGCCGGCTAAATAGCCTGCAATGAATGAAAATGCGCCTGTCATGCTGCATGCTATTAAGAGTATAAATAAAAGTCTTGCCATGATAGACTTAACCCTCCGTGTGTTCAAGTTCCCACTTGATTCTGTCTTGTAGATATTTTTCTGTGTAGCCATAATATTTTATTAGAATCATCCTCCGTTCGTATAGCCTTCCGGCGTTGAATGAATCCTGTATCGGATCGCCACATTGAATGGAATCGTTTGTGATCTTAAGTGCCTTATGTAGTGCGATCTCGCCGGCGATGTATTCTTGGTAGATCTCTGAGCTGACAATTTGATTGTGTGCGTTGCGCGCGAATAGTTTATTTCTTCTCATGCTAAGTCCTCCAAAAGATCCGATACAAGTCCGGCACGCAGCTCTGTGAGTTCCTTATAAATATCTTTGACCGGAACCACGGTCAAACCTGTGTGCTGGATGTTCATGTTGTCGGTGTGGTCGAGCATATGCTGCATCGCAAGATTGATGCGTTCTGAGCATCTGCTGTCAATTATCTGTTGTAAATGGATCCATGTGTTATCATTCATGTATATCGACCTCCTCCCAGTTGTAAGGGAATGAAAAGAAATAACAGATTTTATCGCCTTTACTCAATTCACACTTTTCACATTTATGTGAAGTGCAATATTCTCTGATCTTCTTTGCATAGTGCAAAATTGTTTTTGTTTCTGTGTCCATGCTTAAACCTCCATTGATAATCTGATATAACTCTCGTCAACCGTTTCAGGTTCATCATCCGGCTTTGATATCATGTGATCCCTTGCCACCCGGATGCATGCCTTAATGAATTCTGTTCGGTTCTCTGCATTCTCAAGCAATATGATGATATCGGCATCAGTTTCGGGATTTGCCCTGAATGCATAAAAATCATTTGCCATCTTTTAACCTCCCTTTTATAAAATCAGCGACATCATATCTTATGATGCCTAAAATCTTGTCAAGCTGTTCCTGCTTGATCTGGTTAGTTGATAAAGGAAACGCTCTTTCAATCGTTTCTTTATCCCAGATCATAGTGCCATCTGTCGGCGTTTCGCTGTAAAGCTGTACTAATATGTTATGAATGAATGTTGCGGTTTTGCATTCTAAGCCAAAATTGTGCACCATCATATCAAACCATGTTATTGCTGTTTCAAGATTCTTCTTCATATGGCTTATATACCTCCCATCCGGCAAGAAAATACTTATTCATATTTACATCGCGGTATTCTTGCCATTCTTCCGTATCAGGATTGAATTCCATTTCGGTTATCTTGAAATATGAAGAATCATAATCCTGCTGGCTTGATATCTTGTAGATCTTGCCGGCATGTGTTAACCATATGCCCGGCGCGAGTGAATCAAATTCTTTACTATTCATCGAAGCATATTCCCTCCATTATACAAATCAGATCTTCGTAATAATCGGTTTTGAGTTCCTGCAGCCATGAATATAAATCTTCTTTATCTGTAAGACCTACATCGATGTTTTGAAGCTGCCTAAAGATTCTACATACTGCTCTTTGATTGAGTGCGTCTGTCTTTGTCATGTTTTTTAATCCTCCGAAAAATTATGTCTGTTACTTCCGCAAAATCAATTGCTTCAGTGTGTCTATAACATGTACCGTTTTTACGATATGTATAGTCTACCGTGCCCTGAATATCTACCACGGTCTCTTCTGTTTCATCGATTTCAAATATTGCTATGTATTGTTTCATGCTTAACCTCCCTTCTGTTAAACAGTTTAACACCACTTGTTTAACAAGTCAACTATAAATTATACATTTTTGTATAATTTATTATCAGATCATAATATGAATACTTTTCAAACTTCATTCGGTCATCGATGCATGCATCTTTTAGATCCATGCCATGCTGAAACCAAAACTTTTTTTGCTGGTTCTCGCGGTCAAGATCGTAAGACTGCATCGGGCTTCCTTTTATTGATGACATATACCACATGCCGGTGTTCTTTTGAAGATAGATATAAGCATCGTTGTGCCTTCTATAATGCAGCTTATACATGCAGCGCATATTCTTTAAGCTCATCTTCACAACATTTGAAAAGTCATTTCCGGAGAATTCACCTTCATAAGCTTTTGCTGCCCATGCCGTGCCCTTCATCGCTCTGGCAAGGCCACGCTTAGAAGCTTCTTCAGGAACAGGAAATTCATCATTTGATATATGATGGAAATATATCCCTCTTTCCTTATTATAATAACGATGTATTCCCTTCGCTTGCATATATGCCATGTCATCAACCACTTCCAGCGCGTTGGTTATATGCGTTGATATTTCTTCAGCATTCGCAAAGAGTATCAATTTAAGCGGTTCACGGCCTCGCTTTATTCGGTCACGATTGACGGTTTCATATAGATCAAGAAGCATGTCACCCTCATCACGGCGCGTTATCTCTCCCTTTTGCGGAATAAATTCATCCATGATTATCCATTCAGCATCTGATAGATCCATGCCCTTGACAGTCTTTATTGCGTTTAGAGAAGCAACGTAATTGACAACAGATCCCGTCGGATTTCCGTCTTGATCTGCGTTATAGAATGCGCCGATACCATCTTTAAGCATTCGGCCTTTTACATTGAGATTAAAGTCGCGGTTGAGTGGCACCCACGGGGATGCATCGAAGTCGATTGATTCATCGGAAAGAACCACCGTTTGCACGTCTTTCTTTGTGCGCTTCATGTATAAAGTTTTGAATCCTTTATAATAAGGATAACGAAGCGCGCTGTATGTTTTACCGGGCCCACGACGCGACCATACAATGAAGATATCTGCATCGGGATTTGCTTCGATATCTTCTGCGATGTGATAATAACCATCTTTAAAGTTTTCATTTTCAATCTGCATCGTCATAGATCTGTACCTCCACATCTTCATTAAATATTGATTCCCAGTCAATGACATTAACGGAATCGAGTTTATAATCGCAAGGGATCAGGGATATTGAATCACCTGTTTCGTTGCCATTGTCATCGATGTATATTCCATCCAGCGCCGGAATGTAAACATGTGTCTTTTTACCGGTTGTGATTCCTGAGAAAATAAAACCCGGATGAAATGAATCGATATTATCATTTAAACATTCAGCGCCTTTTTTCTTTGGAACACCTGCAACGGTAATTTTAAGTTTCCCCGTTGTGGCGTTTCGACCACAATATCTCTTTGCACCCATGTATTTGAATTCTGTGTAAGCATCTTCTTCCGGATCATGTTCGGCAATACCGAGCCAATATTCACGACCATCACGGATGACCGCGCCGTAACCGTTTGCAATGAGTAGATCTTTACAATGCTGATTGTAGACATTTACTTTGTCGAGATCCCAGTCGATGCCATAGCAGGAATCCGTGTCGCTGTATAGTGGTAAACGGCAGCATTTTATAAGCTGATGGATGTTATAAAAAGCTGCAGCTGTGACGGTAACGCCCCATTGATAAGGGAGGATTGTTTGAACCTTTTCAAGATATTCTTCATATGCCTTGACAGGATCTTCGAAGTCCTGAATATAATAATCACCCGGAAGCACCTGAGTTCCATCTTTTAATTCAATGACCTGATCCGTTGTATTTTCTTTGATATCTTCCTTAAGCGGCTTCTGAACCGTCATCCCGTACAAACTATTGGTTTCACCCTTCTTGAGAGTATAGGCGACAGGATCGTATGGATCCACACCATTATTTTTGAGCATTGTTTTCCCGGTAAAGCATTCAAACACATAATCGGTAAACCAACGCGGAAGGTAGTCTTTGTATGCACACTCAACTTCAGTGCATATGTGTTTATCCCATGTGTACTGTTCAGCAATCACGGCAGCATCCCATTCAGTCAAATATATGCACACAAAATTGGCTGCCAATACTCGCCCATTGTCCAAGATCGCGTTGATGGTTTTAGTGCATTTAGAAAATTGAAGCGCCGGCATAGGCTCAGCATCTGTTTTTAATCGGATATTGACAGCTGTAAATTTAAACATGTAAGCATACTTTTCTTTCATATTAATAATATGCTCAATGTTGCAATCGCTTCTGGGCGTGAATTTTTCCATCGGGAACTTAAACGCACACATAATGAATGGGTAGCTCGAAGCAAAATCAAATGCCTTGACCAATATCCAATTAATAAGCTGATTAATATAGTGCCGATTGCCGTGCACAAAGCCACCATGATAACATTTTTGCGCTTTTTCATATTGAAGATATGATAAGCACATTTTTAAAAATTGATCATGCGCCTTCTTTTTGCCACGTTTGCGCGTTTGCTCACGCGGAATTCCTGTCGCAGTATAAGGCATTGAATAAATCTTTTTGTTAAGTGATTGCATATATGCATCTATTGATTCAACGCCGGCAAGCGTATCGCATTCGATGTAATCTTTTTCATCATCATCCAACGGAGTGTTTTGGTTACGGATTTTTTCATAATCCCATTTGCCTACCTGTTTTTGATGTTCTACGTTCAGATCAGCTGCAACCTTTTCAAGTTTACGCTGGAACAGGATAAGCGAATCCTTTAATATGATGCCGTTATCGTATTCGATATAAATCGGATAGTGTGGCTTTGTGTTAAGTTGATGCACCGGTTCACCATATAATAATATGAAAAAACGGCGCAGGAAATAATAATCGTATTGTAAATTATGGCAATAGAAAATAGTGCGCATTCCTGCCATCTGGGAATGAATGCGCAGCATTGTTTGCACAAGTGTTGAAGGCTTTCGGCCGTAGAGCGTGCATATGTTTTTATGAAATGCGCGGATTGATAAAGTCCATGCGCATATGTGGTTAGCATCGGTTTTGTATTTGATGCTTCCATCTTTATCTTCATATGGTTCATCCGGTCGCTTCTTTGATGTTTCTGTGTCGATCATAATGATGACATCATTGAATGAGATCGGATCCCCACGGCCTGCCCGGTACAGATATGATATGAAATTTAATTTGCTATAATTAAACTTTTTATAGTGCACATATTCATAAGCGAACGTTTCAACCTTCGCTTTATATGCCTTGTATGCTGCATCCCTGTTTCGCATGATGTACCCTTAATATAATTGATTGATTTTTAAGCTGTCATCTTTAAGTGCCGTTTTCACTGCATCTGCTACTTCGGCATCACTTGCATCAATATCAACATCCTTACCCTCTTTGATTGCCTTTTTGAGCTTATACGCGCTCGATCTCGACATCTTCTTGATGATTGCGATAACCTTGATCGCCGTTTTAGATCCAAACTTGCTGTTCCATGCGGCAGCATTACCGCGCTGATAAAGTCGCATTAAATCACCCGATGTGAATTCATAACCATCGCCATATTTTTCATTGATGGTATTCAATCCCTTCTTTGTAAACTTATCAATTGTTGCTTTTGATGATGTGGGCGCTTCGAGAAATTTTTGAATATCACTCACTTTTGCCAGAAGCTTCTCAGGATCTTCAGGCGCTTTTGTTAAAAACCTGCGATGATTTTCACCTGACCATTTTTTGATATCTCGCTGTGCTGTGCGGTATGACCAGTTGAGCACATCCTTATAAGTTTCGGTTTCTGAGAGTTTTTCAAGGCGTTGCATTCGCTTATCGGCGGTTGTTGCGAGCCTCTTATACCAAGCTTCGAGTGATTCGCCCGGTCGTTGACTGGTATCATATGCCATAAGATCACCTCCATGATTATATGGTAAGCAATCTGTTTAACAAAGTCAAGTGATAACAAGTGTTATTACATCTATATAGCGGCACATATGCGCGACATATGTGTCGCTTTTTGTTTCATGCCCGGCGCAGTGATAGGCATGCGGGCGCAGGCCAAGGATCCTGGGATGGGGAAGGTCGGCGCGAGAGTGTT
>JAEIGA010010349.1_pt1 | contig 14141 bp, 14 predicted proteins | sample 9270691 | NCBI WGS metagenome assembly JAEIGA01 (sample SAMN17057246, study PRJNA624740) | gut metagenome | biome: biome; isolation source: fecal sample | host: Bos grunniens | place: China: Xizang | collected 2019 | reverse complement strand
TTTTAATTTTATATCTGTATGATATGTGGAGTTAAATACATCTAAAATATTTTGGGATAATTCTTTTCTTTGGTTAAATTCCAGTTTGGGCCAGTTTTCTAAATATTCTTTAAGGTTGGGAACACTTTGCATTCGGTTACAAAATTGTGAGCAACGAGCTTCTTCTTGGTCGATGAAATCTTTGGGAAGTGTGATACCGAATAATAGAGATTTTATTTGTTCTTTATGGCTTTTTACGGTTTCCATATTCAGTTTATATGCTTCAACATCTCTTCCGATAACATCAACTATCAGGGAATCCAAAATTTCTAATCGTTGCTTGTCGTTAAGTCTGGCTAATTTTTCTGAAGATAATCCCGAAAGTTTTCGAACGGCCATATCATGGCGCAACATATCATCTTCTTTTCTTTTTACGTGAAGAGGTTTGGACATTTTGTTCCATTCTTCCAACGTCGGAAACTGATATTTTCCTAAAATAAGATTGAGTTTGCTTTTATGTTTGGGATATTTAGGCTCAATAACGACATACTGTTTGCCTTTGTATTGTCCTACGATAAGGCTACAATTTTGGAGAATCCAACGATAATCTGATACACTCAACTTCATATTTGTCTCCACAAAATATTACTGATGTAACATAAGTGTAACATATTTTTACGCCTTTTCCAAGTCAAAATTTTTAGTATTTATACTGTTATAAGGGCTAAAAAACAAAAACGGGTATTGTTAAATCGCCCCCAATAAATTAGACAATTCAATAGGGGGCTTTTTTGTTGTTTTTTAATTTTCTTTTTTCTTATTTGCTATCAAAGAATATATTTTGAGGAAGAATAGTAAAAAGCTCAAACAAGATAAAATCAGGCAAAGTATATTATAATTATTTTCTTGTTCTATATATATGCCTTGTTTCAAAATATCGTTGTATATATTGTCTGCTCGTAATAAATCAACACGTCCGAAAATAGGAAGCATAACATTTTCATCAATATTATTCTGCTTGATTTTTAAAACAAATATAGTGTTAGGGAGGCTATCATACACAGAAAAATATCCTTTGGGTGAGGAATACAAATAGTAACCTTCTATTTGATCATAATCGATTTCTTTCTGTATATTTTCTGCATTATTCTTAAATTCTCCGATTACACATTTTTGTTGTTTTACATTACAATCAAAATAAATACTGTTTTTTTGAGATATATCTAACAAAATACAGCCCAATAATAACAGCATAGTTAACTGTATTATATGAATAAATTTCTTCCCTTGTTCAGAAAAACCCATTATTCCCATTTTTTATATCCGTAAAAACAATTTTCGTTATAAGGTTAAATATCAAAAAATGCCCTTATTAAATCAATAAGGGCATTTTTTTATTATTCGTTGATATGAGGCATTTGAGCTTCTTCGACCAACGCTGTAATAAAGTCTTCTAACTTCATAACAGTTTGTTTTTCAGAGCCCAAACGACGAACGGTAACTGTTCCATTTTCTTTTTCTTTAGCACCGACAACAGCAATTACCGGAATTTTTGCTAAAGAATGTTCTCTGACCTTATAGTTGATTTTTTCATTGCGCAAATCAGCTTTAGCGGTCAAACCTGCCATGCGTAACTTGTTGGTTACTTCTTGAGCGTATCCGTCAAACTCACTGACAATCGGAGCAACCACAACTTGTTCCGGTGACAACCATAACGGAAGTTTACCGGCATGATTTTCAATCAAAATACCCAAGAAACGTTCAATAGATCCGAACAATGCACGGTGTAACATAACCGGTTGATGTTTTTCGCCGTCTTCGCCGATATAAGAAATATCAAAACGTTGCGGTAAGTTCATATCAACCTGAATTGTTCCGCATTGCCATTCACGACCGATGGCATCACGCAAAATAAATTCAAGTTTAGGACCATAAAATGCACCTTCACCTTCATTGATTTCAAACTCATATCCGTGAGAAGTTAAGGCATTAGATAACGCATTTTCACACAAATCCCAAATTTCATCGGAACCGATTCTGTAAATGCTGTCCGGACGAGTAGAAAGATAAATTTTTACATCTTCAAAACCGAAGTCTTTATAAATATCCAAAATCAATTTCAAAGTTGTAATACATTCTTCTTCCATTTGTTCCGGAGTACAAAAGATATGAGCATCGTCTTGAGTAAATTCTCTAACTCTCATCAAGCCCATCAAAGAACCTGAAGCTTCATAACGGTTAACCATACCGAATTCTGCCATACGCAACGGTAAGTCACGATATGACTTAATACCTTGCTTATAAACCAACAATCCGCCCGGGCAGTTCATCGGTTTTACGCAGAACATTTTATCATCTTCGGTCTTGCCGGAATAGTTATGTGCTCCGTATTTGTCCCAGTGGCCCGAAGTTTCCCATAAAACACGATCCATAATACGCGGAGTTGCAATCTCAACATATCCGTTGTTTTCTTGGCGATTTCTCATATATTCAATAAGTTTGCGATATACACGATATCCTTTATCGTGCCAAAAAACAGCACCCGGAGCATATTCTGGTTCAAAATGGAACAAATCCATTTCACGACCTAATTTGCGGTGGTCACGTTTAGCTGCTTCTTCAAGCATTGTTAAATATGCGTCTAAATCTTTTTTGTTAGCCCAAGCAGTAGCATAAATACGTTGCAACATTTCTTTAGTTGCGTCACCGCGCCAATAAGCTCCGGCAACTTTCATCAACTTAAATGCATCACCGATTTTTCCGGTTGACGGAACGTGAGGACCTCTGCACAAATCGGTAAAGTTTCCTTGTGAATATAAAGAAATAACTTCGCTTTCGGGTAAATCTTCAATTAACTCAACCTTATAATGCTCTCCGATAGATTTGAAATATTCAATAGCTTCATTTCTCGGCAAAACTTTGCGAGTTATCTTTTCGTCACGTTTTACGATTTCGTGCATTTTAGCTTCGATTTTTTCAAAATCTTCGGTGGTAAAAGGTTCTTTTCTTGAAAAGTCATAGTAAAAACCGTTTTCAATAGCCGGTCCGATAGTAACCTGAACTTCCGGCCACAACTCTTTTACAGCTTCCGCCATAACGTGTGAACAAGAGTGACGGATAATCTCTAACCCCTCTTTATCACGAGAGGTGATGATAGTTACGGTTGCATCTGTAGTGATTGTGGTATCTAAGTCTTGTAATTTATCATTAACCCTAACCGCTAAAGCATTTTTTGCTAAACCGGCACTGATTTTGTTGGCAATTTCAAATCCTGAAACACTGCCTTCAAAATCCATAACACTACCGTCTGGTAATTTAATAGCAACCATGTTTTTATTCCTTTTTACTTAATTCATTTTCAACAATTCATTGTACACGGCAATAGTTTTATCACACATAATTTGTTTGGTAAAATTGTCATGTACGTTCTTTATTGCGGCTTCAGAGAATTTTTTCTTCTCTTCTGCCGGCAAACTCAAAGCCCAATCCATAGCTTCGGCCAAGGATTTGGCATCATTACTTTTGAACAATCGTCCGCTAACACCATCTACGAGGTTTTCTAAAGAGCCTCCGATGTTGGAAGCAAGAACGATTTTGCCCATAGCTTGTCCTTCAATAGCTGCACGACCGAATGCTTCCGGTTCGATAGCTGTTGACAGAACCACATCCGACACCATTAACAGAGCCGGAATATCAAAACTTTCTCCAATAAATTTAATACGGTTTTCCACACCGAGTTTTTTAGCTGTCGCTTTTAATTCTTCCGTATATTTCACGCGACCTTGGTCAGAACCGACAATCAAAGCATAAGCATCTTTGTTTTTGAGCATAGACATTGCTTCTACCAATATATGTTGACCTTTCCAACGAGTAATACGACCGACAAGTGAAATTATAGGCCTGTCTTCAGGAAGATTATTTTCTTTTATTGTTCGTATAATTCTTTCCTGACTTACTGATTTAGGTGCAAATTTTTCCACATCAACACATCTGTGAATTAAACGCATTTTTGATTCGTCAACATTATAGTGTTGCAACATGTGATTTTTTATATGTGTTGATATTGCAATTACTAACTGACCGAAAGTCATAACTTTATTATATACTTTCTTAATACCTTTCGGGCCAAGTCCGTATGTGCCGTGGAATGTAGTCATATATTTTACACCGGCACGTTTAGCAGCCCAATATGCACTCCAAGCCGGAGCACGAGAGCGAGCATGAACAATGTTAATGCCGTTCTCTTTTATAATCTTTTCTAACTTGAGGGAATTCAGATAAAGTTTTATCGGATTCTTTGTCTTAAGCGGTAACTTAAAATGCTTAACTTTCATTTTATCGAGCTCATACTCGAGTCTTCCGCCGGCAGAAGCAACAAAATTTGTGTATCCGTTTTGTTGTAATGCTTCGGCAACTTGTATTGTTCCCCATTCAACACCGCCATGTTGTAATTCGGGCAAAACTTGTAATACTATCGGTTTTTCTTCTTTACCTTTAACCATTTTATTTCTATAATCCCTTAATGAATTAACTTTTTAGAGTAACAATATGACAAAATACACTTTTAATTCTCACTTTGCAACAGATTTTGAATACATTGAACCCAAAAATAACAACTTAACCATAGTTTATCTGCATGGTTTTTGTTCCGATGCTTGGGGGCATAAGCCTGAAGTAGTAAAAAAGGTGTGCGAAGAACTTGGTTTAGGCTTTGTTCGTTTTGATTATGCGGGGCATGGAAGCGATTATGAAAATTTTGCACGAGCCGATTTTGATGTGTGGAAAAATCAGGTTTTTGAAATAATTGAAAATGTGGTTAAAGGCAACTTTGCCATGGTTGGTGCTTCTATGGGAGGATGGTTGTCGTTATTGACTGCCATAAAATATCCCGAGAGAGTTCGTGGGGTTGTGGGCTTGGCTGCTGCTCCAAATTTTGTCAGACGATTTGAAAAAATAATAACCGACGAACAAAAAGCGGAATTGGAGAAAAACGGATACTTTAAAATTACTAATAATGATTTTACTTATACCATAACCGCTCGATTTATCGAAACGGCTAAAGCTTCTTGTTTGCCGGAAGGTGAAAATTTGTGGAAAATAGACTGTCCCGTTCATCTCATTCAGGGGATGAAAGATGCCAGCGTTCCGTGGCAGGAAGTTTTGAGATATGCTCAGTATATTACATCGGAAAAAGTGGTGGTTAAATTATTAAAAGATGCAAATCATCGTTTAAATGATGAAAAAACAGCTTCTGAAATTCGCAATTCAGTTATAAATATTGTGAATATCTGGCAATAAACTGTTCTAATAACTCGTAAATTCGGTTAATCTTAATAAAAAGTTAAAAAAGGGAATAAGAGTGAGTAACAACAAATTAGATAAAACAACCGTTATCACTGCATTCGTTTGCGCGATTGCAACGTTTGCTTGCGGTTTTGCTTTTTGTCTTGCTCTTTTAAGCGGAACCGGAAGTTGTTATTTTTTAGTGAAAGATTTTATGCACTCAACCAGAGGATATGCACTGTTTGATGAGCTTAAAACCTATATCGGCTCCGGATTTTCGGAAATAGTTGAAATATTCCTTCTTTTAGTTGTCGTTTTTCTTGCTCTGTTGTTTTTGATAAGAGTGATTTTTGTACGCAAACAAAATGAATATAAAAACATTGAAAAACAACCATATCTAAAAGTAGAAAATACTCCCGTATTACCAAAAGAAAATATAGCAAATCGATTTGTTGATGAAGCAGAAGTTGCATCTGTTCTGCGTTCTTGTCATCGAAACCCGGAAGCTGCAAGCTGGAGAAAATTAAATTCCTTAAATGCGGGTGTTTTGGCAAGGTATCTTAAAAATGAATGCCCACAAGTGGTATCTGTTGTAATGTCTATGCTGGAGCCGAAACAGTGCGCTGCCGTATTGTCTTTGTTCAACGATTCTTTTGCGGCCGAAGTTATAGGTAAAATGGTAAATTCGCACCCTGCCGATAATGATTTGGTAGGAGCAATCGGAAAAACGATAGCTGATAACATAGAAGATGAAAAAGATATGCTTCCTCATATTTCTAAAATTTTCGGATATTTTGACGGAGCTACCGAAAATCGTATATTGTCAGCATTAGAAATGCGTGATGAAGATGTTGCCAACAATCTGAAAAAGACTTTTATAACTTTTGAAGACACTCTTTTGTTATCTCAAGATGATATGCAAGATTTGGTTTCAAAAATAAATGAAGCTTCCCTTGTTATTGCACTAAGAGGTGCTTCAGAACAAGCAAGAACACATTTTTATAATGCGATGCCTTCCCGTCAGGCTGAAATCATTCGTGAAGCACTACTTCGTTTAGGGCCGATAAAACTCAAAGATATAGAAAAGGCTCAACAGGAAATAGTCAATATTTGCAAAAGAATGTACGGCGATACCTTGCGAGGAAGGTAAATGCAAGACTTTGTGCCTTTTCAGTTTGATAATTTTATAGAAGGGGAAAAATCTCCTGTTTTCGATTTATCTTTGAACAGACCTAAAGATGATAATAATCTTTTGGCGGATATAAATGCAAAGTTACAAATTTTACTGGAAGACAGAAACAGTCAAAACACTAAACTTATAAAAATGGTATTGGCTGAAATAGCTCCGGCATTGGCAAAAAATTGCAGTAATGAAATAATAAATGATTTTATAAGTCGTCGTTTTCCCGATTGGGCAAAACAAAAAGTGCTTGATATTTATATTCCCGAAAATGCCGTTTCTTCGGTAAAAGATAATTTGGAAAAATTGGCAGTTCAAAATTCATATTCCGGTCATATTCGTTTACATAAAGACAGCAACTTATCTTCTGCCGAGTGTAAGATTATTTGGGGAAATGAAGAAGAAGTCTTTTCAACGGAACAAATATTAGATAAAATACGAGAACAGTTGAGCGGAGTTTTAGAAAATGAATAATTTGGGTGCTGTTGCAAATGTTTGTGTTAAAGTGTCTGCAGTTATCGGTAAGACCGAATTAACTTTAGCCCAGCTCGTTGATATAAAAGAAGGCTCTGTTATTGAGCTGGATAAAAAAGTGGGGGAAACCGTTGATATTTATGTCAACGATATGTTGGCAGCCAGAGGGAAGCTCGTTCTTGCAGGAAAAGAATTGGGTATAAGTCTTACCGAAATTTTAGTTGATGGTGGCGATTTATGAAAATAAAAAAATTTGTTTCAACGGATATGTCATCAATTTTATCTCAAGTTAAGCGAGAACTTGGAGAAGATGCCGTTATAATATCAACTACGATTTTAAGTGACGGAAGAACAGAATTAATAGCAGCACTTGATACTCAAGATATAATATATGATGATAAAGAAGAAATTTACGAAAATTCTTCGACATTTAATGATGCGTATATAAGAGAATGTCTTGCTTATCATGAACTTACATCAACGTCGGAAGCCGCAATTCTCTCTACGTGCAGGAGTGTTGCATCAGAAAGAAGAACAACACAAGATAAAGATATTTTAACCGAAGCATTTAATCGTTTGCTGAAATATGGTAGTTTGTTTGTAGGTTCGAGCAACATAAAAATGTTTATGGGAATGCACGGAAGCGGCAAAACTACGGCTTTGGCAAAATTTGCAACTTTGGCAAAAATTCGCAATATTCCGATTTCGATTATCAGTATAGATAATGTGCGAGCCGGTACGAACAATCAATTAAAAGCGTTTGCAGACATCTTAAATGCTGATTTTGAGTTTATCAAACAGCCTGAAAAAATGTTTGATAAAATTTTGTCGGCACAATCGGAAAATAAAATGATTTTAATCGATACTCCGGGGATTAATCCTTTTTATTCCGAAGACGTAAAGCGTTTACAATCTTTTTGCGGAGTTGTGAATTGTGATAAAATTCTCACTATTGATAGTGGCATGAACGCAAATAATGCCGTTGATGTTGCGGATATTTTCAAAGATTTGGGGGCTAACTGGTTGTTGCCCTTGAAATTTGACGTAAACCGCCGTATCGGAGCAATGCTCTCGGTGGCAGTTAATTGTGGTTTGCAAATCGAATATGCGGGGATAAGTCCTAAAATCGCTAATGGTTTGGCAAAAATAAGCAGTTCTTCACTAACCAGAATTATCACGGAGTAGTCGATGAGTGAAGAGTTACGAACAGCACCACGCAGTGAAATAGGAAATATATTTCCTTCTCATAATAATATGTTAGCCATCGCCTCGGGAAAGGGAGGTGTCGGAAAAACTTGGTTTTCCATAACGTTAGCCCACGCTTTGAGCGGATTAAAGAAAAAAACACTGTTATTTGACGCTGATTTAGGGTTGGCCAACATAGATATACAATTAGGGCTGATGACTTCGCATGACTTAGGTTGTGTGGTTACCGGAACAACGACATTAAACCAAATAGTTCATCATTATGACAAGGCTCGCATAGATATAATTGCCGGACGCTCCGGTTCTTCGGGGCTTGCAACCATGCCTGTCGGTCGTCTTCAGATTTTGGCGGAAGATTTATCTCTTCTTGCTTCAAGTTATGATAAAGTCATACTTGATATGGGAGCCGGTATAGATAAATCGGTGCGTATTTTGTCAGGAATGGCCGGACATATTATTGTTATGTGTACCGATGAGCCGACATCTTTAACCGATGCTTATGCCCTTATAAAAGTTATGTCTTTGCAATATCCGAAATGCAAAGTTTCCGTAGTTGTCAATCAGGCAGATAATTTACAGGAAGGTCGTCGAACATACGATATATTATGTAAAGCCTGTCAAACATTTTTGAAAATAGCTCCTCCTCTATTGGGAGTTGTGCGACGAGATGCTCGTATCAGAGATGCAATTCGAAATCAAATGTCTCTAATATCTCGTTATCCGACTTCTGAAGCGGCGGCTGATGTAGTAAATATTGCTCGAAAGTTGATAGAAAAATGAGAGATGCACTAGGTTATTATAAAGTATTGGAAGTTGATAGTTCTGCCGATGCACAAACTATCAAGATTAATTATCGTGATTTGGCAAAACATTGGCACCCCGATTCTAACAAAAGCGAAAATGCAATGGAGCATTTTCAAAAATTGTCGGTAGCCTATGATGTGCTAAAAAATGAGAAAACCAGATTAGTTTATGACTTAATGAGTGAAATTTATAACTCCAATAACTTTCCGGATATGAATAATTTGAGTATTCTCAAAGATAAATTCGATAACGAGAATCCTTTGGTTCGCGTTGTGAATTTACAAAAAGTTATCGGTAAAGTTATAAAATACTCGTCGGTTGAAGATAAACTTGTGTGTACCTACGAACAAGCAAAACAAGAAGTTTTACGTTATTCATTGTCTAACTGGTTTTTAGGTTGGTGGCATCCGAAAGCATTTATCCGCAACATAAAAGCAATAATCGGTAACATAAAAAGCATCGGCAACAATGATTATGACAATTTAGTTCTTTTGATACACAATGCTATCGCATATCATCAGGAAAATAAAGACAATCAGGCAATGTTGTCTGCAAAGCAGGCGCTTGATTATGCCGATGAACATCAACAAGAACTTATAAAAAGGTTTATGGATGAAATCAATGTTCCTGTTTATAATAAAAGAATCCCTCAATGGCGACTTGGTACATTGAGATTATACCAATATATAATTCCGTTTTTATTGATTTTGGCAGTATCTTATCCGTTTATACAGCATTACAGTATGCTTCGTTATATGAAAAAAGAAAACAAAATCACATATTTTCAAAAAGTAAAATATGACAGCGGGGCAGAGTTTGTTGACGATGTTGTTGTTTCTAAAATTTATCAAATCCCTGTTGACGTTACAGATAACAGCAAGTTGTATCATTTGAGCGAAAATACGAACATAATGTATGGTCCGGGTGAGAAATTTGATATATTGAAAAAAGGCAAAAAGGGACAGACTGTCAGAGTAACAGGCTTTACAACGGATAAAACCTGGTACCGTGTTATGATTGATAACGGCGAAATGGGATTTGTTGAAAAAACATCTCTAAAGAGCGGTATGGGAACGGAACCTCCCTACGGAAGTAAAATTCTTCCCGAACCTATGTAGATTTTAATCGGAATTATATCAGCAAAAAACCCGCTTTGAATTTCAAAGCGGGTTTTGTAAAAAAACAATCAAATCAGATTATTTTTTCTTCAAAGCTTCACCTAAAGCATCTCCTAAAGAAGAGCCTGAAGATGTATTAGAATATTCTTCTAATGCTTTCTTTTCTTCTTCAATTTCGAGAGCTTTGATTGACAAGCCAAGTTTACCTTTTTTCTTTTCAACAGAAGTAACTTTAGCTTCTACAACATCACCTTCTTTGAAGTTGTTCAAATCTTGACCGGCTTTGTCTTTAGACAAGTCAGCTTTTTTGATGTTGGCAGAAACACCGTTTACTTCAACAACAATGCCGTCTTCAGCAACTTCGGTAACGGTAGCTTTTACATTGTCACCTTTTTTGAAGCCGTCTAAAGCAGTAGCATTAGCGTTTTCTGTAAGCTGTTTAATACCGAGGCTGATGCGTTCTTTTTCAACATCAACATCAATAATTTTAGCTTGGATTTCTTGACCTTTTGTATATTCTTTAACAGCTTCTTCACCGGCAACATCCCAAGAGATGTCAGACAAGTGAATCATACCGTCGATTTCATCGTTCAAACCAATGAACAAACCGAATTCGGTAATGTTCTTGATTTTACCTTCGATAACAGTACCAACCGGGTGTTCTTCAACATAAGCAGCCCAAGGATTAGCTGTGCATTGTTTAATGCCGAGGCTAATTCTTCTCTTTTCTTCATCAACTTCAAGAACTTTAACTTCAACTTCTTGAGATGTAGAAACGATTTTGCCCGGGTGAACGTTTTTACGAGTCCAGCTCATTTCTGAAACGTGAACCAAACCTTCGATACCATCTTCGAGTTCAACGAATGCACCATAATCAGTAATGTTTGTAACTTTACCTTTGCATACATCGTCAACATGAAATCTTTCAGCAACATTTTGCCATGGATCGTTTTCGAGTTGTTTCATACCCAAGCTGATGCGTTGGTTATCTTCATTGAATTTGATAACTTGAACTTTGATTGTTTGACCAACGTTCAAAACTTCAGCAGGGTGATTGATTCTCTTCCAAGAAATGTCTGTAACGTGCAACAAGCCGTCAACACCACCCAAATCGATGAATTCACATTAATCGGTAATTTTTTTAACAACACCGTCAAGGATAGAACCTTCTTTGATAGCGTCGATTAATTCAGCTCTTGATTCAGCACGTGTTTCTTCGAGAACAACACGACGAGAAACAACGATATTGCCTCTAACCTTATCCATTTTCAAAATTTGGAACGGTTGAGAAATACCCATCAACGGAGAAATATCACGGATTGGGCGAATATCGATTTGAGAACCCGGCAAGAAAGCAATAGCACCGTTCAAATCAACAGTGAAGCCACCTTTAACACGACCGAAGATAACACCGTTAATGCGTTCGCCTGCGTTCATAGCTTTTTCGAGATCTAACCAAGCTTCTTCACGACGAGCTTTTTCACGAGACAATACGATATTACCGTCTCTGTCTTCATAACGATCAACATAAACTTCGATAACGTCACCGAGGTTCAATTCCGGATTTTGACCAAATTCACGAACAGGGATGCGACCTTCTGATTTAAGACCAACATCAACCATAATGAAATCCGAAGTAATTTTTACGATTGTACCCTTAACTACAGAACCTACAAGGCTCTTTTCGCCCATTTGTTCGTTCAACAAATCAGCAAATACTTCATTAGTTTCTGGGATTTGAAATTCTGTATTCATAAATAAAACAATTCTAAAATGCCGACCCGAAATAAAATAGGGTGGACTTGTGCGCGGTTAAAAACTCTGATAACATCGCACCATATTTATCAGATTAGCTCTTTTATACATATAAATATTTATTTTTCAAGATTTTTTTATCTGTTTTCGATAATTTTACACGCTTTTTCAAAAACTTCTTCAATAGACATATCCGATGTGTCAAAATGAATGGCATCTTGAGCCGGTTGACTGCCTTCACGTGCATAGTCACGAGTGTCACGTTCTATTGTTTGCTCTAACACTTCCTGATAGTCTGCTTTTTGTCCCTTCGATTCGTATTCTTTAAAACGACGCATAGCTCTAACCTCGGGAGAAGCGGTAACAAAAAACTTTATATCTGCATGCGGACAAATTACCGTGCCGGTGTCTCTTCCGTCATAAATAGCTCCGTCAGCTTTGCTGCCGTCTGCAAAAACCGGATTTTTAGAAAAGTTTTGTTGCATTAACAATAATGCGGAACGAACACCCGGCATTGCCGCAACGGAAGATGCTGCTTTGCTTCCTTCCAAAGAACGAAAGTCCGGATTTTTTGATAATTCAATCATACGGGGAAAAGTTAATGATTGCGCCAATTTTTCGGCTTTTTCAACATCTTCGAGGGAGTTTTTTGCCAAAAGCATTTCTAACCCTACTGCTCTATATACCATACCGGTATCAAAATAAGCCAAATTATATTTTTCAGCCAATTTAGAAGCTAAAGTACCTTTACCTGCAGCGGCAGGTCCGTCAATTGTTATAATCATATTTATTTTCCCGTAACGAAAACTTAACTATCACAAGTTATATTACTTATCAAATCAAACTCAAGTTTATTGATATATTTATACAGAATTTATTTATGGAGACGGTTTTGCCGAAAACATCAAAAATCAGAATTTTTGCCGATGTTGAGTTGGTAAGCGGTAATAAAGCGGAGCTCAAACCCGAACAAAGTCATTATCTTGTTTCGGTTATGCGTCTGCAATCCGGAGATAATATTTTGGTCTTTAACGGTAAAGACGGAGAATTTGATTGCACTCTATCCGTACAAGGCAAAAAATCGGTAGTCATTGATATAAATGAACAAACAAAAGTTTTTGAATCTGTACCTGATGCGTGGTTATTATTTGCTCCGTTGAAAAAAGATTGTACGGACTTTGTGATAGAAAAAGCTACGGAATTAGGAATTGCAAAAATTGTTCCGGTAATTACCAAATATTCAATATCCGATAAGGTAAAAACCTCTCGTTATCAATCGCAAGCCATTGAAGCGGCAGAACAATGTCGTCGTTTAGATGTTCCCACAATAGACGAGGCAATGTCTTTTGAAAAATTGTTAAATTCGTGGGACGAAAAACGAACACTCTATTATATGGACGAAACTCTTGCCGGCCAACCTGTCAGCGAAGCTTTTGGCAATGCTCCGGCTCCGGTTGCATTTTTAATCGGACCTGAAGGCGGTTTTAGCGAACAAGAGTTAGCTGTTTTACGTTCAAAAAAATATGCCAAAGGCGTAAAACTCGGAAATCGTATTTTGCGCGCAGAAACGGCGGCTTTGTCTGCCATTAGCTGTTGGCAAGCATTAAGCGGAGATTGGAAATAATAAAATGACAAAGAAAAAAGTAGCAATAAATCCGGCGCCCATTCCGCCTTATCAAAAAGAATTTTACAGTTGGTTGTATGAGAGTAATCGTCTTACCAAATTGTTTGACAGACAATGGCTGTTGAATTTATTGAGTTTCGGCTATAATCAAAAACTGGCAAAAGCTGTGCTTGATGAAGTTTCTCCTCATTCAAAAGTTTTGCAAATGGGGGTAACCTTTGGCGAACAAATGAACGATTTAGCGGATAAAATAGGTGTTTACGGAAAATATGATGTTGTTGATGTCAGTACCACACAACTCCGCTATGTCCGTAACAAATATCGTTTTATTTATCCTTTTATGAATTTTGTAAATCGTGATGCGTTAGAGTCGTTTACCGAAAAATATGATACGGTAGTTTGTTATATGTTGTTGCACGAGCTTCCTTTGCCGGCAAAAAGTCGATTAATTAATCAAGCTTTATCAGGACTTACCCCCGGGGGAAAAGCCATATTTATAGATTATAATAATATGGCTTGGTGGCACCCTCTAAAATGGTTCGTAAAAATGTATAATCGTTTGTATCAACCGTTTGCGGAAAGAATGTGGCAGACTGAAATCAAAGATTATGTTACCGACAGACAACAATTTGAGTGGAGAAAAACAACCTACTTCGGAAAAATGTATCAAAAAGTTGTGGTAACGAAGAAAAGCAGTTTGTTTTTATGTCGGATGATT
>JAEIGA010010348.1_pt1 | contig 14141 bp, 17 predicted proteins | sample 9270691 | NCBI WGS metagenome assembly JAEIGA01 (sample SAMN17057246, study PRJNA624740) | gut metagenome | biome: biome; isolation source: fecal sample | host: Bos grunniens | place: China: Xizang | collected 2019 | reverse complement strand
TGGAATCACTGCACTTGCAGAAGGTCAAAAAGGTTTCGCTATTTTCGAGTTTGTGTTAGTAGGTGTAAATATCCTGAATGGTGTGAACACAGTTATTGGGATGATTAAACGTAGACGTGAATACAAAGAAGAAGTGTCTGACTTCGAAAAATGTAGAGATAATTTGATTGAAATGATGAAAACGGAAAATGAAGATGTGATATAATACATAATCAGAGCGTCCAGAACGCCTTTCTTAACAGGAGGGCGTTCTATTTTTATGCAAAAAATTGAGATTATAGAGAAAATTAAACGATACCCGAAGATTACCGAGGAAATGTTGTCGGACGTGTTCGGTGTTTTACTGAACGTGAAAGACCGAAAATCGGTACATCACTACGTCAAGTGGGTACGTTCTGAGGCGATGAAGATTAAATCTGAGAAGATGTTATCTCTTGTTCGCCAGACATATATGTATGCTGGACAGTATAATTTTGACGATTTTATGATAGCGATGGAGTGGAATCGTGAGCCGAAAGCTAGATTCTGGTTACCACGCCGAAAAGTATTGGAGGGTAAACACGGGATTGCCACGAGGATTCAGAACTTCCTCGACGATCCAGACGCTTTATTCTTAGGTTTCTCTCAGCCACCTGGTACAGGGAAAACTACAATCATAAAATTTTTGCTGACTTATATTATAGGTCAAGACCCGAAATCAGCGAATATGTATATCTCGTATTCCGATGGTATGACGAAGATGCTATTGGATTCCGTGAAGTCAATGCTCACTGATACAAGCGAGTATTGTTTCCATGAAATTTTTCCAGGTTTGGGCGAGCCATCTACGAGTGCTGAGTATAAAACGATTTCGTATCGTCGTGCTGGCGATTTCCCGACATTAGGATTGGTTTCTCTGTCGGGTTCAGTAACAGGTCGTACTCGTGCAAATAAATATCTGGTTACAGACGATTTGGTTAAAAACAAAGAAGAAGCACGTTCGCCAGAGCGATTAGAAAAGCTATTTAGTGATTATACTGCAACACTTACTACTCGTATGATTGGGGATAATGTAAAACAGATTATGCTTGGGACACGTTGGAGTTCTTACGATCCGTTGGGTCGCATGGAAGATGCCCACGGTGATGATCCACGTTATACGTTCATTGCTATTCCAGTGTGGGACGAAAACGAAATGAGTAATTTTGAGTACGAACACCCTGACCGATATACTACTGAGAAAATCCGTGATATTAAAAATACGATTGATAGTGCCGATTTCGAGTGCTTGTTCATGCAGCACGGTATCGAGAAAGAGGGTCTTGCGTTCCCATCCGATAGTTTGAGATACTACAACGGTGTTCTACCTGACGGTGAGCCAGATAACATTGTATTCGCAAACGATGTGGCATGGGGGGGCGGAGATAGTCTGTCCATGCCGATTGCTTACGTCTATGGCGAAGATGTATATATTCACGATTGGTTGTTCGATAAACGAGATAAGAGTATAACGAAACCTCGCGTTGTAGGTAAGATTCTTGCAAACAAAGTTAAAATGGGTCGAACAGAAGCCAACAACGGTGGTGATGAATTTTCAGACGACGTACATCGTATTCTGAAAGAAGAACATGGGTATAGTATAAATATGAGTCACCAGAAAGCACCGACAAATATGTCGAAGCTAACGAGAATTGAGCAACACGCACCCACCATTAGAAATTTCTATTTCCGTTCCGACAAGTGTCGTGATGATGATTATAGGAAGGCTATGTCTGAACTAACGTCATTTAGTTTCACGATTAAGAACAAACACGACGATGCTGCCGATAGCATGGCAATGCTTGTCGATTACTTGGCACATGGGATAAAAATAGTCACTGTAGCAAAAAGACCGTTTTAAACAACAATACCCTCGGTAGAAATCTACCGAGGGTATCTTCGTTTATTCACAAAAAGAGGAGAAATGAATATGAAACGTAACAGCCAACACAAACAAGTTACCACAATATTTGGAAAAAGTCAATAGTAAACACAAGATATTGTGGTTTAAAACTTGACAAACACAAGATATTGTGGTTTAATGTCTTTGACGGATATGTCATACGGTGGTATTAAAAATGTTCGGTCGAACAAAAATTTATACAGATGTGGCTGAGATTACATCGGAAAATGTAGTTGATGTTCTGACTCGAGCAGTACGAGTACATAGTCAGAATCAGAATGAAATTCAGAGATTGTGGGACTACTACAGGGGTATCACTCCGATTCGAAGTAAGACTAAAGAAGTCCGTAGTAATATCAATCACAAAGTCAATATCAACAGGGCTGCGGAAATTGTAAATTTCAAAAAGGGTTACGGTTTTGGCGAGCCGATTCAGTATATCAGACGAGGTTCGGATGAAAGTCTGACCGATGATATTAACAATCTGAATGAGTATATGTTTGCTGAGAGCAAACACGCTAAAGATAGTCAGATTGCCGAATGGTTGTACATCGGTGGTGTCGGAGTACGAATGGTTCTTCCTGGTGAAGATGAGGAAAATCCACTTAGTATTCACAGCTTAGACCCACGAAACAGTTTTGTAGTGTATCACAACGGTCTTGGTGAAAAACGTGTAATGGGTGTTAAAATTGTTTACAGAGAAACAAAAGTTCCTGTTTACAGTGTGTACACCAAAGATATGTACTATGAAATCGAAAACGATGTAATTGTGAAATCTGATCCACACTCGCTTGGTGATGTTTGTATTTTCGAATATCAGGCGAATAATGCCAGATTGGGTGTATTCGAAGTCGTGATTGACATTTTGGATGCAATCAACGAAATCGAATCTAACCGATTGGATGATGTAGAACAGTATGTAAACTCATTCTTAGCACTACTCGGTGGCACGATTAACGACGAAACGGCTCAGAAATTGGATGAATACAAGATGTTGTGTTTGCCAGAAGGTGTAGATGCCAAATATCTGAGTGGACAGATGATGCAAGCTGACATACAAGTGTTGGTCGATAATCTGTACGATGCCGTTTTGAAAATTTGTGGTATGCCGAATCGTGATGGTGGTACAGGTACTTCGGGTAACGGAATTGCCGTGTATTTATCAGATGGATTCTCTACAGCCGAGAGTCATATGCAATCTGTGGAAAACGAGTTTAAGTTGGCTGAGAAACAGTTTTTGAAACTCGCACTTAGAATCTTGCGTGATATGGTTGGTACGAATCTGAAAGTAAAGGATATTGATATTAAGTTCTCTCGTAGAAATTATGACAATATTCAGACAAAGAGTCAGGTTCTTGTTTCAATGCTGAACAATCCTAAGATTCATCCTGAGTTAGCGTTTGCCCACTGTGGATTGTTTGTTGACCCATCAAGTGCTTACTTACAGAGTAAGGAATGGTGGGAAGAACAGAAAAAACTGGAAGAAGAAGAAGCTAAAAATTATATGGAGTCGTTGAGAGGTGCAAGCCATGACGACACCGTATGATAAGGCTGATAAAACAATAGAATACATAAACAAACGATATATGAAGTTATTCGATGGTGTGATGGGGTTTGACGAATTAAACGTTATTCCGAAATCACACGAAATCTACGAGTCAGCATTGAAACTCGTAGAACAGGAGTCTGCAAGATTAGTCAAATCGGTCTACGGCGATTATCGTAAAGGTGACTCTGAAAATTTCGATCCAATAGCTTTTGTATCAGCTTTGCTTTTGGCTTACAACCCTGTGACGAAGTATGTATTTAAAAACGAGTTAGAACGTAAACGTTCTCGTTTTGCCGAGGGTGTTATCGCTAGTGATACACCGACAGAAGAAGTCGCACTCGCGAAACGTCTGTTGTTGGGGATCACTTCACAGTTCATGGATGATGCTACGTTCGATAGTATGATTCAGGCGTATGTGGATAACGGTACGAAAAAGGTTCGTTGGGTTACAGCCGAAGATGATAGAAGGTGCAAGGAGTGTAAATCTCGCCACGGCAAGATTTATCCGATACACAAAGTTCCACCGAAACCACACATCCATTGTCGATGTTGGGTTGAGGAGGTGACGAAATGACCGAAGTTCGTTGCCCTCAGTGTGGAAAGTTATTAGGTTATTTTTCGGGGAAAGGTGAAGTGCTTTGTTCACGTTGTCGAAAAAATACCCTAATATATTTTGATACAGAATTGAAAATAGTTAAAAAGAGCGTCAAGAACGCCATTATCTGATTACACGGATAGTGGCGTTCTTTTTGTTTGGTTAGAGAAAACCTAAATCACAAGCGACAGAGAAGTCGATAACAAAACCCAAAATTACAGTGAGAGAACACTCGAAAACCCGATAAGGAGTAAACCTATGAAAATCGACACAACAAAAATTCCAAATTTTGAAACACTCCCACAGGACGTACAGGATGCCATCTTGACGGTGGATGTGCCTGATATGAGTCAGTTTGTGGCGAAGTCAGTATTCGATAAAAAGGCAAGCGAGGCTGCCGATTTATCAAAACGATTGAAAGAAAAAATGACAGAGGACGAGTTAGCAAAAGCAAAAGCTGACGAAGATTTAGCTTTGATGAAAGCTGAACTGGAAGAACTCAGAACTGAAAAAGTGGTTAACGAGTATGCGACAAAATTACTCGAAATCGGCTACGACTCAAAAACAGCACAGACTACTGCGAAAGCGATGGTTAGTGGTGAAATGGATGTGGTATTCAAAAACCACGCTAAGTTCGTTGCTGAACGTGAGAAAACATTACGAGCAGAAATCCTGAAAGATACACCGAAACCTCCAGCGGGTGACGGTACTAAGGTTATCACTCGTGAGGACGTACACAAAATGAGTTTATCCGAAAGAGCAGAATTTGCTAACGAGAATCCAGATAAGTTCAAAGAACTGTATGGAGGTATTTAATATATGGCATTAAATCATACACACAAAGCCTACCAGAACTACGTTCTGGAAACACATATCGAGGACCAGTTAAATTCCAAATTGGATTTACTGCGTTTCTGTACTATTGATAACTCTTTAGTTGGTGTAGCTGGTGACAAGAAAGTAATTCGTGTTTACTCTGCGACAAATGGTACAGAAAAATTAGCAATGGGCGAAGGTAACACAAAGAACATCGAAACAACATACGAAGATGTTGAATACGTTATCCAGATGGCTCAGAACAGATTCCCATACTACGATGAAGAACAGATGCGTGACCCTAAAGTTGTTGAAACAGGTATGAATCACGCAGCCGTAGATATGATTAACACAATTCAGGATGATGTATTCGCTGAATTTAAGAAAGCTACTCAGAAAGTAGTATTGAGTGGTACAGACTACTTCGGAGCATTCGTTGATGCTGTAGCCATGTTACCTGGTGAAAATCAGGAAGGTTTGGAAGTGTTCGCTTTCGTTCATCCAAACGACAAAGCTGCAATCCGTAAAGCACTGAAAGACGACCTGAAATACGTCGAATCATTTGTGAGAACAGGTTACATTGGTACAGTTGGTGGTGTAAACCTTTACGTTAAACAGAACGCTACAGAAGGTGAAATCTGTGGTGGTACACGAAAAGCAATCACAATGTTCAATAAAAAAGGTGTAGAGGTAGAACAGGAACGTGATGCAAACATCCGTCTGAACGAAGTTTACTCTCGTAAATACTACTTGGCTGCTTTAACAGACGCTACAGAGTGTTTCAAAATCACAAAAGCATAATTGCACTAGGAGGTATTAAACATGGCTATTAGTACATTTGGTGTGCAGTTACTGTGGGGTGAAACTGCCGACAGTGTGGCAAAAGTTGTTGACATTAAAGATTTCCCAACCCTTCTGGGCGAACCTGAGATGTTGGAAACTACGACACTTTCAGATCCACAGGTAACACAAATAATCGGAGTCAAATCGGCGAGTACTTTAACCTTCACTTACAATTATTCAAAAGAAGATTTCGCAAAAGTGGAATCTGACGCTGGTAAGAAATTACACTACGCATTGAAATTCTCCGATGGGTCTACTTTCAAATGGGAAGGTCAGCACACTTCTGGTTTACCAGGAAAATCCGTAAACGAAGTAATTGATGCGACACTCACAATCGCTGCATCTACAGCCGTTACATTCGTAACTGAATAAGACATTATGGGGTGAGGGGGGTTCTCTCACCCTACTATTAAATATAAAGAGAGGATAAGAATATGAGTAAAATCGCACTTACACACGAAGGTAAAGAGTATATTCTCGAGTACAATCGACAGAGCGTTAAACAGATGGAAGGTCAGGGGTTTGCGTTGAATGACATTACAAACAAACCTGTAACCATGATTCCTATGTTGTTCGAGGGTGCTTTCATCAAAAACTGTAAAGGTGTAAAACGTAAAGTTATCTCCGAAATTTACGATAACATCAGCGACAAAACAGGTCTGATTGAAGTTTTGATGGAAATGTACGTTGATACGCTGTCCACACTGACAGAAGAAAACACAGAGGGAAACGTAAGCTGGGCGATTGTGAAATAACAAGAACGCCCACATTTACGGAAACGTTCGAAGAAATGTGTCCCTACTACATTTCGATGGGAATGACATACGAGCAATTCTGGTTCGGTGAACCTGTGATTGCGAAGATGTACCGTGAGGCTCACACACTATCCCGAAAGCGAAAGAATGAGGAGTTGTGGCTGAGTGGTATTTACTTTATGGATGCGTTAGCGTCCACCGTAGGAAATATGTTCTCGAAATCGAAATTCGAATATCCGTCCGAGCCGAAACCTATTACGGAGGCTGAACTCGAGGAAAGACGAGAGCGAGAAAAACGAGAACGAGAAGAACGAATGAAAGCGAAATTTATGGCTCGAGCGTTATCTATAAATGCTCAGATGGGGGTGAAGAAATGACAACAGAAGAGAAAATAGCGAAATTGAAAATTGCGATTTCTCCCGATGTGGCAGAGGATGATGTATTACAGTTCGAATTGATGGCTGCAGAAAATATGATTTTGAACAAAATGTATCCGTTCGGTTATGCCGATGATGTTGTTGTTCCACTTCGATACGAGCATTTGCAGATAAAACTCGCCGTTGAGTTATATAACCAGAGGGGTGCAGAGGGCGAAGCCTCCCACTCCGAAAATGGTACAGCTATTACATATCCATCCGTGAGTCGAATCTTGGCACAGATTATGAGTCACTGTGGGAGCGTGATTACAAATGCGTAGCTTACAGAGAAGTTGGCGTAAATTATACTACGCTACACCCCAGGGGACGGAATCTATATTGGATGAGTACGGAAACGAAACCTTGGAGAAGAAAACCTTGTATTCTCCACAGAAAGAAATTCGTGCCAACGTAAGTGCTAACGTTGGACAAGACGATATAAACGTATTCGGGAATCTGACGGAGTACAATCGAACTGTGTCGTACTTCGGTACAGTGTGTCCGTTGGTGGAAGGTTGTATTGTTTGGTTCGGTGTAGATAATCGTGGTCCTAACAATTATGTTGTGGTGAAAGTGGCTGACAGTAAGAACGGCTATCTGATTGCACTGAGAGAGGTGTCCAGACGTGGCTAAGACGATAACAATGGAACTCAATACAGAAAGCATTACTCGAGCGATAAAAGAAGTGAGATTATACGAACAGTGGGTTCTGGCGAAAGAGCATGAGTTACGCACACGTCTAGCCGAAATTGGATTGAGAGTCGCATCCATCAAATTTAGTAGTGCTAAGTATGATGGGAATAACGATGTAACGGTTACGGTTTCGGATGATGGTGACACAGCTACGATTAACGCTAGTGGTGAGGCTGTCGTGTTTATCGAATTTGGTTCAGGTGCTAAGTTGGGTTATGGGCATCCAGAGGCTGGTAAGTTCGGTTATGGTCCTGGTACTTGGTCGGGTGATCCGAGTAAAGGTGGTAAAGGTCATTGGGACGAAAAAACCAAAGATGGTCGATACAAGGGTTGGTGGTTCGGTGATAACGGTCAGCATACCTACGGTAATCCACCAGCGATGGCTATGCTCGATGCTAGAGATACAATTTTAGCTGAATTAACAAGAATAGCAACGGAGGTGTTCGCATGATTGAGTATTCAAATGAAATTTTCAATACGGTAGCGAAAAACCTCCGTTCTTTTTATTCGGGGGTACAAGTGGTTGGTGAGTACGTCGAAACACCAGCACAGTTCCCTACCGTAACAATCGACGAAATTCAAAACGTACCTGTCCACATGGACAGTGCGAAAACAAATAAGTATGCAAAAATTGCTTACCGAGTACAGGTATTCTGTAATGGCGAAGGTAAGCGAAAGAAAGCGAGAGAAATTTTCAACACATTGGACCATACGCTCATGTCGATTGGTCTTGTGATGAAAACATACACAACGACACCTACCATGTACAACGCAGAAATCTACACGATAACTGCAACATACGAGGGTGTGATTGGTGTCAGCGGTATGATTTATCGTAATTAGGAGGTGTCAGTATGGCTACAGGTACAACGATTGACACTCTAAGTATAGCGATTAACACCAGTGCTGGTGATGCCGTCCTAAATATAGACAGGTTGGCTCGAGCGTTAGAACGACTCAAGACAAGCACTAAACTAACCACGGTTACGAATAATTTAGATAAACTGGCGAAGGCTCTCGACAACCTAAACAATGTGGCGAAAACTGTCACTGGTTTAAATAAATTGTACCACTTGAATACCGTGTTGAAGACTCTGAACAAAGCCCCAAAGCTGACAAGTCTTAACAATGCAGTAAAATCGTTGGAGAAAATACCTAGTATCGTTGCAAGTCTTGACACTGCGACACTAGACAAGTTCAAGGATGCCATGAAGAAGGTGGCTAGTGCGTTAGAGCCTCTGGCAAAAAGACTTGCTGTAGTGTCCAACAGTTTTGCACAATTACCGTCACATTTAAGACGAGCAATGAGTGCTGTAAATGGCACAAGTAGTTCGATGGGTAACATGGGTAACTCCATCAATGGTGCAAGCCTTAACACATTCACAATGATGTCGAATCTGGATATGCTGATAAACACTCTGAATGGGGTGGCTGACGCTTTCGCTAAAGTAATAGAACAAGCGATCCAGTGGGACGGTATTCAGTCACGTTTCGGTCGAGCGATGGCTGATAGTGCTGAAAAATACTACGATTACATCCAGAAAATAAACGATGAAATGGGTATTAACGTACAACAGTTCATGGGTAACAGTTCTCTGTTTGCCGACATGATGCGAGGTTTCGGTGTCGGTGAAGAAGATGCTTCCACAATGGCTATCGGTTTCACAGAGTTGGCTTACGATATTTGGGCTGGTACAAATGACGTTTTCGGTACACTGGAAGAAGCTATGGATGCTGTACGTTCTACAATCGGTGGTGAAACCGAAAGTATTCAACGAGCTGGTTTCTCTGTAATCGAGTCTACGTTACAGGAAACGGCAGCACGTCACAACTTAGCCGTAAACATCGAAAAAGCTACAATGGCTGAGAAAACATACCTCAGATACTTGACACTGAAAGACCAAGCACTCGCTCGAAGCTATGTTGGTGTGTACGCAGCCGAAATGCACACAGCCGAAGGTGCGGTTCGAGGTTTGTCACAGAGCCTTAAAACGCTTGCACAGGCGTTCGGATCATTGTTTATTCCTCTGTTACAGATTGTTATTCCATATCTTACAGCGTTCGTTGAAATACTCACAGATGCTGTCGGATGGGTGGCGAAACTGTTCGGAGTTGAGTTATTCAAGATTGATTGGAGTAGTTCGAAAGATGGTATCGGTGGTTTAGCAGAGGGTGCGGATCAGACTGCGACAGGGTTAGGTGATGCTGCGAAAGCTGCGAAAAAACTGAGAGATTACACGCTAGGTTTTGATGAACTGAACGTGATTAACCCCGATAGTGCCAGTGGAGGTTCTGGTGGTGCTAGTGGTGGCTCTGGTGGTAATGGTGATTGGTATAAAGGTTTAGACCTCGATACACTGTGGGACGAATCTGTATTCGAACAGGCTAGCAAGCGAGTTGACGAAATTAAAGAGAAAGTTCTGAAATTCATGGACGATTGGAAGTGGGCGTTCGTAGCTGTAGGTGTAGCGTTCACAGGTATTATGGTGGCTAAAAATTGGGGTACAATCGTAGGTTGGGGTGCGAAACTTCTGGCGATGTTCTCAAAAGTCAAAGAAGTAGTTTCATTGACTTGGGCTGCATTTAAAGGTAGCAGTATCGCTCAAAGTTCATTGACCTTCATTTCCCCGTTATTAGGTAAGATTACCACGGCTGTAAGTACTCTCGCTGGATTCCTTGGACTTCCAGTATGGGCTGTAATCGTAGGTATCGTCGCTGCGATAGCGAGTGTGACTTATTTCCTCTATGAAAATTGGGATAAAGTTGTTAAAGCTGTGAAAGATTTCTTTGCTGAAAACATTGCACCAAAGTTGGAAGAAATCAAAGGTCATTTCGACGCAATGTTCGATGGATTGGGACCACTCGGAGATTTGCTTAAAAAAATTGGTTCAAATATTTTACCAATTTTAGGTAAGGCGTTCGAAGTTATCGGTGGTATCATTTTCGGTGTCGTGGGTGGTGTTATCGCTACGGCGTTCAACGTACTCATAGGTGCAATCGAAAATGCGATTCAATTTTTCAGTGGTGTCACTCAGATTGTGGGTGGTGTGATTGATTTCATCGTTGCGTTGTTCACAGGTGGCGACATTGGTGAGGCTTGGAGTAAAATTTGGGACGGTGTAGTCGATGTTGCGAAAGGTATTTGGGGATCGATTACACAACCTATCGTCGATATTTACGAGGGTGTAGTCGGTTGGTTTACAGAGTTATGGGACGAACTTGTGGGTCACTCCATTGTTCCAGACATGGTAAACGCTATCGTGGATTGGTTCGTGAGTTTGCCTAAGAAAATCTTACAGCCGATAAAAGATTTCGCAGACAGTGTTGTTAAACGATTTAAGGATATGTGGACGAATATCAAATCGTGGTACACAACGAACGTAGCACCGAAATTCACAAAAGAATATTGGTCTACGGTATTCAACAAAATTACTTCTAGCTTGGGTGACAAGTTGGATGATGCTTGGGACAACGTGAAAGATTTCTTCTCTGTTTCTAAATGGAAGAAGAAAGTCGAGGATGCGATTGGAACAATCAAGGATAACTTCAAAATGCCATCGTTCCCAAAAATCAAACTGTCTGTTGAATGGGATAAAAACGTTGGTGCTGTGAAGAAACTTGTGTACGAGGCGTTAGGTTTGGAGGGATGGCCTAACTTGAAATGGAGTACATACGCTACAGGTGGTTTCCCGATGCCAGGTGAATATTTCGTTGCACGAGAGGCTGGACCAGAAATGGTTGGTCGTATCGGTAACAGAAATGCTGTAGCGAACAACGACCAGATTGTAACGGCTATCGCTGAGGGTGTATATAACGCCGTGTTGTCAGCAATGGGTCAGTACAGTGGCAATAGTGGAGAACAGAACGTAAACGTTTATTTGGACGGCAAACAGCTTCATGCGAGCGTCAAGAAAACGGACGGTTCTCGTGGAAGAAATGTGATGGGTAATCAGTTAGGTTATCTGTATTAAGGGAGGTGTTGTTATGTCAGCATTAGTAACGATTGCTGGTTATGAATTACCAGAGCCAAGTTCATATAGTGCAACAACATCTACCCTTGTAGATAGTGCCAGAAACGTACAGGGTTACGTTATCGGCTCTGTGGTTAGAAATGACGTTGCGAAAGTAGAACTTTCGTGGCGTTATCTGACCGTAGAACAGTGGGCGAGTATTCTGAGTCTGTTCGCACGAAGTTTCTATAACTCAGTAACGTTCTTCAATCAGGTTACAGGGGCGTATGAAACACGACAGATGTATGTTGGGGACAGATCCTCGAAGATGTGGCGTAGACACCCTGAAACAGGCGAGATTATGGGTTGGCTTGAACCGAAAATTTCACTCGTGGAGGTGTAGCCGATGGTTGACGTTTCTAACGGTTGGAAAGAACTAACGAACGGTACACTCCTCCCACAAACACACATAGCAATCGTCTGTACTGCCACCGAACCTGGGTTACAACAGGACGCAACGGTGAGTGGAAATTACCCTGAAGATTTCTCTGATACGAGTAACAATGGTGAGAGTGCAGCGTATGCGACACTCGATTACGGTGCTTGGGGTCTTGACGGTACATATTCGTATCTTGACGAAACGATTGAGAATACTGGCTATGTCGATAAGAACTGCTCTCAGATAGATTGCTATTTTGATGTGAACCCCTATCCTACGATTATAATTGATTTCTCGGAAAGACGAGAAGCACTTATCCCAGGTATGACCGTGGTGTGGAGTGATACGTTTCAAGGATGGGCTGTGGATTTCCTTGTAACGGCATATAATGGTAACAGGAAAGTGAGTCAGAAAGTAGTCCGAAACAATACGTCGGTATCGAGCGAGATTTGGTTTGATTTGAGTAATTACACGAGAATCACGATTGAAGTAGTGAAGTGGAGTCACCCATATCAGCGACTCAGATGTTCACACGTTGATTTATCCTTACAGTTGGTTTACACGAAAACTGATTTGATGGGATTCGACCACACGCAATCAGTGGACGTACTGTCAGCAACGTTACCTAAGAGTGAAGTGACGTTTAAATTGCGTAACGATGATGATAGATGGAATCCTGATAACCCTACGAGTCAAGCACGATATTTGATGGAACAACAGGAAGTCAAAATTCGTTATGGTATGGATGTAGGGAGTAACGTGGAATGGATTGACGGTGGAACATTCTGGCTGACAGAGTGGAACACTCCATCGAATGGTCTGGAGGCGAGTTTTACAGCACAAGATGCAATAGCTTTTATGACGGCTTATTACACTGGACCCCGTGTCGGAACATTATACGAGATTGCAAGAACAGCTTTTGATAGTGCAGATTTACCTCTGATTGGTGGAGATAAAGTTGTTTGTGTTATCGACGAAAGTTTGAAACTCGTATCTACAGATTTCTCGGCTGACACAAGCGAGTACACAATCGCTGAGATATTACAGTTAGTAGCACACGCTGGAAACTGTGTATTCTATCAGGATCGTCAAGGGGTAGTTCGAATCGAGCCGAGAAATAAAACTTTTTCTGAGTACCGAATCGAGCCTAAAATCAGCTATGCTCACCCTGAGTATAACATGAATAAACCTCTGAAAAGTGTATCGGTAAGCTATGGTGAAAACTTGAGAGAAAGCGTTACTGTAGACAGTAAGGGTGAAGTACAGACGGTTGACAATCCACTGATTACAACACGAGAACAGGCGTTGGCTGTGGCTAAGAACACGAGGGATGTACTTGTAAACCGAAAAGTGATTTCAGGTGAATTTAGAGCCGATTTGCGAGTGGATGCACTGGATAACATCGTCGTAGTAAGTAAGTACGCATCGAATATTATCGCTGTATCGGAAATCAGCTACAGTACAAACAGTGGTGCATTTCGTGGAAAATACGTCGGTCGTGTGGTGCTTGCTGAATCTGAGTCCAAGGATGCGTACAGTGGTGAGTTTTATTTAGGGGAGATTTTCTAGCATGGAATTGATTATAGATAGAACAGCACAAGACGTAGAACGATGGAAAACTCTGCGTGGTAAGGGTTGGGCTGGTATGACAGAACTCGAAAAACAGGAATGGTTAGGCGAGTTATCTGTCACACCAGACGCATCCAAGGGGATGTACACTCACAAAGACATGAATCGAGTGGAACGTGCTGTGAGTGAAATTGCAACCAAACTTATCACGGTTGGATTTTTAAATAAAAGAATTGAAACAAAAACGGATTGGTCGTACACGGATGTACTGACGAAAGCCGAAATGTCGAGGTATTTGGGGAACTTAAAGTTGCTTGCCGATAGTGTATCGGTTCAGACGAAAATACCTACGATTGACGAGAAATTAGATTATAACATGGCTAATAATATTGAGAAGATTCTTTCTGAGGTATCGAATGTTGTCGAGAGTATTATCCGAAACAGATGGTATGCGAACGAAATTTTCTCAGGGGAGGTGTGATTATGTCCTTAAAAATTCCTGTAGTGGATAGGGTTTCCGCTTATCCTGGGAGAGTAAAATTAACACCTGTTACAGGTGAAACAAATACATACACGATGGAACGTGCAGACTCAC
>JAEIGA010010347.1_pt1 | contig 14141 bp, 13 predicted proteins | sample 9270691 | NCBI WGS metagenome assembly JAEIGA01 (sample SAMN17057246, study PRJNA624740) | gut metagenome | biome: biome; isolation source: fecal sample | host: Bos grunniens | place: China: Xizang | collected 2019 | reverse complement strand
TCCATACCAGCTTCTTCTCGTAGTCGGCACCCTTGAGGTCGGCAACGGCCTTCTCCTTCCACGCTTCGGTGGTGGTAGGTGCAAACTCGCTGAAAAGTTTTTCTTTACTATTTGCCATAGTCTTTTCGTGAATTATGATTTGTAAAATTGGTTTTGTTACTTTTTTGTTATCTAAAGCTTGCAAATATACATAGAAATTGCGATAAACAAGCCTTTATAAAGAATATTTTGAGTGTGGATAAAGAAAAAAGCATTGCAACCTCCTATTGCAATGCTTTTTCGTATGATTTTCTGTTTTTACAGAGGAGTGTATTGATATTACACGCTTCTTTACCTATGGATTATAATTGTCGTTTGTTAGAATACTTCAGACAAATGCTTTGCCGTCTTCAACCTAGTATAGTTGGTATATCTTGGGGCTTGTGGTGCAATGCCTTCCATCCGAAGACGTAATGTGATAAATAATATCTATTGATGTAAAAAGTATCATGACTTATGGCCTGTGATAGCCGTAAGTTATGTTCGGATTTATCTTAATTTACGCATCTCGTAGGTTTTCAATCATTATCTCGTGAGGAAAAAGTTTTTATCTCCCGATATATTTTACGTCCCAAGTCTTGAAATGTATATCCCAAGACTTGAAATATACATCCCAGGGTTTGGAATATACATTTCAAGCCTTGAGATATACTTTTCTGCGAGGGATAAAAACTTTTCTCTACACGAAGACGATTTTATGATGTCGCGATACAATAATTGTTATATCGTGATGTCTCAAAATAAGAGTTGGCTAATGTTTGATTCAACCTTTTTTAGATATACGGTTTGGGGTGTGGCAAATTCAGGGATGATGTTCTCCCATTGCAGAGGTTGGCTCTCGTTGCCATAGCGATCGATGGCTGTGATGGCATAGTGACGACGGATGGTGAGGCTGGGGATGTGCTCGATGTGGAGAGTGTCGTTACTATATGTCTTGACTAAATTGTTGGGATCTGAGGTGTCTACAGGGAAGCTGTTGCTACTATAGATGTTGTATTGCACGCCCTCGGCATGTTGCCAACGGAGAGTGATGGCCTCGGTTGAAACCTCGGCAGTAAATCCTTGTGGCATGGCGGGAGGGGTATCGCTTACCCAAGGCATGGCGGGCACAAGTGCAGGAGTAGGGTAGAAGTCGCGCAAATAATCGTGTATGCCCTTTACGTTGTCGGTCACGAATTGTGAACGGAATTGTGCAGCACCACTGATGGGATGGGCACGTACGACGTGGAGCTGACGAGTGAGCTCCTCGAGAGGCCAGTTCTTCTCTTTGGGATGTAGCTGGTAGGTACCCATGCCAGCAACGACATGGCGTCCATGGCTACCTTCATACCAGTCGGTAACGAAGGGGTAGAAGTGCTTGCCCGTATAGTAGAGCATGGGGAAGATGGCATCGACAATGCCCTTACGCATCCACTCCTTGGCCTCTTGGTGTACGGTGTGGTAGGCATTCCAACCATAGCTGCTATAGCGTGAGGTGTCGGCATGCTTGCCCAAGGTAGCTGCACTCACACATACCCATGGCTTGAGGCTCTTTACCTTATCGTAGATGGTGTTCATTATCAGGGTGATATTGCTTCTTCGCCAATTAGCCTTACTCATGCCTCGACGGTCTCTGCTATAGAGCGAGCCATCGGGGTAGCTGCTGTTCTCTTCAGGATAACGTATGTAGTCGAGGTGTATGCCATCGACATCATAGCGGGTGACAATCTCTTCGACCAATGCACTGAGGTGCTGAACAGTGCCGAAGTGTGAAGGCTCCATATACCATGCTCCATGGAAGCGGGTACACTGATAGGGCTTGGTGGCAGGCAATGAACGTTGGCCATGCCCCTTGACATAGGCCATATCGCCCAAGGGGATGGTGACGAGCCAAGCATGGAGCTGCATACCACGTCGATGACACTCCTCGATGGCGAATGCCAACGGGTCATAGGTGGGGGCTACACCATGTTTGCCGGTAAAGACGGGAGCAAAGGGCTCGAGTGCTGAAGGGTAGATGACATCACCACGGATGCGAGTTTGTAGTAGTACAGTATTGATGCGGATGGCTTGCAGGCTATCGAGAATGGCACATAGAGCAGCCTTCTGGTCGGCCTCACGTGTGGGGCCTACCAATTCCTCTTTGGGCCAGTCGAGTCCTTTGATGGTGGTGAGCCATACGGCACGATACTCGCGCTTGGGAGCGTGAGATTCAAATTGTGCATGGGTGAGTGTCGTCCCGAGAAGGAGTGCAACGATAAAGGTGATTAAGCGCATGGGTTATCGTTGCAGGTAGTAATCTAAAATGGTAATGGCTGCCATAGCCTCAACGATAGGTACTGCACGAGGCACTACACAGGGATCGTGACGACCTTTGGCACAAAGTATCTGTTCATTGCCATGGATGTCGATGGTGGGCTGTTCGCGCAATTGTGTGGCTACGGGCTTGAAGGCCGCACGCAAGTAGATTGGCTGGCCATTGCTGATGCCACCCTGTATGCCTCCCGAACGATTGGTGAGGGTGGTGATGGTGCCTTCGCGATTGGTGAAGAGATCGTTTTGTTGAGAGCCTCTCTCACTGATGCCATCGAAGCCACGACCATAGTCGAAGCCCTTGCAGGCATTGATGCTCAGCATGGCACTACCCAAGGCTGCATGTAGCTTGCCGAAGACAGGCTCGCCCAATCCGATGGGGCAGCCTTCGATGACACAGGTGACAATGCCTCCAATGGTGTCGCCTTCGCTCTTGACTTGAAGGATAAGCTCCTCCATCTCGCGAGCCTTGATGGGGTCGGGGCAACGCACGATATTGCTTTCGGTGAGTGAGAGGTCGTAATGTGTATAGTCGTTGTCCAAGGCGATATGGCCCACTTGTGAGGTGTAGGCCCGAATGGTGATACCCACTTCGCGTAAGGCAAGTTTTGCCAATGCCCCTGCAACGCAACGGGCTACGGTTTCGCGAGCCGAGGTACGTCCGCCTCCACGATGGTCGCGGATACCATATTTCTGTTGATAGGTGAAGTCGGCATGTGAGGGTCGGTACATCTCGCGTAGGTTATCGTAATCGTTCGAGTGCTGATTGGTGTTGCGCACCAAGAAGCCAATGGGTGTGCCTGTAGTGCGGCCCTCGAAGATACCAGAGAGGAACTCCACTTCGTCGGGCTCTTGGCGACCTGTAGTCACTGCACTCTGTCCGGGACGACGACGGCTCATCTCGTTACGCACAAAATCCATATCAACGACAATGCCAGCAGGCATGCCGTCAATAACTCCTCCTATGGCAGGGCCATGTGACTCGCCAAAGGTGGTTAGGGTGAAGAGTGTACCGAAAGTATTCATGAGTGAAGAGTGAATAGTTAAGAGTTAAAAGTGAAAAGTGATTGTCCGGATGGGACTCTTCACTCTTCACTTTTCTCTCCTCATTCCAATTAATGACATCCGCAATCGCAACCACCCTCGTGATCGCCACAGCTATCACAACCGCCTTCGCAATTGTCGCAACCACAGCAACAGCCACCTTGGCCGGTGATGATGTTGATAAGTGCCTGAATCTCCTCCTTGGTAGCATCGTGCATGCTCAACACCTTACCCTCGAATACGAGGTTCATACCTGCATAGGGGTGGTTGAGGTCGATGGTAACTGCCTCGTCCTTAACCTCTACAACAAGGCCGTTCATGCGTTGGCCTTCAGCATTTACGAGAGGAATAACGTTGCCTGCATAGATTTGTTTGTCGTCAAACTTACCGTTTACACAGAAGATGTTCTTGTCTACATCGAATACGAGATCTTCACGACGGTCGCCATTGCTCTCGTCTTTGGTAAGGGTGAAGTTGAAGGTGTCGCCCTCTTTCAGGTCGTTGAACTTCGCTTCGAAAGCCTCGAAGGTGAAGCCCAAACCTGTGGTGAACTGGAAAGGCTGCTCAGCAGTAGCCTGCTCTACGAGCTCCTTAACGCCTTCAAACTCGGTATACATGTCGTATGATACGACGATGGTCTTGCTAGGATTGATTTCTGCCATATTCTTTTTACTTATAGTATTGATTGTATTTTAATGGTTGCAAAGGTACACTTTTTTATCGGATTAAACTTGCATTAGCTTCAGTTAATCGAAAAATTGCACTAACTTTGCACTTTTTGACAGACTATAAACCTTAAAACATAAGCGAATGAAATCATTTATCGGGAAATATCCTTTTGAGGTAGAAACCTTTCAGGTCGATTATACGGGCGGACTCTCGTTTGGATTCTTGGCTAACAAAATGTTGATTACGGCAGGTAATCATGCCAATGAACGCGGGTTTGGCAAGGAACGCCTCAGTGCTGATGGTAAGACATGGGTACTCTCGCGTCTGGCGATAGAGATTGACGAATACCCGAATGAGGGCGATACCTACTACGTAGAGACATGGGTGGAGAGTGTGAACCGCCTGTTCACCTCACGTAATTTCCGTGTACTCAGCCATGATAACCGTATCATCGGACATGCTCGCTCTACATGGGCGCTTATCGACATGGAGACACGTCAGCCTGCTGACCTCACATCGCTCTATGATGGCGAGTTGGCAGCATATAGTTGTGATGAACCTTGTCCCATCAAGGGGGTGACTCGTGCACGCGTGTCATCAACAGAACCCGTGGGTGAGTTTATGCCACTCTATTGCGATATCGACTATAACGGACACCTCAATAGCGTGAAGTATATCGAGCATATCCTCAATGAGCTTCCGCTCGACATCTTCCGCTCGCATACCATACATCGTGTAGAGGTAAGCTATAGTGCCGAGTGTTTCTATCGTGAACGCCTGTCGGTATTCATGGATCAGAAGGGCGAAGCTCACGAATATGATGTAGAGATACGCAAGGAGGGTGGCGAGGTTGCCTGTCGTGCGAAGATAATATTTAAGTAATTCGTACATCTTTCGAGTTTCCTAATTTAACTCTTAACTTTTCACTCTTAACTCAAATATATGCTTGCTCTCTCCCCAATGCTTGTGTTTATGGCAGTCTACCTTATCGGTTCTCTGCTCGCAGGCGATTTCTATAAGGTGTCGCTACCCGTGGCTTTTCTTTCCGCCTCGGCTTATGCGATATGTATCACTCCCAAGTTACGCTTGAAAGAGCGTGTGGCTATCTTCTCTCGTGGTGCGGGTGACGAGAATATGATGCTTATGGTATGGATTTTTATCCTCGCCGGTGCATTTGCCAAGTCGGCCGATGCCATGGGTGCTATTGATGCAACAGTAAACCTTACGTTGCGTCTGTTACCCGAAAGCATGCTCTTGCCGGGACTCTTCTTGGCCTCTTGTTTTATTTCGCTTTCTATCGGAACCTCTGTCGGTACGGTAGTGGCACTTACTCCTGTGGCTGTAGGCATTGCCGAGCAGACGGGCTCGTCCTTGCCACTTATAGTTGCTTTGGTCGTAGGTGGCTCGTTCTTTGGGGATAACCTTTCGTTCATCTCTGATACAACTATTGTGGCAACGCAGACTCAGCAGTGTAAGATGAATGATAAGTTCAAGGCCAATATCTACCTTGCTGCCCCTGCTGCTATTATCGTGCTGGCATTGTATATCTTCTTGGGACGTAGCGTAGAAGCACCGACCAGTGTGCTCCTGTTTGAATGGTATAAGGTGGTACCCTATGTGGCTGTACTTGTGCTGGCCATCTGCGGACTCAATGTATTGGCTGTATTGCTTGTGGGTATTGTTTTGGCAGGTGCCATAGGTATAATGGGTGGTAGCTTTGGCTTCTCCGGTTGGATGGGTGCTATGGGAGAAGGTATCATGGGCATGAGCGAACTGATTATCGTTACACTTCTTGCCGGAGGAATGTTGGCTTTGATACGTCACAATGGTGGTATCGACTACCTTATCCGTGTGCTAACCCGTCGTATCAATGGTAAGCGTGGAGCAAAGTTTACCATAGCATTACTCGTTGTTCTTGCAGACCTCTGTACGGCAAACAATACCATTGCTCTTATTACCGTAGGTCCTGTGGCGCGTGATATTGCCGACCGTTATGGAGTGGATCGTCGAATGAGTGCTTCGTTGCTCGACACCTTCAGTTGTTTTGCCCAGGGTCTTATCCCTTATGGCGCTCAGCTGTTGATGGCAGCAGGCTTGGCTGCTATCTCTCCCTTTGATATCATGGGTTATCTGTATTATCCTATCGTATTGGGTGTGATTGCTGTGTTGGGTATCCTCTTTAACTACCCAAGAAAGTATGCGTAATCAAGAAATGAGATAATAAAAAAGAGGTAGCCGGTTGTGCTACCTCTTTTTTTATGGTTGTCTGTACGATATTAATTGTGTACGTAGGTACCAATGTTTTCTCCATCGATAACCTTCTTGAGATTACCTACAATATCCATGTTAAACACATAGATAGGCAAATTATTCTGCTTACACATGGTAGTAGCGGTGAGGTCCATTACTTTGAGTCCACGAGTATAGATTTCGTCATAAGTGATTTCGTTGAACTTGGTTGCTGTAGGATCCTTCTCGGGGTCAGCAGTATAGATGCCATCCACACGAGTACCCTTGAGCATCACGTCGGCCTCAATCTCAATGCCACGGAGTGAAGAACCTGTGTCGGTAGTGAAGTAGGGATTACCGGTACCACCACTGAGGATTACTACTTCGCCTGCTTCCATGCAGTCGATAGCTTTCCATTTGGTGTATAGCTCACCGATGGGCTCCATACGGATAGCAGTGAGCACGCGAGCCTTTACGCCAATGGCTGTGAGTGCAGAACTTAGGGCAAGGCTATTGATGACGGTTGCGAGCATACCCATTTGGTCGCCTTTTACACGATCGAAACCTTTGCCGGCTCCTGTAAGTCCACGGAAGATGTTGCCACCACCGATAACAATACCAATCTGAACACCCATATCGTGTATCTCTTTGATCTGGGCAGCATATTCGCCCAAGCGCTTCTCGTCAATACCGTAACGCTGTTCGCCCATAAGGCTCTCGCCACTGAGCTTAAGAAGAATTCTGTTAAACTTTGCCATATTTGTTATTTTTAATGTTAGAGTTATCACTTGTATGTTGCAAAGCTAACGATTTTTGTTGATATAGCAAGCAACAATTGTAAGAATCTGTCTTGATTTTGCCATAAGCGACCTATGGCTATACTTAGTATTACAATATGTTCTTCAACTCCAAGAGTGAGTCGATGGTGTGAGTGGGGTAGGGCTGTGAGGAGTCTGAAGAGGATTGCATTTCAGGAAGTGCTATCTTTTTTGCATTGTAAAATACCTGCTCCATGCCTACCTGATGGGCTCCTTGAATGTCGGCTTCGAGGTTGTCTCCTATCATGAGGGCTTGATGAGGTGCAACTCCAGCTACACGTAGGGCATGCTCAAAAATTTCGGGATGAGGCTTATTGACTCCGATGTCTTCGGAGAGTATCACCCCATCAAAGTAATGGGCTATGCCGGCAGAATTCATTTTGCGAGATTGCAGCTCGGTAAATCCATTAGAGAGTATGTATAGTCTGTATTTGGGACGTAAATATTCAAGTATCTCGCGTGCATGGGGCATCAACCGAGTTCCTAAAGGAAGGCGTTTCATCGATTCGTCCCAGAAACGGATACTGATAGCATCAGCATCGGGCACCCCCATGACACGCAAGGGGTGGGCATAACGTTCAGCATTGAGGTAATCTCGGGTGATTTCTCCTGCCGAATAGCGAACCCAAAGTTGCTGGTTATACTCCCAATATATCGTATAGTAATGCTCGAAACTTTCAAACCATTGGCTATAGCCTAACAGGTCATACACCGTGCGGTATGCTTCTTGGGAATTGGCCGAGAAGTCATACAACGTATCGTCGAGATCGATAAAGAGTACTTCGTAACGTTTCACAGGAGAGATTAACGAACTTGAACAACCATATAGCGTGATACACTCCAGAATGCTTTGGCGTCAATGATGTTGAGTGTCAGCATTTTTTCTTCGTCTTTGGTGAATTCGTAAGAATTATCCGGGTGGACGGTAAGGAGCTTGGCATGCTTGGCATAGAGGGGGAAAATCTTGTCTTCGCGAATGTCAATCTGGGTGAAGTAGTTCATGTTAAAGTCGGTAGACGCAAACAGCTTGTTGCCGTTGAGGATATTCTGATCTTTGAGCTCCTTGGCAGTACCGTATACATACCATGCGGCATTGAGCTGCTCTGTTTGTCGCTTTATCACGTTCTGTTGCTCATCGGAAATCTTTTGCAAAGCATTGACGTCTCCTGTGAGCATAACTACAGCACTGTCCAATTCGGCAATGCGGATATTCTTCTGTGCCAATTCGTTCTGAAGTGCGGTAATGCTTGCGACCTTATCGCTCAACTCCTTTTGCAGGTTGCTCAATACCTTGCGGAGGCTTGAAGTCTCTGTGCCTTCAGCCTTTAGCTTCTTCTCCAGTTCTGCAATCTGCTTTCGATTGGCTTCCATCTTCTGCTGGATGAAAAGAATGTCCTCACGCAGGCGTTGTGCATCAGTAATTCCCTCTCCATCTTGAGACTGCAATATTACACGGCCCTCTGCCTGATTGATGGCTCGAAAGCCTTCTTGGATATCAGCAATGGTCATCATCGCTTGGTCAAGGGCTCTGTTCTTTTCGCTCAGGGCTATTGATAATGAGTCGTTTTGGGCAACGAGTTCTTTTTCACGCTTTACATTGGTGCAACCGGCAAGGACTGCTACACAAATTGTCAAACAAAGGATTTTTTTCATAAGTCGTCTAATTGTTATGCTACTATAAATGTCTTGATTATGGTTTTTGCTACCATAAATCGCAACAAAATTATAGAATCTATTCTTATCCGCCAAACAAATATGGCTAAATGTAATCAAGCAGAGTTCCTTGCTCCTTAAAATTATTTAGGCAAATTTTGTGTTTATCGTTTGCTTTTGCCTACCTTTGTGGGACAATAATGATTGCTTATGAAGAGATGGTATTATCTGTTGTTGCTCTGTGTGTTCGCAGGCTGCTTGTCTCCTATTGTAGAAGATGAGGAGGCTGTTAATGAGGAACATCGTAGCGTGAACGTGTTGACTCGATCTACTTCGCCCATCCAATATCCACTAACGCTCTATGCTTTTGATGCAGATAAAGGAGTGTTGGTCGCTTCGAAGATACAGCATGTAGCAGATGACGAGCTTTCACTACAACTATCTACAGGTAATTATTATTTGGTAGCATTGGCTGGTGTAAGTGGATGTAATGTCCCTTCTAAACCGACGCTTTCGAGTCTCATAACTGTACCTTCCAGTGGATTCTTCTCATCGTCTTTGCAGATGGGGCGTGCGGCACTGAATGTAATACAAAATACAACGATGAGCATTACGCTTAATAATCAGTTGGCAGCCGTGAATGTCTCGCTTTGTGATATTCCTGCAGAAGCAGAATCCGTTACAGCACACTTCTATCCTATGGTTTCGGGACTCTCGTTAGGTGGGGATTATAGTGGTAGTACTACCATAAAGGTGCCGCTCGAGAAGGAGGGTGATATGTGGAATGCTCCTTTGTTTTACACCTTACCCAATGAGGGACCATTACACTTAACGGTAATTGCCTCTACTCCAAACAAAATATATTCGTATGGCTATGCACTTTCGTGTTCGCTGAATCCCAATACACCATATGTGTTCAGCGGAAGTATAGTGGAGGGGGTGATGACTAATGGTTCTCTGCCACTTGATGGTTGGAATGAAACAGAATATATCTCTTTTACCTTTGGGGATGTCAATGAAGAGGACAATACTGGGAATGAAGATGATGAGGTGCTTGGGGTGGAGGAACTTCCCGAAGTGGGTACCCTATGGAATGGACACTTTGTAGTGGCTTATGGCGACAGCGATGATGAAACCAATCGCATACTACTCCTAAGCACTATGGAGTGGCGAGGTGTCACGAGCGCAACACACGAGGACACTCCAGCCATGGCTACTGATATTGCGTCTACATATACCGAGGGGGATTTTAGCGATTGGCGTATACCCACACGCGATGAGGTGCGCAAGATGTGTGCAGCATCGGGAGATATGTCTCTTGATGCAACAAATGAGTGTCTGAGGACTAATGGTATAGCTCCTCTGGGTATTGGTGATGATGCAGAAACAGGTGATGCTATCCGTTATCTTTGTGACGAAGCTACATATTCTTTCCGTTGGGATAGTGACGGAAAACCCAGTGCTGCAGGGCGTAAACGTACATATCACTTGCGGCTTGTGCGTACGGTGGAATTTGCAGCGAAGTAAATCTTTATCTGTCTTTGCAGCAAAGCATACTGAGCAGATGCTCTACATCCTTCTTGATTAGGAGGTAAGTGGGGGCATCCTCATAATCAGTATTTTTTCGCAATACAGCCTCTATCGTTTGTAAACTCCGGTGGTATGCCGTGAGCTCATTGTGGTATTGTTGGTCGTGACAAGCAAGATGCTTAATCTCTGATTCTCGCTCTCGACGTAATCTGACGCATACGGGCGAAAGAATCTTCATGACCACATTCTCTTTAAGGTGATGTCCTTGGATGAAGAGGTATGTGTTCTCTGGTGTTACTCCCAATGCATGCAATTCTGATTTCATCTCCTCTAACTTGTTCTGTGCCTCAGGATAACGTCGAGTAAGCCATCCCAATTTCTTGGTCACTCGTAGGCGTAACTGCTCAAGTGTCTCTTCGGGGTGAGGCACACTTACAGGGTCGAGTCTTGCCACACGACAGAAGTCTTGTATGGAGAAAACCGAGAGCTCACGCTTGCGATAAAACCATATATTCCACAGGAAGAGAGGATATATGATTTGTGAATAGATGCGGAAGAATGCCGGGAAATCAATCATGGGCTTGTCGTTGAGTGTACTTTGTACGCATACTCCGTGCAAGCTCTCGGCATAGCATTGGTAGTTCTCAATGGCATAGGCATAGGTGTGGAGCACGTAGGGATTGCGTATGATATGACGGGATGTACCTGTCACACCTTGCAGTAGATAGTCATAATCGCTATCGACACAAGCAATCATGTGACACCCTAATCCTTGTCCAAGTTCGTTCATCATGGCCACCTTCTTGCCTTTGGCAAGTGAGGTGTTTGATGGCAACATCACCTGGAAAAAATACTTGTCGGTATTGTATTGGCTAAGCAGATGACTCCAGAATGACACGTCATCGTAACTCTCTACATAGGCAACTATGCGCTTGCGCGATGTCTTGGGACGCAGACTGTTGGCAGCACCTATGTAGAGTGAATTTACGTTTTCAATGAGTCGCTTGGCCACGAGAAGATTTTGTTTTTGGTTTATAGTGAAATAGGCAAAGAACCTAAGGTATGGGTAGAGGAAAAGAAAGGTTAGACCCTTGTCAATTCTCAACGGTAATATCCGTCACCTCCGTTACCGCATCCATCCATCCACCCATAATCATGGCAGGTGAATGAGTGGTGAGTATTATTTGGGCATAAGGATTCATTTCGCGAATAATCTCAATGATTCTCTGTTGCCACTCGATATGTAGTGATATCTCGGGCTCATCCATCATGAGTATGCAGGGTTGCTTGTCTTGTACGAGTACGGTGAGTAGGATGACAAGCATTTGTTTCTCTCCACTTGACAACTTGTAGGGTAACAGCTCTTCCCCATGTTGGTCAAACATGATTTCGTTCTTGCTACGTATGATTTTCTTACCTGTTTCGGCAAAAAGTTCATCTGTAAGGTCTTGGAATCTTCGTTTGGGGTACGAGACCTCTGCCGCTTTGCGATGTCCGTCGGGATCATCAGAAGAGAGCAGTTCTATGATACGATTTCCGATATTCACCTGATAATCCAGATAACGACGTTGTAGCTGATAGAGCTGCCAATCAAGCTCGGTTTTTACATTCTTGTCGGCCATCTTCTCTGCTAAGTTGCTATGGAAGAGGGGACGGTCAAAGCTACGAATGATATCAAAGTGTACCGTTGTTGCATTTTCGGGGTAGAAGGTCATTTTTACTCCCTCTACGTCATTAACATCAAGGTCTATTCCACCAGCGATATTATCTAATGTGGTGGCTGCTCTGTTGAGTATGGTTGATTTGCCTATACCATTGACACCACTAAGAATATTTACATCTCTTCGCAAGTTCCATACAATATGCTTGCGTCCCCACAAAGCCTCTATCTCTATGCGTTGTATATATTCAGCACGCACAGGTTCTTGCTGTTTGTTCAATGCTTCCATGATGCTATGTTTTTGGCAAAGGTACGAATAAACGAGCGAAAAATATCAAGCTTGCTTGAAATATTTTTCCCAGCGAGTGAAAGTACCTTCGAGGTTTACCTCAGAGTACGAATAAACGGGCGAAATAAAGTCCTTTTTGATAGCCAAAATCAAGGGGTTCTCTACAGATGCTAAATAGGGTCATCTATAGACGACTAAATTTATCATCTATAGACGACAAAATTTATCATCTATAGATGGCTCGAAAAAGGACCTGTAGAGAGAGTAGGCGTGAACTGTAAGATTTTTGCTTTCGAAGACCTGCAATTTAACATTTATTTCTCGGGTTAGAAGTAAGGCAATAATTGAAAGCAGTACCCTTATTCTTTGGTACTTTTCTGCTATCTTTACCAAGCTGAAGTTTTACAGCTCATGGCTCATACCGACAAAAGGCACAGGAATTTCTATGCCTTTTGTCGGGTTTGTATGTATATGTGCTATTATAATGATGCGATAAATTGTTCCCAACCGTCACAGAGGGCTTGCATGGAGGGGAAGAGAGCGTCGGCACCTTCGCCAGTAAGGGCAGCATCGGGTAGGGGGCCTGTGTTGACGGCAATGGTATAGATGCCTGCTGCTTTGGCGGCACGTACACCCAGAGGGGCATTCTCTACCACTACACACTCTTCGGGGCGAAGGTCACCCTTCTGCATGCCCATCAGGTAGGGCTCGGGGTGGGGTTTGCCATACTTCACATCAAAGGCCGTGACCATGAGTTCGCGGCAGAAGATGTCGGGGAAATGGTGGTTGAGGCGGTCGAGCAAGGAGTGTTGTCCTGAGCCTGTAACGATGAGTATCTTCAGTCCTTGTGCCTTAATCTTTTGTAATAGCTCGAAGGCTCCGGGCATGGGCTCAGCAGGGGGATACTCATTGAAGTAGGTGGATTTTACCTTATAAATCTCTTGGATGCGCTCCTCGGTTTCCTCTATTCCACGTTGACGCATGCTGACGAGGTTGACGGTAGAGGCTCCTGTACGGCCCTCGTGCATGTATACCTCCTCTTCGGGGAGGTCGTAGCCAAATTCGGCCATGGCACGATGCCATGCCTTGGCATGCGAGGACATGGAGTTGTAGAGCACTCCGTCCATATCGAATAGCACAGCACGAAGGCGCAAAGCTGAGCCTTGCGCCTTCGTATCTGATATAGATTGACTTAACATCAAATCTTAAATGTCAATGGTGAATTGTCAATTAGCCGAGTCGTGCCTGGATAGCCTTAGATTCCTCTTCGTAACCGGGCTTGTTGAGGAGAGCAAACATGTTGCGCTTGTAGTCCTCTACACCAGGTTGGTTGAAGGGGTTAACGCCCAATACATAACCGCTAACACCGCAACCCTTTTCGAAGAAATAGAGCAACTGACCGATGTAGTATTCGTCGAGCTTGGGCATTACGATACGGAGGTTGGGTACACCACCATCAACGTGAGCAAGTAGTGTGCCGAGTTCAGCCATCTTATTTACCTCGTCAACGTGCTTACCTGCGAGGAAGTTGAGGCCATCGAGGTTCTTCTCATCGGCAGGAACTACGAGGCTATGCTTGGTGTTCTCAACTGAGATTACAGTTTCAAAGATAGTGCGCTCGCCTTGCTGAATCCACTGACCCATAGAGTGGAGGTCGGTAGAGAAGTCTACTGATGCAGGGAAGATACCTTTGTTCTCCTTACCCTCAGACTCTCCATAGAGCTGCTTCCACCATTCTGATACGTAATGGAGCTTGGGCTGGTAGTTTACGAGGATCTCAATCTTCTTGCCATCGGCATAGAGAGCGTTACGAGTAGCGGCATATACGGCAGCAATATTCTTCTCGAAGGGTACCTCGGGAGCGGTAGCGGCCTCCAGGTCGGCAGCACCCTTCACGAGGGCCTTGATATCGAAACCT
>JAEIGA010010346.1_pt1 | contig 14142 bp, 9 predicted proteins | sample 9270691 | NCBI WGS metagenome assembly JAEIGA01 (sample SAMN17057246, study PRJNA624740) | gut metagenome | biome: biome; isolation source: fecal sample | host: Bos grunniens | place: China: Xizang | collected 2019 | reverse complement strand
TGGTAGCGGGGGGAGGACTCGAACCTCCGACCTCCGGGTTATGAGCCCGACGAGCTGCCAACTGCTCTACCCCGCGATGTATCGTTAAAATGGCGTTTGCCGTTTTTCCTTAATTGCGAGTGCAAAGATAATACAAATATTCTTTTGCTCCAAATATTTATTAAAAATTTTTCAATATTATTTTCGAGCTATTTTGCTACACACCATAAAATCAGGTAATTAACACCCTAATCATGTATTATATTTCGTGCTACAATCTCAGCGATATCCTTTGTTGGTAGTGTTGTAGCTCGAGCGATACTCTTATTGCACAACGGGCATGAGGTGACAATTTCATCACATCCTGTAGTCTCAAATTCGCGTGTCATACGCTTAGCTATACGCTGTTGCTGGGCATCGTCTATGACCGTATTAGCAAGTGACGCGCCACAGCATAGAGCATCTCGACGATTATGCTCAGGCTCGCACAGCACACCCACGCACTCCACTACACGGCGCGGAGCATCATATATACCCAAGCCTCGCCCAAGCTCACAGGGGTCATGATAACTATATTTCGTAGTATCGACATTCAGGCACAATCTCTGTTCGGCAATTAGGCTGTCGATATACTCGCTATGGTGTAAAATCTCGATATCTTCAAGGTGATACTCCTCTCTAAAGACGCGCAGACATATAGGGCATGAGGTAACAAGGGTCTTTATATCATGCTTTCTAAAGAGGTCGGTATTATACGCCACCATCTTGCGCGCAGCGTCTGTTTCGCCTGAGAGCATAAGGGGTCTACCGCAGCATACACCGCCCTCTCTATCAGCATACCACACATCCTCACCCACAGCAGCGAATATCTGTTCCATGGAGCGTTGCACGGCAGGCGTTAGCGGGGTCATACACCCGGCAAAATAGCCCACACGCCCCGTACCTGAGGAGCAATCAAGTCCTTTAATATATTTATATCGTCCCTCGTTGGGGATATTTCTACGCGTAGCACGCGAGTTAAGGCGCAGTGTTGAGAGGTTTATGCCCACGGGACATAGAGCCTCGCAACGCCCACACATTAGGCAGTTATTTGCCACCTTAAGCGAGAGCATATTGTAGCGTCTATCGCGCAGGTAGTAGACCGACTGCGTATCGTTCATACCGAGGTCTGCTTGTAGCTGACAGGGGTCTATACATATACCACAACGCGAGCAGGCCTCAACCTCGAAGTTATCGTACGACTTACGCTCCGCAGTTGGATGTAACTGCCAGCGGCGCAAGAAGATAAGAGGTATCTCCGTAAGGATATGCATATAGCGCGAAAAGGGCATAGCCACAAAGAATAGACCAAGCATCGAGGAGTAGAACCACCACGCAGGGTCATACAACATCGTCAATGTATCGTATGGCACAGCATCTCTTAGCACGCCACCTATACTACCTGTAAGGAAGCCCTCGCCACCATATATCGCCGCTGTGAGGCTCTCAGCCACAAGGCGGGCAGGGAATATAAACCACAATGCCGAGAGTGCCACCCTATCGAAGAGTATATGCTTTGTTGTTCGGCGCATGCCGAGAGCCTTGGAGCGAAGGCGTTTATACCATGCAAGCGCAACACCCGAAAGCACCACAACAAGGAGCGCATCCATAAGATGCTCAAAGAGATGTATATGCTCGGTGATACCATTTACAGGCATAAAGTATTTGAAGAATACATGCCCCTGAAGAGGCACCATCTCCCAGCCGAGATAGCAGATAGTCTCTATCCACCCTACGACAATAAGTAAAAACCAACCAAATGCCAACGACATGTGCATATATCCGAGCCTTGGATTAACCTTAAAGATACGCACATGGAGCAACGACTCACGCACAACCTCCCACACAGCAAGTAGAGTACTACGCGTGAAGAAGTTGTGGCGCAAAAGGCGTCTATCCACCTTAGGCAGACGCATAAACCATAGTGTCCACTTTATAGCTACGACCGCAAATAAAAAGAGTGTTCCTATGATAAATGGTAAAGTAAATGGAGCATAGAAAGTCATAAAAAGTGGCGTTTAGAAGTCTCCAAGTTTTCGTTTTATAAGCATCACAAGCGCACGAGTATTTATACCACGCGGACATACCAAGCGACACTTACCACACAACATACATTTACCCACCTCCTCATATAAGCCTTTATACTCGCCGCGTCGCACCAATGTATGAAGTCGGCGGAAGTTGAAATCCGTCAATCCTCCCGCGGTACACGATGCCGTACACGACCCGCAACCTATGCAAGTTTGCAACTCAGGCATCTCACTAAGGATACCGCGACTCTTACGCAAGTCGTTAGTATCTAAGTCTATAGCACGAGGTCGATTTATACTATACCCAAAGTTCATTGATGACATAGTGACAACTTATTTCGTAAATATTCATCTACCTTTGAGGCGGTGAGCGATGCCTCAGCAAGGCTATCTGCAAGGCTCTTAGGAGCTGTCGCAGCACCTGCAAAGAAGATACCCTCGCGCTCACTGCACACGGCTCCAAGGAAGCTATCCTGCGCACGGAAATAACCATTCTGCGCCAATGTTAATCCCGCAGACGAGGCGATATCTTCATTCTCATAGTTGGCGCACATACCAACCAACAAAACCAACATATCGACAGTCATACGCAGTGGACGCCCCGTAAGCGTATCCTCTGCCTTGATTTGGATACGCTTGCTTATCGTCTCGGCAGCCTCAGAGATACGACCTCGCACGAAGTGTATGTTATACCTCTCCTGAGCCTCACGGTATAGCTCCTCATACCCTGGCCCAAACATACGGATATCCATATAGAAGTTAAAAACCTCTGCCGAGGGGAAGAGTTGCTTTAGTTCAATAGCCTGCTTTACGCCCGTAATACAGCACACCTTAGAGCAGTGTCGCTGACCCACCTTCTCATCACGCGAGCCTACACAATGTAGTATCGCTATGCGGCGAGGCTCCGAGCCATCTGCAAGCATCACCCTACCGCCATTCATCATACGCTCCAAGTCTACGGATGTGATAACATTATCGTAGAGTCCGTAACCATACTCCTGCTTTCGGTGTGCATCAAAAAGGGTGAAGCCCGTAGCCACAACAACAGCATCTGCAAGGATGCGCTCTCCCGAACGGAGTGTTACGCCATCTGAGGCAATATGCACAACCTCCTGACCAAGAAAACAGCGTATGCGCTCCGATTTAACACGCTCAACAATAGGCAAAAGAACATCCTTAGCAGGGGTAAATGAGGGGAATAGCTTATGCCAACCGCGCACCTTACCTCCAAGTTCAATATCACGCTCCACAATCATCGGCTCGATGCCCCTCAACTTTAGCTCCAAGGCTGTCTGCATACCTGCAGCACCACCGCCCACAATGACCACACGCTTTACCATCTCTCTAAGTTCTCTTTCATTTCGTAAATATATCGCTCCGACTCACAATTTACCGCTACAGGCTTAGGCTCACCTATATACTTTCCATCCCTACCCAAGTACTTTGCCTTAGGGTCATACTCCACGCCCAGCTTATCAAGCAACGGCTCAACATCCACTTGATGGAACTGCATACCAAGTTCCCACGGGTCATAGCCCAAGACTAAACCCGCCATCTCCTCGTATGTAAGCACAGGGATACCCTTACCATCAGCACCGTAAATCGTGCCATCCATCTCAGCTATAGCATATTGCCACTTATCCAGGAACATTGTACATCCTGGGCAGTTAGCAACGATAAAATCGGGCTTGAAGGGTGCCATACTCTCAAGTTTTTTATGTGAGTTGGCTATTGATGAACCACGATTTGCCTGCACAAGGTAGTTTCTAAAGCCAAAGCCGCAGCAGTGTCTACGCTCAGGGTAATCTACCACCTTGCCACCCCACGACTCAATCATACCTGCCAATACATAAGGGAACTCCGAGCCACCAATGCCCGACTTAGGAAATATCTTTGCATAGTGACACCCGATATGCTCCACAACCTTAAGAGGCTCGCCCGTATGTACATTCACTAAGCGGCGTTTTGCCCTACGCGCTATCTCCTGACGATGGGTAAAGATAATATCCGAGGTGTGGGCAATGGAGCGAGGCTTCACTAACTCCCTGCCTGTTGCCTCCTTGAGGTATTTACGCGTGCGTTCCTCCGTTTCGGGGAACTCCTCCCATGTAGATAGCACCTCGTTATATATACCAAATGATGTTATGCACGAGGATATAAAGTGCTCATATCCAGCCTCTGCCATTAGGGCAAATTGTCGCGCTACGACAGTCATTATCGTCTCCAACGGCACAATATCCGAGTGATAACCAATACCCGTACATGATGTATGTAGTGGGTCATCATATATATCCTTACCAAGGTCGTTAGCCAAGATATTTAGAAACGCTCGCTCACTACCTGGAAAGAAGTTTTGGCGTATACAACTACGCGCGTAGTAATATTTATCATCGGCAATATCCTTTTGATACTCCTGCCAAGATGCTCGTTTCATAGCTAATAGTGATTTTCCGAATTAAGCGTATAGACATCCATAAGATACTCCTCACCTGCACCATCGTAGCCCATCTCGCGCGCCTTACGCTCGGAGTGCGCCTCGATGTTATCATAAAATTCCTTACCTCCCGACACCTCAAATATGCGGTGTATCTCAGCCATGGAGTCATCATCCACACGGCGCAAAGCACCTGCACCCTCCTTACGGTAACACTCTGAGAACCTGCCAAATATATCCTCATCATGCTCATATATCCACTCCCATACGCGACCCTGTTCGGGGTGTAACTCTGGGCGTATATTGCGAGGCGTTAGGCAGTAGCCCGTAGCAAGGATGTTATCCCCAATAAAGCGTTTTAGTGCCAACTGCTGACGCCCCTTTTCGCTCTCTACGAAGTATCCCAATTTTTGCGATAATGTACGCAATGCCTGGATTACATAACCTGGAGTATTACCCCTTGGGCAGCGTGGACGGCACGACATACACTCGCCACAATACCAAATAGTATCCCCCTTGAGAAGTCGTTCTATCTCTTCATCATCGCGCGTCTGCACAATTGCCACAATCTGTCGAGGGTCATAGTTATAAAACTCCGCTGCGGGACAAACTGCGGTGCAGACACCACAATTCATGCACGCCTTTAGCCCCTCCCTAAGACGCACATCCTCCAAAAGCATATCGAAATACCTGCCCATTTTTCTCACATTTTCTACCCGCAAAGTTACCATATTTTACCCCCGCAATTGGTAGTATAAATACCTAAATCGAGCAAGGACCCTATAAAATTGAACGAAATTAGCGATAGTAAAAGACTAAATTCCAAATAGCACGATAAATAAATATGCTACTATTTTCACACAAAGCGTAATTATTTTATAATTAAGATTGGGGATTGGGAATTTATCCCTATATTTGTCACCTATAAGGACACATGTAATTTGAGAAAATAAATACATTATTAAATGAAACAGTTATACAAACTACTAACGCTGGCTATAGTGCTATGCTCCGTTGTAACAGCATCAGCCCAACAGAGCGTTACAGTGAAGGGTGTGGTTACTGACGCCTCAGACGCTACATCTTTGATTGGTGTGAGCATTATCACAGGCCCAGGCACGGGTGTTACAACAGGTGTTGATGGTGCATATAGTCTTACTGTTGCAGCAGGAACAAACCTCGTGTTTCAGTACTTGGGCTACAAAACCACAGAGTGGATTGTTCCCCAAGGTCAAAAAGAGCTAAGACACGATGTCGCCCTTGAGCTTGATGTTGACGAGTTGGAGGAGGTCGTTGTTGTGGCGTATGGTACTCGCAAGAAAGGCACCATCGCAGGCTCTGTATCTACCGTAAAGAGCGAGAAACTTGAGAGTGTACCAGCAGCAGGTTTCGACCAGGCTTTGCAGGGTCAGAGTGCAGGTCTTATGGTGCTATCCAACTCTGGAGAGCCATCTAAGGCTGCATCGTTCCAAATTCGTGGTACCAACTCTATCAATTCAGGTACAGCCCCACTCTTTATTCTCGATGGTGTGCCTATCTCAAGCTCAGACTTCAACGCCATATCGCCATCTGATATCGAGTCGGTATCTGTGCTAAAGGATGCCTCATCATCCTCTATCTATGGTGCGCGTGCTGCAAATGGTGTTGTAGTCATCACAACCAAGCGAGGCACAACATCCGACAATGCCAAGGTCACCTTCCGCAGTCAGTGTGGTATTTCGCAGCTTGCTCACGGCAAATGGAACCTTATGAATACAACTGAGCGCATTGATTTTGAGAAGGAGATTGGTCTTGATGCTGGCAAGAACTACGATATCTTAAGCAAGACCAATGTAAATTGGCTCGATGTAGTATTTAACGACCGTGCGCTTCTACACAGCTACGATCTATCAATAAGCCGTGCTACAGATAAGATGAACTACTATGTATCTGGCTCGTTCTACGATCAGGATGGTATCGCCATGGGTTCTACATTCCGCCGATACAATATGCGTGCTAACACAGATGTACGAGCCTCAAAATGGTTGCGTGTGGGAACAAATGCAATGATAGTATTGGAGGAGGTTCGACAGGCAGAGGATGGCGAATATGCGCTATACTCACCTATCTCTGCGAGCCGTTTTATGCTTCCATACTGGGATCCATATCGCGAAGATGGTTCTATCGCCTCTGAGAAGGATGGCTCATGGAAGGGTACAGGACAGAACCCTGTGGAGTGGATGGAGAACAACCAGCAACTCAACAAGAAGTTCAAAACACTTACCACATTTTTTGCGGAGGTTACACCAATAAAGGATTTAACAATTCGCACTCAGGTAGGTGCTGACTTCACCAACTCTACAGCCTACATGCAGTCTATGCCAAGCTACGCACCAAATAATGGTATCGGCGCAGCGGGTCGTGCAGCATACAACACTCTAAACCTCACGATTACAAACACTGCAACATATAGCAAGACAATAAATAGACTTCATTCGCTAAACTTCTTGCTTGGTCAGGAGGGTGTGGATTACCACTACGAGGGTTTCCAGCTTATCACCGAGGGTCAGAACAATGATTTCCTCACAAACCTATCGTCTGGCTCACGCGCTACAATATGGAGCGATGTCACCGATTCGTATAGCTACCTATCGTTCTTTGGTCGTGCGGAGTATAGCTACGACAATCGCTACTATGCCGATCTTTCAGTTCGTACCGACGCCTCATCGCGCTTTGGTAAGAGCGGTCGCTGGGCAGCCTTCTGGTCTGTGGGCTTTATGTGGAATGCCCGCAGAGAGTCATTCTTGGAGAGTGTCGATTGGCTATCAAATGCACAGTTAGCAGTAAGTACCGGTACATCGGGTAACTCCTCTATTCCTAACTACGACCACCTTGCATTGGTTGGTGGCGGTGCTAACTACAACGACCAGATGGGTATCTACCCTATGCAGAGCGGAAACGAGGATTTGGGTTGGGAGAAGCTATGGACAACCAACATTGCCCTTCACCTCGGTTTCTGGAATCGCCTAAATGCCGATATTGAGGTCTACAACAAGCACACTACAAATATGCTTATGTCAGTACCGGTATCCTATGCAGATAAGGGCGAGGGCTTCCGTTGGGACAATGTGGGTGCAATGGTTAATGGTGGTGTCGAGCTTCAGCTTAATGCCGATATTATCCGCAGTCGCAACTTTACATGGAACATCTCGGCAAATGTATCATATAACAAGAATAGAATTACCGAGTTATATGGAGATATCAAGGAGTACGAGGTTTCATCTACAAGCACCAAGCTAAAGAAGGGTCACTCTTTTGGTGAGTTCTACATCAACCGCTTTGCTGGTGTTAACCCTGCAAATGGTGACGCTCTATGGTTGGATGCGAAGGGCAACATCACCACCGAGTTCCGCGAGAGCGACAAGGTAATGCTTGAGGGCAAGAGCTACATCGCCCCATGGCAGGGAGGTTTTGGCACCTCGCTTATGTGGAAGGGCTTCACACTATCTGCACAATTTAGCTGGGTAGCAGACCGCTGGATGTTCAACAATGACCGTTTCTTTGAGGAGAGTAATGGTCTGTACTCATCTTACAACCAATCACGCCGCCTGCTCACCGACCGTTGGAAGAAGCCAGGTGATGTAACCGATATTCCACGCTATGGCGTAACACCTCAGATGGACTCTCGCTTCCTTGAGAATGCATCATTCCTACGACTCAAGAATGTTATGCTTAGCTACTCACTACCATCGCGCATGCTACGCAAGACCAAGTTCTTCACTGCAGCACGCATATATGTTCAGGCTCAAAACCTCTTCACATTCACACCATTTACAGGTATGGATCCAGAGGCTTCGAGCAATGTCTATAAGGCGCAGTACCCTATGTCTCGCCAATACTCAATGGGTATTGATTTGAACTTCTAAAAAGCAACAGTATGACTATGAATAAGATAAAGAACATATCTATCTCGTTAGCGATGCTCATAGGCATAGGTCTATGTAGCACATCTTGCTTGGATAAGTATCCAGACTATGCAATCCCAGCAGATAAGGCTATCAATACCCTTGAGGAGCTTGATCAGGCGGTCATAGGTCTCTACTCTAACTTTAAGAGTAGCGCACTATATAGTGGTTACCTCACACTGCTTCCAGATATTCAGTGTGACATGGCCTATGCCGTAAATGGTTACACAAATGTATATGGTAACATCTGGCGTTGGGATATCCTCGCCACAAACTCAGAGATTACAGCAGTCTACGCATCGTTGTATGGCGTTATCGCAAGTGCAAACTTCCTTTTGGAGTATGCGCCACGCGTGGAGCTTACTCTAACCTCTGACGAGGAGTTCGACTACTTCAATCAGATATGCGGTGAGGCATACTTCGCTCGTGCCTTAGCATACTCCGAGCTTATCAAGATGTACTGCAAGGCATACGACAAAGATACAGCCTCAACCGACCCTGGTGTTGTGATTGTCACAAAGTATCACACAGACGAGCCTATGGTACGCGCCTCATTGCAAAAGTCATACGAGCGCGTTATCGACGACCTTGACAAGGCTGCCAAGCTTATGGATATAGACGAGGAGATGCTTGGTGGCAATATCTACAACGCAACCTACTTCAACGAATATACCGCATACGCCTTGCGCGCGCGTGTAGCATTATATATGAAGGATTGGGATGCTGCCATAGAGTACTCATCAAAACTTATCGATAGCGGTTTTTATGCCCTATCGCCAGCAAATGTGGAGATAACCTCAGGCACGAGCCACTTTACATATATGTGGCAGTATGACGACGCCACAGAGATTATCTGGAAGGTGGGCTTTACAATCAACTCCTATGGAGGTGCCTTAGGTCAGCCATTCTTCAACTACGACTACCGTAGTATGAAGCCTGACTATGTACCTGCTGAGTGGGTTCTCAACCTCTACGATCAGGAAGATTTGCGCTACGGCAACTACTTCTCTACACAGCAGACAGGTTATGAGCATGGTCTACAGTGGCCTTTGCTCTTCAAGTACTTCGGCAACATGAATTTCTATAACACCAATATTCTCCATGTATCTATGCCTAAGCCATTGCGTCTTGCCGAGCAGTACCTTATCCGTGCAGAGGCATACGCTATGAATAAGCGATATGGCGAGGCTGGCAACGATATAGCTACACTACGCGCTGCGCGCTACACATCTTACGGTGGCGGTGTATCGATGACCGAGAATAACGCTATGGAGATTATCGAGGAGGAGCGTATCAAGGAGCTATATATGGAGGGCTTCCGCCTTATGGACCTCAAGCGTTGGGGCAAAGGCTTCGAGCGTAAGCCTCAGGAGCAGTCGTTGGAGAATGGCTCATCACTAAAGATTGAGGCTAACAACCCACTCTTTGTATGGCCTATACCTCAGCACGAAATTCAGGCTCCAGGCTCAGATATAGTAGGCAATGACAGTAACGAGTAGCAATATTATACAACTATGAATATTAAGCATTTAGCGATTATAAGCATAGCTCTTTGCCTCTTTTCATGCAAGAGCGAGAGTACAACTTATCAGGGCCCGAACTACATCATCTTTGCTTCTAAGGAGCATACATTTGGTGTTCTCGATAACGAGGAGGTGTTCGAGGTTCCAATATCAGCAACACGCACTGCGGATTATGACCGCAACATCGGCGTAGAGGTTGTTGTGGCGGAGAGTAGTGCTATTGAGGGGCTACACTTCTCTATTGAGAGCAATACCGTGACCATACCTGCAGGCGAGCTTACCACATCACTACGCCTACGAGGCATCGCCGATAATATCGCCATCGAGGCACAACCTAAGATTGTCCTCAACTTAATCCTTAACGATGAGGATATTTGGGATGTGTATGGCACACGCTCGGAGGTCACTTTGCAGCGTTGCTGTCCATTTATCATTGAAGATTTTGAGGGCTATGCCAAGATTACCTCTACATGGCTTATGCAGTATATGAATACCGACAGTCTCATAGTTACAACCGAGGTAGACAAGGAGAGCAATGTTGTCACCATCAAGGATATGTTCTACGAGGGTTACGATATCAAGGTATCGTTGGACAATAGCAACCGTCTTGAGCCACGCGCCACGCTAAAACCTACAGAGCAGGTTCTTGGCTCTACGGGTGAGGCATTCGGCACAATATATGGCAATGGCAAACTTATGATGATGGAGCCTATGGGCTATACATCATACTACGGCACTTGCGAGAAATTTATGGTGCTTTATACAACTATGTATGTTGACAATGTCGGCACCGTGGGCACCTATGTAAACATCATTGAGTGGATTACAAAGGAGGAGGCAGAGCGTCTTAAGCGCGAGGGTTTCTAATGTGTTAATAATAAAAAACAAAAAATATGAAGAGTAATCTATTTAGAAGAGCTTGGCAACTGATACTTGTTGCATCTATAGCCATCTGCTCAGCATCCTGCTCAGATAAAGAGTCTGGAACGCAGAAGCTGCCAGATTGCGTAGATATCATCTGCGAGGTTGGTGACACTCCAACATTAACATTCACCGTGAATGAGAATTGGCGTTTAGCGTCAAGTGCTACATGGTGTAAGTTCCAATCAGCAAAGGGTCTACTCCAAGATACATCTGGTCGTGCAGGCACAAACACTGTCACCCTCGAAATTGGCGATCAGGATATCGAAGAGAAACCTACATACGCTTCAATCACCATAATTGTCGGTGGCAAGCGCGCTGTAATCGCAGAGGTTGAGCGTGGTGCTAACAATCCATACATTAAGCTCTACGACGCGAGCCAGAAGAATGTGCCATACGCCCAACTTGGATATAATGTCCACAACATGGTCTACATCAAGTCTAACTTCCGTTACGCCTTGGTAGAGCATCCAGATTGGATAAACATCCTTAATGGAGGTATCTCTGGCACTCCTGGTCAGACCACAGAGACCGGTCTAATGATTATCAATGACGGCGAACGCGAGAAGTGGCCTATAGATGAAAAAACTGCTGAGGAGAATAGCTACGAGTTGGTCTTCTCGGATGAGAGTGGAGAGAAGATTTTCCGCTTCCCTATCATCTACAAAGGTATGGGTAAGGATGAGCTAAGATGGGAGTGTGTCGTAAGCAACAACCCTGTATGGGAGGTAACACCCGATGGCATGAGTTTCAGCCAGCCTAACGAGGAGGGTGGCGTAAGAACAATCGAGAATAGCCTTGAGTACAACATCATAGCACAGCAAAACAAGTATGAGGTTGTCTATGTTGAGAAGATTATCGAGCGCGGTATTCCAAGTTTTAAGGTCTATACCTCAGATAAGAGCTGGATGCACTTCGATAAGAGTGATATGAGCCTTACGGTAGATGCCACAAACACACTTCGCTATGGTCATATCTTGACACTTCCTGTTGATGTATATGATGAGATTAAGAATAATCTAAACGATATGCTCTTTGGCTCAGACAACAGTGCTGGTATAGAGCTTCCAATCATCAATAGCGACTACTTTAAGTATATTATCGCCGATATCATTCAACGAGGCACCGTAGAGGCAGACTCTGAAACACAAATGGATATCTACCATTCGATTACAGCATTGGATATCCCTGCTATGGCTTATAACGATGCCGCTGTGATGGCTCAGTATGGCGTAGAGGAGGCATACACTGCACCTTTTGCAAACTCTATTGAGGGTTACAACCCTGGCATAGTTATCAACCCACGCATCGAGGGCTGGAATACCGAGGGTTACGACGATGGTGTGGTCAGCGCAGATGTATGGTACAAGGGCGAGAAGCTACAGATGAAGGAGGATGAGAAATACTTTATCTACTACATCGGCGAAAATGTTGATGAGCTACTCGCACTCTATCTCAATGGCCCAAAAGCGGGTTTTGATATTAACGGAGAGAATATCTACATCGTATTTAAGGTTAATGGCGAGGCCAAGAAACTCCTCGTTGTAACACCTCCAACCAAGTAATTAAGTATAACGACAAAATATTATGGGTATGAGATATAAGTTCATACTACTCTGGTCTATAGCGGTTTGTCTACTCTCGCCATTTGGCATTAGCTGCCAACAGGATAGCACCGAGGAGCTAACAGCTGACTACGGATATGTAGAGTTTAGACTACTCAAGAAATCTGCAATGGATACATCAGCATCCTCTACACGCGCCGAGGAGCTTCAGTGGATGGCTGATGCCCGCAAGATTACAGTGACACTACAAAGTGAGAACCTCACAACAATAGTGCAGACTTTGCCTATCTACTTCTTCGATAAGGAGTCTGCCGAGTGGGGTACAACATCCGAGAAACTACGCCTACTTACAGGCGTATATACGGTCATAGGTTATACGCTCTATGACGCTGTAGATAACGTGCTAATCCCAGGTGGTAATTGTGGCACTGTGGAGATTATCAAGGATGGTCTAACTGTTAAGGAGATAGGTGTTAACTCTGCCGAGCGAGGCAAGGTGACATTCCACCTTGTAAAGGAGTTTATCGACGACCAGACAACGCGTGCAGCAAATGATGGCATGTATCAGTTTGAGAGTATCAAGGCTGTGGATATTGTGATTAAGAATAGCTTTGGTGGCAATGAGGAGACAATCAAAGCACGCACACTCTCACTACGCGAGGAGTATAACAATGGCAAACTCAGTTCATACATTGAGTGTGTAGGTGACCAATGGTTAGCAGCTGGAGAGTACTCTATTATTGGTTACACCACATACTCCGATTCAAAGGCCAACAAAATTCTTGAGACAAAAAGATACAACTCAGGAGTTGACACATTCAAGGTCACAGACAACCAAACCAACGGCGTAGCAAAGGTCTCTATTCAGCTATATAAGAGTGCCGAGCATATAAAGGACTACATTGCCCTTAAGGCTATCTGGGAGGCTTTGGATGGTCCTAATTGGACATTCCACGGCGAGGAGTACCCTGCAGGTGCTAATTGGAACTTCGACAAGGATATTGATATGTGGGGCGACCAGCCAGGTGTTACGCTCAATGCTGAGGGTCGCGTTGAGAACCTCAACCTATCGGGCTTTGGTGCCAAAGGCGTTGTACCTGACGCTATTGGACAGCTCACAGATCTCAAAATTCTCTATCTTGGCAACCACAACGAGCTTATCGGTGGCTACGATAACACCCCAGCTAAGGCAGGTCGTTTGGATGCTATGGACTATCACGACAAGATGCTTAAGCGCGATGTACGCGAGGGTCTAAGCGCAGAGCTTAAGAGCGTTATCAACCGCGATGCTACGCAGCGACCTATCATCAAGGGTCGTATCGACCTTAAGGATGTGGCGTTTGGCAACCTCACAAACGGCATTACGGGTATCTCGCGCGAAGTTATGCGTCTTACAAAGTTGGAGCAGTTCTTTATCGCCAACTCCCCTATTACTACAGAGAATTTCTTTGTAGGCGAGAAGAGCGAGGGTCTGGATTGGGCAAACTTTACAAATCTTGCCGATGTGGAGATATACAACTGCTCAAAACTAACGGCTCTACCACGCGAACTTATCACCGAGCTACCAGCAATGCAGTCGCTTAATGTGGCTATGAACTACGGTATCTCTGGCGAGCAGCTAAAGGAGGATTGGGAGGCACTAATTAGTGGTGCATCTGGCGATAAGGTACAGATTCTATACCTTGGTTTCAACAACCTTAAGGAGAC
>JAEIGA010010345.1_pt1 | contig 14143 bp, 16 predicted proteins | sample 9270691 | NCBI WGS metagenome assembly JAEIGA01 (sample SAMN17057246, study PRJNA624740) | gut metagenome | biome: biome; isolation source: fecal sample | host: Bos grunniens | place: China: Xizang | collected 2019 | reverse complement strand
TCTGTGTGAACATAGCTCGCATCGCTCACAAAGTCAGAATCATTGTTGAGGTCGCTTGTCTGTGTTGGGACGGTGACTTGTGCAACTCCGCCCACGACAACCGAGACTCCGTTGACCTCAACGTCGGTGACACTTCCACCGACAGCATTGTCGAGTTTATCCATGTTGTCGCAATAGTCGGAAATAAAACTCTGCTGATTATCCGTGTTTTCGGGTTTGCTTAAATTTAGGTTTGGTGTGTATGTTGCCATGTTTTCACCTATACTTAAAAACTCTTACGTTGTAACTGTATCTGTCTCGTGCTATGACGTAATGATCGTTGACGGCTAGCGGAATCCAATAGTCCTTTGTTATCAGCTCACATTCGTTATAGTTCGTGACGTAAGTTCCCTCGGTTGTCTTGAACGCCGAATAATCTTTCAAATCGCTATAAACAGGAGCATTGACAAAATCGGGCATTGATGAAAACTTCCCGAACGTTCTCATTGGTTTAGGCGTTGTAAAATCGGATGCCCTGTTGCCGTTATACACTCCGAACCGCCACGCTCCATTCACATACGATGGAAGATACAACTTTCCTTTACCGCACATTCCCGATTGGTTCAGATTCGGGAAACCACTTGAACCACTTGCCGTAGCCGTAACTGACCATTGACCACCGAACCCTCTGGAATAGCCTATGTTCTTCTTGTAATCAGAAAACCATTCGGGAGACTCAAAGCCATAAACTGTATCGTCATCCACAAAACCACCGATGCCCCTTTGGGGTGATGTAGCGTAGTCAATGAATGTCATATCGTTTATGTCTAACCGATACATATGTTTACTGTTACGACCGAAATTCCTCGCAACAAAATAAATATAATGGTCTATCAGCACCGCATCGAAATCTGTTCCGATATAGTAATCATATGTGGTGTGACCATATAAAGTATCATCGGTCAGATTGAATAAATATATGTCAGTAGTTTGAATGGCTATTCCGTAATCATTCTCAACATTAGTCGGATGAAATACGCAAGTGATTTTGTTGTTGTAATTCGGAACAACGCTTTGCGATACTTCCTCAAGAGTATCAATTCTTCTCTTACCGCATGATTCAAGAGGAAAACCGCCATTATTCTGACACAACCAAAAATACTGTCCTGTGGAATCTATAACGGCATAATCCGCACCATGAGATAATGTCTTATAAGACGATTCCGCACCCTCTCCCGAATCTGCTCTGACTTCATCGAACCCATTACCCAGAACATGGAATTTAATTTTCTTGGCGTTTATCGTTGCACTCATCTGTACTTGAATATTCCTGTCTGTGTCTGAATCCTATTTAGCATTATGAGATAATGGTCATTCATTGCTAATGGTTTCCAATATTCATCCGTGACTTTTTCCACTTCTTCAAAGTCCGTGAAGAATGTTCCCAAAGTCGCATGAACATAAGCACATCGTTTGTGTCCGTCCTCGTATGCTATATGGAAATCATCGTAAGTCGGGTTCGTGTCTCCGAACTTGCCGATTATCTTAAGCGGTGATGGAATGGTCATTCCAGCTCCTGTGTTTCCGTTATACTTACCCCATCGCCAAATATTATTAACCTTGGTCGGTAGCCATATATAACCATTCTCACACAACGCTCTCTCGTGAGTATTCGGGAATCCCGAACCCCCTGCGTTCGGTGCGACTACATCCCATTGATAGACACCGTTTATGTTTATGCCGTATCTGTGACCATAATCACTAAACCACACGGGATTGTTGAAAGCGTAGATTGTATCATTGTCTACGAATCCGCATCCTGCTCCGTTGTTGAAATAGGGATTTGAATATGTGGCGAATGTCTCATTGATCGGGTCAAGTTTGTATGTGATACAGTTTCCACTTCCTCTTAAGGTGAAGTAGTAGATATCTCCGACTTTGATACAATCTGCCGTTGCATTATCGTAGAAACTCCCCGTGTTTACATTGAAATGCTTATCAATCGTGTTGTCGGTCAAATCGAAGATATAAACATCTGCATTGTTGCCGAAGTTCTGAAATGCAATTCCAATGTTGTTCTCAATGTTGGTCGGATGATATAAGTACGTTTTTGTATAAGGGATTGAACCGATAGACACGGACGATAAATCGCTAATCTTCCTTTTAGCAATCCATGTCATTGTACCGCTTCCACCGCCTTGGGTATGCCAGAAATACTCGCCCGATTGGTCTATAACAGCGGTGTCGGAGTTGTACCATATAATCCTTTGGTCGGTCTTACCGCCATATCCCGAATCATTCCTCGATTCATCAAAGCCGTTTCCGTAGACCTCGAATTTTAACTTTTTTTCGCCTATCGTAACGCTCATTAATACAACTCTCCAACAGTAGTAGGTGAATCCGTAACTGTCATGTATACCTTGCATCTGTGGATGCCTGTTCCGTATACCTTTTGAGGATTGGAACAGTAGAACCCACGCTCTCCACCGAATTTCTTTTCCTCTATCTTCATTTCGAGGTCTGTTTCATCATCAACGTTGACTCTTACTTTCACAACGGCTGTCGCACTTAACACCGCATCTATCGTGAGTATCATTGCCAATCTCTGACCATAAGTAGTTTGGTTATACTCAATCTCTGCAATCTGAATCTCGGTTGAACTAACTGTTATCTGCTCCTCATTGGTGAGCATTAACAACCAAAAGTCCTTACCGCCTACTTGCTGACCATTGTTTGTGTTCTCGTTGACGGATGAAACTATCTTTGTGTATCTGTCCTGTGCCGATGCTAACCTTGGGTTATCTCCCGAACACTTTATGTGCATCTGTCCACCGATGTTATAGGTTATCTCGCAAATCGCACCTATATCGTAAACGGATGCTTGGTTGTCCGTGAACGTCAGGATGTCGCCCGGATCGTAAGTCGGCACAAGTGGCATATCCGAATCAAACGGCACATAGTAGATACCATCCCACGCATCTATAATCTCTTGCAACGCATCCATTCGGTTAGTCTGGTCTGTTATCTGCAAGAACGGATTGACACCGAGTTCAAGAACTAACCCACCTGTGTTTGTGTTGGTGGTATACTCTTGCACTCCGTCATTCTTGTAAATAGCATTTATGCCATCATAGGTTGTTCTGTAATCCGACAGATTAGAACTATACCTAAACGATGACGGAACTGTGTCGGCTGACGTTGACCCATACTGACCTATATACAGTTTTCCGTCTCTGCCGATATAAGCGTAACCGCCTAAATAAGTAGCCAAATAGCCGAGAACGTCTCTCCAACTCTTTACGTCTGAAACTACATCCGCAAAGCCTGTTTTCCGTGACCCATTCGGCATTACACTAATCTGTGCCGAGGTTGAGCCGAGAGTTACTCCACAAGCCGTACACATTTCAGTTAGCCATTCATAGGGTTTTTGGATGGTGAGGTGGGAAGAGGGAGCGAATGCAACGTCATCAAACTTGACCATGTTATCAAACGCTGTGATTGTTGTGTTGTGGGAAGTTTGAAGAGCCTCGGTGATTGTGAATGTTCCCATTGGGATGACATCTGCAGCGCCCTCTATCTCACAATTGATTGAAATATCACAGCCGTATAATTCATACCGGGATACGCCCGGCAAAACTAATTCAATCGACAGCTGTGAAGAATAGACAGTTCCTATCTCTAAACTTTCGCCCGATATAGTGCGGATTATTTCTCCAGACACTATATCTTTATTGGCGAAAGTCACAGGAGAAGCAAGACCGATTGTTCCGCTCCATTTAAGTAAGCGGATGTTTGATTTTATAGCGGTAAGAAAAGCCGCTGATGCTGAATACATAGGTCACCTCAAAATTCTATCAAATCAAAAGTAACCGTCCATAGTCCGTAAGTGCCACTTACATTTTTTGAGTTCTGAACCCTGCTCTTCATGTAGTTACGCATTCTCATGTATCTTGTGATGTAAGCAGAGGTAGAAGCGTCAAATATCTTCACAGTCAACTTTGTGGTTGCCTTTGACCATGAATCGAAATTAGCCAACCACGCAGAGGACACTTGATAAGATGCGGCCACAGTTAATTTATCAACCCTCATAATATCTGTGATGTCCGTTCCTGCTTCTGTGGTCTGTGCGTTCTCTATCACCTGTGGGTTCTCATCCCATTGGATGGGTTCTCCGGGAAGAGTTATGCTGTTAATGATCGTTGGGAAATCTTTTAATTTCATCATTTCCCCCTTCGTAAGTTCATCATCTGCTGTGCGGTTAAAATAACTGAACCGAGTGAGTTATTGTCAATGGATACGTTTATGATGGTATCGCCTGTTCCACCCATTGCAGCGACCATTCCACTCGTGATCATTTCATCAAGTTTGGACAGAGGAAGGACGGCTTCAGCTCCGGCTTCTCCACCGCCTAAAAGTCTGCCACCCTGTGAACCAAATATTGTCGGGTTCGTGAGTATTCCACCATTCGCATACCAATCGACAGAGAATTTGGGAAGCGAACCCATACCGCCTATTCCGTAAGGTGCTTCACCGCCGCTAACTGATATGTGAGGGAGTTTAATATCAAACCCTTTCATAAACAGTTCACCAAGTGAATCCCAGATGCCTTTTATCTTGTCAAATATGTCTTGGAATGTCTGAAATACTCCATCCTTAAACTCGGTAAAAGTATCTTTTATACTCGTCCACGCATCTGAAATGGTGGATTTGACTTCATCCCATCTCTCCGAGGTTCGTGATTTTATATCTTCCCATGTGGACGATATGCCCTCTTCGAGTTCATCGGACTTAGTGCTGATGTTGGATTTAAATTCATCCCATTTTTTTGATGCGTTGGTTTTCATATCCTCGAAAGATTGAGCAATGTCTGCCCCCATCTCTCTGAACGCACCATAGTAATCAGCCACCGCAGCGTGTATGTCGCCACCACCGAACATATAGTCAAAGAAACCGCCCTCACCGAACCAATGGAAGTCTTTGTACCATTGTGCGGAATCAGAATTGAAATATTCGAGTATAGGAGCAATGACATAGTTGTCGAGTGCTTTTCCAATTGCTCCACCTGCTGTAGCTGCAGCAAGTCCGGCTGCAAGTCCTGTGATAAGAGATGTTCCAAGTGATGCACCTGCGGTACTTGCAGCAGTACCACCGCCACCAAATATTGAACCAATTTTTGCCCCGATGCCAAGTGACGATAAAGTCTTCCCTGCTTTGCCGAGTGCAGAAATAGCCGTTCCAACAGCGGTGATAGTTCTTCCTGTTACAGATAACGCCGGACCGATTAGAGCGAGTTTGCCAAGGTTCTCGATTAACTGTCTTTGCTCTTCTTCGGACATGGATTCCCACGCTGACTTAATATCATCAAGTATGGGTTTTAAGTCTTTGAGAACGTCAACTAATACCGGGAGAACTTCCTCACCAATCTCTGCACCGAGTATTTTTAACTCGTTCATGGTAGTGGTGAAGTCATCAATCGGGTCAAGTGTTGCTTCGAAGGTCTTTTCTACATTTCCTCTGAAATCAGACATTGAAGCATCAATCTCGGTGAAAGATATGTTCCCTTCCCTTAACGCATTGAATAACTGCGTATATGATCTCGAACCAAACAAATCCTCGGTGGCTGCCATCTTCTCCGCATCACTTGCTGTGGAGTTCATCAAATCCTGCCACTCTGCCATGACCTCATTTAAAGTCATGCCATTATCGGTGGCATATGACATAGCCTTTCTTAAAGCCGAGACACCTGCACTTGCATCTATGCCGTTCTTCTCCATGCGTCCGAGAAGTGTTGCGGCTTGTGCGGTGGTAAGGTTTAATTCCTTGAATGTCAGAGCGTTGCTCTGCATGATGTCAGCCAGAGTATTGACCGACACACCTGTCTGCTGACCGACTCCATTTAAGAGGTCAAGGACACTTGCTGTGTCTTTTGCATCAAGACCCCATGCTTTCATCATAGACGACACGGAATCTATCGAGGACACAACATCTGTATTGTTTAAGTCTGCAAATTTAATAAACGCTGTGGATAAGTTTTCAAGGTCGTTTCCTGTTACATCGAACCTTGTGTTAACTTCACCGACAGCGTTCGCAATAGTACCGAAGTCCGAAGGGATGGAAGTTGCGATTGAATTAACAATCGTCTCCATGTGTTCAAGGTTCTCACCTGTTGCCCCGGTCTTTTTAATGAGGTCATCCATTGCGGAATCGACCTCTTGCCATGCTGCGATACTTGCCGTTCCTGCAGCGACTATCCCGGCTGTGACAGTTCTGGACATCGTGTCACCGACAGATGCCATCTTGTCACCCACCGCAGATACCTTCTGACCGAGTTTATCCATGTCATCAGATACCTTGGCAATTGCAGCTTCGGATGCTGTAGGAACTTTCTTTATCTCTGCTTCAAGAGACTTAAGTTCGTTCTCGGTTTCGATAATCTCTCTCTGCCATGCGTCATATTGGTCTTGAGTAACAGTTCCGTTCTTCAGACCCCTTTCCATTTCCTCTTGGACGGATTTGAGTTGTGAGAGTTTATCTTTGGTCTGCGTAATCTCCCGGTTCAGAAGTTCCATCTTCTGCCTTAAGAGAGTCGCATTTGATGGGTCAAGTTTGAGAAGTTTATTAACGTCTTTTAACTGTGTCTGGGTAGTCTTGATGTCTTTATTGACACCTTTTAATGCCTGTGACAGTCCTTTAGTATCGCCATCAATTTCAATTGTGATTCCACGAATGCGGTCAGCCATCGTTCATCCTTTACAATGCGTCCATATCTGCCTGTGTTGCTTTATAGTGCCATTCTGCCTGATCGTTTGCTTTCTCAACAAACATATCATTGACCAAGCCTATATCAAGGTCGTCCAAATCTTTCATTGACAGCCCAACTTGGAGACAACGCAATAAAAATAACGGAGTTGTCATTGGTCGTTCGGTTGGGCGACTTGGTTTTTTGGTGTGACCTTCTGCTCCGAATTTAATCTCCATATTTCGATTATCTGTGGAGCAATTCTATATATTGAAAAGGTATCGAACTGTTCAAGCCACGATTCGATTTCCTCTTCTACTGTGTCTCTTTTAATAGGTTCGCCTTTTGCCTGTTTATACATACAAAAAGCAATGTCTTCAAAACTCTCTAACGTGCTGACGGATAATTCAGTTCCATTGGCTATCTCTTCAAAAAGTGAAGTCATATCCAAATAAATATCACGTCCAAAGGCTTGGCGGTACACTCTCGGTGTAGCCGCCGTTGCCTTGAACAATACTTCCTTACCGTCAATGCTTATTGTCTTCTCCATATCTTCTCCTGTGTCAGCATTGATTAAACTGTGGGTGCGGTAAAGGTCACGACAGAAGTAAACCAACCGTTGTATGAGGTATCGCCCTCAACACACTTGCCCTTGACGATCTGCATTCCGTTGGAATCCACAGGAAGAGGGTTAGCGGTGATGGGAATAGTCTCGGTCACAGGCTCTTTGGTTTCTGTGGTCGTGTTGGAATTAACAGTAGGTCTTGAAGCGGTGCAATTATAGAACGCATAACGTGTCTTTTTTGCATCGCCCATGAACTCAAACAGAAGAGCAAAAGGCTTGGGTTCTTCAGCTGCATCCTCGAAGAGGTTGCCGTTTGAATCTACACAGAAACCAAAAATGTCCTTGTAGAAGTCATCAGTTACCCTTGCAACCTCAAGGTCGCCCGAATAGCCGGAGTTCTGGTGTGTTACATAGTACTTTGAGTCATCTGCATAGAAATTGGACTCATCGCCGTTAGCATCAAGAGAGAGACTAACAGCACCGGGAATAGCCTTCGGAGTTCCGTATGTTACAGTACTTCCACTTATAGTAGCGACAGCATAGTAAACATTCTTCAGACCGAATTTTACTTTGTTAGTATCAGCCATTTTTATGCCTCCATAGAAAATTGATAAGTTATAACATAAATCTTCTCACCTGTGATATACGACTCATCCCACGAGTATCCGACTCCGAGTGTTTTAAGAACCGCCCTTACGCTGTCCTCTGTGGATGGGTCTTTTTTCTTGGTGAAAAGGACACAATTTATATTCATCGTGTCGTTGTAATTTGAATCGTCAGCCATGAACCCTTGACCCCCGGTCACGTAGCCTGTCACATAAGGCAGACTCGGTGCGGTGTCATCAGTAGGAAAAATGTTGTAAGCATATGGGATTTTTGCGGTGTCAAATGCCGTTTTGATTGCTTCGAGCTGTGTTGTCATCTTATTCGTCCTAACTCGCTCTCAAACACCTTAACGAACTTATCCTCGGCATTCTTTTGAGCAATTGAGATATGTGGCTGCGGTTCTGATTTTCCGTATGTGCCGTATTGATTAGCGATTCGGTGAGACTTTTCGAGTAGATGGGTTAATCTATACCTGTCCTTGTTGTAAACAACCATCGAGGTACGATAATTTCTCCCTTTTCTGATTTCCTTTTCATCATACGTCCATGACTTGCGGTACTGCCCTGTCCGGGATGGTGAAGTCTGATGCAATTCTGATTCCGCTGACTTTCCTGCCTCGTCAGATGCCGTTTTAAGGCATTCATCAACACCATTTGCGTAATCTTCAAGGGTAAGTTCGATTGTAGAAAGCATCTTATCAATGCTTATCTGTCCGACTTTACTCACCTGCTTTTATCTCCATGTACAATTCGACTTGTTCGTCATCCCTCTCGTATGTTCGGTAAATGCCATAGCGTTTACCATCATACTCGCAGACCGATTCACCGCTGTAATTGCCCATATATACTGTCGCCACATATGCCGGTACTAAACCACTCCGTCCTGTTGAGGAATAAGCCGTCCATTCTGATCGTGATATGCTTGACAACGTAGCGAATACTGTGGTCTTGGTTTCAGAAGCGACCCTCTGACCCATCGTGTCTGTTGTATAGGTCTTTTTAATTAAGTCGAGTGTGATTGCTCTGTCCATACGTCACCTAAAAATCGTGTAATTTGAAGACATTGAGAGTTGTGCTTTCTGCTCATCATAAGATGATTTCAACTTGTCATAATTTGATGGATTGCCGAAGTTCATCTTGCAATACGTGACCACGGCTGTGGACACAACATTGTCGAGGGTTTCGGGAACAACCACTCCGGCTATTCCAAGGTCGAGTTTTGCAGATTCAATGAGCCTGTTTAACTCGTTGTCATATGCTGTTGTTGAAACTCTCAAAGAGAGCCTTACATCATCTAATAGAGCCATAATTACCTCATTTCTTCTTTGTGGTCTTCTTGGCTGTGGTCTTTTCTTCCTTGGGTTCGTCTTTGGGTTCTTCCTTGACTACTTCCTCGGAAATCTTCTCGCAAGAATTACCGAGAGCCAGAAACTGACCCTCGGTTATCTCAACGATTGAACCTTCGTTACAGACCACAGTACAAGGTTTTAATATCCTTGCCTTCATATGATCTCCTTATACAGATGCACCCTGTACAGTAACCTTGCAGAAGTATCCGTCACGGACTACACCGATGCCGACATACATCTTACCAACGACCTTGACCTTATCCTGCTCTGCGAGGCTGTAAGGGTCATTGACGAATTTGATGGAATCGCCATTAGGGAAGTTAGCGATTGCACCACGAAGGTCACCTACGATGATTTCAGCGTTTGCCCCGGTGCCAAGGGTGTTGTCAAAAATAACCTCAACACCATTGATGTAGTACTGCGGTCTTCCGTTAGCAGACACGATGTCGTAGATGGGTCTGTTGGTGGTATCCTTCAGGCTCATAATCTGATTGAAGTAGGTCTGCTTATTCATGATCGCAACAGGCTGATTTGCAGAATTTGCAAGGGTAGCGAGTGCGTTGAAGATGGTGAAGCAATCGATTGCTGCAGGAGTGAGTGACCTTACACCTGCTGCGGTGGTGGTAGCACTTGAAGGTGCAGCCTTGATTGCAGCAATGAGATTAGCGTCAGCCTTCTCATAAATTCTCTCGGCGATTTCATCCCATACATAGTCAAGAAATGCCTGACCCTTAAGAGCAATCACTTCATCGGTGATGGTAATCCACTTCTTAATCATTCCGGGGTCGATGGTAACAGTTCCGAGCTGGAGCTGCTCTTCGGTGTCGGATGATACGGCAGCACCCTCAACATGGTCGAATGCTCCTGTTGCGGAATACTCGAAGGGATACTTTGCTGTTCCCTTGATGGAAGTTCTGCGTACTCTGGAAATGAGCCTTGCATTCTCCCATGCGGTGTTGATGTAATTGTCGATAGAAGTAGGAACAGGAACAGTACCGCCATCAACGAGGTCGGTCATCAGTGCCCTGCACTCCTTGTCATCGCCTGTCTTAAGATACTCTGCATATGCGTTTACATATGCTTCTGAACTTCTGATTTCTTCTGCGGTCATCTTCTTATCTTCCTTTCTTTCCTCAATTATCTGTGCATGGTTGTCGTGAGCAACCTTGTCAGCAAGAGCCTTTCTCTGCTCTTCCTCTTTGATGAGAACCTGCTTTCTTTCTTCGATAGCATCTACCTCTGCGGAAAGAGCCTCGATGTCAGCGTTCTCATTGTCCATCTCGGTCTTGATTTCTGCGATTCTCTTATCGCAATCTTCAGCGGAGATGTTCTTGATTTCCTCAACTGTCATGATTTTATTTCCTTTCATAAATTTTGAGTTTGAGTTCAAGTGCCTTTCTTGCCCTCTCACGCTTCTCGTTTTCAAGTCGCTCCGCTTTCTCTATTTCAATCACTCCGTTGAAATAGTCACGAGTTGCTATGTCAAGTTCCGTTCCCGGATTAGCAGGGAATGAAACAGGGCTAACATCAAATAACTTCTGAATCTTGTTTATTGTTCTGGTGTGGGTTTCTTTGTCATAAGAATCCTCACGGACAGTGAATGCGAAACTCTGCTTTGGATAATTACCTGCTGCAATTTCCTCAAAGAGTTCTCTTCCTCTTGAAGTCTTGGAGAGGTCTGCCTCGTCCATGAGTCCGTGTTCATCCACGGACACCTTAAGAGTTCCGGCTGACGACCTTGCGTATACCGCACCCTCATGATCGACACGGAATACCACATCCGACATATCGCACTCATCGAATGCGTGAGGGTCAATAACTTCCTTGTACTGTATACCCTCATCCTCGAATAAGACGTAGGGTTCAAATGTGGATGCGTAACCCCGGACGATGTAAGAAGGCTCACCCTCTTCTCTTTTCTCAACTTCAATCTTTAAGTCTCTGTATTCTCTGTTATTCTTCATCTGCTGAATCTCCTATTTCTTCAACCTTCGTTCCTGTCGAGGAATCGTAATATTCACCACGAAGGATATGCCTGTCACCACCATCAATCGGTGTCAGCTGCCAAATCTCCCTCGCCTCATTTATGCTTAACACTCCCCGGTCAACGAGGTCTTTCGACACCGCCAATTTATCCGAGTTGGACATATACTGTATTCGGTTAGCGGTGAACATGATTCCCGATGCGAAAGCAATCTGTCTGTTCGTGTAAATCATCCGTGTGAGGACTTCGGACATTTGGATTGCTAAAGGTTCAATACATCCCTCATAGAATGCCGAGAACGCATCACCATATGCTTTATTCTGTATGATGTCCTCATTGACCCCGAAGTAGTTAAATACGTTCGTTTGAATGAGTTTCATTTGATTTGCATCTACCGAATAAGACTGATTGGTAATCTGATGGACATCTCTGTAAGTATTTGGGAAGAGGAGTATTCCACCGCCATTCTTGGCTTGGAAGTTTTCCTCATCAAATCTCTGTCTTTCTTTGGCGAGGTCTTCTGCCTTGGAGAAGTTGGTCACATTCGCATAGAACCTATATGCAGCGGAGTTTTTGGCTGATTCGTTTATTCCCTGTCTCTGGATCGTGATTAGGTTCATGGTTTCTTCGAGAGCCTTATTGTCAGCTCCGAAGAACTCCGAATCATACTGAAACCGGGTGAGAATGCCTATGTCGTTTATTTCCTCTGCGAGAACGTCTCTTTCTTTGAATTTGAACCTTACCCAGAGATTATTTTTCTCATCTTTGACAAGTTCCCATGAAGTCGGACACAAAGGATATATCCCGATGGCTTCTCCATACTTATTCCGAAGAGGTGCAATAAATGCCGTATTCTTTACATTTAAAATGGTCGCCACCCTATATAGGAATTGCGACCATGTACTGTAAGCGTTCGGCATCTTTTTCAGATTCGTGAGAAGCGTACTCTGTGTTCCACCCTCAATCACTACCGTCAGTTTACTTATATGTCTGCCAATAGCGTCTATCGCTTCTCGGACGAGTTCGCTTTCATAGATTGCTCCGTTCCAATCATGGAAAACAGGAACGTAGCCATCAATCATCTTGAAAGTCTGCTGAACATTCAGTTCTGATTTTTTCTTCGGGAAAAAGTATTCAATAAGACCCATGTTAGTTATTCCTCAATTGTTCGCCTATCTCTCCGAACCATTTTTGGCGGACACAAAACGCATCCGACAAAGCTGCGACTCCATCAATATGAGCCGTTGGTGTTAGTTTTATTAATCTTCCTCTTCCCCTCTCTGCATTCATTTTGATTGCAGCGTTAAGAAGATGAATCTTCAATAAATCGTTATCACCGATGTGAACTTTGCCATCCTTGAAGAGTCCTTCCATTTCTTGCAAGACCCCCCAAAGATTGTCACCTTGGTACACATCATCACATTGAAAGCCATATGCCTTTAAATCTTGAACGAGGTACTGTGCCGAGTAGCGGTCATAACCAACTTGAAGAGGTAGAATTTCATAGGTTTCTACCAAGTTGGTCAGCCAATTATAACAATCGTGATAATCCACGAAGTTATCGCCACTCGTTGCCATTAATCCTCGTTGTATGTATATCTGATACGGCAAACCATCCCTCTGGGTGGCTTCATCTATTTTCTCGGCAGGTAACCAAAATTTTGAGAATATATACAACTCTCCATTCTTTTCAATTACCACACACGCAGATGTGAGGTCTGTTGTTTGAGAGAGGTCTATTCCGGCTACACAATAACAGGATTTGAAATCATCTATCTTCAAACGATCGCCACACATCTTATTAACGAGTGGAGCAGAAAGCCAAGCGAGTGACGAATTTTGCTTTACACAACAATACTTCGTCATGAACTCCGCTTTCTTGGATAATGACCCTTCAGCGATTGCGATTTCTTCGAGCATAAAGTCTACTGAAACCGAGACACCGAGATTTGGGTTCGCTTTGCGGAGTTCGTTTATATCGTTCCATTTCTCTACATCATCAATCATGTAGATGAATGGGAGTAATTTTCTTTCCTTGCTATCCCCTTTCAAGAACCTTGTGGCTCTTTTGAGAATTTCATCATATATGCCGTCATTGATATATCCCGAAGTGGTACACGAAAGAAGAATCGCTTCTTCCCTTGCTCCCATGCCGGACTTCATGACTTCATACTGTTTCAGTCCTGCGTCACCTTCCCAAGATGCTATCTCATCACACACGCACAACGAAGGATTGAACCCATCAGACTTTTTAGCACTAAAGGCGATTTTTTTTACTGTTGAGTTAGTCGCAGGGATGCAGAGGTCACTTTGCCTGTGCCTTGGCAGATCAGAGTCATCAACAACCCTCTTGTTGTGCATATCCCTTTCCGAATACCTTTCTTTCATCTCTTGATATTCGGGGTCAAGTAAGGTCATCTGCCATATGTTGTTATAAATTATCTCGGCTTGGTCTAATTTCGGGGCTATGTTATAAATCTTCGCTCCGAACCCACCATCAAGCCACCACACATACTTGGCTATCGCTGATGCAAGTAGTGATTTTCCGTTCTTACGTGCGATTATCAAAATGACTTCCCGGAACTGTCTCAAACCCTTCGAGTCTACTATCCCGAACAGAGAAGCCACGAAAGCCTTCTCCCAGAGTTCAAGTTTTAACGGATTTGGGGCTAACTTGCCTTCGGTGTGGAATCCGTGAGTCTCAATCCATTCGATAGCCGTGTTAGCCTTCTTCTGGTCATAAAAAAAGAGCTTTTCTTCAAGCCCTTTAATCAGATACTCCATCAGAAGTATGATGTATTCCCCAACCGTTTCAGAACCGTCCGTAATTCTTTGATAATAGGCATAAATCCAATTATCTATCCGTTTCTTCCCCATAAACTTTGAATTTAGACGTATTTCTCGCCATCTGTAATTTTGTAG
>JAEIGA010010344.1_pt1 | contig 14143 bp, 17 predicted proteins | sample 9270691 | NCBI WGS metagenome assembly JAEIGA01 (sample SAMN17057246, study PRJNA624740) | gut metagenome | biome: biome; isolation source: fecal sample | host: Bos grunniens | place: China: Xizang | collected 2019 | reverse complement strand
ATAATGATTGCATTAGGTATATTTGGAGCATTAGGTGGTTTTATTTCGCTTTCAGAAGGTGACGAAACGGGTATTTTGTTTGCATTTCTTTATATGGCAATTGGTTTTGGGGGAGCGGCATTTTTCTATTACTTACTCAATAGATGTGAAATTACAGTCACAGATAAAAGAGTTTATGGCAAGGCGGCTTTTGGCAGAAGCGTAAACCTCCCATTTGATATGATATCTTCCGTAGGAACTGCCGCACTCAAAGGAATAGGTGTAGCTACCTCATCGGGTAGAATCTCTTTTTATCTTTGCCAAAATAGTCAAGAGGTGTTTTCTGTAATTTCAAATGTTCTGCTTGAAAGACAAGGCAAAACAACAAAGCAAGTCACTACAAACGATTTAGGGTCGGGAAGTAATGCTGATGAATTAAAAAAATACAAAGATTTGCTCGATAGCGGTGTAATCACCCAAGAAGAATTTGATGCAAAGAAAAAGCAGTTGTTAGGTCTATAATACATACAAAAGGACTGTGACATTTCGTGTGTCATAGTCCTTTAAAATAATTTGCACCAAGTTTGCACCAAAGCTAAAAACAAGGCATAAAGAAAACCCCGAAAACCGTGATGGTTTCGGGGTTTTTGTAAACATTGAAATAATACAGATTATCTCTTGGAGAACTGGGGTGCACGGCGTGCGCCTTTGAGTCCGTACTTCTTTCTTTCCTTCATACGCGGATCGCGTGTAAGGAAGCCTGCCTTCTTAAGCTCGGTGCGGAGCTCTGCATCAGACTGTAAGAGTGCACGGGAAATACCGTGGCGGATAGCGCCTGCCTGACCGGTAACACCGCCGCCTGCAACACGGCATACAACATCGAACTTATCAACTGTGCCTGTGAGGGCTAAAGGCTGACGAACGATGAGCTTTAAGGTTTCAAGGCCGAAATAATCGTCAATATCTCTATCATTAACGGTGATTTTGCCTGTTCCTGCGTAAAGACGAACACGGGCGACAGAGCTTTTTCTTCTGCCTGTTCCGTAAAAATAAGGCTTTGCTTCAAACATTGTTTCTGTCTCCCTTCTTAAAATTCAAGCTTCTCAGGCTTCTGAGCTACCTGGGCATACTCAGAACCGCTGTAGATGTGAAGTCTTGTAAGTGCCTTGCGACCGATGGTGGTATCGGGTACCATTCCCTTAACGGCAAGCTCCATAGCAAGCTCGGGGCGGGTCTTCATAAGGGTAGCGTACTTAACTTCCTTAAGACCGCCGATGTAGCCTGTATGACGGCGATAATACTTCTTCTCAAGCTTCTTACCTGTTAAAACCGCCTTATCAGCGTTGATAACGACAACATGGTCGCCGCAATCGACATGGGGAGTGAACTCCGGCTTTAACTTACCGCGGAGTATGTCCGCAACCTTAGTAGCGGTTCTTCCGAGCGGTCTGTCAGCAGCGTCGATTATATACCATTTACGCTGAATTTCAGCAGGTTTTGCCATAAATGTTGACATAATTCAAAACCTCCAAAAATTTTTGTTAATTTCTTAGCCAAGATATAATACCACAACTAAAACCCATTGTCAACAACTATTTTTGAAAATTTTAATTTAAAGTTTTAAATCTCTGTTTTTCTCTTTTTTCCTCTCGTTTTCTCCTGTTTGCTCATTTGCGATTTTTACAATTTGTTTAATCATTGCGCTCTTTTGCGCCGCCGAATTCATTGGGCTTGTCCCCCTTATTTATTAAAACTGCGGGGTATATGCCCCGCAGTTTTAAATATAGTATTATACACTCAGATTATAGCTCTGCTTGCCCTTTAAGTTTTTCGGTATTTCTATAGCCTTTGGCGCATCGGCGTCTCTGTCAATCGTTATTGAAATCTGCGCCCCGCCGATATTGAGATTTTTAAGCTCCGCATGGTCAACCGAAATCGGAAGGTAGGGCTTAATTATAATGCTTGTGTCGGTAATATCAATACCGACAATACCGTAAATAATCATTGCCCAAAAGGCGGTAGCACTCCAGGATTGCTTTTGGCAGGATTTCCAAAGGAAAAAGCCTTCCCTTTCTCTTTCCTGCAAGCCGCCGTAAACCTCGCCGGTTACAGGGTGATATATTTCGGCAAACTGCAAATCCTTGACCGCTTTATGAGCAAGGGAGAACAGCTCCTTTTCAAAGCCCGCCGAATTGCCCTTTCTCAAATTAGCAACCGCCCAGAAGCCCTCGGCGTGGGGCCAAACCGCACCCGAATGACGGCCGTAGTCGTTGCCGATTCTATAGCGTGAAAAGGAGGGCCAAACACAGGGCATACCGTGGTCGGTAACATATGTATTCTTTATAATGCTTTCGCATTTTGCATCATCAGCAATTCCGAAAAGCATTGCAAAGGAAAGTCCCAGCGCTTCTGAATGCTCGCATCTTTCGGTATCGTCAAACAGATAGTCATATCTGCCTGTCTTTTCATTCCAGAAATTTTTATTAACAGCGTCCTTGGTTCTCTGCGCCTTAGCTATATATTCGGAAGAATCTTCACCCAACTGCTCTGCAAGCTTTCCCGCAATTATATATGCTGCATAGTAAACGCAGTTAGTGGAAAGGGTTTTCATGGGCACTCCAAAGCCCTTTTTAGACCTTTTATCAGGATTTGCCGCAGGCCAATCCATAATGTTGGTGCCGTGATTTTCGGTTTTGGCATATTTATCGGGATAAGCGGCTATTCCGTCGCCGTATACCGCACCGCCCATAAACAAGCCGTCGCTGTCAAGCTCTTCTGCTTCAAATTTTACCAATGTGTTTTTAATTACATCATACGCAAAAGCCCTGAACTCGGCATCATCATTAAGGGATAAATACTGCCACGCACCCATAGCCCAGATTATTGAATCCCAATAATCGCCGCCTGCGATGTTTTTACCGTCATTACAGCAGCAGACCGAAATTAATGAATTGCGGACAATATCACTGTCAAAAAAGCTCATTGCGTGCATAGCGTTAATTGCGGTATCTCTGGTCCAAGGGGTGTTGTAATCGAGACCCGCCATTAAGCAGATTGCCTCTTCCTCAAGCAATCCCGCCTTATAGGGCTTACAGTTGCCCGCTATATCGCCTGTTGCGATTCGTGCCGCCTTGTTAAGAACGTCGTTGTCTGAATAAAAAAAAGGAAGACTAATACCCATAATTATTTCCTCGCTTATTAATAAAATCATTTCAAGCATATGATAGCATACTCAAAATATATTTGCAACAAATGTTTTTAAAAATTTGTAAAATCCGTTTTAGCCGTAAATTCTAAGGTTTCACCCGTTTCAGGGTGGGTAAATTTAAGCTTCGACGACATTAGTCCGAGCTTTTTGCAGGTGTCCTTTGCGCCGTACTTGCGGTCGCCTGAAAGGGGCATTTTACGGCTTGCGAACTGCACCCTTATCTGGTGGGTTCTGCCCGTGTGCAGTACAACCCTTAAAAGCGAATATTTTTCGCCCTTGTTTTCCTTGGTTTCGAGTACCTCGTAATAAAGCTCGGCTTTTTTTACACCGCGGCGCTCCCGCTTTACAGCATAGCTTTTGTTTTTCGCTTTATCGTGAAAAAGCAAATCGCAAAGGGTATCTTTGCTTTTTTCGGGAACACCGTGAATAAGGGCTAAATACTCCTTATAAAATTTATGCTCTGCTATATCACGGGAAAGCACCGCAGCAGCTTTTTTGGTTTTGGCATAAACCATAACCCCACCGGTTTCCTTATCTAAACGGTGGACGGGGAAAATTTCCCCGCCCGTATGCTCGCTTAATATTGTCACCATACTCTCCCTGCCGTTTTTATCGGCTTGGGAAGAAATACCCACGGGCTTTATACAGACTATAACCGAGAGGTCCTCGTATAAAACTTTCATTATACGATTACGCCTCGCTTGCAGGCTTCTTTGCATTTTCCGCAAGCGGTGCAGAGAGATTGGTCGATAACCGCCACATTGTCGGTAACCTTAATTGCGCCGCTCTCGCAGGCCTTTTCGCACATTTTGCAGGCGATACAGGAAACACCGCACATCTTCACAACAGGCGCACCCTTCGATTTATTAGAGCAAGCAACCCTAACCTTAGCAGATTTCGGGACAATCGATATTAAGGACTTAGGGCAAACCTTGGTGCATTTACCGCAACCCACGCAGATATCCCCGCAAACAACGGGTCTGCCGTTCTCTATTGTAATCGCTCCGAAGGGGCAAGCGTTTGCACAGTCGCCGAAGCCGATACAGCCGTATTCGCACTGTAGCGGTCCTGCATTTACAAAAGCGGCGGCGGTACAGCTTTGCATACCGTCATAGTTAAACTTTGTCTTTGTTTTTTCTAAACTGCCGTTACAGGCGATAAAGGCAATTTTAGGCTCGGTTTCAACCTCAACACCTAAAATTTCCGCAAGTGCGGCCGCAGCAGCCGCCCCTCCGGGGGCGCATTTGTTAGGCTCGGCCTCGCCCGCCGCCACAGCTGCGGCGTAGCCGTCACAGCCGGAATAACCGCAGGCTCCGCAGTTAGCGCCGGGAAGGGCCGCACGCACCTTTTCCTGCTTTTCGTCCACGGATACTGCCATAAACTTAGAGGCAAGGGACAGTCCCACACCCGCAACAAGGCCGATAATTCCAACAATTACAGCAGGCATAATAATTTCCATAGCCTTAACCTCCTATTCCCGCAAACCCGAGGAAGGAAAGCGCCACAAGCGCCGCCGCCACAAGGGTAATGGGCAGACCCTTTAAAAATTCGGGAATATCCGCAGTTTCAAGTCTTTCCCGCACGCCCGAGAAAAGGAGCATTGCAAGCATAAAGCCCAGTCCCGCACCCAAGGCGTTAAAGAGAGACTGAATAAAATTTAACTCATTTGTGATGTTAAGCATTGTAATGCCCAGCACCGCACAGTTTGTGGTGATAAGGGGAAGATAAATTCCAAGAGCATTGTAAACAGGCTTAATGTAACGCTTTAACACAATTTCAATAAGCTGAACTATAGCCGCAATTACAAGAATAAAAACTATCGTTTCAAGATAGGTGTAATCAGGCGACAAAATATAGTTATAAATAGGCCAGGTGACCGCCGTTGCAACCACCATAACAAGGGTTACCGCAATGCTCATGGAAAAGGCGGTGTTTGTCTTTTTGGAAACCCCCAAAAAGGGACAAATTCCGAGGAATTTCGACAGCACCATATTATTTGTGAGTATCGCCGCCAGTAAAATTGAGGCTATAGATGTGGTATTATTCATTTACTGCCGCCTCCTCTTCACAGTCATTTTTGCTGCAAACAGCTCTTGAAGGACAGCTTTCACAGCCCAAATGCTCCACAGGCTTTTTGCCCGCCCGCTTTGCAAGGGCGTTTGAAGCCGCCACCAGCATACCGAATACGAAGAAGCCGCCCGGCGGGAGCAGGAATACTATCATCGGGCTTATAAATTTCGCCGTAACAGACAGGGAGAAGATTGTTCCTGCACCCAAAAGCTCACGGATAGCCCCCATAAGGGTCAAAACCGCCGTAAAGCCTATGCCCATTCCGAGGCCGTCAAGCACACTCGGAACAACGGAATTTTTAGAGGCAAACATCTCCGCCCTCGCCAAGATAATGCAGTTTACTACTATAAGGGGCAGATAAATGCCCAGCGCCTTGTCAATCGAAGGCAGGAACGCCTTAACGAGCATCTGCACCACGCTTACAAAGCCCGCAATAATGGTTATGTATGCGGGGATACGCACCTTATCGGGGATTACATTTCTAAGAAGTGAAATTGCAACGTTGGAGCAAACCAGCACCATTGTAGCAGCAAGTCCCATTCCTATGCCGTTTATTGCGGCGGTTGTGACCGCAAGGGTCGGGCAGGTACCCAGTACCAATCGCAAAACGGGGTTTTCCTTAATAAGTCCGTTTGTAAAATAGCCCATATACTTATTATTTTTCACCCTGGGTCACCCCCTCGTTGTTTTTTACGCTTTCAAGCTGTTTAAGCGCCTTGTTTACCGACTTGTTCACGGCGATTGAGGTGATTGTAGCGCCCGTTACAGCGTTTACCTCGTTTTTAGCGGAGTCCGCCCCGTTTTTTACAAGGGATATTCCGCTATTTTTGCCTTCATACTGTGAATAAAAGCTTTCCTTAGCGGCGTTTTGGCCAAGACCGGGGGTTTCACCCGAAACATCTAATATAGCCACCGATTTTACCGTGCCGTCGACATTTACCGCCGTCATAACCGAAACATCGCCGCCGTAGCCCTTTTCGGCGGTTTTAAAGATATACCCGATTATTTCGCCGTCCTTAAGGGCGCAATGATAAGTAAACTCGTTTTCTCCGTCTTTAAATTCTTCCTTAGTGAATTTATCCGCCTTAATAAGGCTCGCCATAGTCTCGCTGCTGTTTTTTGCATCAAGCTCGGCAATTTTGTCCTTAGTGATTTTATTTGTAAGAGAAAGAGCAAGGGGAATTATAATGCAAATCGCAAGCAGTACCGCAACCGGCTTTATAATATCGTTTTTGTTAGCCTTAATTATTTCAATTAATTTAGCCATTCTGCGCCTCCTCCTTTTTGGGTTTAATAAAACCGAAAGGCTTAGAGAGCGTTAAACGGTTAATATGGGGAACAAGAATATTCATAAGCAATATCGAATATGAAACACCCTCGGGCAGAGCGCCGAATTTTCTTATTACAAAGGTGATAATTCCACAGCCCACCGCAAAAATCACCTTGCCTGATTTGGTTGTAGGGCTTGTGGTGTAATCGGTGGCCATAAAGATTGCGCCAAGCATAAGTCCGCCGCCATATACCCAAACCGAAACATTCTCCCCGGTCACAAGGGCAAGAAGCACCACGGTGCCGATAAAGCAAACGGGTATAGTCGGGGAAATAACATTCCTTATAAGTAGATAAACTCCGCCCACCAAGAGCAAAAACGCCGAGGTCTCGCCTATAGAGCCGGGGTGCATACCGAAGAACAAGGCCTTCAGCGTATATGTGCCGTTCTCGGCCGCAAGGGGGGTCGGCGAGGTTACCGCATCAAAAAGCGGGGCGACGAATTTCGTCATCGTAGAGGGGAAAGACACCAGCAGTACAATACGGGCAGCTATAGCGGGATTTGCAAAGTTACAGCCTATGCCGCCGAACATCTGCTTTACAACGATTATTGCAACCACACTGCCAATCGCCGCCTGCCACAGCGGAATTGAAGAGGGTAAATTCATACCGAGCAAAAGTCCCGTAACCACCGCCGACATATCGCCTACGGTGTTAGGCTTTTTAAGCGCCTTATTCCACAGAAACTCGCTCAGTACCGCAAAAATAATGCAGACCGCAAGCACCAATGCGGCGTGCCAGCCGAAAAGTATACAGCCGTAAACCGCCGCAGGCAGGAGGGCAATTACCACATCCGACATAATGCCCCTTGTGGTGTCACTGTGCCTTATATGGGGCGAGGACGCCGCCGTCAGTATCTCTTTCATTACTTCTCCCTCCTAAGCTGTGCTTTGGCAAGCCGCATAACCTGTGTAAGCGGCCGCTTTGCGGGGCATACATAGGAACAGCTGCCGCATTCCATACAGTAATTAACATTAAGGTTATTAAAGCTTTCGGTAAGTCCGTGATTTACCGCCGCCTCAACTGATGCGGGATATAGCTTCATAGGGCAAGCCCGCGCACAGCGCCCGCAACGAATACATGGGGTTACTGCGGGCGGTTTTATCTCCTCTTTCATTACTGTAATAGCATTGGTGCGCTTTTCGATAACGCCGCTGTCGCTTTCGGCATCAACTCCCATCATGGGTCCGCCGAAGATAATCTCGTTTGCGTCTTCTGTGACACCGCCTGCAAACTCCAGCACATCTTTTATAGCCGTGCCGATAGGTACTATTATGTTTTTAGGCTCGTTGACCGCCGTGCCGTCTACCGTTATGCGCTTTGAGGTAAGCGGCATTCCCGTTTTAATAAAGCGGTTAAGTGTGACGACGCTTGTTATATTCATTACAATACAGCCCACATCACTCGGAAGCTTGCCCGCAGGCACCCTTCTTCCCGTAGCCGAGTAGATTATAACCTTTTCCGCTCCCTGTGGATAGCTTGTGGGTAGCTTCATAAGCTTAACGCTGTCGTCCTGGTCCCTTTTGTCTGCGGCTATCTCGTAAAGCTTTTCGATTGCCTTAGGCTTATTGCTTTCAATGCAGATTATTACCCTTCCGATATTAAGCTTTTCTTTTATAAGGTATACGCCCTCAATTACATCCTCATAATCCTCCATACAGGCACGGTAGTCGCTTGTAATATAGGGCTCGCACTCGGCTCCGTTGATTATAAGGGTGTCAATCGGGGTTTCTTCTTTTACCGAAAGCTTTACCTTTGTGGGGAAGCCCGCACCGCCAAGCCCTACAAGACCGCAAAGGTCTGCCGCCTTTGCTATATCCTCCCTTGTGTTCACGGGAAACGGCTTGAGCTCGGGGTCCTTTTCCATATTGCCGTCCGACTCAATAACAACACACTTTGTCTTTCGGCCACCCACATTAATTTCCTCTATAGCCTTTACAGTACCAGAAACACTCGAATGAACAGGAGCGCTTACAAAGGCGGTCGCCTCACCGATTTTAGTGCCCACAAAGACCTTATCCCCCGCCTTTACGATAGGTTCGGCAGGTGCGCCGATATGCTGTGACATGGGGATTTTCACAACTGCGGGAGGCGGCATAATTACCGACTCCTGTTCAGCCGTCTTTTTAAAATGCGGAAGTAACGCTCCTCCGTGAACACGCCCTACCGGGCGCAGTATCTTTTCTTTCTTTTCCATACTTCTTCTCCTTTGAGGGAAAATAGCTATACATAAAACATAATACTACATATGCAGTTTTTTTTCAAGAAATTTATCGGTTTTTACAGATAAACTCAGCGTTCATTCAAATTTTTATCTTTATAAGTTAATATACGCACGGTGATAAAAATGGATAATAAAAAAACAAGGGAGCTTATTCTAAAGCTCCGCAAAACCTTTGGTCTTACACAAAAACAGCTTGCCGATAAGCTTAATGTCAGCGACAAGTAAGTTTCAAAATTTTTCCTTTTTTTATATTTTTTGAAAACGGGGTGAAAAACGCCTTTGTTAAAGGAAACTCTACTGTGAGTAGAGTCGGTAAAATTCACTCTACCGGGCGGATAAGATAAGTAGAAAATCAAAAAAGCGATGTATCTTGCTGTGTTTGCAAGTTAATAATATAATAAAATAAACACTTTTGCAAGGAGATTTTAATGTATGACTGATTTTGCGATTTTAACCGACTCTGCCTCAAACCTTACTGCGAAACAGCTTCGTGATAATGATATAACTGCAATTCCCTTTCCCTATTTCTTAAAAGGTAAGGAATACGGTTGCAAGCTCTTAGAGACCTTTGACGATATGGCGTTTTACGCCGCTTTAAGAAACGGCGAAAAGGTGACCACCTCCCAGATAAACCCGCAAAGGTATACCGACTTTATGCGCCCCCTGCTCGAAAGCGGAAAGGACATTCTTTTTATCGGGCTTTCCTCGGGTGTGAGCGGCGCATTTTCCTCCGCCGTAATAGCTAAGGAACAGCTCGCCGAGGAGTTCCCCCAGCGCAAAATAGAGCTTGTAGACAGTTTAGGCGCCAGTCTCGGCGAGGGACTTATGGTTCTAAAGGCTGCGGAATACCGTGACGAGGGTAAAACCCTAAAGGAAACCGCCGAAGAAATACGGATACATATAGAAAAAATGTATCAGGTATTCACGGTTGACGATTTAATGTTCTTAAAACGCACAGGCAGACTTTCAAACCTTAGCGCCGCAGTGGGAACCGTACTTGGAATAAAGCCAATGCTAAAAGGGAATGAAGAGGGTAAAATTGTTGCTTTCGGGAAAATAAGGGGCAGAGCCAAGGTTATATCCGCCTTAGCCGAAAAATACGATGCTCTTGTCAAAGAGCACGAAAAGCAGATGGTGGGCATAAGCTATTGCGACTGCAAGGAGGACGCTGAAGCTTTGGCAGAGCTGGTAAACAAGACAAAACCGCCCAAAAAGCTTATAATTATCAAGCACGAGCCCGCCACAGGCTCTCACTTAGGCCCCGGCGGATTGGCCCTTTATTTTGAGGGTGAAAAGGGCGTAAGAAAGATCTAAATAACATATAAAACCGTTTCTTTAAACTATTGTAATTTTAGCCTAAGTTATTCTTGACTTTGTAACAGCCTAACAGTAAAATGAAACTATAAATATGCAAAGGATGTTGCGTCATGAAAAAATTCTCCTTCGGCACCCCGGAAAAGCTTGTTCCGTCATATTTTTGCAAGGGATTCAACTATCTTGAAACAGATGTTAAATACCCCGCCTCTAACTTTAATTTCAAAAAGCTTACAGGGGGCTGTGTGGTTGAGTTCCCCATTGAGGACGATTGCCGCATTTACGGCCTGGGTCTGCAGCTAAAGGGCTTCGAGCATAGGGGCAAAAAGCTTCGCCTTGATGTAAACGCCGACCCCGTTTCGGGCGACGGCGAAACCCACGCTCCCGTACCATTTTTCGTAACTAACAAGGGCTACGGTATGTATTTTGACACCGCCCGTTATGCGGAGTTCTACTGCGGCAAGCAGAAAAACATTATCGGAAAGACCGCCGTTTCCGCAGGCGGAGCCGCAGGCAGTGAGGCAGAGCTTTATGCTGTCCGTGAGGACTCCGACTTAATTATGAGCGTAAGAATACCCGCTGCGGCAGGTATTGATGTATATGTTATCGAAGGGGATACAATAACCGATATTGTAAGCCAGTACAATATGCTGGCAGGCGGCGGCCCCGAGGTTCCCGAATGGTCGTTGGGTCTGCTTTACCGTTGCTACTATCAGTGGGACTCCGAACAGGTCAAAAAGACTGCCGACTATTTCAGAAACAGCGACATTCCCTGCGACATTATCGGCCTTGAGCCAGGCTGGCATACCCACGCCTACTCCTGCACCTATAAGTGGAGCGATAAATACCCCAACCCCGACGAGTTTATTTCCTACCTTAGGGACAGGGGCTTCCACATTAACCTTTGGGAGCACGGCTTCGTTCATCCCGATGCCGAATTCCACGATGAAATCGCCCCTCATTCGGGCGACTGGCTTGTTTGGGGCGGCGTAGTTCCCGATTTTGCAACTAAAGAGGCACGCAAAATCTTCGCCGACTATCACCGTAAAAAGTTAGTTGAACACGGAATAGACGGCTTCAAGCTTGACGAGTGCGACTCAAGTGACTTCACAGGCGGTTGGAGCTTCCCCCTTTCAACCCAGTTCCCCTCAGGCCTTGAGGGCGACCAGTACCACTCGCTTTTCGGCACCCTGTACGCCCAAACCCTGATGGACGCTTTAGGCGAAAATCAAACCCTTTCCGAAATCCGCCAGTTGGGCGCCCTCGCCGCTCCCTACCCCTTTGTTCTCTACAGCGATTTGTACGACCATACGGACTTTATCCGAGGCGTTGTAAACTCGGGCTTTTCGGGTCTTCTCTGGACTCCTGAATTCCGTCAGGCAGACACAAAGGAAGAGTGCATCCGCCGTATGCAGTGCATTATCTTCTCAACCCAGTGCTTGGTTAACGCTTGGTACTATGACGGTATTCCGTGGGTTATCTTCGACTGTGAGGACGAAATCAGAGAGCTTATCAAGCTTCGCTATCGCTTGATACCAATGCTTAAAGAAGCGTTTGACAAATACCACACCACCGGCAAGCCCCCCATCCGTGCGCTGGTAATGGACTTTACCGACGACTGGAGAACCTACGGGGTAGACAACGAGTATATGTTCTGCGATGATATCTTAGTTGCTCCTATCGCCGCAGGCACAGGCAACGAGCGTGATGTTTACCTTCCCATCTCTGCTAAATGGGCAGATTTCTTTACAGGTGAAGAGATTAAGCTGCCTGAAAACGGCATAATCCATGTAAACACCGAAAATATCCCCGTTTACAAAAAGATTTCTTAAAAATACAAATTAAGCTTAGGCAAAGCGCTGCCTTGACCTGCGTAGGAAGTATATAAAACAAAAAGACCGATTTCTGTATGAATTCGGTCTTTTATAATATTTTAGGACAGTTTTTTAAGGTGATTAAAATTTCAGCTCCATTTCAGCGTGGGGAACGCCCTCCTCCATAAAAACATCGGATATCACCTTAAAGCCTGATTTTTCATAGAAGCCTATGGCTTGCTCCTGTGCGTCTACCGTCACTTTTTGGGGGTTCATTTTATCTTTAATCACGGCTAAGCTCTTTTCCATTAGCTCTTTTCCTGTGCCCTTGCCGTGGCTGAGGGTCAACACCCTACCTATTTTGACGGTGCCGGCGTCTGTGGGAAATGCCCTTAAATATGCGGTAACTCTGCCCTTTTCCGCAAAGAAGCAATGCAGGCTGTTGTAATCGACATTATCCATATCCAGACAAAGTATTTTTTGTTCTAAAAAGAATATCTCTGCCCGTGATTTTAATATTTCATAAATCTCCGCGGCCGACAGTTCACCGAAATATTTAGCTATCAATTCCATTTTATTACACCTCACGGGGCTTGCAAACATCCACCCAAGCCAAATATCCCGAATACCTTTCAAGCTCGGCTATAGTAAGCTCGATTGCGCTGTTTGAACTGCCGCAGGCGGGAAACACCGTCGGGAAGCGCTTAAGGGATTCATCAAGGTAAACCTTTACGCCGTCATTTACCGCAAAGGGACATACTCCCCCGACGGCATGGCCTACAAGCTCGGCCGCCTCGTCGAATTTGAGCATACTCGCCTTTGCTCCGAACTGTGCTTTGTATTTTGAATTGTCGATTTTAACATCCCCTGCGGCTACAATAAGCACGCAGTCATCCTTCGCCCTAAAGGACAGGGTTTTTGCAATCCTCTCGGGAGCGCACCCGAGGGCATTAGCGGCAAGCTCCACGGTTGCGCTGGATTCGCTGAATTCCTTTATCCGTTCCTCTATTCCAACAGATTTAAAATATTCTCTTACCTTCTCAATCGACATATTTACACTTCCATTATTTTTGTTTTTTAATTATATCATATAAATAATATAATAACAACCGTTAGGAGAATATTTATATATGAAGCTCTCGGAAATTGCTCCTCCATATTTTTCTTATATCAACACTTTTCATAAAATGCAAGGTATATTACGAAAAAACAAACAAAATCGGAAGTTTACCTTTAAAAAACTCTTTAAATTGTTTTAAACAAATTGTAAAAATAAAACCCCGCTCTCTTGCGAGAACGGGATTTTTGACTTTCTTGTACAAATAAGCGGTCTAAAACCAAATGATTTTCTTTGCAAAGTTAAAAATACAATGGTTTTAAGAAAAAATGCGTGAAAAATCGTTTACTGCTTACCCTCTAAATATTTGTTAGCTTCTTCTACCGAAATTTCTTTCATAGTTTCGCCGCAGCATTTAATACCACAATTTTCACAAGTGCAGTCGATTAATACCTTAACCATTGCACCGCATTTTTCACAAATTACGATTTTATCCATATTTTCACCTCCTATTGGTTAAATCTTTTGAACAAGCTAATTAATTCGTCAATAGTATCTAACTCACCATTTTCCAAATCCCTCGACACACACATATACAAATGATTTTCTAAAATGTGCGTCGACAGGCTTTTAATGGAATTTTTAACAGCAGACAACTGAACTAATACATCATTACAATATGCGTCATTTTCAATCATTTTGTGTATTCCATTTATTTGTCCGCTAATTCTGTTTAGCCTATTGATTATTAATTTTTTCTCGTCAAGGCTTCTTTTAGTTTTCTTGTTGCAACAATTATTATCCATAGTCCACCCCCGAATCTATGATATACCCCGTCGGGGTATATTGTCAATAGGGGGGTATATTTTGATTTTTAAAATTATACTTTTATGGCACATCAAAAGCAGAAATATAGTGATAAAATCCATGCGGAGTATTTTTATAATTCGTGGCAGAGCCACACCGAACTTATTACCTATTACTTATTACTTCCCAAAAATCCCGTATCAAACTTTATTTTAGGTAAGAGAGAAGAAGTAAGAAGTAAAAAGTAAAATCCCGAACGCTTTCGAATTCGGGATTTTTGTCATTCGTGTCCGAAAAAGAACTGGTCAAAAACCGAGGGTTTTCTTTACATTTTAATGCTT
>JAEIGA010010343.1_pt1 | contig 14143 bp, 9 predicted proteins | sample 9270691 | NCBI WGS metagenome assembly JAEIGA01 (sample SAMN17057246, study PRJNA624740) | gut metagenome | biome: biome; isolation source: fecal sample | host: Bos grunniens | place: China: Xizang | collected 2019 | reverse complement strand
TGAGTCAAGGTGTTGGCGATAAAGAGTACGGCAAAAAATGCCACGTATGTGCGGCGGTGCTCCACAAGGTCGCGACGGAGCACACTGCAAAAGCGAGAGTATGAAAAGTGAGTCATAGCGAGAGGTTAATGAGGGTAATAGGCAGCATTTTTCTTCGCCTTGCGCGCCGTCTCAAGGAGGTTGGGCACGGCATGTACGGCATTGAAGAGCAGTTCGAGGTTGAGCGGAGTTTCCTGTCCCTCGGTGTTGGCACACACTACGAGGTGGCCGCCAATAAAGGGGTAGGCAAAAAGGGCATCCTCCGTTGGCGCACCCATAGGTCGTTGCTCAAAGCAAAGGAGTTCGGAGAGTTCGGCTGTAGAACAGTCGGCAAGCAAACGACTGCGCTCTACGATCATCACATGATCAAGTAGCACGTTTACGTCGCCTACCTGATGCGTAGAGATTAGGATGGTGCGCTCATCGTTCATGCTTGAAGAAATCACCTTTCGGAATTGCCCCTTCGCAGGTATGTCAAGGCCGTTCGTAGGTTCGTCCATCAGCAAAAGACTGGTGTTTGTGGCGAGCGCAAAGCTCATGTAGAGCTTCTTCTTCTGCCCCATGGAGAGACTGCCCAGGTTGAGCGACTCGGGAAGGTCGAAATCGCGGAGGTTGCGTCGGAGGTCGTCCCAACTGAAGCGCGGATAAAAGGGCGCATTGATACGCACATAATTTTCAAGGCTCATCTTGGGGAGTTCAAACTCCTCGGGCACGATGAATATGTCTTGCAAAGTCTCGGGCAAGCGGCGCTGCGGCACGAGAGCATTGACGGTAATCTCACCCTTCACGGGGCGCAGGAGTCCGGCAATGAGGTAAAGCAGGGTAGACTTCCCCGTGCCGTTTTTTCCTAAGAGTCCGTAGATTCTGCCGGGCTCAACGGAGAGCGAAAAATCCTTAAACACAGCGTTTAACTTGCCTCCATAGCCAAACGAGATGTTGTTTACTTCTATCATAATCGGAGATGTGTTTTAGTGTAATAGTTAGATATGACACTGCAAAAGTATTTGTTTTTTCTATACCCGCAAAATTTTTGAAATAAATTTTAGAAAAAAAGTCGTAACTTTGTGCTTGCAGAGCGTGCGTCGCACTTTAAACGACGCACTGCGGATGCATTCAAAAAACCTCGGCACTTGGTTCAAACGAATCGGGAGATAATTTAAATTGTAAGGGAGATAATTTAAATTATATGCCGATTTGTTTTTGACAGTAGGGAGAGCGGAACGACGATTCAGGATTCCAGCATGTTTGTCTCCCTCACCCCTCCCCTGCTACCCTTCCCCGTTCATCGTTCACCTTTAACCGTCACCCCCTTATGGCGCTTAACAAAAAACTTTGGATTATCCGCCTGCTGCGTCAGCACCCACAGGGGCTTTCGCGCCAGGAAATTCTCAACGCTTGGGCGGATGAGGACGACCGTGGCAGACCAATGCCGCCGTCAACCTTTCACGACCAATGCAATGAGATGATGCGTATCTATGGGGTGAGGGCGGTGCAGAAGAATGGGCGCTACACGCTGCAACATACCGACAATGAGGGGGCGGATTTCTTTAACTTCCTGCTCGAGCGCAATGAGGATTTCAATGTGGCTGGTAGCATTTTCCTGCCCGACCTTCATGAAGCGATAGAACGCCGAAGAGTGGTTAAAATGAAGTATCATTCGCTGAACAAGGAGCCGTATGAGTGTATGCTCTCGCCCTATTGCTTGCGCTTTACGCAGGGCAATGCCTATGTTGTGGGATTCTCTTCTCACCACAGCCAGGTGCGCACCTTCGCCCTCGACCGCATTTGCTACACCCAGCAACTTCCGCAGCGCTTCATCCGACCATCGGACTTTAATGCCGCCGTCTATTTTCAACATAGTTATGGCGCATTTGGGGGTGACGATATCTCGCCAGAGAGGGTTGAGATTCATTGCAATGAATGGCTTGCATCCTATTTGCGACAACGGCCCTTGCACCCTTCTCAACAAGAAACGTCTCCCGAAACCTTTACGCTTTGTGTAGCACCTACCAAAGATTTCATCTCTGCCCTACTCTCGTTCGGGCCAAACCTTGAGGTCATTGCTCCATCAGCCTTGCGCGAACGCCTTCGGGCGCTGGCGGCGAAGGTGGTTGAGACTTATAAGTCGTGAGTCGAGAATCTCTAAAGTCTTTAATGACATTAAGGTCTCTAAGGCCTTGACCGCACGACAAAATCTACCTGCGAGGGTGGCGCGTTAATCAAATAGGTTGCCGACCTTCGGCTCTACTTTCTCATTTCTCCTTTCTCATTTCCCCCATGCTTATCTTTCACACTGCCGACTGGCACCTCGGAAATATTTTTCACCGCCACGACCGCTTGGCGGAGCACCGCCATTTCTTCAAATGGCTCATAAGTCAACTTAAAGAGCACCAGCCCGATGTTATGATTATATCGGGCGACGTCTTTGATAATGCTAATCCTTCGGCAGCCGCGGAGAGTCTGTTCTACGAAGTGCTGAAGGAGGCGATTCAGGCAGTTGAGGGCCTGCAAATCGTAATCATTGCCGGCAATCACGACTCTGCTCACCGCCTGGAGGCGCCTTCGCCCTTCTTGAAGGCTAATAATATCTATGTGCGCGGTAATGTAAAGCGCACGGAGGATGGTGCGCCCGACTTTGAGGACCTGCTGTTGCCCTTGAGCAGCAGAAAGAATTCGGAGGCCGAAGTGGTGTGCTTGGCGCTCCCCTACTTGCGCAGTTCGGAATATCCCTCGGGGCTCTCCGTGGGCGACGGCATTAAATATTATGTGGATGGGATGCTCAAAGCCCTTCATCGCACAGACTTTAAGAGACTCCCGATTATCGCGGCGGCACATTTCTATGCCGCTGGTGCAGAGATTTCGGAGGAACACAGTGAGCGCCTCGTGGTGGGCGGACAAGATGCCGTGTTGACAAGAAGTGTGGATAAGGTCGTGAGTTATACGGCGCTCGGTCATATACACCGCCGTCAGTGTGTGGACTATGACCGCCAGATGTGGTATTCTGGAAGCGTGCTTCCCTTGTCATTTAGCGAGAAGCACTACAATCATGGTGTAAACTGCGTACGCATTTTCGAGGATGGTAAGTGCACGGTGGATTACTTGCCCTACAGCCCCTTGCGTCGCCTGCACTCTATACCCGAAAGGGGAGCGGCGAGCACGGCAGAGGTGATGGAGGCGCTTTCTAAACTGCCTAATGCTGACGAAGTCCCCAACCGCGATGCGTGGGACTACCTGGAAATTCGCGTGCGCGAACAACAGCCCGAACCTACCTTCTTGGCGGAGGTGACAGAGGTGTTAAAGGGTAAGGCGGTCTACTTCTGTCGCATCGTGCGCGAAATGATTACGCACAATAACGACGACCAAGAAGCCGTCATCAGTAATGCAGCACTACATATCACACCGCTCGAGATGGCGCAACGCTTCTACCGCCAACGCTATCCCGAAGATATGCCACAGGAAATGCTTGACCGTTTTATGAAAGTAACAGGAGGCGGAGAGTAAGTGATAGCCACACCTTTAGCTGGAATACTTTATCACTTAACTACTTACAATCTTAACTTCTTGAGGACTCGGTCACTATATCTTTCGAAGACTTTTACAACATGATTATCACCAAAATCATCATACGCAACCTCACCTCACTTGCAGGTGAACATATCATTGACTTTACCCAAGAACCACTACGCTCGGCGGGGCTGTTTGCCATTACGGGCGATACGGGTGCGGGGAAGTCTACCATTCTTGACGCCATCTGCCTTGCACTCTACAACAAAGCGCCACGCTTTGAAAATGTGCAGCGCCTGAAGAAAGAAGATGTTGAAAAAGATGACATTAACACCTCCGATGTACGCAATTACTTGCGCCGCGGAGAAAAAGAAGGTGCTGCCATCGTAGAATTTACGGCTACAACGGGGGCAAAGTATCGTGCCACCTGGTTTTTACGCCTCAAACGCACGGGGAATTACGACAATGTGGTGCATTCTCTTGAACAACTTTCGCCCAACAAGCGTGTCTACGACAAGGCGGAGGTAAAGGAGCGCATTGTGCAAGCCGTAGGCCTGGATTACGCACAGTTCTCACGCACCGTAATGCTGGCGCAAAATAGTTTTGCCAACTTCCTGAATGCTCGCATTGAGGAGAAATCTGCCTTGCTTGAAAAACTTACGGGTACGGAGGTTTATGGCACAATCTCCATGCGCATCTTTGAAGAAAAGTCAAAGGCTGAACAAATCCTTAAGGAATTGCAGGTGGAGAAAGACACCGTCCTGCGTGACCATTTGAGCGAAGAAGATATTCGCGACTATGAGCGACAAATTTCTTTACTTGAAACAACGCTCAAGGACCTTGAAAACCAGTGTAAGATTACCCGCCAACAATTGAAGTGGCTTGACGATTATGATAAGGCTACAGCAGAGGTGACGCGCTGTGATGCGGCTTACACAGAAGCCTATAAGGCATATCTCGGACTGACCAATGAGCGTAATCTCTTGGAGCGCTACGACGATGTGCTGTGTCAACAGTCGCTCTTTAATGAGATTGTCAACCACCGCACAAACATTGAAAAATGTAAGCAGGAGCGTGCTCAAGCAGAAACATTGCTGAAAGAGGCTAACACCAAGGTACAAGAAATGCGCACAGCATACGACCTTGCGACTTCACGCCTTTCTGAAGCTACAAAGCAGATGGAACAACGCCGCCCCGACATCCAGCGCGGCCTGACTATTCAAGGAGAAATTAAGGAGAAGATGGCGCTGCTTGAAACGCGCGACATGGAAATGCAAAAGGCGCAAATTGACTTTGAGCAGCGCAAGGCGGAGCTTGAATTGAAGAAACAAGAACTCGCAGACTTGGGAGGACACATCAACGAACTGCAGTATGCGCTGCAAAGTTTGTCTATCTACCGCACCATGTTTGAGAAGTTTGACACCGTCAAGAGCAAACTCACCGACCTTGAAAAAGAGAGCCTCAACAATGCCGCCCTCCATCGCGAGATCCAGGACCAGCAAGTGGCACAGCAACGCCTCAACCAACTTTTGGAGAAAGGAGCCCGCGAGATGCAGAAATCAAGAGACCTCTTGAGTACTCGTAAAGCGGAAGTTGCTGTTTATGAGCAACAAAACCGTGCGGTTAATATTTCTCAATTGCAACAGAATATTGCCGACAATACGCAGCGTCTCGCCTCCCTTCGTTCTGCAAAAAATCTATGGACACGCCTCATTAAATCGTATGACGAGGCTGAAGAAACCCAAATCCAGGTCAACGCCTCAAGAATAGCCATCGATCAGCTCACGAAGGACCTTGTGCGTGCTGACCAGGAAATAGATTTTGCAGCCCAGAATTTCAAAATAGCTCAAGAGAATTATACCTATCACAACAGCCAGAGCATCGAAGCCATGCGCCGTAACCTGAAGGAAGGTGCGCCGTGTCCTGTTTGTGGAGGTACACACCACCCTTACCACACGGAAAGTGCACGCGAATTGGGCAAGATTTTTGAAACGATTGAGCTGCGCTACAAAGAGACTGGTGAACAACTGGAAGATTTGAAGAATAAAGCGCGTAGCCTTCGTGCTACCCTGGCAAATAAGCAAGGGAAATACGAGGTAGAACAGCGCAATTATGAACGCCTAACTACAACCCTGCAGAGCAGTCAAGAGGAATGGAAAGAGTTTGCTACGCTTGACTCAACCTTCCGCGATTGCTCGCCCTCGGTAAATCGCCAGGCGCGCATGATTACTCTGGAGCAACTTATTGATAACACCGAAAGTACGCTCAACCGTCAACAAGAAGAACTGGGTATTTATTCTAAAAATCAGGAGAGTATCAACAACCTCAACCAACTTATCCGAACGCTTTCCGAACGCGTGGCAGAAGAGACGGCGCAACTCTCGCAGCTCGATGCACAACTAAAAATCGTACGCTCTAAACAGCATGATCTCAAGCAACGCATTGACCTTTCTGACCGTCGTCTGAAAGAAATTTATTCCGACCTTGACCTCATGATTACCGATTCGGGATGGATGGCAAAATGGCGCAACAATCCCGAGCAATATGCCGCTCACCTCTCCTCGCTTTTCTACAAATGGATTGATACATCAAAGAAGTTGGACGAATCTTTGCAGAAGCGCGAACTCAATGAGAACTTTATCAACCAGCAGGAGAAGGAATTGCAAGTGGCACAGCAGAATATCAACGCTACCCGCGACCATCGTGATGTCACTCGTGAACTCATGCGTATCAAGCAAGACGAACTCACTGCGCTCTTTGGCGCACGCACTCCCGAACAGGTTGATGAAGACCTGCGAGCCATCATACGCAGTGTGACGGAGACGCAACTCGCAGCGAAGGTGCACTACGATAATGCTCAAACGGAACTCGCTGAAATCACGGGTTCAAAGCGCAAACTTGAAGAAGATTTCCTGCACTTCACACAGCAGTACACGCAACAATCTTCCCAGCTTGACCTATGGATGCACAATTATAACCGCGACCATTCTCCCCTACGATTTGCCGAACTTGAGCGCATTTTTACCGACAAGCGCGATTGGAATGCTTTGCGTCGACTCATCGCAGAATGCAAGGAACAGTTGACCGTAACGCAGAACACGCGCGACCTGGCAGAGCAACACCTCAACCAGGTGCGCCAAGATACTATGCGCCCCGACAGCCAACAGGGAGAAACCCGCGAATCGCTCACCGAACTTCTTGCTGATACAGAACAACATATCAAAGAAACGACAGAGCGCTACCACCGCTATGCCGACAAGTTGAAACTTCACCAAAAAGCGCTCCACGATGCAACACTCATGCAGCAACGCTTTGATGATGCCGAGGACAACCTTCGTTGGTGGCAGCGCCTCAACACCCTCTTTGGTAGTTCCGATGGTAAAAAGTTCCGAGAAATCGCACAGAGCTACACCTTTGAATACCTCGTAGCGCAGGCTAATGCCCAGTTGCGCCAACTCTCACCACGCTACCGCCTGCGCACTGTAGAGGGAACTTTGGCACTTCAAATCATTGACTGCGAAATGTTTGACCAGCAGCGCTATGTCAGCTCACTTTCCGGAGGCGAAACCTTCGTAGTGAGTCTTGCTCTTGCATTAAGCCTTGCGAATCTCTCGTCTGAAGGACTCTCCATCGGCAGCCTCTTCATCGATGAAGGTTTTGGGAACCTTGACCAAGACTCTCTCAACCTCGTTATGCAAGCCCTTGCTAACCTTCAAAGTCAGCAGGGCAGAAAGGTGGGAATCATCAGTCATACAGAAGCCATCCGCACACAGATTTCACCCCGCATCAATGTTATCAAAAAGGCCATTGGAGGCGAAAGTTTTGTACGCATAGAGGTGTAAAACTGGCAACAATATAGATGAGAGAGTTGGTTTCATCCACTATTGCTTGCGTGACCTGTGGTAGTCTATATGGTATACCACTAAATCACATTGTATTTTAAATCACTAATGGACACTCATACCCAGCGGAGCATACCATCCGAAGGGAACGGGTGTCCATTAGTGTTTTTTTGTGGGGGAGCAAAAAGGGATTTTGTATCGGAGTTTGCGGAAAACCTGAATCTCGCACAAAATCTTCCAGAAGAGGCGCGTCATCCCCCAGAAGAGGCGGGTTCATCGCCCTCAAAAACTAGGTTTTTACTTGCCTAATTGAGGCCAATTGTTTAATTTTGCTAATCATCTATAAAATTAGACAATAAACAAACGCCCGAGTGCGTTGTTTTAAATGGGTAAAGTATGCCTTTTTGTCTCAAAGGCAAAGCCCGCCCTCTCTTAACTGATAATGAAAACAAGACTTTTACTTTTCTCCGCCCTGTTATTTCTTGCCATTTCGGCAAAGGCTACTGGCGGTATCCATAACGACTCCTTATGCTACAGTGCCGAGATTTCTGCCACTGCGGCTTCAAAGGGCGATGCCCCTTTGTGGTTGGTGAGTAATAAGTATGGACTCTCCTCTTTGCAAGATGCTTCAGGATATGTGCGCTTGGGTATCTCGCAACCCTCTTTCGCATTCAGCGCTTCAGAAGATTGGAAGTTGGGCTATGGTATAGACCTTGTCGTTCCCGTAAACCACGCCACAGAAAATGTGGTAACGGGGAAGCAGCGCACAAACTTTATTGTGCAACAATGTTATGCTGATTTGGACTTTAAATGGTTGCGCCTCTCCGTCGGAGCAAAGGAGCGCCCCATGGAACTAAAGCATCAGACTTTAAGCAGTGGTGGTCAAACCTTCGGGATTAACGCCCGCCCTGTCCCTGCCGTGCGCTTGGAAATCCCCGAGTATGTGAGTTTGACGGGAAAGAAAAATCCGTGGCTCTCGATTAAGGGGCATTTTAGTTTTGGCATGATGACCGATGGTTCGTGGCAGCAGCAGTATGTCCCCTCTGGAGGGCGCTGGGCCGACAAAGCCTTGTTGCACACCAAGGCGGGCTACATGCGCCTTGGGAATCCTGACCGCTTCCCCTTGATTCTTGAGGGCGGTTTGGAAATGGCTACCCAATTTGGTGGGACAATCTACAACCCCACAGGAAGAGCTGGATGGCACGGCGAAAAGTTGGAAATGGGGCAAGGACCTAAAGACTTTGTGGATGCTATCTTCGGACTCGGTAGCGACGCTACGGATGGCGCTTTCTTGAATGCCGCAGGTAATACGTTGGGAAGTTGGTTGTTCTCCTTGACCTATCAAGGAAAAGACTGGAGCGTGCGTGCTTATTATGACCACTTTTTTGAGGACCACTCGATGATGTTCTTCCAATACGGATGGTTTGACGGTATGGTCGGATTGGAGTGTAAGCTCCCCAAGAATAAGTTTGTCAGCACCCTGGTTTATGAATATGTAAAGACAGACTACCAAGGCGGTCCTGTATATCATGACCACACGCCGGAAATATCAGACCAAGTGAGTGGGCGTGACAACTATTACAACCACAACCTTTATGCCGGTTGGCAACATTGGGGACAAGCAATGGGCAATCCTCTGTTTACATCTCCGCTCTACGCCAAAAACGGTAGTTTAGGATTTTTGAGCAATCGCTTTGTGGCCCACCATGTGGGAGTTGAGGGCAATCCGGCTGAAGGTTTGAATTACCGTCTGCTCTTGAGTTATGCCACCCACCTTGGCACTTATTACGCCCCCTACCTCAATCGTAAGTATATGACGAGCGGATTGGCAGAGGTGAATTATAACTTTGCGCATTTCGGAAAGTTGAAGAACAAAGGTTGGCAGGCCACCGCAGGTATTGCCTTTGATAAGGGCGCACAGGTGGGTGACAATCTTGGGGTTACGGTTTCTATCAAGAAAACGGGGTTGTTGTTGAAGTAATTATCACTGGAGCACTATGAAACAAATAATATGGTTCGTCTTGATTCTTGTAGCAGGCGTTTGTTCGTGCGACAAGCTCCCCAAGAACGGCGATTTGGATGGCATGTGGCATTTGCAGCGTATGACAACTTTAAGTGCTACGCCACAAGTGGAAGAAGATGTTGCACAGCAGCAAATTTATTGGTGTGTGCAGTTGGATTTATTGCAAATCAATTCTACACAGCGCGTGATGTATCGGGATGAAGCGACAGGAAAGCAAACTTACAATGCATATTGCCGATTTGAACACACGGGTACGACGCTGAATGTAAATAAGGTCTATTTGAGTTTTGATGTCAAGGACAGTTTGCTGCTCGACCCCACAACTCGCGTGATGGAACCCTATGGCATCATGGGGTATGCAGATGAATTCCATATCGAGCACTTGGGAAGCAAGCAAATGATACTCGTATCGGACGACAAGCGCCTCGTATTCCGAAAGTTTTAGGAGGTCGGGACGAGTCCTTCCGACTTGCCTTGCGACACACCAAATTCCCCTAAAACGATTCGGCGAATAATTTAAAATATTCGGCACCTAATTTAAATTTTCTCCCGAACTCTTTTCAGCATCTCACGGCTTTGTTTTACCAAGAGTGGGATGTATCAGAAAACTCGGTTTTCTTATCATAGAAAAATTTACATGAAGGTTAGTTTAATAACAATAACATTCAATAGCGAACGCACTTTGGAGGATACCATTCAAAGCGTAATTGCTCAAGACTATCCCAACATTGAGTATATCATCATCGACGGCAAGAGCAAGGATGGCACAATGGCCATCGTTGACAAATATCGTGCGCAGATAACCAAGGTGGTGAGTGAGCCCGACCGCGGACTTTACGACGCCATGAACAAGGGCTGGATGCACGCGACGGGTGATATAGTGGGGTATATAAATTCCGATGACTTCTTTGCTTGCAACGACGCAATCTCCGCCGTTGTACGCGAGTTTGAGAAAAATCCCACATTGGACGCGGTGCATGCCGACCTCTACTATGTAGATGCTCAAGACACCAACCACATCGTGCGCTATTGGAAGACTACTGACTACACCCCCAATGCCTTCCGCAAAGGGTGGCATCCTGCACATCCCACCTTCTACGCGCGTCGAGAATGCTACGAGCGCCTCGGTGGGTTCCGCCTAGATATGCCCCTCTCTGCAGACTTCGAGTTGATGCTCCGCTTCATCGAAGTGAATCAACTCAAGACCAAGCACCTTGATAAGGTGTTGGTGAGAATGCGCGTGGGAGGAGCTACAAGCAGAAATATCATGAGCATTCTGCATGGCATCGTGCAGTGCAGACATTCCTTCAGAGTGAATGGCGTGAAGCAACCATTTTATTATCCCGTGTTGAGATTTGTGCCAAAATTGAAGCAATTTATCCAAAGATAGAGGTGAACGAACTATCTGATTAACTTATGATGTACGGATACAAACCAAAGGTTGCTGTACTGCTATCTACCTACAACGGAGAGAAATATTTGCAGCAGCAATTAGATACCATATATGCACAATCGGGTGTGGAGGTAGACTTATTGGTGAGAGACGATGGGTCAACCGATCAGACTTTAGAAATATTAGAGGATCAGAAATCTGCAGGAAGACTCAATTGGTATACGGGCGAAAATCTGAAGCCCGCTCGAAGCTTTCTGCACCTTCTTTCGGCAGCCCCAGAAGCGGAGTACTATGCCTTTGCTGACCAGGACGACTATTGGATGCGCGACAAGTTACATGTAGCCTATTCCCGTTTGAAAGATTATGTGGATCGCCCAGCATTATACTTCTGTCAGACACAATTGGTGAACGAAGAATTGGTGCCGTTGAGTAATGTCAAAATAAATCCATTGTTGACCTATGGTGAGGCGCTCATTCATCAGTTTGTGGGTGGATGCACAATGGTTATGAACCAAAAGATGCGAGACATTGTTGTGCGTTACACTCCCAACTACCTGCAGATGCACGACTTTTGGATTTATGACATCGCATTAGCGGTGGGAGCAACGGTGGTCTTTGACAAGAAACCCCATATGCTGTATCGCCAACACGGTAAAAATGCGGTAGGCCAATTAAACGATACAAAGTTTGTATGGAAGAGTCGTATGGACCGCCTTCGCAAGAATGAGCACATACGCTTGAAGACCGCACAAGAGTTGTGGAATGGATTTGAGGACCTTATGACCGAGGAAAACCGGGAACTAACGCAGCGAATCCTGTCCTACAGAAACAATTGGGCCACGAAATGGTCCCTCCTGTGCGACAAGCGCCTAACCTGTTCTAAACTGTCAGTAACACTTTCCACGAAGGTGGCAATATTGTTAAATTTATTTTGATGGAGAAACCAAAAATTTCTATTGTGACCATCTGTTACAATAGCGAGTCAACCATAGAAGAGACAATCCAAAGCGTGTTGTCGCAAGAGTATCCTCTGCTCGATTATGTTATTATCGATGGAGGTTCTACAGACTCTACCATGCAGATTGTGGAGAAATACCGCACCCGCTTGGGTTATGTATGCTCAGAAAAGGACAAAGGCATCAGTGATGCTTTTAACAAGGGAGTGCAACACAGCGTGGGAGATGTCATCGGTATTATCAACAGCGACGACATCCTTCTCCCAGGAGCCTTAAATGCGATTGCAGAGGCTTACGACGGTACGACAGATGCGTATCGTGGTAATGTAATTGTGGTGAACAAGGAGACTGGATTCCGAGGCAGAGAGATTCCCTCTATGACATTCCCCTTGGCGCCATTAGTTACCCATGTGGCACACCAAGGAACCTTTGTAAGTAAACAAGCTTACAACAGATGGGGCGCATACGACCTCAAGTTCCGCTATATGATGGACTACGACTTTATGACGCGTATCTACCAGGGCGGTGCGCAGTTCAAATATGTAGATTTCGACATCGCAGAGTTCCGCTTGGGCGGTGTTTCTGAAACGCCGTTGTCAAAGAAACGCTACGACATTGAGCATGTAGTCTTGAATAACGGCGGTAGCAAGTTTAAGGCGCGCTACTTCTACTGCTACATGTACACCTTCGACCTGTGTAAGCGCATCTTCACAAAACTTTTTGGTTTAGACAGATTGAAGAAGCTGCACTACTCTAGGAATGGTAAACTTAAATAGTATCATAAAGGAATCGGGTGCTCCTAAAATTAGGAGCACCCGATTCCTTGTATATGTGGGGTCAATTGCGTAAGACTTTAGAGCGTAAGCTGCCTATAATATCTTTAATCTTCTCCTTTTCCCACTCATTGAAGAAGAACAAATATCCAAGTATAGAAATGGAGAGCATTGTGACACAGAATGTTGTAATAAACCTTGCCCAACCATAATCCGAGACACCTGAACTTAAGTATGTTATAACAAATACTACCGCACCCATACACACACAAGGAATAATGATATTCTTGAAGGAGCGATAGGCTGGTATCTGTGCATCCTTAATACAAATTACAACCCTGAAACATACACAAACTATTTCCTCTACAAGAATACAATACATAATTGTTTGGGGCGGATAGTTGTGCACAAATAAGATGTAAGCTATGGGCAAGGGAAGGATATGCAACGAACCTACCATAGTTTGCAATCTGCGAATTTTGCCTACACTTTCCAAAGCGATAGTAAGCCCAATGGTAATCTGATTTATCAGGATGATAAGGAGAAAAGCCTGACAAAAGAGTTGCGTGCCTTCGGGAATTTCCTTTAACCAAATAGATAGGATGAAAGACATGTTTACATACAGCGGTACGACAATAAGTAGTAACATAAGGAATGTTACACGACTGGTCGTAAATGCCATAAATTTCATCTGTTCGTGCTCGCCACTCCCTTCTTTCTTTATGATAATAGGGCGCATCGGTCTCACGATACTGTTGGCAAAGAATAATAGAAATCCATTTACTTGTTGCGCCAATCCGTATGCAGCATTGATGGTCAAACCAAAGAACGGATTTAGCAATATGGCCGTTCCCTGTTGTCTGGCAATTGAGCATGCTGTGCCAATCAAATTCCAGCCGGCAAATTGCAACATTTGTTTTAACAAAATCCTATCCTCTATACGATGAAACTCATAATGTGTTTCAGCATATTTCCGTCGTGAATAGGTGCGTTTGCCTATGTAGGACACAAACTGACTGCAAAGGACAAGGGCGGCATAAACCTCCAACTGGTAGGAAGCTGTAAACATAATAACAACCGCAGCACCAAGTTTTATTATAGCTTCAATGATGTTAAAGACCACAATCCAATTTATATCTTCATGCGCATTCATGGAAGCTTCATAGGGCACTGAAAGCACCGTAAATACCACCCCCACAATCATACTCAAAAGCACGATGTAGGTGGAGTTAATGAGTTCGGGATTTATCGTCAGTACATTTTGAATCAGGAAGACTCCGCCCGCAGAGAGTAATACAAACAAAAGAGCCGCAATAGTTAAGTGAATAACAATGCTGCAATAGAAATTCTCTTTTATTTTATGGTCATCTTTTGTGCCAAGCGCAAACGACAGAAATCGCTGTGACGCCGCAGTCATCGCCGCATTCACAAATGCCAGCATGGCAACCATGCTGGCGATTAGTGTATAGACTCCAAATTTAGTTTCCCCCATCTCATCCAAAATGATTCTGGTGCCGAGTAGTGTAACGATGATTGTTACACCCATATTAAGGTACAGAGACAGAGTGTTAATGAGGACCTTATTTATTGCCTTCATACGAGGGGATGTTGTA
>JAEIGA010010342.1_pt1 | contig 14143 bp, 12 predicted proteins | sample 9270691 | NCBI WGS metagenome assembly JAEIGA01 (sample SAMN17057246, study PRJNA624740) | gut metagenome | biome: biome; isolation source: fecal sample | host: Bos grunniens | place: China: Xizang | collected 2019 | reverse complement strand
GCTCGCCGATGAGCTTCTTATAAGCCTTGAGGTATTTCTTCAGGCGCTTGACATCCTTGTCGCTCAGGTAGGGGAGACGGCGGATGTCCATGTTGTCCGTCAGGTCATTGATCTTCACGGCAACAGCAAGGGGATTCTTCCTGACACGTTCGATGAAGTCATCGTAGTTCTCGTTCTCCGACACCTTTGTGACACACCTCAGCGCATCAATGACCTCCTGCGAAAACCCTTCAGCCTGCAGGGCCTCGAAGGTCCATCCGGTATCCTCGACCACATCATGCAGGACGCCGACAATCCTCTCATCCTCAGTCCTTCCCATCTCCATAACACGCAGTGGGTGACCGATGTAATCATTGCCGGCCTTATCAAACTGTCCCTGATGCGCCAGGGTCGCTATTTCTATTGCTCGTTGGAGGGTTGACATGGGGGTAGGGTTTGGGTGCAAATTTAGGGAAAGAGTTTGAATTAATTACGCAGCATTACCCACCTATAGTGCGTCGCACAATAGTTTTTTTTTTATACTATTACTTTGTAAACTGAGCCTCAATATAATCAAGCAGAGCACCATCAAGTTTCTTCGGCTGCTGAATACTTTTACCACCCAGAAAACCATGATCCATAAGCTTGCACTCCTCCAAAGCAGTACCGCCATAAGATTCCACAAGAGTAAGATTACATATCGGTTTTCCAGATGTAGGCTTATACCAGTACTTCTGATCTGTACGCGGAACACCTACAGCAGTAACTGTTGTCTTGAAGCGAATACTTCTATCAGACGACATAAAGAGATACACAGTATCACCAACCTCGAATTTTCTATTATGTGGATTCCAACAAAGATAACCCATCTGGGCCAACGCTAAAGCGTGTCGACAACTTTCCTGCTGTGCAAACACAAGCCAACTATGATTATTAGCCATTATTCTCCTTAGTTAAGTAATAATATTTGTAAAGATAGTGATAAATAATCAATAAGGCGTTGATTTAGCTCAAGAGTGGCATTCGCCCCAGATGCTATGCCGCCACACATATAGCCTACTAACAGGGAAGGGTACAAAAAGGGGAAGCGCACATATATTCTATTCAAAAGAAATATTGTGTCCTATATGGTTTTTAGCTAGCCTTCTGTGGCTTTCTTAGAAAGATATAGAGGGCGACACCGCTTTAATATACGTCGGGCACACCGGACATTATATAATAAGAGTTCCGCCCTGGTGCGCTGTTCTATGGGAAGCGTGGCGGACTCTGTCGATGCAAAAGTATGAACACATACGACTTCAGGTTATAATGCAAGTAATTCGCAACAAAGTGAAATATAAATTTGCATGCAGAGATGCTGTGTTCTAATTTTGCTCAAAAGAATTGTATTATGCTGAATACAGCAGCTAAGGCCATATGTTTATTTGTTTTAGGTAATGGCTTCGATAAATACCATAGTGTTAAAAGCGGTTATTTCGATTATCGAGATTGGCTGAAGAAGAATCGTCATGTAATATATGAGAGACTGTCGCTCTTTTATGATACACCTCAAGACGATTGGTGGAGAACTTTTGAAGAAAGCCTGAGCAAAGTCAGATTTAGTAATTATATCAGATTCATTTTATCATTGAAGCCAATTGAACTTCATGATCGTATTAAGCATAGTTGTAGTAAGTTGACTTCACATGTAGATAAGCCTATTAATCATGTATATACTGCCGAGGAATTGGCGGAATTGACTGTGTTTGAATACGGGGAATTGATATCTGACATCACAGATAGTTTTAGAGATTGGGTGCAGTCGCTGGAAATTTATATTAGACAAGACCAGTTGCTATATATTGAAAACGAGGATACCTTCTGTATTACGTTCAATTATACCGACACCCTGGAGCAGTATTACGGATTTCCAAAAGAACAAGTTTTACACATACACAATTATGCATTCCGTTGGCAAGATTTAATTCTAGGACACGGCAATAATAAGGATACTATTAAGAGCTGGCTCTCATCTGAATGCGATTCGCTACATGGTCAGTTTGAAAAAACGATTATGGAAAATGCCATAGATAAACTTATACCTCTACTAGACTCCCTAAAGAAGGATACTGAGAGAGTAATCAGCAATCATGGCAGTATACTTAGGTCGCTTCAAAACGTACACAGTGTTTATATTTTGGGATTCAGCTTTTCGCCAATCGATGAAATTTATATTGAAACGATTGCGGATATTATCAATCCAAAAACATCATGGCACGTGTCATGTCACACAAATGCAGATAGAGAAAATGCAACTAGTTTCTTCAGAAGACATAATATCATACATTATGATCTTATAGAGATTGATGATATAAACTATTGATCTCCAGCCACTCCACAATCCATTCCCCATGAGTATTGACCACAGCCTGCTTACCAACTCGGCTCTGCAGGTACTCGAGATCTGAGAGGTTGTCCATGAAGAAGTTCTCTGTGAGGACTGCGGGGCAGAGGGAGTTGCGGAGAATGTAGAAGTTTTCTTCCCAGTCTGGATCGTTGTCGGAGTAGTCTGTTCTGATGCGTCTGTCTGGGAAGTTCTTTTTTGCAGCTTCGTAGAAGCATTCGGCGATGCGGTCTGAGGTTGTGTGGCCTTTGCAGGTGTAGCAGGACCATCCGGTAGCGTTGAGCTATTGGGAGCCGTTTCCGGCGGCGTTGACGTGGATACTGATGAGGACGACGTGGGATTTGCCGAGGGTATTGCAGTGGGCGTTTATGCGGCGGACACGTTCGGATAGGGGAATGTCTTCTGGTTCTGGGACGAGGAGTTGGTCGTTGTAGTCACGGTCTATGAGGTCTGCTACGACTTTTCTTGCAATTTTTCGGGTGTAGGTTGCTTCTAGGAATTTGCCGTCGGGGGAGCGTTTGCCGGGAGTGTCAAGGCCGTGGCCGTTGTCGATGAGGATGAGCATAAAAATAGGGAATTGGTGGTTAGCCGATTCCCTATGCGAATATAGTAAAAATTGTTGAGACTATATGTGTTTACTGTTCATCGTGCGAGTGTTCAACTGGTGATAATTTGTCACCGTTTCATTTCCTTCTGCTAAAAGTTTTTGTGTATTTTACTCCAGATACCTCACACCAATTCCCTGAGACTTGGCATAAGCAATCTCATTTCTGGTGCTTTCGCCGATGTAGCCGCCTACGTTGATGACGAAGATTTCGTCGGCCATGTCAATCTTGCGTTTGTGCATATCGTCGAGCATGGCTTTGGTTCCTTCAGTCCAGACCTCGTCGTCACCGCTGTGACCGAACAGACCGACGGATATGACAATGTTGCCTTCAAGGGTCAATCGCTTCTGAGCCTCCAGATACTGCTCCTTGAACTTTGTGCTGCCGCAGAGGGTTATTACTTTGTATTTGCCGACCATAAGCTATCTCTGATAAGGTAATACGTATTTGTCTCCTAACTGTTTGTAGAGGGCTTTTTCTGTTTTGACAGCGAAGCCTGTGGCTCTTGCAATTGCTCCCCCTCTTTCTTCTGCGAAGTATTTTTCATTACCGTTAGGAAAGTCGATTACACCCCAATATCTTGCACTCATGGTCGTATTCCTGCAATTGCCATTTACAAAGCCGTATGGATCTTCACGTTTTAATATCGTTACTTTACATCCGTTAAATGTATGGACGCCTTCTGTAAATTCAGTTTTACCTGTTTTTAGAGAGACCCAGGCAAGATCAGTCAGATTGTTCATAGCTATTATACTCAATTGTTAAATCATTAATATATTGTTGACTGGATTACCACTCTCCATCCTCATCTTGGTTAGGATGCTCAAATCCATCACCCTTGTAATTGCCTGTGCTGACATCTTCCCAGTCTACCCAGTTACCACTGCCGTTGTTGCGAAATCGGTCAGAATCAAATACACTGCAGTCCCAATCACGACCACCATCAGAAGAGGAATCATCGCCTCCAAACAAAATATCTAAGAGTCCCATAATTGTTGAGTTTTATGTTTGGGGCAAATGTAATGGTAGCTTGTGCCAAGATGGAGTACATAATGCAACGTCTTGGAATCCAGTATTCAAGAATTTATGGATAAATCTTGAAGTCAGTAAGATCAACATACTCATAACTCTCTTCTTTATTGCAAAATAAGACAACATTCTTTCCTGCATTTGGTATGGAACTGTTGAACATTATACCATCTAGAAATGAACCATTATTGTCCTTGAAGCGATATCTGATATATTCTGTGAATGCTTGTGTAGGCAAGTATTCAATATGTATTCTGTCGTCTCTTTTTATTGGTCTGCTGACATCTTTGGCGAAATCGTAGAGGAACTCCATTTCGCCGATATCTCCTTTGCCCCAGTAGGATAGAGATGGCAAACTTGTAAGATCCAGGATGCGTACATCTCTCTTCAGTGTAAATCGTCCGGTAACAATGACTCCATCAATTTGACTCAGTTCAGCATGATTGGTCTTTGCTTGCAGTGATGAATAGAACATTGAGATCCCAGCCGGGCTCATACGGTTCTGCTTTGCATATTCAGTTGGCGCAGATGTTAAATCGTCAAATTCTATGATAGGAGGTTTATTGTCAAATGGACGGCTTCTGTATAATCGTGTTCCTTTTGGTAGAGTGATGCACATTTTTGCGTCATTGATTGCAGAGAAAATCTGGCTGATTACATCTTTATAAGACATAATCTCACCATAGTGATCACCTTCAAATTCATATTCGTCAATAGTAAATCGTCTATGAACTTTGATTGTCTCGCAGAATGATTTCCAGAAAAAAGATATTCGTTCTCCGTCTGTGAATAATAATGGATCGTGGCGAATCCATTCCTGGTTCATATCAAAGCAATTTTCGATAGCTTCATTAAGGGCATCACTTTCAGTTACTAGTCCAAGATTTTGGAGTAGCATAGGTGTAGATATGGCGTGAATGGGCTCGAGAAAATTAAAATTAGCTATATTAGAGCCACCTTCTCTCAAAAATCCGAATCCGTAATTGTCTTCATGGAAAAAGTCAAGAGGAAGATTCTCTTCATCAATTGTACCGAAATATCGATAGACTGTATTGTTGACGTGCTGGATGAAATCAGCAAAGTCAATTACTTTAGCATTTTTTCCGCAGAAGGAGCATGTTCCAATCTCTCCGTTGCGTTCTATATGCTGACGTAGATTTTCATCTTCAAAGTGGCACGAGCATACAGTATTCTCACCGGATAGAGGAATGCGTATAGTGGAATATTCTTCGTACATAGTGTATGATTATACCTCAGATGTAGCTTTGCTCATTTGGTATATTGTGGCAATCACCTTGAGGAGATTAAATGCTGTGATTCCTTCATCCAGGTTTATGCTTTCTAACTTAAAAAGTTCATCTTGAGAGATGCCGCACATACTTGCTGAGAATAGAAGTACTGACTTTAACTTAAGGTTACAACTTAAGAGGGCTTGGTTTCTCGCTTCGTCTGATGAGAACGTGATTTTGCCTTCGTTTTCATCGTAGGAGTAGGCGATAGTGGTGATCTCTCCAGTTGGCTTGCCCTTCTTCTTTGCAAGGGTATAGACAATAAAGCGTTTGTAGTTGCCGCTTACTTGATAGTAGTCGCAGAGATTGAAGGTTTCGTCTTGGATGATTTCTATGACCTCGGTGTCATCTTCAAGAATTCCGCTACCGCGTACGATCATCATTGTCTCGTCATCTTCGTCATAGCATTTCTCTGGGATGTCACATTCGAGGTTTCCTCCTTTTTCGTACGCTATTTCATCCGGTACTTCTTGACCTTGGAAGTGGTGCTGCCACTTTCTGCTTGCATCTGGGAGACCGAAGTAGTTGTATAGTCCGACGTTGTCTATGAAAATGGTTTTCTCTTTGCCTTCAACGTACCTAAGTCCACGTCCTACTTGTTGGAGGTACATGGCTAGTGATCTTGTTGGGCGAGCAAGCTGAACAAAACTTACATCAGGGCAGTCGAAACCCTCTGTGAAGAGTTCTACGTTAACCAAAACTTGAATCTTTCCTGCCTTGAATTCTTCAATTAGTCTTTCGCGCTCATCTTTTGGAGTATCGCAGTCGATGTTTACTGAAACATATCCTTTGGATGAGTATAGTTCAGCGATGTTCCTTGCATGCTGTTTATTGATAGCGTATACAATACCCTTACGATCTTTCGCATATTTGTGGAAAGATTCGAAAAGGCGAGCACGTATTCTCTGGTTGTCAAATGCAGCTGAAAGGGCGTCGTTGATGAAGTCACCGGTAGTGGCGACATCTATGCTGTTGACTAATTTCTGGAGGCTAGAGTCAGGCCTTACAGATACATAGTCGAAATCGGCAAGAAGGTGTTTTTTGATGAACCATTTAACCTGCGGCGTGGTTATCAGTGTTTGATAAACGGATGTGAATGATTCATGGTTCATTCTCCAAGGAGTTGCAGTTACACCGAGCTTCTTTGCCTCTGGGAACATGTCAAAGAGGCGCTTGTATGAATCAGCAAGGGTGTGATGGGCTTCATCAACAATGATGAAGTCAAATTTGCATCTTCTTACGCTCATTTCGTTACGTTCTGAAATGAGGGATAGGATGCTTCCCACTTGCACTCTTTGCCAAAGATGCTGTTCACGTGATCCTTGGATGAAACCGCAAGGGATTCCATAGTTGTTCAAGGAAGCAGCAATCTGGTCAAGAAGCTCAATTCGATGTGCTACTACTAAGATGTTGATTTCCAGCTTTTGGGACTTGTAGTGCGATATTAAGTCCTTTATGATGGAGGTGAAGAGATATGTTTTGCCGGTACCGGTAGGCATCTGCAGCATCACAGAATCATACGAATCCCAAGCGCGAAGAATGTCACTCTTCGCGGCAAGTTGATGCGGTCTGAGATTGCCGTTGTTTACCGGTATGGCTGAGTATATCATGCTTTCTAGTCAATAATTGTAATCTTCAATCCTAGATTGAGCTTCTGGCTGATTCTTTCAAGTGCACGGATCTTGTCTTTGGTCTGACCTGGTACTGTAATCCATTTTCCGCCAGACTGAACTTGACCTTTGTACTTGTTGTATCGTGTGACTAGTTCTTCTCCTCGATCTTCAAAGCCTTTATAGCATATTGTGTCGAGGCCAATCTTTGTAAGTGCTTGGATGTATGAATCCTTTGGACTCTCACCGCCAACAAACTCTCCGTCTGCGAACTGGATTAAGAGACCTCCAACTTTCTTTCTAGCTTTAGAGAATCCCTTGATATTTGAAGTTTCGAAGTCTGTGCCGATTTCCACAGTTATGCCTTCCAGCTGCAGCTGATTGATTATGGTTGTTAAGCGTAGATACTTTTCTGTGGAGTCTCCGCACGCAAATACATACCAACCGTTGTCAAGAGGTTTAATGTCAGCCTCGTAGCCCTCGTATATCTCACGAGTGATGATAGGACGTTTGTATATGTCAAGATGTACATTCTGAAGTTTATCCACACCAATCTTACGGAGCGCTTCAACGAATGTCATAGTGACATTCTTATAGCATAGTACGGTTTCGTCAGGAAAGGTAACTCTTAGCAGCTTTTTCTGACTATAGCCACGTCTGCCGACTTTTTCGTCTTCTTCGTAAATCATATATAATCTCCTTTACTCTTCGAATCCATGCTCTTTGGCAGTATTTGCAATCTTAAGTGCGTACATGGCTTGCTTAAGGGATACAAACTTTCTTCCTCTAGAACGCATTGTTCCGAAGTTAAATGCAGCCTTTCGGTCGATAGGGGTAAGCATATTATTTTCCCTTGCCCAGTTTGCGAGAGCAAACCAGAACTGAGGCGAATATGACTCGGCTTCTGCTATTCTATTCTTCTGAGTTTCATTGAGGCCGCTTCCGTCTTCATTGGTTTCATCTTGCATGAGTTCTTCACCAAATTTCTCAAGATCACCGAGTTTAAGCTTAAGCTTGTTCCAACAGTCTACTTTCTTAGACCACTCGTTTACGTTTGACATCTGACTTCCTGATGATGCTCCAGTGAGGTGAACCCAAATAAGTGGGATGAGTTCCTCAATCTTGTCAACTACAGCCTGCTGTACCTTTTGGTTCTCCCATATATACATGAGGTCGAGTTTCTCATCAGAAAGGAGGGAAAGGGAAGCCATGATATATGCATTCATATTGGCTTTGTAACCACCGAGGTTCTTAGAACGAACGATGGAGTCAACCGTATTGAAGAGAATACCTTCAGCGATGATTCTTTTGTAATATCCTGGGGTAACAGTTGGTTTGTCACGCTTGATATCAGCTACAAACAACTTGTAATTCTTTTCTGCACCAAGACAAACGTCGTATGGTCTCTGCTTCCAGGCATTTTCATATTTAGCTACATCAGTCTTAGTGATTCGCTGATTCTTTGGATATTCTATGCGGAAGCTCTTTTCGTTGAATCCACTGAGCTGAGCCAACTGGTCAAAGTACTGTCCGCGTGTACGCTCGAAATACCATTTGCAGATTGGCTTACTCTTACCATTAGGAACCCATTCTGAACGGCTGCAATTCTCCAAGTCAACGAGGAATGGTTCATTTGCAGAGAAGTCAGAGTTCTTGATTGCAGTTTGGCTGTTTGCTGAGGTAGAAATGGCCTTTACGATTTCATCAGAATGATCTTTGTCACGGATGACACTGATCTTCATTGGAACGTAGACTTTGCTTAAATCCACCTCACGGTCAGAAATAGATGCTGCGATGGATGCAGTTGTCTGACCACCGTTCACAATCTGCCAGTCAAACAGTCTGGTGATGTATAATACACCTTCAACCTCTTTCAGTTCTATGTTGCTGGCTGTTGTTGAGATACCATTGTTGTATGAGAAGAACATATCTGGCTGCTCACGAAGAGTGCGTCTAATTTCTTTGTTTACTTTACCCTTGAACTGAAGGAAAGTACGGACATTCTTCTCAAGAAGTACTTGCTGGTACTGCTTGTAGATCTTTGCCAACGTCTTTCCAGGGATAATTGCGAGATAAGCATCGACAAAAGGATTCTGATCGCTCATCTTCAAACACTGCAACTCGGTGTTGTATGTAGTAGGGAAGTCAATCTCCACTTTCTCTTTACCAGCTCGGATGTTATGCTGCTGGTAGATACGCTGCATATCCCATACATTGAATTCAATGACAAAGTTGTCTTCTTCACTTTCAACGGAAGCAGGAGTGGCTTCTGGATTTGTTAATCCGTCTGTAAGCAGGTAGATTCTTAACTGGTTAATCTTTCCTTTTGTACTTTGAATAAGTTCAGCAATCTGTGCAATCTCACCATATTCTTCCTCTTCGCCTTCCTTAAGGAGTACTCCAGCCATTGCCTCGTTATAGAATCTCATAAGATAATTGAAACCTTGCTGTACACGGTTATCGTTTATCTTGCCTACAAGAGAATCTGCACGCTCAATATAAAAGAGATCAAGAGACTCTGCTTCGTCGTTATAATCATATGCTGTGATACGCGCCCTTGTCTTTTTGAATGAGCATATTTCAGGAGCATTTACTTCTCCAGTATCTGCAATGTATTCAATGATGGTGGTGGCGAGTTCTTCTTCAAAATCAACTCCATTAAGTTCGGCTGAGAGCTTGGTGTTATCGATAAGCTCTTGCGCAAATTCTTTGATATTCATATGTGGTCGTTTTTATTTGTCAATATTACCTCTGTGACTCAATGCTGAATCCTTCACGTTCAGCGAGTTCTATTACCTTTTTAACGCTATTTAAAGTCCATTGTGTGTTTACGTAAAATTGGACTCCATCAGCAGAAACGAAAATACTATCAGAAGCGCTTACATAGTATCGCTTTAGTTTGTTTTCGTTTCTCCATCTGTTCCATTCTTCTACTGTGGCGAGCAATCCAATGAACTTGTAGCCGGAATCCATAAGGGAGTCAGTGAAGAAACGCTTTAGATCGGCGTATGTCGCTTCTGGATGTTTCGCCATGTATAGTTTTATGAATGCTCTTACAAATGCACCTTTTTTCAAGAACTGAGAACCATTGATTGAGAATGTAGTTTTATCAATTGTGTCTGTGTTCCTGGTTCTCTGTGGCGTCGGAATATCTTCAACAGAGGTTGATTCACTTGTTGACTCAAGAGTTTCTTCATCTACATCATCTGTTGCAGCTGAGTATGAAGGCCATATTTCGTTTGCTTTGTCTGCCAACCAGTCTGCGCGTTCTGAAATGTGATCTTCATCCCAATCAGCAGAAGATAGTACTGCTTCCATAGTAACAAGTCCAGCTGCATGTTTCTTCAATCCACCCTTAGATGAGGCACCTTCAATCTTTTTACTCCACTCAGCATCTCGAATTGCAGAGTTGAGTGATGAAGTAATGATGGCGAGATTACCAAGAGTAAGCAATACGCTGTCTCGGTTATCTGGGTCAATGCATAATCCCCATTTCTTGCGCCAATTCTTTGGCATAAGATGCTCAAGACTGTATGAGTTGAAGCCTAACATCGCAGTTGAGCATAATGCTGAATCTCTAAGCTTTGATTCAAGCATGTAAAGAACTCCAGTGGCACGCTTGTTAGGCAGGACTTCGTTGTGGAATGCCTTTCGTACCATGAGATTGCTTGGCATCGCTAATGAAGCGCCTGGATCTTTCTTTTCTATATAATCTTTTAGCGCTTCAAATGTCCTGACGTCATTGCCAATGAGGTTCTCAGTGAAGAGGTCGCTATAGTTGTTGTTATGAGTTTTACATACGAGTCTTCTCATTAAGTATGATTCTAGGTACTCATAAATCTTCTTTTTCTCGGAGTCGTCTTCAACATTCTTTTGTAGGAACATTAGGTATGGGATTGCAGTTGTTCCGTCCAAGCCGTAGATGATAATGTTCATTCGCTCCAAGCTTGATTCAGCCCCTACTTCAGCAAGAAGTGCGTTCGCATTGAAGCTGTTTCTATAGATTTTAGCATATTCTGTAAGGTCATATATGAATTCATCAATTGTGTGCTTGCGAGTGTCGTTATCCATGCCCTCAGAAACGACGTAGTTATTGATGAATAGTTTGTAATTGTTGAACAGACCATCGCTGCGTCTGAACATAACCTTGTCTTCAGCTCTTACTGCATAATCAGGATTCTGAACCTTAATCTGAAGGTATGCACTCAAGAAGGCCTCAATATTACTTCTTTTATTACGACCAGCAGTAACATCTTGCTCCCAGAACTCTCTTGTTTCGTCATCGAGTTCGAAGGCAGGCTTCCACATTAGGTTATATTCAGATATTGTCTCGTGTGAGAAGAAATAGTTTTTCAGCAACTCTCCTGTAGTCAATTTGACACCAAGGGAGTTGATGGTATCGAATATCTGCTGTTCGTCTTCAGTAGGGAGAAGGTCTATACCTACAAACTGGGCCTTATCCATGATTTTCTGGATATTGAGCCTAGACTCGTTAATACGTTCCTTGAAGTAGCAGTATGCGTTGAGAATATTACTTCTGTTCGGATTCAAATCCTCCAGTTCAGTGAGATTCATCACTTTGTTGAAAGCTTCAGAATCGCCTTGACTATGTTGCATTGCAATAGAACCGTCATATAGGGTGAACAATCTATTTACAACCCCAAGTTGAGAGGTTTTAAGTGCTAATACCTTCATGAAGATTGCAATCGTGGTCAAGCGCTGCTGTCCGTCAATAACAGTTCTTATATCTCCTACAGAGCCTGTTGATGGAGTCGGATGAGACTTCAAAATTATTGAACCGAGGAAATAGTCATTTCCAGTGTTGGAAATATATTCCATATCCTCAATGAGACGAGACCACTGCTCTTCTTTCCAAACATATGTTCTTTGAAAGAAGGGGATAATAAGCTTTCTATTTCCGTTAAAGATATCGCTTATCGTGCGTTTTCCTGCATCCATGGGTATTAGTTTTAGGATTTGAGTTCTATTGGGTGGGTGATGTCGTTAGGGTTGCTAACTGCATCATGTATTTCTTTGCGTACTTCAGCGCTGTCTCCTTCTCCTTTTGCGGTTTTCTCGAAGGCGAGGATGATTTCTTTTGAGTCATCCGATTCTTTGTATGCTTTTCCGGCGATTAGTGCATGGAAGTATCTTGTGAATGGGAGGGTTCCGATCAATCCGTTTTCTGAGTAGATTGGGATGTCCTTTGGCTCAAACTTGAAGAATGTATAAGTTTCGTTTAGGAACTCTACCATGTCTTCGCGGATTGTTTTGCGAATGCTTGATGTCCAACAATCTTCGTAGGCTCCGTACGCAGCAATAAGGAATACAAGGTTGATGTTGTATTCACGGAGTAGGAGAGTGTCTCGGTCGAAAAGGCGATCCTCGAAGTGTTTGCTTGGTTTTGGTCTCCATTCTGACGGGCCAAATGATGGCGTGCAGAAATCAAGGTTGCCTATCTCGATTTTAGGACGGATGAAGAAGTTAGGAGTGATGTTGTATCCTTCTGTTTCTTCATCGCGGTATCGGATTGCATTCGGATTCTTTTGTGTGCGTAGATGGTACTGCTCAATGTTATACTGGATGGCATTACGAGCATAGGTAAACTGCTTGTAGAGTGAGACACCTTCCGGGTGGAGTTCGTCTGAGTAATACTTGCTATCGCCTATGAAGTATATGCTGGTCTTACCTCCGATGAGGGATTTATCCAGGTATATGTGGTCAATGAGCTTGCCGTCCTTTTGGGTTTTGAGTTTTGTGAGTTTATCTCTATCGCCTATGAGCTGGTCAACCATTCTTTCAAAGACTCTGTCGAATGATTTTATTACGAGAGCTTCTTTGATAGGGGCTTTGTCGTCTTTGTTTGTGTTGAAGGTGAAGAATGCATCGAGGAGGTACCATAAGGTTCTCAAGTCATCACGGAAGTATTTTCCTTTGATGTCACGCATCTTGCGCTTTCCGGCACCTGTATCAAGGTAGCGTTGAATTTCTGATACCTTTTTCAGCTCATAAGGGACTTCGCCATAGCTTATGCGGAAGTGGAACTTTTCCTTGAGGTATCGAAGTACTGAGTAGTAAAGTATTATCAGTTCTTCGTCTATATTTATGGCTTTATCTCTAATGCGAAGATCAAGATAATATGGTTTGCCATTTTTGACGAGAGGGTCTTGACGTAGGGTCTTATGCCAATCTACTGCAGCACGTCCAGAGTTGTTGATTTTGTTAATCTGAGTGAAGAGACTGCGGTGCTCAGATAGGTAGTCTATAAGGCGCACAGCTGTGCTTAGGAAATCTCTGTCACGAGAGCTGTTGTCAGGTGTTATGTATTCAAGATTCTCTAAGCCTGTTTCGTCGTCTTCTTTTGTGCAGTCTTCGCGGTAACGGGTCATTGCTCGGAAAAGCCATAGACTGAGCTCTGGAAGGAAACAGTCTTGGCCTTGAGCGTTGAGTATATTTTTGTCGCTGTCAGTATCTATGATCTGTTCTGGTAATATGCCAGGCAGACCAAGTAGGCATTTCTTCTTTTCGTTGTCGACGATTGCGTACTCAAGGAATGTCTTTGGCAGGATGAATACCGGACCTGTGTATTTTTCGGAGTTCACGAAGAGGTAGCCGATATGCATAAGGTACCATCCCTCTTTCTTTTGCTGAACAGGGAGGATGTCCTTACCGGTTCCCTTCTCTTTGAAGTAGGGAACTATCGACTCCTTAGGATATCCGTGATCTTCGAAATAGATTCGCATATCTAATTAGCTTAGTCTAAGCGTTCTATATTGCTGTAAGCTCCAATTGCTTTGTGATGAATCCTTCAAGAAGTTCGGTTGGATTCATGTATTTGTCTTCATCTTTGTCGTATCGTCCTGCTCCAAAGAGTTCAGCAAACGTGAAAACGTGCTTTGAATCTTCACTAGCTTCGCTTCTCATAAAGTAGAGAGGGGAGATTCGGCTTGCAGAGTAGAGGTCTTTGCAGACGTCGTTCCAGATGTAGAACATCACTTTGTTCTTAAAGTCATCTTCTGAGATCTTACCTTTGATAAAGAACTCTCCCATCTGCTTGTCTTCGCTGTCAGTTGCCTTGCGGATGAGTGGATTGACCTTTCCAAGGAACTTTACCCAAGAGTACTCTTTGCCATTTACTTTGAATGTGAAGTCTTTGGCAATATCGTGTTCGAGATTTACCGGGATATATTCCATTGCCCAACGGCGCTTGAAGGCAGAGTCCATAGGGAAGAGGCTCTGGTCTGAAGT
>JAEIGA010010341.1_pt1 | contig 14143 bp, 10 predicted proteins | sample 9270691 | NCBI WGS metagenome assembly JAEIGA01 (sample SAMN17057246, study PRJNA624740) | gut metagenome | biome: biome; isolation source: fecal sample | host: Bos grunniens | place: China: Xizang | collected 2019 | reverse complement strand
TGTACAACGATTATTTCTTCTTCCATAATACACCCCTTTACTCAGACACTATGCCGCCATCTAACAGTATAAGACCGTCTTCGCTTGGCAATATTACATCGTCGTCTGTAAAGCTGTCATCACCGTATATTGGATAAACAGTTACAAGTTGTTGCTCGCTTGCGAAGCGTATATCAGAGTTAGTTGTAGCCGTAAGCTGTATTTTTGCTTTGCGGTCATCTTCAAATCTTGCAGTTTCTTCGGGGGCAAATGTAACAGATACTTGTTTGTTGATTGCATCCCAAGACAAATCATTATTTGTTTTTGTTTTTATTATAGGCAAAGCACGTGTTGCCGTCGGGCCTTCATTGCCGTCTTGCCAAAAAATAACATTAGCGGTTTTTATATCTACCCAGTCATATGGGATTTCAAATTTAAATTGCGCAGTTGTACCTCTTATCATGTTATATCCTCCTTTTATCGTATTTTATATAATCGAGCATGCGCCCGTTGTCTTCAAGGTTAACGGTATTGCCCTGCTATTGACAGAGCAATACCAATTATTTTGTTGTGTTATAAATTAAGATTGATGCCGTATGAACAATAAATGGGACAGCAGCAAACAACACTTAAATTTATTGCCATAACGCGCCTTTATAGTTTATAAATTTCTTTTATCCAAATATTATATGTTGCTGTTTCCGCACTCTTTAAACGTGACAACCCCGTATCTGTATATTCAAATACTCGATAATTAGATGCTGATGTACTTACAGTTTTATTTGTTGCATCCTTGGTTACTGTGCAATTTAAAACAGCAAACACTTCCCCATCATTCGAGGTGAAAGTTTGAGTCTTATTACTTTCACTCACAATAACATCGCCTTCGCTGGTTCTAACCAATAACACACTGTCATCATCAAAGTTGACATTTGTTGCCTCTGTGCTAGTTCCGCTCCAAATTAGAGTTGCGCCACCACTGCTTGCTCCGGGGGTTGTTTCTATCCATTCGCCGTATGTAAAACTGCTTGAACTTTCGTAACTAACATATCTTACAAACGTGCGATTGTCTGTTGCTATAAATAACTCTTGCTTTATTACAGGTGAATAAGTAGCGTTTCCCACGCCTGAATACGAGTTATAAGTTTTTATTACAGCACGTCTGTTTGCGGCTAAATCATAAGGGTAACCATTTGTGGTTGTTTTGCTTCCTGCTGATAAACCAATACCATATTCACCTGCGTAAAGATAGATTGCGGTATTTAACGCTGAGCTTGTTGCCGATAGATTGTTAGTTGAGTAACAAAACCCAACTGCGTATTGTGAACTAGAGCAAGCTGGTGCTTTTACGCCATAAACAGTCGGTATATTATAAAAACTTCTAGTTTGATACTGCCCCAATGAGCTGTTTGTTGTACCGTATATTATATCTGCACATTTTGAATACCCATTGTTACTAGAAGAATAAACGTGCCAATGTTTATTCAGAACGCCATTATCAAAATCCCTAACAATCAATATTGCAGTTTTTAAATACGAACTACCCATATCTATTGTAGACTCGCTAGACGAGCCGTCATAATACAAATATTTCTGCCCATCGTAAGTCCACTTGTAAATACCTGCATCTAAATCCCAAACGCGGACGTATTGGCCTGTAAGCTCAATCACTCTTTCAGCAGGAGTTGTTTCTGTCCATTCACCGTAAGTGTAAGTGCTTCCGTCGTAAGTTACGTATCTTTCAAACTCACGTTTGTCGCTTAAAACATTTAACTCTTGTTTTATAACACTGGCGTATACAGAGTTCCCTGCTCCTGTGTATGAATTGTAAGTTTTTAAAAATAAGAACGCGACACCAGCCTTATCATAAGGAAATCCATTAGCAGTAGACATACTTTGACAAAACAGACCGTATTCTCCAGCGTATAAATACGTATCGGTGTTTAAAAGATTTACACCTGAAGTAGCAGTATAGTGACCAATTACCTGTTGCGCAGAACTATTTACAGTAGGTTTAACTGTTATCGTTGATGTTGGTATATTACTTAAATCACGAGACCAATAAGTTCCAAAACTCTCAGTAGTATTACCGTAATACAACGTATACTTATTAGCAGTACCCATACCACCGACAACTCTTGCTTCCCACGCCTTATACGCAGAAGTAGAGGTCACATAATTCATAACAGTAAGTATTACTTCTCGTGTTTGATTATCACCAATAGGAATACTAGCGGTAGTGCTGGTACCATTGAAATACATAACTTTTTGACCGCTATAAGTCCAGTTATAAATACCCGCATCCAAATTCCAAACAGTAACATATTGGTCTGTAAGCTCGGTTATTACATCACCGTCTGTTGCAATTGTAATTTTATCATTATCTATATCTGGCGTAATTATAATATTGTCGCCAGCCTCCAATGTTAGCGTATCGATTGGATTGTCTGCCTCAATAGTAGTTTCACCTACCGCAACCTTGCTGAACGCATTCTGATTTTCATAAGGGGTTAAGGCGTTTGCAATACTAGATACTGTGCTAGCGAGATTATCACTATTCTGTTGTTCTGGCATTGTTGCGCCCAAATTTTCTGCCGCCGCATACGTTGCCTCTATATTATCGCTTATACGCGTAATTTCGCTTTCTATACTCATATCTAAACTCCTTTTTATTTTATATTGCTGCAAGTTTTGTTTCGATTGCAGACCCATCGAACTCGATTATATTACCATCATAATAACCTGCATCAAGCGTAACAGATGTAACGGTGTCACCATTGATCTTACTTAATGTCGTAGATTTTTTATTAGATATATCTAATGTAACTGTACCAGACTTATAGTAACCTTCAGGCACGCTTACATACAAAGGATCTGCCGTTGTAGGTATTGTAAGCGCATGTGTCGTTGACGTAGGCGTACCAGCGTTAAACTGAAGCGTTGTATTGGTATAATATCCATCACTAATACTTGCCTCCGCTTTACCGCTAGTAGAATTATAAGCAGGAGTTATAGCTACATCGCCCGACTTTGTGGCAATACCACTGCCTACATAAGTCGAAGGGATGGCCTTAACAGTAACGGTTTTAAGAACTTTGCCACTTGTAGCGCTAATCGTTTGTTGTGTCTCGCTGGGCGTCGCTTCTTTGGTTTCAGTTACAACAGACACTGTACCTTTGCCATCGTGATAACCTGCGGGCACAGTATAACTTGTTGTTGCCGTGTCAAGGGTTTTTGTTACAGCACCATTATTTTTCATTGTACCCGTTACGAGAGTACCGTCCTTATTAACAAATTTCTTACCTGTCAATACATTGGCCGCCGCAGCATCAACAGAACTTACGTCTTGATATGCTTGTGGAATAGGGTTAACTGCAACAGAAGACAACGCGTAATAGCCTGTATCAGGGCCAATATTTTGTAACTCTTTGGTAGGTGTTACGGTTTTAGTCTGTGTTTTATAAAGTTCTGCCTCACCTTCCGTGTCGGTTATAGCTTTAATTGTACCGCCGGCATAATAGCCTTTCTCAATTGTATATGACGCACCCTCTTTAATTTCTGCATCAGCAGTACCTCGATTAACAATGCCCTCTACTGCCTCGGCAAGCGCATCAATATTAGCAGTATTTTCAACTAAACCAAAATCAACGAGCTTTGTGCGTATTTTACCTTTTGCTGTCTCTATTCTAGTAATTTGCTCTTGAATACTCATAATTTACATCTCCTTATTTTTAAATTGATTCTAAAGCTTCTTCTACGCCATCAAGCGAATTGTTAATAGCAGTTATGCTATTGTTGGTATCCTCTATGTTGCTTGCAATCAAAGAAAGCTTTTCGTCAAGTCTAGTATTAGAATCATCTACTAGAATATCGTGCGCTTCCATAAGGGGGAAGTCGCCATTATTTTTTGGACGCAGACCAGAAATTAGGTCTATCGATCCTTTGTAACTAGATAATTGAGCCATTTTTCTTCCTCCTTTTTAAGCTACTGTAACACTAGTCTGTCCAAGATTAGCGCTATCAGATTTATAAATATAATAATTTTCAACGTAACCACTGCCGTTTGTAAATTCTATGGTGTCTACAAGCGTAAAGCCACCCGTGAAGCCACCAACCGTAAATGTGCAAGTGCCAAAGCGCGTGGGCACGCAATAATATATGTATTGTCCTTCACCTGCAGTCGCAGTAAAGGGGGATAATTTGTTGCCGCGCAATGTCTTAGTAAGCCCAAGTATAAATGCGCTATCATAAGTATCGGGTGCAACTGTCGCGCCATAATAAACACCATTATAAAATGTAATAGATGTTGTCTTGGTTGATGCGGCATCTCTATCATCCGTAGCTTTGAGCGTCCAAGTTTTATTATTGTCCCATGTAATAGAAAGCCCAGTCAGTGCCTTACTTCTTGCGCCAACATCTAAGGCTTCGCCATCTAATGTAAGCGTAGTTGGTGTCTTGCTGACAGCCCAAGAAAGCGCAACATCGGTAACGGTTTGACCTCTTTCTTTCGTGCCCGCATTATGCGAGAACGAAGTAATTGAAATTGCCTTGTAGAGAAGATCCGCCATCTGAGTTTCGAGAGTTGCCACTTTGTCATTTAGCTCCGCAGTCGAAGTAGGAGTGCCAACTGTTATGCCAACTATTGCGTCATTGTCTGCCACAACTTCTGTCTCTACAATGCTTGCTTGCATAGTGTAAGTCTTTATCGGCTTATCGCCAACCGAATATACAGTAATTGTGCCGTTTTTATTCTCTGTCACAAACGCAAGTTCTAATTGCTGAAATTCAGCAAGCATATCAGCATTGGGTTGCAAGTCGAGCCTACTTTGCGCCGTAATGTCATCAAGCGCAACCACTTGGCCATAATATCCAAGATTGGGGTCGGTCTCGCATGTGACTTCCGTCCATTTGTCTACATCTAGCGTTACGGTTACAACGTGTGGGATTGCTTTGGCAAGCGCTTGTGTTACCAATTCGTCGCCGGCCGTTAAGTAGGCGAGCTCGGAATAAGTGTGTATGCCGTCGCCAATTTTCAATTTATGCAAATTATTTTCTTCATCTATTTCAACTACAAGTTCGCCTGGAAGGGGTATAATTGTAGCTTTGTCCCATTGAGCCGCGGTTCCTCGACGCATTTGGGTTATGTAACGACTGCCCATTCATATCGTCCTCCTTTTTAATAATTTTATATTATCGAGATATCTCGTTGTTTTCAAAGTTAATAGCCGCCCCCGTTGTGGGGGCAGCTAATTATTTTGTTGTGTTAAATATTGTAATTTTTAAGATTTGATTGTAATTAAATTATTCAGTCGTAGTTTCAACGAAAGTACCTTCAATCCATTTGGTACCGTCGAAAGCGTATATTTTAGCATTAATGTTGGCTATGCCGTACTCAAAGTTAGACACAACTCCATCCATAACGTAATACAAACCACTAGGATCAGAAGCAGTCGGTGCCTCTGACACAAAATAGTCATTTTCGACACCAAACCCCGATAATAAATCTTTTGCTTTAACTGGTGTGTTAGAATCCCCATCAACATTAGGAAACTCTCCGTTTTCTCGACTGAGATATACATAAGCAGTACCTTCATCCATTGCTAGATAAAACACAGCAGACTCCGTTGAATCCCTAAGTGAAACTATCGGATTTGTAACCGAAGTTATACTATCGACTTGAATAACTTCACCACCAGATCTACCAAAAAGAGCATTTGAAAGTGTCGTAACCTGTGACGTCGCAACAACCAAAACATTAGAGCATACGGTTTCATTAACTATTTTCTTATAGACTTTATCAGTATCAACATTATTGATTGGAAAACTTTCGACTTCTATTAAATCTTTGGGAATAACTGTCCACCTTGCATTACCATAATAAACTACCGCTTGATTATCTTCAGGATTCTCAGGCAAAATAGTCGGATCTTCGATATAAGTACAATCGTCTCTACCTATCCAAGCATTAATGGTGCTATAGTCATACATCCAATACGAATTATCGCTTTTTACGATATACATGTATTTTTTATCTCGCTCTGACTCATCGGGAATGGTATCCACAACTAAATAATCCTTTAACGTGGGGTTATTTTCGCGTTTCATCAGAGTTAACAAATCAGCCCACGCGCCTTCATAATAAAGCATGACTCCCTTAGGGTCTGAATAATTATAGATTTTAGCCTCTGAATCTGGTATACCGTATTCGACACTAGATGACGGTTTTACCCAATATAAAGTATACTCAGCCAAGATAGAAGGAACCTCGGTTACAACGACATTCGGAATATCTTCACCACCCATCAAAACTGAAAACTTCATCCATATATTGGAACCATCATCGCCGAAGGGACCGTATATATAACCAAACCCCTCACTCTTTGGAATGTAGACATGTATTTCCGACTCACCATCGGTCACCAAAGGATTAGTAACCGAATCTAAACTATCGACCGCAGTCAAAGTGGCATTCATCCCTTGGCTTTTAAGCATATTAATGGCGTCAATGGGTTGACCATCCATCGCTATCAAACATTCATACCCACCAGAAGTCGTGGTCTTTTTATAAACAAAACTCGTGTCTACATCTAAAGCGGGAAACTCTGAAACACTCATTAAGCCTAGCTCAACTCTTTGCCATCCATCTTGTTCGCTATAAGCGTAAATCTCGGCTTCGGAGTCGGACACCCCATATTCGTAGTTAGCAATAATAGGTTTGTTTACCCAATATAAACCTGTCGCGTCTGTTGGCAACGGTGGCGTCGCAACTTTATATTCTACATCAAATGAATACCCCGAAGAATTTATCGCATTTATAAATGGAACAAAATCACTTCCATTATATACATAACCAATTCCTTCATATTCAGGAATATAAATATGCGTTCCAGACTGTTCGTCGGTTATCAAAGGATTTTGAGTGACTTCATAAAGTTCCACAGGTATACCGATTGGTATTATAGTAGCGCTCACTCCTTGCTCTATAAGATAAGAAAGAACGTTTGTTGCCTCGCCATTAACAACCATCCAGCATTCATAGTTGGAAATAGGCTTATCTACCCAATATAAACCTATCGCGTCTGTTTCCGACGGAATTTCTGTAACGTGGTATTCTTCTAGATTCTTCTCATTATACGACACCCACTCATACGTTCCCGACGTAGCATCTGTACAACGATATATATAGCCAGTTCCTTCAGTTTTTGAGAAATATATATACCATTCACTATTAGAATAATCGCTCACTATCGGGTTAAATACGGTGTCTAATGAATCGACTACGGTTAAAGAAGCTCTACCTCCGAGCGCTCGTAAATAATCAATAACATTCGTAACAAAAATTCCGGTGTCATCTTGAACAGCCCAAAGTTCAATCTCTCTCGGAATAACTGTTTTCTTATACACTTTATTAGTGTCAACATTATCGGTTGGGAATTCTTCGACTTCTATTAAATCTTTGGAGATCGAATCCCACGAAACTTTATGTTTGACATATAAACCATTAACGTTTCCGCTACTTACATCTATATCATTATAATCATCTATAAAGTAGACACTGTTTGAGTCTGCACACCAGGTATTGAGTTCGGCGTCAAAGGCTCCGCCAAAATTATTCATATACACTTTGTTCTCGCTCGTAACAACATATACTATTGTTACATCAGGATTGTCCGGTAGATTTTCAACAGCTTTGTAGCCGGAATATCTAAGTTGTGTGGAACCTATGGCCGATACAAACAAATTAAGCTCGTCTATATAGTTAGTCCAACCATCTAACGCTGTGTACATCTTAACTTCAACTGTCTCAGAATAGTTATAAATATCTGCCTCTGAATCAGCTATGCCGTATTCACAAGAGGTTGATGATTTGTCTACCCAATATAGACCATAAGTATCGGTTTCTGAGGGCGGTTCGGTGGTAACAACTTCGATTAACTCGCCGAATCCTTGCAACAGGTTTTTAAACGGAGTCCACGCTGGATTTCCACTTCCATTAAAATCGAGATATATATAACCAACACCTTCGTCTTCTGTCAAATATATGTAAAAGCTTGTATCATTCGTAACTTTAGGGTTTGTGACAGAATCTAAATTTTTAACGGGAGTTATAGTAAAAACCATCCCTTGAGACGCGGCTATTTCGCCGTAGTTCACCAATCCCTCACCCATAATGGACGGGTCCACTACAGCCCAAAGTTCATACTCACTCGTTGTTATAATTTTCTTATAAACTGAATTGAAATCAACATCTGAGGTGGGAAATTCATCAACATTTTTCACAACAGGTAGCGCCGAAACGCCACCTGCCAACTCATCTACTTTTATTGTGTCGGTGCTGCCCGTTTTTTCTCTCACTGCATCAGCAATTTCAGTTAGTGTAGATTTTTTAATTAACATTAAGTCAGACATATTACACCTCCGCTTCTTCTGCCGTTTCTAGCGCAACTGCAGCCCAAGCACCATCGACAACCATAAGAAGTTTGTTGTTATCTGCAACAGTTACTTCTGGTAACTGTTTGGAAGTAATTTCAATATAAACACTTCCGCTCCATCTGTAAGTTCTATTGGTATCTAAGGTCACATAGATTTTGCCACTTTCACCAGTCATAGGAAATGAATTATAAGTATCATACTCTAATACATCATCCACATAAGAAGGAAGTTGTGAAACAGGAATTTTACCATCTACTAAATCTGCTTTATTAGAAATATCTTGATGTTCAGTTAAATAACCATCTAGCTGTTCTTTAGTTGCATATTTAGTTGCTGGAGACCAAGTAACTTCACCATCAACCCTTTCAAGAATTGTATTTTGAAGAGGTGCTGCGGGAGTGTTGTAGATGAAATCGCAATTCTCAGGCAAAGTAGCGACAACTAATTTATTCAATGCCGTATTCGTATAAGAGTCCACTATCCAACCAGCTTTTGTAATGCCGGCCGCAGTCGCTTGTTCGGGCGATTGTTCAACAAGCGAATCATAGGCGGATTGTGTAAGGTATATTATAGTGGAGCCATCTGAAGTAGCTATTTCATATCCCGATATCGCCCCACCACTCAGAACGGTGCAGTCTGCAGCAACCAATATTCCTTCTTCAGTTATTATTGGTACGGTTGGAGTATCTGTACCATACGTTAAACTAGCCAGCCATTCGTCTAAATTTCTAGTCGTGTCGAAATAAATTGTGTCGCCAAGAACGTCTCCAACTTTTATAGGGTCTACTTCGAAGCCAACGGGTATTTCGGGGTTTGTTATAAATTTTTCTTGTAATTCTTCTAAAGATAGACCGCAAAGAGTTTCAGCATTAGCTGAATTTAGCTTAATTCTTTGGTTATTTGGGACATCTGTTGTACCGATATTCATATCGATATACATATACCCATCATGAGTTACATAACAATACCCTTCGTGAAAAGGTGTAATGTCTAAGGAGATGCGCGATTCATCTCCATGTAAAATTTTAAAAAGCATATTAAAACCTCCTGTTTTAAGTTTTAATATTTAGCCTTATGTCAAATTAAAGCGCTTAGCGTCTCTGACCGTCCTAAAGCTTAAATATTATTTTCAAAATTAAGTTTATGTTGTATAAACAACGTAATGATGGAAGATACACTTCCATAAGTTTTTTAATAAAGGGGCCACCTATTGGTAGCCCCACATTGTTTTGTTGAAAGGTTATTAGCCTTGATAATTGTAATGAATTGTTGCATTTTTGATATTTTAAATAGAATCATTTATCAATTATCTAAAATTATTTATAGCTATGCTTCTATATATTCACTTGCTTTAACATAATCCTCAGTCTCGTAATTGCTTCCCCATTTTGAAATCCATGCTTCATAAAGCTCATCTGGAACAATAATTTTATCATTTGAGTCAAATATAAAAATAGAACGAGTGTTTCTTAGAGTAGGAATTACCGCAGCTCTTCGGAAATCATAAATATCTATATTATAACACCCATCAAATACATCATCCCTAATAGTGGTTAAATTACTACCAAAAACAACACGCTTTAGGTTGCTACATGCATAAAATGCTCTATCAGAGATGGTTTCTACACCGTCACCAATTGTTATATCAGTTAACCCACTGCATTTAGCAAATGCATAATTACCAATATAAGTTACATTATTAGGAATTGCCGATATTGTTAAACCTATACATTCATAGAATGCATAATTATCAATATATGTTATACTATCGGGAATTATTAATGTTGTTAATTTGCTACAATAACCAAACGCATATACACCAATAGTAGTTACAGTATCAGGAATAACAACGCTAGTCATTTGATTATGCATAAATACTCGATTACCGATTTTTGTTACAGGCAATCCTTCGTGTAATCGAGGAATTACGATATTTGTGTCTTCGCAAGTACCAACACTGGTAAGAGCATATGATTTACCATCGCTTTCAAGCGTATATTCTAAACCCTTAGATTCAACAGATCCCCACGCGGCTAAATTACCGAAAGTTGCTTCTAATTCAGTTACAGCCGCACTCATCTTATTCGAGTCGACTCCATATTCAACGTCACCTACAGTAACTTTAGAGCCAGTACCAGCGATTGTTTCAAGATGAGTAATAAACGCATTTCTTTCAGTTGTTAGTTTTGTGGAATCAACATTATATGTATTGCCACCAAGATCAATTGTAGCTCCAGTACCACTCATAGAAGTCGATAAGTGCGATTGTAAATCAGTGGTAGCGGAGGTAAGCGCAAACTCTTCAATAAGATAATCTGCGCCATTAAAAGGAATATTAATTTTTGCCATATTTTCCTCCTGTTTATTCAAGACGCGGTGGGTGTACCCACCACGTCGAATATATTAAATTTTAAATATGATGACTAACTTAGGCCTAGAAGGATCCCCAAGTAAGCATTTCCATTATATCTGCAATGTCATTCTTGTTAGTAGTAACTTGGCCATCAGAAAGAGCTTTAACTTGATTTTCAGCAGCGACAATAGCGTAAGCTTGTGCTTCGGAAAGAACTACAGCGTCTTGATTAGCAGTCTTATTAAGAATCTCTGTTTTAGTTTGTTCAATAAGGTCTGCAATAGTGCCTTCGCCGCCACCTACAAGTTGTGCTTCAACAACACTCAAACGGTTAGAAAGTGTGGCATCTGCAGCCTCCATGTCTGATACACGAGCAATAGATTCAGGAATGAACTTCTCTTCAATACAAACAATCTCAGAAGGACTTATAAGTTTTGCAACCTTAACGGTATGAGAGCCAGGAGTAGCTAATAAACCTATATTAGCCCTCGTACCGTCAGTGGAAGTTCGAATCATAAAAGGATATTCAGATGGTTCGTAGCCCAGGCTCTCAGCACCCAAATAGCCCATCTGTTTATATTCCCAATGATATTGGGCATTGTATGCAACGCCATCGATAACTACTTCATACCACTCACCATCTTGTGGGTAAACAGTGGCAACAATAGGCGCGCCTTCTTCAGTCCAGCACACACCTTCCGTACTACTTGACATGCATTCATAAGTACCTTCAAAAAGGACTTCACCTAGCACACTTTCAGTTTCATAGAAAGGTCTATCGGTTAAATCGTTCCAAGAATGAGTGTGTTCTGCCATCTCTGCTTCGATATCAGTTATTGCTTGTGTGTTAGCGGCGATATCTTCCTTATTCTTGTTGATATCAGTTCTCATGCCCTCAGCGATTGTACCATGATCTTTAACGTATTGTGTAAATTCGTTAATAGAGTTGATAGCACCCTCTGCATCGGGGTTGCTCATTATTGTGTTGATTTGAGTTTGAAGACTTTCTTCAACACCTTTTGCTCTATTTTCTTCGGCAGTAATTTTACCTTCGAGTTCAGTCTTATCAGAAGCTTTGAGGTAATTACCCATAACGGTGTTGATATCAGTACGGAGACCAGATTCAATACCTTCTGCTCTGCTCTTTTCAGTAGAAATAGCAGTAGTGTTAGCAGAAATTAAACCACGAACTTCGGTGTCGTCATAGTTGTCAACTTCAGCTAATCTTGCAATTTCTGTATCAGAAACCAAAGAATAACCTTCAACTTTATTTACCTTCTTATCGAGTTCAGTGTTTACATCTGCAGTTTTTGCATAACCCGCATTGTTAGTGAAGTCGCCAAGGTCAGTAGGAAGATCAGCAGTCTTAGTATACTTTGCAAATTCAGCTTCAACATCACTCTTAAGGGCATGTTTAGCAGATTCAGTTTCAAGAGCAGTAATTTTGCCTTCGGCAGTAGTTACGCGACCAGCAAGAGAGGTGTCGTCATAGTTCTTAAGAGTAGCAAGTCTTTCGATTTCGCTTGTAGCGATAAGATCTTTGCCTTCAACTTTGTCAACTTTCTTTGCGATTTCTACATCTTGAGCATCGTCGATCAACTTTTGATCTGCAGCAGTCTTGTAGTTTGCAAATTTAGCATCAACGTTGCCAAGTTCAGTCTTAGTTGCGAAAGTAGCTTTATCTGCTTCATAGTCGGTTTTAGCAACCTTCTTAGCGATTTCAGCATCTTGTGCATCATCAATTGCTTTTTGAGCTACCGTTGTATTGTAGTTAGCAAACTTTGCATCAACAGCTTCAACTTCAGTTTTAAGAGCGTGCGTAGGTGCAGCAGTTTCAAGAGCTGCAACTCTCGTGTTCATTGCAGAATCTTTACCATCGGTATAAGACTTAGCTTGTGCAAGAATACCGTTAGTACCATCAACGATTTCAGCAACATCTTCCTCAACTGCGAGAACGCGAGCGTCATTAGCTACCTTATAGGTTTCGATGTTAGTGTTAGCATCAGTACCAGCCTTCTTAGCTTCCTTGATAGCGTTTTCAAGAGTTGTCTTATCAGCAGAAGTAAGATGGTCAGCAGCAACGCCATTCCACTTAGCAACGTCACCCTCAACGATCTTGTTGAGCTCGGTTTCGTTGAAAGTATGAGCGTGCTTCTTAGCTACAGCGTCAGCAAGATTAGCTTCGGTCTGAGTGTAAGTGTCAAGAAGAGCCTTATTTGCGTGCTCGTGGTCGATAGCCTCAAGAGCCTCAACGCGAGTGTTCATAGCGGTATTAAGACCGTCAGCATAACCCTTTGCGTTACCTTCTGCAGCGTCCCAAGCAGTTACCTTCTCAGCGGTGATGCCATCAAGAACAGTCTTATTGTCGTGAGAGTGCTGTGCGCCAGAAGCAGCGTTGATCTTTGTAGCAAGAGCGCTGTTAAGGTTTGATTCAGAAACTTCGCTGAGGTAAGCCATTGAACCGAGGCCTAAAAATTCTACCATTTCCTGTTTTGTTTTTTGGCGATTTACTTGAATCCAAGCGGTTCCGTTTGATCTGGCTAATATATTGCCATCTTCTACGTAATATAATCTAGAAGTAGGAACTTTAGTAGCGTCAAGAGCTTCGAGCTCAGTTAACGTGCCGATAACAGTAAAATCACCGATTTTAATTCTCTTATCAGAAGCAACATCAACAAACATCTCGGCGGTATCATTACAAATAAGTATTTGACCCTCTACGATATTAGCGTTACTAAGGTTGTTATAGTTCCCCTTCAAAAACTTCAAAAGTGCCATTTTAGTTTCCTCCTAAAATAAAATTTTAATTTAATTAACTATTTTCTATCTTCTTTATAAATCATTTTATATTGTAATAACATTCATTCGTAAACACGGTTAGGCTCAGTTTCTTGAATACTAGCAAATTCTTCCTTGGTAATATAAATAAAATGAAAACCATCTATTTCATCACGTCTTCCACTAGCAACATCATTAAAATTCCTTGCTTTAATATGTCGTCCAAATAGTATATCACTATATTTTTCACACGACGACGCATATGGAAATACATATTTATTATCAATACATAATATCGGGATTCTACATCTCGGATTATAAAAACATAATCCAATATCCGTCCCTCGTTTTAAATATGTAATTACAGTCGTATTTGATACACCAACCATATAACTAATTTTTTGCGTATTATGAATACCATTGTTCCATAAATCACACACTGTAACCAATAAGCTTTTAGACGCATATAAATGGCTTATTAAAAAAGAAATTTAACCCCGTGCTCATTCCGAGCACGCAAATTCCAAAGAAAGGAGGCTTCCGGATGAAAAAAACAATTCTGCTTATTACGATTGCTTTGAGCATGCTCATGTCTTTTTG
>JAEIGA010010340.1_pt1 | contig 14144 bp, 12 predicted proteins | sample 9270691 | NCBI WGS metagenome assembly JAEIGA01 (sample SAMN17057246, study PRJNA624740) | gut metagenome | biome: biome; isolation source: fecal sample | host: Bos grunniens | place: China: Xizang | collected 2019 | reverse complement strand
GTTGAGATCAAGTGTACTTACGATCCTACATCTAAGCCAGGTGCTGGTGAGTGGCGTTCAGTAAAGGGTACTATCCATTGGGTATCAACAGAGTACGCCAAGGAGGTAGAACTCAGACTTTATGACAAGCTCTTCACTGAGGCACAGATGGGTCAGATTCCTGAGGGTGAGGATTACAAGAGCTACCTCAATCCGGAGTCACTCGTGATCGGAAAGGGTTATGCAGAGCCGGCACTTCTTGAGGATAACTCAGGTATTGCAGTTCAGTTCGAGCGTCTTGGATACTTCTACAAGGATCCGGACACAACACCTGATCACTTCGTGTTCAACAAGACAACAGCCTTGAAGGACAGCTTCAAGTTCTAATTGAACTCTTCCAGAGTCTTGTTCTGGATCTGTTCACGATATTCCTTAGGAGTCATTCCGTAAGAATTCTTGAAATTCCTATAGAATGTACTCCTATTTTCGTATCCGACTTTGTAGAGAATCTCATCGATGGTCATTCTGGACTTTGTAAGGTACTTGACGGCCAGTTTCATGCGTGTGTCGATTATCAGCTGATTGAGATTCGGTGATTCGATATTTTCGAGCCTGCGGTACATCACTCTGAGGCTTAGTCCGAGTTCCTTGGCCACCAGGCTTGCATTCAGTTCCGGATTGGAAATGTTTTCGTGGATTATATCAAGGATTCTGTGATAGAAGGCCTTGTCCTCCATATGGATGAGCTTTCCGTTCTTCTTTTCATAGCTGCTCAGCGGTGAATTGAAGTACTCGGCAATCTTTTCTCTCTTGTCGATCTGTTTCTCAAGTACTCCCTGGAGATATTCCACGTTGAACGGGAATGACAGGCAGAGGTCGGCTCCGAGTCTGGTGCATTCCTCTCTCTCGCTCATCTGAATCGATGAAGTAAGGGCGATTACCGAGATATGGTGGCTTCTCTTGTTGTTTTTTATCCTCTCTATATATTCGGAGAAATTTTCGCGAAGAGATGAGTAGTCATAAATGACTGCTGCCGGCAACAGGGTGTCCATACCCTGGAATGCACTCATGTTATCCTGGAATTGCCGGATGTTGTACTTCACTGACAGGAAGTATCCTATGAATGACGAAATGTCTTTGTTGGTGCTGATGATGTAGATGTATTCTTTTCCGGGATTTGAGTCGAAATCCATCGGCAGCTGATTTACAGCCATCAGGGTGTTGGTGTCGATCTTCTCCCCGGACTTCAACAAGTCCCCGCTTATCTGCTGCATGGTTTCGTGCTGAGGCAGGAATACTGTCGCTACGACTTTTTCATCTTCATAATCATACGAGATGCTGCCGTTCATGTTATCCACGAGTCTGCTGTGGAGGTTGATGGTGTTCCTCTCGGACATCAGTCTGCTGTTGCCTTCTCTTGATGCGTCGGCTTTGATTCTCAGGATGATTCCATTGTCGCTTTTCATCAGGCTGACAGTCAACTCTCCCTTTTCTGATATTATTGACAGAAACTTATGTGTAAGTGAATTGAAGAGAGTCTGATAGTAATCTTTGTTGGTCGTGAGAATGATTCCCTCCTCGATGTCGGAAGTCAGTTTCACTTTCTTCGATTTGATGACGAACTTGAGGATCTCCAGCAGGTTAGATGTAAGCTGACTGACTGGCAGGAGCATCATTTCACGTGGGTCATCCATGTTTTCTGAAATCCCCTTGGAGTCTTGGAGAATGTTGAGTAAACCGTTGATTTTTGCGATGTTATACTCCATCAGACTCAGTTTGCCAGATACATTCTGACTGTTTCCGATCTGTTGCCTGACCTGGGTGCTGAGCCCCAATATGAATGTGATTAGTACGGACAGCTCTTCCGAAATGGTGTTGATTATTTCAGATTTTGTCTTCTGTACCTCTTCTGTGTATTCTCTTTCCAGTGCGGCAATCTTCTCCTTCTGCTTGTTCTTTATGTATCTGATGTACAAGCCTGCAGTACCGAGGATGATGAGTACATATATCACTTGTGCCCACCATCGTTTGTACATCGGTGTAAGGATGATTTCATCGCCTTTGCATGAACCTTCGCACAAGAGGCTTATGCCGAATAACAATCCTGCTGTAAGGATGTATCGAAGGGTTCTGTTCATAGTTCGTCAGGTTTTATTACTGTTCTGTGTAAAATTATGAATATTTATCCATATATGAATAGCTGTATTTTATGTGGCGTAAAAATATACAATTATGTCACAAAATGTATATTTTCAAGCATTTCTTCCCCTCGATTCTATTTATATATTTACCTTTGTATTCATATGACCACTATTCATAGTAACTAACACTTTTAAATAATTTATGAAACGTTTTTTCATATTGATTTCTCTTGCTTCCTTGGTTGCTGTTTCATGCAACACTGAGTCAGATGCGTTCGTGACTTATACGGAGGCAGATGATCCGATGCCCGTTTCTGAAAGAAGCCAGGCTGCGTGGAACTCTGTCGGCTGTCTTGAGGCTGTGTGGGCATCAGCAGATTCACTCTATTCTCGAAGCGAGGTTCCTGTGACATCAGGAAGCGAGACTTTGTCGGTTTCCGGATGGAAAGGAGAGAGGGTTTCAGCTCAGTTCCTTCTTTACACAGGTACAGGTGCAGATGGAGTCAGATGTACTGTGAATGATTTCAAGTCAGAATCGTCAACTTTGCCTTCAGAAATTGCTCAGGCTCGTTTTGTACGATATACTCTTGCTGATGTAGGTGGCCCCGACTGCAGATGTGAGCGTGGCCCTCTTCATGCCCAGCAGTTGGTTCCTGATATGATCGACACATTGAAGGTGTTCAATATGGATGAGCGTACTGTCCGTCCTGTATGGGTGACAATCAATATCCCTGATGATGCTCAGCCGGGAGTGTATAAGACAGAAATCGTTGTAAAAGCCAAGGGTGCGGGTAAGATAGCAATGCCGATTGAGCTTGAGGTCATTGACCAGCTCCTCCCGGACTATACTGAGTGGGATTTCCACCTTGATTTGTGGCAGCATCCGTCAGCAGTGGCGCGCGCGTTGAATCTTGATATGTGGAGTGACGAGCATTTCGAGGCCATCAAGGAGCATATGAGACCTCTTGCCGAGGCTGGCCAGAAGGTGATCACTACCACGCTTAATCGTGATCCATGGGGTTCTCAGTGCTTTGATGATTATGAAAGCATGATTATCTGGACTGAGAAGGCTGACGGTACTTGGTCGTATGACTATACTGTCTTTGACAGATATGTGGAGGTGATGATGGAGCTTGGCATCAAGAAGCAGATCAATTGCTATTCTATGCTTCCTTGGAACTACAGACTTGCTTGGTATTTAGAGGAAAAGAATACTTTCAGAGAAACAACATGTCATCCGACAAGCCCGGTATTCGAGAAGATGTGGGGACCTTTCCTTACAGATTTTGTCAAGCATCTTACTGAGAAGGGCTGGCTTGAAATCACCAATATCGCAGCTGACGAAAGATCGCCAGAGGAGATGGCTGAAGTCATGAGAGTCATGGAGAAATACGCACCACAGCTCGGATTCGCTATGGCTGACAATCACGCTTCTTTCAGACGTTTCCCTAATGTGAAGGACTGCTGCCTGGCCCAGAGGCAGGATTATATGACTCAGGAGGAAATCGATGAGCGCAGGGCGAAGGGATATGTTACTACATTCTATGTATGCTGCAGTACCTTCTTCCCTAACAGCTTCACATATTCACAGCCATGGGAGTCGGAGCTTCTCAACTGGCATGCTGTCTCAAAAGATTATGACGGTCAGCTGAGATGGGCTTACAACTCATGGCCTCACAGACCTGAGTATGATTCTCGTTTCCGCAGATGGGGTTCGGGTGACACTTATCAGATGTATCCTCATGCGCGTCCGTCAATGCGCTTCGAGCGCCTTGTAGATGGTGCAGAAGCTTTTGAGAAAGTAAGGATCATGCGTGAGAAATATGCTGACAATCCGGAAATCCTCGCTCCTCTCGAGGCGCATCTGGATAAGATGGCTTCCCTCACACTTTCGGATCCAAGTCTTCCATGGCATGATATGATGCTGGAGGCTGTAAGACTGCTGGATGAATTGTCTAGAAAATAACATATAAAAACTTATATCATGAAGAAGATATTTACACTTGCTATTGCACTTGTGCTCCTCTGTCAGTCTGCTCTGGCATTCGAAGAGAAGGTGATTATGGTCAGAAGCGACAAGATGGATAAGGATGTGCCTGTGACTGTAATGCTGCCCGACAGTTATGAGTCTTTCACTAAGCTCCCTGTCCTTTATCTCCTTAACGGATGGAGCGGAACCCACAGACACTGGCCTGAGAGGGGAAATGTAGGTCCTTTGGCTGATGCATACAATATTATTCTTGTAATGCCTGACACTGGCTATGACAGCTGGTATTTCGACAGCAAGGTCACACCAGAGTATCAGTATGAAACTTTCGTTACCAAGGAACTTATTTCGTATGTTGATTCTAATTTCAAGACTATAGCTCAGCGTGAGGGAAGGGCAGTGACAGGTCTTTCCATGGGTGGACACGGTGCGCTTTTCCTTTCTTTCAGACATCAGGATATCTTCGGTTCTGCAGGCAGTATGTCAGGTGGAGTCGACATCCGTCCTTTCCCTGAGAAATGGGGTATAGCGAAGCGTCTTGGTACTATGGCAGAGAATCCGCAGGTTTGGGAGGAGAATACCGTGATCAATCTCACTCATCTTCTTACTCCTGAGTCATTGAATCTCATCATCGATTGCGGTACAGGTGATTTCTTCTATGAGGTGAACTGCAATCTTCACAATAAGCTTATGTCTGAAGGCATTCCTCATGACTTCATTTCACGTCCTGGAGTCCATAACTGGGAATATTGGGCAAATTCGATCAAGTATCAGATCGTGTTCTTCCATGATCATCTTGCCAAGGCATTTTAATTTATTGAAACAGATATTGATATGCAGCCCTGTCTTTTTTTTGACGGGCTGCATTTTTTTTGGCAGGACTATTGCATATGTGGTTTTTATTTGTACCTTTGCAATAGTTAATTTAGAATAATTAAAAATAAAGAATCATATAAAACATTTAAAGTTATTGAGTTATGATGAGTCGTGATCTTTTTAAGGCGATTAATGATCAGATCAACGCCGAGCTGTGGTCAGCATATCTTTACCTTTCAATGTCTATGGATTGTGAAGCTAAAGGATACAAGGGAATCGCTAATTGGTTCTATGTACAGTTCCAGGAAGAGCAGGACCATGCACGTATTTTCATGAACTACCTTAACTCTCGTGACGAGAAGGTTCAGCTCCTTCCTATTGCAGAGGTGCAGACCGAGTGGGCTACTGTCCTTGATATGTATAAGGATACCCTCAATCATGAGAAGAAGGTTTCTGCGATGATCAACAACATTGCGGCAATTGCAGATAAGGATCGTGACTTTGCTTCAATGAACAGGATTGCCTGGTTCATTGATGAGCAGGTTGAAGAAGAAGAGGCTGCACGCAATATGATTGCAGCTTTTGAAGCGGTCGAGGGAAACAAGTACGGAATGTACATGCTTGACAAGGAACTTGCAACGCGTACATATGTCGCACCGTCTCCGTTGGCTGCGGAATAGTTTTCCTAATGTAATCTTGACCGGCTGCTGGTGCAGTCGGTCTTTTTTTTGTTATATTTGGACTCTCAAAACATAAGATTATGCAGAAGTTAAGCAATAGAATATATTCGGTCGGGGTGAATGATGATGACAAGGATCTTTTTGAAGGTCTCTGGCCCCTTCCATATGGTGTGAGTTATAATTCATACATTGTAGCAGATGAGAAGATTGCCTTGATTGATACTGTAGAGGCTGGTTTCGAGGATGAGTTTCTGGACAATATAAATGAGGCGATAGGTGACAGGACGATAGACTATCTTGTTGTGAATCACATGGAGCCTGACCATTCTTCTCTTATTGCATATATGATGGAGCGCTATCCCAAGCTTTCGATTGTTGCAAATGCCAAGACGCTCCCTATGCTTAAGGGATATTACAATGTGCCTGAGGATAGGGTGCTGGTAATGAAGGAAGGAGAGAGTCTTGGCCTGGGTGAGTGTACATTGTCTTTCTATATGATTCCAATGGTTCACTGGCCTGAAACTATGGTTACATGGCTGGCTGAAGAGAAGACTGTCTTTTCGGGCGATGCCTTCGGAACTTTCGGTACTGTCGGTGAGGATATTCTGGATTCCGGTGACACTTTGGCTCAGTATCGTGACGAGATGATCCGCTACTATTCAAATATTGTCGGCAAGTATGGCACTCCTGTGCAGTCCGCTCTCAAGAAACTTTCCGGACTTCTGGTGGAGAGAATCTGCAGCACTCATGGTCCTGTCTGGGAGAAGGAGATCAAGGATGTGGTTGCGCTTTATGACAGACTTAGCAGATATGAGGTTGACAGGGGAGTCTGCATTGTCTATGGATCAATGTATGGCAACACCGCTGCAGCAGCTGATGCTCTTGCGCTGGAACTCGAGTCGCGTGGCGTTCCTTGCGTAGTGCACGACCTGGCCGGAAACAATGCAGGCGTGCTTGGTATTTCGGGTGCTTTGCGTGATGTGTTCAAATATGATACGGTCGTGGTCGGATCGCCTACATATAATAATGGTATATTCCCTCCTGTAGAGACATTCATGAAGGCTTTGCAGTCGCGTCTGGTCAAGGGCCGTCGCTTCTATGCGTTCGGTTCCTATACATGGTCACCTTCAAGTGTGAATCAGCTCAATCAGATTGCTGAGTCGATGGGATATAAAATACTCGGCGACGGCCTCGCATTTCCTCAGGCTTATTCGCGAGAGAAATTTGATGCGGCAGCCATCGCCGATCTGATTATGGAGTAGTCTTCTACTCTACAAACTTAACCTTTCCGAAGTCGCGTGGTTTAGCTTCCGGAGCTTCATCTGCATAACCAACACCTATGCAGAGACAGAGTTCGTATCCTTCTGAGAATCCGAGCTTCTCCACGTAAGGCTTGCAGACTTCGTTGTCAGTGAGGAAACGTACAGGACTTCCAAGACATACTGTGCCTACTCCAAGCGAGCATGCTGATAGCATGATGTTCTGTGCAAGGAGGCCGCAGTCATAAGCTGAAAAGTCATATGAGAGATCTCTTGCAATGAAAATCATTGTAGGAGCGCCTCTGAAGCATCCCTTTGCCATTTCAGGGTCCATGCCAGGATGTCCGGCTGCCATAGCTTCCTTCATCTGGTTCATGAGTTCCGGGTTGTCAACTACTCGTACTTCCCAAGACTGCTTGTTCTGTCCGCTTGGTGCGTTGATTCCGCACTCGAGTATCTTCATCATTGTCTCTCTGTCAACAGGCTCCGCCTTGTATTTACGGATGCTGCGACGTGCCATAATGTTTTCAATCACTGCGTTTTCCATTGTTTCTGTAGTTTGTTCGTCAGCTTGTTTACAGGATGTTGCCATCAAAAGGAACATACCCAGGATAATACCGATCTTTTTCATAGCTGTATGATTTTGTCATATTACAAACATAGAAAAAAACTTTCAGAATAATGCCATTATGTTATGTTTGTAATGATATAATGCCTATAATTGCAGCCTTAAATCACAAAGAAATGAGCAGCACAGTTCTGATTCCAGAAAACGATCCGATGGGTCGCGCAATCTACGAATATCATAAGTATGGTAAAGCTGAGGATGTAATCGTGCATTCTTCGATGTTTGACGACGATGTTATTCCTGTCGAGACCCTTTTCAGGACTTTTGATCAGATGCCGGCTCTGGAGCAGAAGGCATTGGAACTTGCGAGCGGTGATATTCTGGATGTTGGTGCAGGAAGTGGCTGTCACAGTCTTGCCTTGAAGGAAATGGGCAAGTCTTCTGTGGCTGTCGAGATCTCTCCTCTGGCGGTGGAGGTCATGAAGGACAGGGGTGTGGATGCCCGTCTTGTCAATTTCTATGATTCTTCCTTCACTGAAACTTATGACACTGTCCTCATGCTCATGAACGGAACCGGTATCATTGGCAATCTGGACAATATCCATATGTTCTTTTCACGCATCAGGCAGATTCTGAAGCCAGGCGGTTCTCTGTTGATTGATTCTTCTGACCTCCGCTATCTTTTCGAGGAGGAGGACGGAAGTCTTATGATAGATCTTGCTGATGACTACTATGGTCTCGTGGATTTCCAGATGCAGTACAAGGATTCTCTGGGTGAACCGTTCGACTGGCTCTACCTTGATTTCAATACTCTCTCATACTACGCAGAAGAATGCGGTTTCAATGCTGAAATCGTTGAGGAAGGCGAGTATTACGACTATCTCGCAAAGCTTACTCCGAAGTCCTGATCTTCTTTTCCGGCTTCATTTTCTGCATATGTAGTCCAGCCTGACAGCCTTCATCATAGAAGCAGCTGTGATTGGGTGTTGGATTTCAATGTGATTAATGTGATTTCAGGTCTGGCGCCTATTCTGGTAGGAATAATTGTTTCACCTAAGCCGATGTTGACATAAAGGTGCTGATTGCCTTTTGTGTAGAGACCTCTGTGCTGTTTGAAAATGTATCTGCTGGGACTCCAGCCGAGCAGTGACAACTGCATTGCGTGTGTGTGGCCGCTCAGAGTCAGAGGGTAGTCCTTTCCTGTAATTTCCGCTTCCCAGTGCATCGGGTCATGTGTCAGAAGTATCCTGAACATGCCTTCTGTTCCCTCAGATGCTTTTGTGAGGTTGCCTTTGGATGGGAAATGTCTGGATGGTGAAGTGTTTTCGACTCCTGTTACAGCAATGCTGTCCCTGTCTTTGGAAATGATGAGGTTTTCATTCAGCAGCAGGTTCCAACCGAGATTCCGTTCCTTGAGTATGACTTCCCGAGGTCCTCTGGGTGAGAAGTCCTTGTTTTGATGTTTGTCCGAGTAGATACAGTAATCGTGATTTCCCAGAACGGAAACTACTCCGTCCTTTGCTTTCAGATTTCTTAATATGCTGCTGACTGAGTCTATTTCGGATGCATCCAATGTGATGAGATCTCCTGTGAACGCAATAAGATCAGCTTCCAGTCCGTTGACGATTTCTGTTACTTTTTGCAGTGAATTCCTGCGCTCCGAATAGGATCTTGCATGGATGTCGGACAGATGTACGATTCTGTATCCGTCAAATTCTTCCGGGAGATTGTCAAAACTCAGTTCAATCTTCTTTACCTGAGGCCTTTCTCTTCCTATCCATGCTCCATATGCCATGAACACAGGCGGAACCAGCATCAATACAAGTCCCTTCAGAAAGGCCATCTTGAAAGTGACGCTGCTCACAGCAGATATTATTCCGCTGACTATTGTATCTGCAATAAGAATTATCACCCAGCAGACGATGAGCACTCCTGTAACCGCAACCGCTTCTGTCGACATATTTACCTCCATTTTCTGCAAAATTAACCATTTCCTCCAATCCTGTCCATATGCCTGCTCTCCACCTGCGCAATTTTCAGCAGGTGGAGAGCAGATTTATAAGTTTTGGGCTTTAGAGTTTCAGGAGGGACTTTTTGAGACTGTCGTCTTTTGCGATTAGCTTGTTCATGTCGAGGTGGGTGCAGACCTCTTCGCTGAGGAAACGTGAGGTAGAGCTTGTGTTGGCAGGATCCCAGGTCAGAAGCACTACATGAGTCTTCAGTGCCTTGAGCTTTCTTGCAAGCATTTCGTGGTCTGCATCTCCGCTGATGAGCACAACATAGTCGAACTCGCGGAAGATAGTCATTTCATAAGTATCGAGAGCGAACCATGTGTCTACGCCCTTTTCGATTACTCCTCCCTGAGGGTTTTCGCGAAGGTGTTTGTAATGGAAGATTACATCGTTCTCGATAAGGCTGTCCTCGAACTCCCTTTCGCTATAGAGCAGGTCCTTTCTTTTGGCATCCTGAGCACGGTAGCGTCCCCTGTAGTAATGGCATTCCGTAATGAAAATATTTCTCATAGGGATGCCGTCCATCTGGGCAAGCTTCTCTGTAATGAACTGAAGCAGTCCTTTGAGATGTACCTTGTACGAACCGCTTTTAGCCAGACCTTCATTGATCTTTGCATAGTAGCCACCGTCAATGAATACGCCTATTGATCTGTTTTCCATCGTTGCCATGATATTGATTATTCTATGAATGTCATTTCGTCAAAGAGGTAGCCTGCGTTTCCGATCTTCTCGATGATGAAGAGCACATATCTTACATCGAGACTGATGTTGCGGCAGAAGTCCGGGTCAAAGTCGATGTCACTCATCGTGCCTTCCCATACTCTGTCGAAATTGATGCCTATAAGGTGTCCGTCTGCATTGATCACAGGACTTCCAGAGTTTCCTCCAGTCGTATGATTTGTTGCTATGAAGCAGACAGGAACCTCTCCGTTTTCATTTACCCATCTTCCGAAGTCCTTTGCTGCATATATGTCACGGAGTTTCTGAGGAATGTTGTAGTCGAAGATGTCAGGATTGTCCTTCTGGATGATACCTGTCAGTGTCGACGACGGGTGATAGTAGATTCCGTCAGAAGGGGAGTATCCCTTTATATGTCCGTATGAAACTCGCAGAGTAAGGTTCGCATCTGGATAATATACTGTGCGGTCTTCTGCAAAATCCATCTGACCTCTCATGTAGGTTCTGTATGAAAGCTGGAGCTCTCTGTTGATTGCTCTTGCCTTGTTAAGATGAGGCAGGGCCCAGTTCTGCATGTTGAGATAGAACTGGCTGGCGGCGTCATGAAGGAATACCTCCTTATAATTATCACCCACCTGCTTCATTTTGTCCATATCTGCAAATACGCTCTCTGCAAAGAGACTGTCTGTCCAGACAGAAGCATTGCCGTATTTCTTGATCTGCTCCTTATAATAGTCAGGCTGGTAACATGACGGAATCAAGACTCCGAATTCTGTCATTACCGCTGCAAAGCATTCCTTGTCGATCGGCATGTAGTAGTCCTTGTAGAATGAACCCAGAATATGTCTCAGAGCATCCTTGTCCTGACCTGAAACCTGAGCCGAAAGTCTGGCGATTTCTACGGTCTGAACACTCTCGGAAAATACGTCGACTATGAAATGATGCATCTCCAACTGTCTGTATAGACTGTCGATGTGCTCTACGATGCCCTCATACTCGGATCCCTTAGCCCATTCGATGAATCTTTTTTCGTAATCCTGATTGGTCTTGACTGTCTTCATCTTGCGGATACCTGCTGCCTCGCCCTGCCATTTCTTCCATGCATTGGCAACTCGTGCCTTCTTGGTCGAATACTGGATGCGGACTGCCTGACTCTGAGACATATGCTTATTGAAGATATCGAGCCTGAGTGTTCTGAGTGCTACCTTGTTAGGATCGGATATTTCTGAAACATATCGTACTCCCTCCGAGTGGATATACTCCTGTGTGTATCCCGGGAATCCATAGATGAATGTGAAGTCGCCTTCCTTAACTCCTGCAGTGCTGATCTTGAAGTATTTCTTAGGCTGATATGGGACATTGTCCTCCGAATATGCCGCAGGGTTGTTGTCCTTGTCTGCATAGATACGGAACAATGAGAAGTCTCCGGTGTGGCGCGGCCAGGTCCAGTTGTCTGTCTCTCCTCCGAATTTGCCGATTGATGAAGGTGGAGCACCTACAAGTCTGATGTCTGAGAACTCGCGATAGACAAAAAGGAAATACTGATTTCCATAATACAGAGCCTCGACTGTAGCTCTGAGACTCTTCTGACCTTCTGTTACGCTTTTTATCAGTTCTTCTGAATTATGTCTTATGATGTTGATTCTCTCATTCTCGTCCATCGAAGGATCGTATCCCTTGAGTACTACTGATGTGACATCTTCCATTCTTTCAAGAAAGCTTACTGTCAGCCCTTCGTTGGGAAGCTCTTCCTTGCGACTCATTGCCCAGAATCCGTCCTTGAGATAGTCATGCTCGATGCTGCTGTGCTGCTGGATCTGTGCATAGCCACAATGATGATTGGTAAGAAGAAGTCCTTCCGGCGAGATGAGCTCAGCCGAGCATCCTCTTCCGAACAGTACGACTGCATCCTTGAGCGAAGCCTGGTTGACGCTGTAGATGTCTTCAGCTGTGAGTCTGAATCCTTTTGACTGCATATCGACAATCCTTTGTGATATGAGCGAAGGCAGCCACATTCCCTCATCGGCTATGGCGTTGAGTATTGAAACTGTTGAAAGTAATATGGTCAAGAATGTCTTTTTCATCTGTGTTCTGTATATTAGAATATGATCTTGTACGAGAAAATCTCATTTTCGCAGAATGTAGCGCTGAAGGTCGTTTCCGCATCAGTGCGAGAACTCAGGTGCTGTCGGGGTGTCAGTTCCACTGCAACGAAATCTCCGATTCTGAGTGATGTCAACTCGGATGCCTTGCATATTGCTTCTGTGAGCTGGCGTTTTACATCTGTCATGTTTTCTCCACACTGGTAGATTTCGTCACCGTTTCGCTGTACTGTGAACATGTTGTCACCTTCGAGAACGACAGGATTGTAAAGCGGGTGAGGAAGAATGCTGGTGTGATCGGCATATGCTGACAGAATTGCCTCACTGTCAGTTCCTTCAACTTTGCAGTACATCAACACGCCGAAATTGAATGAGTCATAATAACGGTCAACGAACTTCTCTCCAATGCATTTGCCCGCCTTGCATATTCTTGCGAATACTACGGGAGTCCATGATATCTCATTAACGCACTCGGGAGAGTAGAAATCCTTATTCTCTCTCTCCCAAGTCGTGTCAGGTCTGCAGTAACAGAGGTTACTGCCGTATGGTTTTACCAATATGTTCATCTTGTCTTATTAAAATAAAGATCCTTGTCCTCCGAACTTGGTGCTGAGTCTGCTCAATGCATCTCCAAATTCGTCGTCGGTAAGCGGCCTGTTTTCAGCTGCCTTGCGCTGCTGGTATGCAGCCCTCTTTTCCTCGTCGTATTTTTCTTTAAGGAGAGCGAACTGCCTCTTGGTGTCAAGGGTGAAGTCACCGTTGCTGATCCATGCAAAGTACGATGGCTCTGTCATATACACTTCCTTTGCAGTCTTTCCTTTATGCTTTCCGAAGCTGATGCATGGTTCGTCCTTGTCATTGAGAACGATTCGTCCTGCATAATCGACTGTCCTCTGCTTTGTCGAAAGACGTGCGAGCTTGTCAACATTGTTGTCTATTCTCGGATCGCCGGCATATCTGTCTAGCTGTCCTTTGAGAACTTCGTATGTTGCGAGTGTGTCAGCTTCTGCAGCATGAGCATTTTCGAGGTCCTTATTGCAGTAGAACATATACGCAGCCTTCAAGGTACGAGGCTCCATGATGTGGAATATGTTCTGTACGTCTACCATCTGCATGTGGTGCAGATCGATTTCCGGCTTTTTGTCAGTGTACTGGCGTACGCGCTCGAACTCTTCAGCAAGCAGCGGGAGGTCGAACTTTGCGGAATTGAATCCGGCGAGGTCACAGCCTGTGAGCCATTCTACCAATTCATCTACGATCTGATAGAATGTAGGCTTGTCAGCGAGGTCTTCTGCCGAGATTCCGTGTACTTCCTGTGCAGAAGGGTTGATTGCTTTCTGGCAGTTTCCTGCATAGTCCCATGGTTTCACTCGCCATGTCTTGACTCGCTGCTCACCTCCGGGCAATATCTTGACGAAGCATAGCTCGATGATCGAGTCTGATGCGATATTGAGGCCTGTGCTTTCTATGTCAAAGAATAATAATGGTTTATTTAAATTCAGTTCCATGTTCTATTAAATAAGTCCCCTTCTATGCGGAAGGGGATTCAGGGATTAAAGTCTCTCCAGGGGAGGGGATTCAGGGGTGGTCTGGAAAGTCTGATTTCGAAAAAATCCGCCAGGATTTCCGGTTCAGGTCCCCTCCAGGGGAGGGGATTCAGGGGTGGTCTGGAAGATCTGATTTCGAAAAAATCCGCCAGGATTTTAAGAAATCATAATTGGCATGATGATACCACAGATCTTTCCGCTCTCCTCCTCTTCCTCAGCTGGAAGGATCAATGCAGCTCTCTTGCTGTCAAGGAACTTCATAACGATCTCTCCGCAGTTCATGTTAGAGAGAATTTCGATGATGAAAGGAGATTTGAATCCGATTGTAAGCGGAGCGCCGTCATACTGGCACTGCATCTTCTCATATGCTGCGAT
>JAEIGA010010339.1_pt1 | contig 14144 bp, 17 predicted proteins | sample 9270691 | NCBI WGS metagenome assembly JAEIGA01 (sample SAMN17057246, study PRJNA624740) | gut metagenome | biome: biome; isolation source: fecal sample | host: Bos grunniens | place: China: Xizang | collected 2019 | reverse complement strand
CTCGACTCTGGAAAAATCTGACAATTCACACGTAAAGGGGTGACGAGCAAATGAAAATGGCGACAGAGGACAGAATCAGAGAATCCCTGCTCGACCAGCTGAAGGCTCAGAACAAGTATACGGACTATTGCATCGACTTGGTCGAGACGTACATGGTCCATTATCGTCTGAAGGAGAAGCTGGCAGCGGATGTAGCGGAGAACGGGATCCGGATAACGGTCGGCACAGGGAATGGCCACGATAAGACGATAGCAAATCCGAGCGTCACGGATCTGAAGAACGAGACGCTGGTCATGCTGCAGATCCTGGACAAACTCGACCTGCGGGTACCGGTGCTTGCGGGAGCTAAGGATGATTACTTGTAAAGAGATAGATGACTATCTCGCATACTGCAAAGAACATCCCAAGTGGATCAACCGTGACCGAAAGCTGCTGATCAGAAACGTCGTCAAGCCCACGCTCAAGCGGAAGGACGTGTTTTTTGATGAAACGACGTTTTATAACTGTATCCGGTATCTCGAAGTAAATTATTACCCGCTATTTCCATATCAGAAGTTCATTCTCGCATTCGTTTTCATGTACGACACGACAGGCGAGCCGCTCTTCCCTGAGATCGTAATGCTGATGGGGCGCGGAAATGGTAAGGACGGCTTTATGGCGCCGCTTGCCAATTTCTTCCAGACTCCTCTATACGGGATCCCCGAGTACCACGTGGAGCTCGTGGCAAATAGTGAACAGCAGATCAAGGACACATTCAATGTCGTTTACAACAAACTCAATAAGAATCCCAACAAATTCAAGGGCAAATTCCACACCACGAAAGAAGTGATCGAGAACCTCGAGACGGGATCAATCCTGAGATACAACACGAGCAACGCCACCACCAAGGACGGCAAAGCTCCGGGCTGTATCTTTTTTAACGAGTTCCATGCTTACGAGAACAACGACAGCGTGAACGTGTTTGAGTCCTCTGAAGGTAAGAAGAGACACTTCCGGGAGATCATCATCACGACGAATGGATACGTCCGCGAGGGTCCGCTCGACAAGCTACTGGACGACTGCCGGATCATCCTCGAGGGCGGGGCGAATCCGCTGGGGATCTTCCCTTTCCTCTGTCGGCTTGACAGGGAGTCGGAGGCGGGCAAGGAAGAGCCTATGCACAAGGCGAACCCGTCAATGGAATTTCTGCCCACACTGCAGAGGGCGATTGAGCGCGGCTGGATCAAGGCAAAGGGAGACCCGGAGAAGTATCGGGAGTACATAACAAAACGCTGCAACCTTCCACAGCTGAGGGAGGAACAGGCCGTGACGAGCTGGAAGAATATCCTGCTCTGCTCCTACAAGGACACGAAACGGAAAGGTATTCGGAAGTCACTGGACACGAAGGGGAAGATGGCGATCATCGGGATCGACTATGCGGACGTCCGCGACTTCGCCTCGGCCGGCGTGCTGACGATCGATGACGAGGGAAACCACAAATGGCGGCAGCACACATGGATCTGCTCAGAGAGCCCATACCTGACAAGCATCAAATTCCCGCTCGATAACGTCGGGAAGGCAGGCTTCCGGGACTTCGAAGTCGTCCGGGCTCCGGTTATTCCGGTGGACGGCATCGTGGACTGGTGCGAGGACCAGATGCAGGACTACACAGTCGTCAAGATCACGATGGACACGTACCGGTATACGCTCTTCAAAACAGTTTTTGAACAGCATGGAATCACGATCGAGACCAGAGACAATCCGCAGGGTACGGTCCGGCTGATCAGGAAGATCGGAAGCGTGTGCGGGATCATCGCGCCGACGGTCGAGAAGCTCTTCTCGGAGCACAAGATAGACTACGGTGACAGCGCGATCATGCGCTGGTACACCCAGAACACCGGCACGCTTACGGATAAATTTGGGAATTTGCAATACGTGAAAATTGAGCCGAAGCTCAGAAAAAACGACGGTTTCATGGCCTTCGTTGCGGCAGAGTTTTCCGCTGACCTGCTGAAGGAGACAATCATCTATGTTTGAGTGGTTATTTAAAAGCAAGACAGGGGACGTATCAAACGTCCTGGAGATCATAGCGACGGACCTGACCAAGGTACAACTTGCCGTTATGGCACAGGAAAAGGCTGCCGGAATGATCGCTAAGGCGATAGCCAAGAGCGAGATCGTACTGACACGGGGAGAGAAGCGCCGCAAAGACGAAACATATTATCGGCTCAACATCCGGCCGAACGACAACGAGACCGCCACAGACTTCTGGTTCAACGTGGCGCGTGAGCTGGTCGCGACAGGCGACTGTGTTGTAGTCCGGATGGCGAACGGCAAATATTACCGTGCAAATTCTTACCAGATGGACGACTATGTGCTCTTCGGCAAGACATACAGCCACATTGTCCTGACCGACGGTTACAACGAAGTGGCACTGCGGTATGGAGTGAGCTCAGATGACATCCTGCATTTCAGATACAGCACGGACAAGCTGAGAGTATTCACGGACAACGTCCTCAATAACCTCAATGATGCGCTGAACGCGGTGCAGTCGCTGGAAACTATAGCACATACGCCACTCCTTAAACTCAAAGTCGATGCGAACATGCAGTTCCGGCGAAGGACACAGGACGGGAAAGAGGTCCGGCTCACGCTGGACAATGTCGTGGATGAGTTCAAGTCCAAGATCGACGGAAAGAAACTTGCGATCATAACGGAGCAGACGGGCATGTCGCTCGAGTTCATGGACGTGAAGAAACAGGTCACGGCTGCGGAGGTTGCGTCGCTCGCGGACACGATCAATAAGGAGTGCGCGGCAGCCTACGACATCCCGCTCGGCGTGTTCAATGGCCAGATCACAGAGCAGTCTGACGCTACGAACGAGTTTATAACGTACGCAGTCAGCCCGGTGGCCGAAGTGATCAACGACACGCTCAACGCAAAGCTCGTCGGCCAGGCGGACTACGTCAAAGGAGAGCGGGCTTTCGTGTGGCTGGCACACTTTAAGCACATCGATGTGATCGATGCTGCAAACAGTCTCGACAAGCTGAGAGCAATCGGCTTCACACTTGACGAGATCTTCGAAATGGTTGGGTATCCCGCCCTGAATACGGAGTTTTCCACGACCAGGGCGCTTACTAAGAATTACGCGACGGAAGGCATGGAGGAAAGCATCGAGCCGACGGGCTCTGCCGATGATCCTGCTGAGGAATCCGTAAGATATAGAAACCGTAAACAGAGCAAACATAAGGAAAGGAGGGAAAGACGGAATGTCAAAAACTCCGAATAAGTATTATCAGCTCGTCACGGATGACGACACATCGGCTGACCTGTATATCTTCGGCGACATCTGCGCGTATCCATGGGAGTCGCAGGGACAGCAGTCGGGAGTGAGCATCGTAAGACAGCTGAAAGAGCTTGATGTGGATGAGATCAACGTCCACATTAACAGCTACGGCGGAGACGTAGCGGAAGGACTTGCGATCTACAATGTGCTGCGCGAGCACAAAGCACAGATCGTGACCATCTGCGACGGATTCGCGTGCAGTGCAGCCTCCGTGGTATTCATGGCCGGCGACAGGCGTGTGATGCAGCCCGCATCTCTGCTCATGATCCACAATGCGTGGACAATCGCAATGGGCAATGCGGAAGAGCTCCGGAAGACGGCGGACGACATAGAGATCATCACGCAGGCGTCAGTCGAGGCCTACAAAACGGTCGCCACGATCTCTGAGAAAAAGATCAAGGAGCTGATGGACGCTGAGACATGGATCCTTCCAAAGGAAGCGGTCAAATACGGATTCGCCACCGAGATCGACGACGAGGACGAGGATGACGACGAGCCGAAGCAGTCCGCTTTTGGAGTGATCATGCAGAAGCTGACGGCGCCGGAAGCAGTCCTCGAGACGCGGGAGTTCAATGTAGAGGCTGACATTGACGAGCTCGCGGAGCAGATCGTTGCAAAAATGCAGAAGGCCATGACACCCACAGTGTCCGCTGAAGCGTTTGCGGAGAAGATCTATGAAACGCTGACAAAAACAACACCCGCCCAGCCTAAGAAGACAGGATGGGCTGGATATTTCGAAAGGAGAAAGTAATGAGAATCGATAAGACTTCCCTTAAAGAAGAGACAAAAGCAAAGATCGTCCAGATGCTGAATGATGCAGAGGACAAGACAGTGGCCATCACAGAGGCTATGGAGATGGTGATCAGCGAGACGCAGAGCGCACTGATCGAGCAGGTCGTTCGTGAAGCTCAGAGAGCTGAGCAGGATGCGGAATATAAGAAGAGCCTCGGCCTTCGTCCGCTTTCCGACGCTGAAAAGAAATTTTATGAGATGCTGAAGGGCGGCGCGAAGCAGGCTCTCACTGCAGCGCAGATCGACGTCATCCCTGTAGAGACGATCGACAAGACTCTTGAAGATGTCCGCGCAGAGTATCCGATCCTCGACCTGATCACATTCGCACCCGCAAATGTGAAGCATTGGCTGACCGGATCCAAGAGTGGCGCAGCTGTATGGGGATCCCTCACAGCGGCACTTTCCAACAGCGCAGAGCTGTCCGCCACCATCACCGGACTCAATATCGAAGTCGGCAAGCTTTATGCATACTGCATCATCCCGAAGTCCATCCGCGAACTTGAGATCGGTTATGTGGACAGATACTTCCGTGCGATCCTGCAGGAGGCTATGTACGACGGAATCGCCGACGGCTACCTCAACGGCTCTGGTAAAGATGCTCCTATCGGTATCCTGAAGCAGATTGGCACTGTAGGCCAGGACGGCACTCACACTGCAAAGACAGTCGTTCAGACTCTTACGGGATTCTCCCCGAAGCAGCTCGCCCCGGTCCTCGCTGCTCTGTCCAATGGCGGCAAGCGTGCAGTCAATGAGATCGCTATCATCGCGAACCCTGCAGATGCTTACAACTATGTCAATCCTGCGCTGTATGGTGACAGCCTCTCCGGTGGCTATATCACCAAGAGCTTTATGCCTGCCACTGTTATCGCGGAGCCTAAGATGCCTCAGGGCACAGGCGCGATCACGATCAAGGGGCACTATACCATGGGCTTCTCCGGTATGCAGGTGCATGAATACACCGAGACCAAGGCTCTCGAGGATGCGGATCTGCTGATCGCGAAGGTATACGGCAACGGACGCGCGGACGACGACAATGTCGCATATGTATTCAACGTCACGAAGCTCGCTGAGTACGTGCCCACTGTCAAGACTGTCGCTGCAGAGTAATTGAGGAGGGCGGAGCCTGAATGACATACGAACAGTACGAGGTACTGGCCGAAGAGATAAGGGCGGACAATCAGGTTCCGCCCTATACTCCTGACCAGGTTATTATCGATTCGATAGCAAAGTGTGAGCGCCGTCTTGTCATGCTCAAGCCGGGCACAGATTTTGAGACAGATCTGCTGGGGCGTGGATTCCTCAAGGATTTTGTCAATTATGACATGGTCCACAGATTTGAGGAATTTCTGCAGAACTACGGGCCGGACATCAGAGCGTGGCAGCTCTCCGAGGAGGTGGCAGATGCGTCTGAATAAGATGGCAACACTTCCGGAATATACTGACGGATGCTTTGAACTGTACGACATTATCGATGTGGATGGTGAGCGGAAGATCAGAGCGCGGAATATGCGACCTGTGTGGTATCGCGATATCGGAGTATATGACCGTACGCGGATCACGTTCGAGCAGGCTGATAAGGAAGTAACCATGAAGATCCGGATCCCGAAGTGGCCGGGAATCAGTTCTGACTGCGTCTGCGTGATCGAAGGTGTCCAGCATAAGGTCTTCAATAAGGCTGATGTGCTGTCAAACCAGGGATACCAGGAGACGGAGCTTACGTTGGTTAATCCGTCGATGGATTACGAGGTGACGGAATGAACATGACGAAAACTGAGCTCGTTGAGCTGATCGAGAGCGTGGGCGTAACAGCCAGAGAGAATGAGCTGTATCTGGAGGATGCGAAGATCTTCCCGAAGATAGCCTACTGGGAATACATTATCGAGGATGTCATGGCATCCGGTGATGATTATGAGACGGTAGTGACCTATCAGGTATCTTTTGCTTCCAGGACATCACGCCCGGATGAATTGCTGATGCTGAAGAAGGCATTCAATAACGCTGGATATCATCCCGTCATTTATCACGAGACGCTGCCTGCTACAAGCGGACCCGCGTGGCATCACTACTACTTCCGGGTAGAGATTACGGAGGAGCTGGACGATGGCAGCGGGACCTGAAGGACTTGAGAAGTTCATGGATCTCCTCGAAGAGTACGAGAAGGCGGCGGATGACAATCATGTCGCTGATATACTCATGCAGGCGGGTGACGCACTGGCTGAGGATGTCCGCAGGCTTCCTAAGCCGCGCAGACGGGGCGCCGGATACACACACATGCTTGATTCAGTTGCGCCGGCGCAAGCTGGCAACGCTGCGGTCCTCGTATCGTGGGGACAATACTACGGAAAGTTTGTCGAGTATGGCACAAAGAAGATGCAGGCACAGCCTCATCTCATTCCGACATGGGAACGTAACAAGGATCGATATTACAAACTGATGCAGGACAACCTTTTTGCCAAAGTAGGAGGTTAATTAATGGCTATTAACGAGAAAAAGCCGTCAACCAAATATACAGTAGGAGCGCAGTACATCTGCTTCAACGAGGATCCTGACTGGAAAGCCGATGAGTTTGAAGAGGATGTGCTCAAGCTACCCACGGTAGTTGACATTGACGTAGCAGATAACTCGGACTCTTATGAGTCCTACGCTTCCGGCGCTGTCTATGAGTCCGACACAATCGTGACTTATAAAGAGATCAGCGTCACACAGCTCGCTTTTGACGAGGCAACAATTGCCAAGATGAAGGGCGACACGATCGACTCCGGAATCATTATGTCCGGAGGCATCAAGACGAGGCCTTACTTCGGCTACGGCGTGCCGATCATCAAGAAGGACGGGACCAAGGATATGCGCTGGTATCCCAAGTGCAAACTTGTGGATAACTCTGATGCTACAGCTACTTCCACGGACTCCCACTCTGATCAGACTGACTCTCTGACCATCAGAGCTTACGGCTTCGATGGAACTCAGAATCAGGAGATCAAGGTCCTCACGGCCGAGACGGCCAATGCGAGCATCACGGAGGCTGCATTCTTCGCGGCTCCGATTCTGACTGTGGCAGCAGCAAAGGCTCTCAGGAGCAACGGCTCTCAGGAGAGCAACGGAAACGGATAAAGGAGGCTTGAATGCCTAAAATGATGACAAATGAAGCGGGAGCAAATGCTCCCGCTTTTGTTTTACGCGACCTTAAATCAAGTGATGTATGGCAGCTCGTCAGAGTGCTCCGGAAGTTCAACATTAAAGCAGCGGCCGAAGCAATCGACAAGGACGCACTCAAGGCGTCGAAATTCAAGACGCCAACGAAGATGGTCGACGGAGAGATCGTGCCGATGCTTCCGGACGAATGGACAGAGGCACAGCGGAAAGCCTTCAAGGCTGCGCAGGCGGCGAACGATGTGCTTGTCTGGCAATTCCTTGACATTCTGATCAACAACATCGGCGGATGCGAAGACGAGGTGAACAAGCTGCTCGCTATGGGGATCGAGAAAGACGTCAACTATGTCAGGAACATGGACGCAAACGACTATCTCAGTCTGATCGTCCAGTACGTGACGCGCGAGGGCTTTATCGATTTTTTTACGCAGGCGCGGAACTTGCTGGAAAAGACGGGAGCATCGCGAAGCTCTATAGGCTCTGTAGCAACGTTGATCAAATGATCGATACAGGCCTTGCGGTCGGATGCCTGCATGAAGTCATTAATGACGTATGGAAGCAGGATGCACAGGATCTCAAGGTCCGCAGATGGATGATCCAGGGCGCCGGCAAGTCATACAAGCAATTCTGGGGTGAGAAATATGGCGGCTAATAACTTACAGGAAGCTGGGCTGATACTAACAGCGCAGGGTGCGGAAGACTTTAAGTCCGCAATGAAAGGCATATCTGCGGCAACAAAGGAAGCCTACTCCGAGCTGAAGCTCGCCCAGTCACAATACGATAAGAACACATCCGCCACGCAGAAGCTGGCCGACAGGCAGAAGTACCTCCAGAAGATGACGGAGGAGTATTCCAAGAAGGAACAGGTCCTGCGGGCGGAACTGGAGAAGATGGAAAGCGCCGAGGAGCGGGATGAGACTGCGATTGCAAAGAAGAAAGCGGAGATTAACAACTGCAAGGCGTCTTTGAATAAATACGAGTCTGCTCTGGAAGATGTTACAAAGCAGATACAGAGCCACTCAGCACAGCTCAAGGATTGGGGCGATAAGCTCCAGTCGGTGGGCGGCAAGATGAAGAGTGTCGGCAGCGGTATGACCAAATATGTTACGGCGCCGATCGCGGCAGCAGGCGCTGCGTCTGTAGTTGCATGGAAAGAAGTCGACGAGGGCCTCGATACTGTGACTAAGAAGACCGGTGCAACCGGCGACGCTCTTGAAGATATGCAGAACAGGACGCGGAATATCGCCAAGACAGTGCCTACGGACTTCGCGACTGCCGGAGCAGCTGTCGGCGAAGTAAACACAAGGTTCGGACTGACCGGTGACGCCCTCGAAGATCTGTCGACAAAATTCATTAAATTTGCAAAGCTGAACGACACGGATGTATCTACATCTATCGATAACGTGCAGTCAATGATGGCCGCATGGGGCGTAAAAACAGAGGATGCCGGGCTTATGCTCGACATGCTCACAAAGGCAGGCCAGGACAGCGGAGCGTCTGTAGACACGTTATCTCAGCAGCTGATGCAGAACAAAACGGCCCTTGACGATATGGGGCTGTCTTTAGATGAATCTGTCGACCTTCTCGCAAATTGTGAGAAGAGTGGTATTGATACATCAACTATGTTGGCGGGCCTGAAAAAGGCCATGCAGAACAGCGCTAAAGAGGGCAAGAGCTCTGCAGACGCGATCGCCGAACTGCAGGAAAAACTGATGAGTGCGGGATCAGATGCGGAAGCTTCACAGATGGCAATGGAGCTCTTCGGTAACAAAGCAGGACCGGCGATTGCTGAAGCATGCAGGGACGGTCGGCTGTCCCTGGAAGACCTCGGCTATGCCATGGATGATCTGGCCGGGACTACAGATTCGACGTTCGCGTCTATCCAGGATCCTCTCGACCAGATGGCTCCTGTCGTGAACTCGCTGAAGGATACGGGCTACCAGCTCATCAATGATCTGGGCCCGGCGATTGTTGAGGTACTCGGAACGATATCTGACGGCGTGTCTGCTCTCAGTACATGGTGGTCAGGACTCGATGAAAAACAGAAAACAGTGATTCTTACGTTTGCTGGGCTGCTCGCAGCGCTCGGTCCTGTGTTGAGTGTGGTCGGATCTGTGGTTTCAACAATCGGGTCGCTGGTCACGATCATGGGCGCGGCTTCAGCTGGAGGCGGTGTCATGGCAGCGGTTATCGGTGCTCTTACCGGGCCGATCGGAATAGCTGTGGCGGCCGTGGCGGGACTAATCGCTATTGGTACCGCATTGTATCTTAACTGGGACAAGATCTGCCAGTGGGCAGCAGATATGAAGGAAAAGGTCACCAGCGCATGGGAGACCTTGAAGAGCAATGTCAGTGAAAAGGTTGAAAGCATAAAGAGCACCGTCAAGCAGAAATTTGACGACATCAAGAGCAGCATCCAGGAGAAGATCGAGAGCGCGAGAGACAAGGTCAAGGAAGCTGTCGAGAAGATCAAAGGATTCTTTGACTTTGAATGGAAACTCCCTCACATCGATCTGCCTCACTTCTCAATCGAGGGAGGCTTCAGCCTGGATCCTCCGTCAATCCCTCATTTCAGTGTTGACTGGTACAAAACAGGTGGCGTTTTTGATTCGCCTTCTGTCATCGGCGTAGGTGAGGCGGGCCCTGAAGCAGTTGTGCCTCTTGAAACGCTGTGGAAGAAACTGGACGAGATAGCGAACAGGATCATCCAGTCGGGAGACCGGCATGCGGCTGAGATGTACAGAGCTCTTATCGAAGCACTCAGCGAGATGTCGTTTGTGATCAGCGACAGGGAGTTCGCGAGGATCCTGAGAAAGCATGGAGTGACAACATGAGCGGAGTAGATTTACGATATGTCGCTTCAAGCGGCAGATCTTACAACTTGAGGAGCGACACGCTGAAGACGCGGTCAGGTGCCAACTTCCACGAATGGAGCTGGGGCGTGAATGCAGTCAGCCTCCAATATGGAGCACGCGTGTCTGCTTTCACACGTCCTGCGGCAGTGTACGAGGCTACACTGTCGCTGTTCGGGACATCAAAGGAAAAGATAGCGCTGCTCGAAGCGCTCCATGATGACTTCGAGCTCGACGTCAGGAATCTTACGCCTGGGCGCCTGATCTGGAATGACTACTATATTGAGTGTTACGCAAAAGAAAGCTCGACGAAGCCGGACGACAGCAACATGATCGTAGACAACACGGTCACGTTTTACTGCCCGTATCCATTCTGGATCAAAGAAGAAAAGAGGAGCTTCTACCCGCAGGCAGTTAACGCAGATGAGGAGTTCCTGGACTATCCTCACGATTATCCATACGATTTTTATTCGGGTGAGGCCGGATCCGCGACATGGCAGACAGACTTCCCTTTTAAATCTGACTTCAAAATGGTGATCTACGGCCCGGTGACAAATCCGAAAGTCGTGATTAACGACCATATTTATCAGATTCTGGACGATTTGGAAGAGACAGAGTACGTCATTATTGACTCAAAACTTGCGACGATCGAGAAGGTCACAGCGAGCGGGCACATGATTAATGCTTTTGACCTCAGAAACAAAGAGAGCTCAGTATTTGAACAGCTCCCAGCCGAGACACTGTATCTCAGCTGGCCGGGAACGTTCGGATTTGATCTGACACTGTATGAGGAACGGAGTGAGCCAAGGTGAAAAGACTGATATTAGCAGACAATTCCGGGAAGGAGCTGCGCGTCCTGCGTTTCAAAAAATATGACTTTGAAGTCGGAAGGGATGAGAACAGCTTCGAGATCACGATCTCAAGAGCCGAATACGAAGAGATCCCGGAAAGAGCCAGGATCTATATCCCCGGGACAGAGTACGGAGGGATTTTTCGCCGGCTCGTAACGAATACGGCACAGGATTCCATCAGTCCTGCAGGATATACATGGCGCGGCATGATGCAGAGGAAGATTATCTGCCCGCCTTCGGGGCAGAACTACGCGACAGATTCTGGGGAGCTGAATGCCATCGTCAAAGCGCGAGTGGAAGCGGCATTTCCGGATATGTTTGTAGGATCGACGGAGGATACGGGCGTGACAGTAAGCGGATATCGCTATGACAGGTATTGCTCGCTGGAAGCCGGACTCACAAAGCTCCTGAAGTCAAAAGGATACAGACTTGAGCTGTCCTACTCTCAGCCGTTAAAAGCGGTGGTCGTGTCTGCGGTCCCGATTGTGGACTACTCACAGCAGATTGAGCTGTCCTCGGATATGCGGACGGACTACACCATGCAGTCAATTAAAGACGGAGTCAATCACCTGATCTGCCTCGGCAAAGGAGAACTGAAGAACAGGACGGTCTACCATTTGTACGCGGACACGTCCGGGAACATATCCACGACGCAGACCCAGTTCGGCGCGGACGAGATAGCGGAGGTTTTTGACTACTCAGGAGGAGAGCTTTCAGACCTGATCCAGTCAGGACGAGACCGTCTCGAATCGCTGATCGGCGCGAACGAATTCAGCATGAAGATCGACGCAGAGAACATGGAGATAGGAATCGGGGATATCGTCGGCGGCAGAGACTATCTGTCCGGCATGATTATGACATCACCGATAACTGGGAAAATAGTCACATGCGAGAACGGCTTCCAGAATATCGAATATAAGCTGGAAGACGACGTGACAGTAGAGCAGGCGGCCGATACATTGTCGGCCACATCGGAGGACTAATATGGGTGCAATGAAAATTATAACTGGATACAGAGACGAGCCACACGTTACCTCGGAACAGATGCGAGCTATCAATCAGGCTATATTCGGAATCGAACCTTGCTATATTGCCAAGCTGGATTCCGAATATAACTTGAATGCAGAGATTGTGAATGCAAACACCGTGCGCATTAGCGCTGGGCTGCTCATGATGCATGGCTGTGCGGCTTATATCGCTCCTGGGTTCCATGAATCATTATCTATTGCGAATGGCTCTCAAAGCATGAGCCGCAAAGATCTGATTGTTGCCAGATATACTAAGGACGCAAGCACTGGTGTGGAAAATATGGAGCTTGCTGTAATCACAGGCACGCCGGCGACATCTAATCCCACAAGGCCGTCATGCGCTGATAATGGCGGGATCTACAGCGGAACGACCCTGCGTGAATGCGCACTGTATGAGGTCAGCATTGAAGGCATCACGATCTCTAGCATCACGCCTCTTGTTAAAACTCTTCCGCCACGCGCTGAGATGTTAACAACACTGTCTTCCCTTGTAACGCAGGTGGGGACCATGCCAAAGCTGTACACATGGAGCAATCAAGGAGAACTGGAAACAGAGATCGCGGGGATGCGGTCAAAAGAACTTTTCCTTTTTAAAGGGACAGGGACATTATCACTAGACCTCGGCATGGGATCAAGTGCGCATGAATGCTTCGGAATTGGATGGAGACCAACATCAAACTCAGTATTTTTGCTGACGGTATGCTATGGCGGTTTATATTACTGCGTACATCGAACAGACGGAACCGGGAGTACGCACAGGCCGGTTAACCTTAACGCTGATGTTTAATGGGGGGCACGGCTATGGAAGTAAGTAAAGTTATTTACGGCAGGATCGGGCCGCGAGGAACATATACAGTCGGAGAGATCACGGAAGAGGACTATGGAGCTGTATTCCAAATGCCGGATTTAGATCTGCCAGCCGCGTATAACGTCGACTTCTCGAATAATCCTCATGCTGGCACTGCGCTTACGGTCATTGGCAACGAAAACGGGGCGGAGATCCCGAAGGAGCTGATTGACACTGGAAGAGATGTGTATGCTTATCTGTACTGGGTAGGAGAAGGATTCGGAAAGACAGCATTTTCGTTTAGGATCCGTAACAATCGGAGGCCAAAGCGCGGACATCCTGCACCGGATCCGGAGCAGCAGTCAGTGATTGACCAGACGATCGCAGCTCTCAATACAGCGGTCGCATCGACGCACGCGGACGCAGAGCAGACAGCGAGCGATGCAGAGAGAGCTGAGACGTCACGAGAGGCAGCAGAATCTGCAAGAGACGGAGCGGAGACAGCGGCGCTTAATGCTGAAGTAAGCAAAGAAAACGCTGCAGCATACGTGGAAACGGCCAGTGCAGAAGCCGCGCTCGCAAAAGCAAGTGCAGACATCGCTCAACAGTCAGCATCCAGTGCGAACCAGTCAGCTGCTCGTGCGGAGCAGGCAATGAATAATGCAGGATACATACATTTTGAGATCCGTGAAGATGGCCATCTGTGGATGACTAAGACGGACGGAGTGGATGTCGATTTTTACCTGGGCGAAGACGGCCATTTGTATGTAACAACAGATTGAGAGGTAGCTAAATGGCAAAAGATTTTGATTTAGGAAACGCCACATCGTATTCGTACTATGTGAGCGAGGGCGGAACGAAGTCGCCCGAAGAATTTGGCGAGATGCTTGTCAATATTGATACTGTTGCAACAAGGGCGGAAGCGGCTGCATCCGGTGCTGCAGAGTCTGAGGAAAACGCGGATCAGTCCAAGACAGCCGCCCAGGCAGCGGCCGGCACAGCGACGACAAAAGCAGCAGAAGCGAGCCAGAGTGCGACAGCGGCAGCCAATGCGGCAAGCGCTGCACAGGCAGACGCAGACGCAGCGGCCCTCGATGCGTCTCAGGCAATGAGCGCGGCAAGCACTGCAACAAGCAAAGCCACGGAAGCGGCCGCATCGGCGGCGACAGCGACGACAGCGAAGAGCGATGCAGTGACTGCAAAGACGGCCGCCCAGGCAGCACAGACGGCAGCAGAGACGGCTGAGGATAATGCCGAGACAAGCGCAAGCGCGGCAGCGGCAAGCGCGGCAGGCGTGGCCGGAAGCGCAGCCCAGATCGCTCAAAATGCTTCTGACATTAACGAATTAAAGGAAGATTT
>JAEIGA010010338.1_pt1 | contig 14144 bp, 8 predicted proteins | sample 9270691 | NCBI WGS metagenome assembly JAEIGA01 (sample SAMN17057246, study PRJNA624740) | gut metagenome | biome: biome; isolation source: fecal sample | host: Bos grunniens | place: China: Xizang | collected 2019 | reverse complement strand
TGTTGTTGCTCTCGGACTTGCGTATGCTAAGAAACTCGGAAAGAGCTTTACCTACGATGAGTTCCTTGCGATGATTTATTCTTCTGTGAATAATATTGACTATTATGTCGAGACTTCCAAGAAGAAATCAAATGGTATTGATTTCGATCTGACCAAGTATTGGCAGAAGATGGGTACCGGTGCAATTGACACTTGGAGACTTTATATGCAGATAGAAGGAACTCCAAGCCTTGTCGCTAAGACAGGTGAGAAGTCTAAACTGTCTCTTGGAGAGCATTTCGGAGCAGCTGCAGCGAACCTTACTTATCTTGGAGTTGAAGTGAGCGATGAGGCTCGTGAGGCTCTTGGAATCGTTGGAACTCCAGAGGTAAAGAACGGCAGACTTAATATCGAGTGTACCAAGGTGGGTTCAGCTAAGGTTGTTATCAAGGCTATCGCCGGTGGTGATGTTCTTGGATCTACTACAGCTATGGGAGGATCAGACTTCAGTAAGGAAGTGTCTATTCTCTCTCGTGAAGTGGCTGTAGCTAAGAACGGTGGATGGTTGTAAAGATTGAAAGCTATGAAGAAGATTATATCAAAACTTATTTTTGCAACTGTCGTTGCTCTCGGTCTGGTTTCATGTTCAAAAGCTGACAGAAACATGGAGAAGATCGCTGGTGAGTGGTTCCTTCAGGAGGAGAATATCGAGGTCTATGTCGAGTTCAATGAAGAAGGTACATTTGCACTTTATCAGAATATCTCAGTATCTGAGGAGGGTAATACTCCACGATACAGATTGTATCATGGTACATTTACTTATGATGGAGTTAAACTTGAAGGTGTATATTCTGATGGAACGCGTTGGGCTTACAGCTACAAGGCAGCTGTAAGCGGTGACAACCTTACAATGACCGTTACAGATAACGGAAAGGAGTTCGTCCGCACATATGTGAGGAAGACAATTCCATTCACAGTCAGGAAGAACTGTACGGAACCTCTGAAGTCATCGGTGGAAGAGGTGCTTCCATTCCTCTAATAAAAACTCTGACAATAAATATGAAAGAGGGCTTGGCTGATCAGTCAAGCCCTCTTTCGTCAATATACAAAGCAAAAAAAGCAATAAATCTATCCTGTTATTCGGGGGGGGGATAAGAATAATTGTGTATATTTGCAAGTTAAGATAGTGTAATCAATTCAATCCGAGAAGAATCTATGAAAAAGTATCTACTAATATGGTTGCTGCTCTTTGGGGCGCTTGCAACTATGACTGCGGCAGCAGAGGATACTTTGCACGTCGTTTCGGTAGAACATAGATTCAAGCTTTCATACTTGCGCGATGGTATAGACATAGATGAAACCTATCTTGACAACGAAAGTCAGATCGCGCACATCAGGCACTATCTTGCAAAATCCCCAAGAATCGACAGCGTTACCATCTACTCATGGGCCTCACCTGAAGGTGTGTTCAGGCGTAATGTATGGCTTTCAGAAGAGCGTGCAGCTGCAGCAAAACGCTTCCTTCTTGAAAATGCTCCGGAAGGCTCCTCTCTCAAGGCAGAGAATATCATTCTCAAACCGATGCATGAGAACTGGGAAGGCCTGCTAAAGGCAGTAGAAGACACCTATTTTCGCCATGACCGCGAAAAGGTCCTCAATATCCTTAGAAACACCACCATCAAGAACGATACGAAAAAGTGGCGACTGCAGCAGTTGGACAATGGCTACACTTATAACTTCCTTATCCGCCACCAGATGCCTTATCTTCGTGTCGCTTCATGGATATGTATCTGGGCTCCAACTCTTGAACCTATTCCGACAGTGTCAGAGCCTAAGGATGACTTAGAGGCTCCTCAAACTTTCCTTGATCCCCAGTCAATCCCGGCAAGACCGGTAAGAATTCCTAATTTCTCCCTCCGTACTAACCTTCTGGTTCCAGCCCTTAATATCGGCGCGGAACTCCCGCTTGATGACCATTGGTCTCTGGCTGCAGACTACTACTTCCCTTGGATCTGGCCAAGTAAGAAGAACAAGGACTGCTTCGAGATTCTTGGTTGGAGTGTTGAGGCGCGCTACTGGTTCGGTCGTGACAGAAAGCCGCAGGATCGTCTGAAGGGACATTCGATCGGCGTTTACGCAGCAGGCGGATACTATGACTTCGAAAAAGACTATCGTGGAATGCAGGGTGAATTTATAAGCCCGGGCATTGATTACACATATTCAATGGCCATCGGTCGTAGAAAAAATCTCCACCTTCAGTTCACTATCGCTGCGGGATATATTCGCTCGTGGGGCCGTACATATAATGTTTACAGCGCCTATGGTGATCTTTATCCTGATGAAGGAACCCTGATCTGGGACTATTTCGGTCCGACAAAAGCCGCTGTCACCCTCGTGGTGCCGTTCTATAAAAAGGAGGGCCGCCGATGAGGAATGTGATAAACATAACATTGATTCTATTGGTGGTGCTACTGTCAGGGGCTTGTCAGAGACGCTCATTTGCGGAACACAGCACGCGCGTTGCCCTTAAAGTGGTTATCAATACCAATATCGTCAATCACGTCCTGGAAGAACCGCCTCAGACCATGCGAGTGAATCTGTACGATCCCGAAACGGGAAGACTCAGATACACAGATTTCGTGGGTCCGACAGGAGGATATATCCATCCTGCCCCAGGAGTGTATGATATGATCGTATATAGTATGGAGTCTGAAAGTACGATTATTCATAACGAGCAGAACTTCAACGATATCGAAGCTTATACCAACGAAGTTTCTCCATATATCAAGGGACAGATGGCTCAGTTCCTCGCGAAGAGGGAAAAGAACGCAAGGGAGAGAGCAGCGAATGGCTATGCGAAGCTCATGCAGCAGAGTGAGGGCGACGATGCCAAGGCTCCACCGCTCTACGTAGAGGAACTTGTGGTGAATCAGCCTGACCATGTCTTTGTCGGATGGTATCATGCTCTTGACATACCAGTAGTCTATGAAGAGGAGCAGAATGTGGAGATTGTTGTGGAGGTGGATGCATATACCCTTGTTGAGACCTGGATTGTGGAGGTAAGGAATATCGAGGGTGCACAGTGGATCGGAAGCACAATGTCTCTGATGTCAGGACAGAAAGGAACGGTGCATATGGGACCTAATGTTCATTCGGATAAAGTGGTGAGTGTGCTCTTTGATCTGAAGTTTCAGGATCGGGAAGACGGTCAAGGCAAATGCCTTAAAGGCAAGCTCAATACCTTTGGAATCCATCCTGAGAACCTGACCGGAGCTTCTTTGGATCTGAATATTAGAGATAAGGGAGATGCTGATTTTGTATATCATTTTGATGTTACGGATCAGTTTAAGAATAATGAAAAGCGATATATCCTGATTGAACAGCCGATTGTGGTCGAACAACCGAAGGTTGAGGGAGGAGGTTTCCAACCTACTGTCGATCAATGGGAAGATGTCCGGACAGAGATTATTCTGTAATCTCGTTAAATTTAAAGTAAACAGATAAAACAATTATTTATTAACACCAAACAAATTCAATTATGAAAAAGTTTTTTATTCTTGCATCGGCAGCGATAGTTGCTCTTGCATCTTGTGCAAAGACTGTGGTCGTTAACAATGACGCACCTGAGCAGATTGCTCTCAAGACTGTGAATATGCCAATGACAAAGGCGGCATATAACCATAACTTGGGAGTTGCAGCTTTCCACCTTGACTCAAAGACTGAGTATTTCCCTGTGACTGAGTTCGCTCTTCACAATGGTGTGTGGACAGGTAATCAGTATTGGCCATTGGCAGATCCGCTTACTTTTGCTCTCTATGGTCCATTTGATGGAGCAAATAATGTAAGTATGACAGCTGCTGGACTTAATGCTACAGCAGTAAAAAATGATGTTGACTTCCTTTATGCATATGTTGACAATGCAGGAGCCGGATATACAAAGAAGGCTTTTGAGAGCACCGGAGTTCCTGTTGCTCTTGCACATGCAAAGTCAAAGGTTATCGTTCATGTTTCAACTGGTACAAATGAGACAGTAACAGCTGTAGAGCTCCTTAATACTGCAATGACCGGAGATTGTGCAGTAACATTTGCAAGCGATGCGGTAGTATGGACAAATAAAAATGCTGAGACTGTAGATTTCACTTCTGTTACAGAGCACTTTGTAGTTCCTTCAACTCCATCTAAGCTCAAGATTACATATGACTCTATCAGTCCTGCTCAGACTGGTCTTGATGTAGAGATTGATCTTGCAGGTCAGGTGATGACAGACAGCAATGGCACTGAGCTTACAGAGACAGACTGGCAGCCAGGCTATGCATATACTTATCACATCAACATCAACTCTAATCAGATTACAATCCATGCATCAACTGAGTCTTGGATTGAGGCTGAAAACTAATAATTTGATATTAACCCACAGGTCCCTGACCGGACCTGAGGGTTCCAACTATAGATAATGAAATTGAAGGGATACATAAAGGCAATCGTGCTTGCACTGATGACAGTGTCTGGGGCTGAGTCGTGCTCAAAGGTGGAGCGTGTCCAGGATTCAGCAAAGAGTGAGATCGTGCTGTCGGCTTTTGGCTTATCCAAGACTAAAGGGGAGGTCATGCCAACGGAGAATAAGTTCAGTGTGTATGCCTTTTATTCAGATTGCCCTGGCCAGACCAAATGGGATACGCCACAGGCTTGGGATGCGATCGACCCTTCTGCTCCTTATCTTGACAATGCCGCCTTTGCTTATGATGGAGCATATTGGGCTGGATATCCGGATCCATATTACTGGCCTTTGGATGGTTCCTTGATGTTTGCAGGCTATTGCCCGCACGAGGATTTTGCAAATGGTGCAATTACCGACGTGGAATTAGTCGCGAATCAAGTGGATCGTAATCCATATATGCACATTAAATTCACGCAGAACACAACACCTGCTCAGATGGTGGACCTTCTTTGGTTCGATGTCAAGGATGTGGCTGATGGGAATACGGTTTCAAAGACAGACAGGTCTATCCCGATTGAATTCAAACATGCTCTCTCGCAAGTGTCATTCGAGTTTGTGGATGCAGCTGAGATCTTCTATCTGAAATCCATAAAGATAAAGGATTGCATCAATACATCAGAGTTTTACTCTGGAGTAACTCCTGGTTGGCTCCCAGATATCGATGCGGTGGCGGATTATGTAATACTTGATGTAGCTGACGGAGCTGTGAATCCTCAGCTCAATGGATGGACGACCCCTGAGGGAGAAATGCTCCACATCATCCCGCAGTACCTCAATGGTGTCTTCCCATCAGTGAATGGAACACTTGACAATGGTTTGGACGTTGTCCTTGAGATTGCTCTAACTGATGGTTTTGGAAGTGAGGTGATGACACTTCCACTTAAGGATTATACAGAGCGATGGGAAATCGGCTACCACTATCACTACACGATTACAGTAACAGCCGATCCGATTGACTTTACAGCCCCTGATTTTGAAATCACTACACGAGTAGTTACGATGTAATGAAGAAAGTACTGACATATTTCATATTCGCGTTCGCACTTCTTTCCTGCCAGGATAAGATAGGGCATCAGGACCTTGCTCCTGCTGCCATTTTATTCTCTTCTCCGGGCGTTGATCAAGCGAAGTCCATACTGATTGAAGATAAGTCTCAGCTTGCAATCGGTGGAGACATGCTTGGCTATTCTGTATTTGCCGCAAGATATGTTCCGTCTGAAACCGGGAAGATCACTAATCATGAACAGTTTATGGACAATGTCAAGGTTTCAAGTACGGATAGTGGTTTGACATGGGGATATGATGCCAATCCAAGCCAGGAAGGTACGCAGCAATTCTACTGGTCACCGGGTGCTGTTCATAAGTTTTTTGCCGTGTATCCTTACTCGGATCTCCAAGATGATACCTACGATTTGGGAATATCATATTTCATTAATGAAGAGGTTCATGCTCTTCAGGTGACAGGAAAACACCCTGTTACAGAAGCTACCCTGATTTCAGATGACTCCTCGGATATAACAAGACTGATCTGTACAGGAATTGATTCCGATGGCAAAAACCTCTGTCCTGATATCCTCTATGGTGTTCAGTTTTATTCCGATCCATACAGCGTAAGCGAAAATCGAGGTCCTGTCAGATTCACTCTTTCTCACGCACTTTCTGCTGTCTCATTTAAGATCAGAAATGCCTCGGAGTATAATATAAGTAAGGTGGTGACTCAGGATATTTCGGGATTCAAGAATGCTTCGGAGTATGTACGCCTGTCTGATGCTGGAGCACACTGGGGGCCGCTCTATACAGTGTCTGAGCATACTTTCAAAGTGCCAGGCATCACTTCTATGGTTTCAAGTGGAGACTATTATCCGGCTTCCGGATCAGAGTATTGGTACACCGCGCTTATGATACCGCAAAACTTCGGTGTACAGGCGGTCAGCCCGTCGTTTACCTTCACCGTTACTTTTGCTCAGAATACAATTGAGGATAAGACATATACTATCAATTTTAAGGACTACCAAGTCCAGAACAATGCAGAGGATGCATTCAGTTTCCTCCCTGGATGTCACTATGTCTACAACATCAATGTGACATCGAGTGTGATTTCCTGCCACGTGGATGTGGTGCCGTGGATTGAGGACGAACCGATTGAATTGAACTGATGAAGAGAATCATATACATATTATTTCTTTTAACCTTCCTTTCGTGTGATAAGGAGGTAGGATCTGTCGTTGCAGAACCTATGGGATTTATCGTGACATCGCCGGATGTGTCTGTAAATACTAAAGCTGAGTTGACTGATGCCATGCTTGAGGATGGAATGGAGGATAATCTATATGTGTATGCTGAGATGTCTGATGGTATGGTTGCTTCACCGATAGTAAGCATGCCGGGAGCGGAGCTCAGCTATAATTCTACTATGAAGGTCTGGAATCCTGTGGAATATGAATATGGCTATAATTATGCTACAGGCAGATATGAAAATCTTCCGAAGGCTCTGACATGGGACAATAAGGGAAAATCATACTACAGATTCTATGGCTATGCCTATAGTTCCAATGCTGTGATCGGGTCGAATCTGTCGTTGTCAAATGCGACTTATGGCCGTCAGTTCACTGTTACTCAGCCGACTACGGGCACGGGAGAAGAAACAATCGACTATTTGCTTTCATCACTTGTTAATGTGGCTCCGTCTACAAACTATCCTCTTGTTCCGATCGAGCTGGAACATGCAATGTCCAGGGTAGATGTGAATGTTCAGATTGCCGATGCTATGTTTGATGCAGCTAAAAAACCGCTGGTCAAGGATATCACGGTTTCTATCAGTGGTATAAAGAATAAAGCGACAATGCTTTGCGTGCAGCCGAAGTTTTATGGGGAAGATGGTTCAAACACATGGTATATTACCTTTGAGGGCAACACCACAGCGACCTATACGCAGTCTATCTCCAATTCAGCAGACGACAATCTCGAAGGTCATGACACCAAACTGGATATGTCGTTCATGGCCGTGCCTGTTTTCAATGCAGAGATGAGTGGATATGTCTTGACTCTGGAGTATAACAATGCTTCGACAACTGCGACATCGGCGGAAAAAGACTATACATATAATTTCAATCTTAAGGATTATTCCCCAAAGGGCTGGGTGAATGGTCATAAGGTTAAATATGTGTTGACAATTGATAATAGTATTCATCTTAAGGGAAGTATTGTGGACTATCAGGATGTGGATTATATTGAGGCTGTGGTTGTTCCTGAAATTCCGCACACCAAATAACCGTTGAGACATGAAGAAACGAGACGTTTTATATCATCTGAATATATGCGCATGGATGCTTTGGGCATTCCTGCCGATCTTCTCTGCCTGCAATAAGGTTGAGGATGAATTTGTCTTCGGGGATGAGGTACGACTGACGGCTTCACTTGCCCCGGCCTTGTCCACTGTCTATACCAAGGGAGAGGGTGAAATCAAGTCAACTCATGCAGGAGAGTTGACGATAGGTGTTGCCAAGACCTTTACTACGGCAGGAAATTTTAATTTTGATGATGCGCAGAATACCACTGGTCTACGTGCTGTGATGGGTGCTCCGTCAGCCTCTAATCTCGGACTTCGTGACATCAGATTTGATGACTTTCAGGGTTTTCCGGATGCAAGTACTCAGATGAACTATATCGCATGGTATCCGTACGATGGTGCGACATATGCTAATCCTGATACAGGAAATACCACGGTGTCATTTGATGTCCCTACCGATGCGTCGACTGATATTCTCTATAGTGATGTTGCTTCGGGAACACGCCTTAGTGGATTTAATACAATGACATTCAGACACGCCCTTGTCAAATATACGATCAAAGTGTATGCAATGGAGTCTGATGAAACAGCGGGATCGGTTTCTGATGTTTGGGGAAAGATCCAGTCTGTGACTCTGGAGGACATGCCTTCGACTTGTGTCTTGAATTTGCCGACTGCTTCTGAGAGAGTGTCCGATGTGTCTTTTGCGGGTGGTCCTGTGAGTCTTCATAGAGATGCACCATCCTCTTTTGGTAAGATCCCTGTGGGATTTTCGAAGGCGGCTGACCTGACATATTTCCTCGCTCCACCTCCGTTAAATGATGAGAATGTGCTGAAAATCAAGGTGATTACGGAAAAATCCCAGAATGGTAAGAATGCCGAGACATCCATTGCGCGTAATTTCCAGCCTGGCAAGCACTATCAGATCTATTTGAGGTTCACCACTCATGGGATAATCAGTGCAGAAGTGGTTGCCGGTGAATGGATTGATTCGGGGGAATTTCTGCATGTGGACTCAAATGTCGGTCTGTTCTATGATTTGAGTGAGAGTCATACTGCAAATTCATATCAGGTGGCAGCGGCTTATAACTATTGTTTTGATGCGACTGTTCGTGGAAACGGCTACACCGGTGTGGCTGCGATACCTGGCGCTTCGATGGATATCTATAAGCTTGGTTCTCCTGTGAAAGCGGAAGTCGTTTGGACTGATCTTGTGTCCGGACCAGATGAGAACCTTGATGAAATCATTACACTTGTTCCGAATGTCGTGGAAGATCATGTTTTCTTCCATGTTCATCCGAGAGTTCCGGGAGGACATGCTCTTAAGAAAGAAGGTAATGTGGTGATTGGTGTCCGGGATGCGTCCGGCAATATGCTTTGGACATGGCATATATGGCTTACAGACCGTCCGGCAGAACAAGGATACAAGAATGGCTTTGCCGTTCAAGACAGGGACTTGGGCGCGACATCTTATAATGCTGAGACTGAGCCTGACGGAATCAATGGTTTGTATTATCAGTGGGGAAGACCGACTCCACTTCCGCTTGGCAAGACGGTCTATGCCCCTGTTTACGATGAAGATGGCTTCTGGATAAGAAATGAGGTTGTAAACTTTACATACGACCAGACAAATTCTCCGAACATAATTGCCCGTGTGGAAACACCGACTGCATTCTATGCTGCAAAGGCAACTGCAAGTGAGGGAACTCTTACAAAAAGCCTTTGGGGATGGAGAACAGAAACAGATGAATATGCCAAGACTATCTATGACCCATGTCCTCCCGGATATCGCGTGCCAAGTATCAAACTTTGGAGGGAACTTGTGATTGAGGATGAGAATGGTGATGGCAAGCATGATGCCCATATTGTCGGAAATAATATTGCTGCGAAGTTCAAGGTGGATAAGAATCACACCGAAGTGTATTATCCAATGACTGGATATTATACGTCCCTCACAGAGAATGCCCGAATGAATATCGGAGCATATATGTGGGCGGCTACATTTGAACTTGGCAATCTGAATGATCTTTCGGATGATGCTCCGTATGGTTTGGGTTTCAGACTGGATACGGAGAACTCGAATAATGAACTCAACGAGATGACTAAGGAACCTGTTCCATCTAATATAGCCATGCCGGTTCGTTGTATATCCCGTATGAGTAAGGCACATATCACGGATTTGAGCAGTTATCAGACAGCAAACAGTTATGTCATTTCCAAAGAAGGTTACTATAAGTTCAAGGCAACCATTCGAGGCAATGGTATCGGTCAGCTGGTCTCTCCTGGCTCTACTTCCACAATTGTGCTTACAGAACAACTCCAGACAGTGGATATCAAGAATCAGCTGGTGAATGTAGAACCTTTGTGGTGGATGCCGGCAGCAGGCTCTTCTATTACCTCTCCTAAGTTTGCAATGCAAAACGGAGGTGCTCCTGATGCGGAGGGCTATGTCACATTCGAGTTGGAGACCTTCAATGAAGGCAACCTCATCCTTGCTGGCTACGATGCCAAGGGTGAAATAGTTTGGAGCTGGCATCTTTGGTTTACTGATGAGCCGCAGATGAAGAAGTCCAATTCATTCGTGGTGATGGACAGATATCTTGGTGCGACATATGCTCCGACTCCTTCGACAGAACCGACTGGTACTCTTCTGGATGAAACATATGGTTTCTATTATCAGTGGGGAAGAAAGGATCCGTTCCCTAAGCCTTCTGCAGGTGCAGTCATATATAAATATAATGGCGGGGTCTATTCCGAGATGCCTGTAAGTTATCCTTCTCCGGAGTCCACAGGTAATACCGCGTTCAAGACTCATGGAACAGAGGCTACCAAGACTGTGGAACATTCTGTGAAGAATCCTATGACCTACCATCTGGCTTCAGACTGGTCTTCCAGCCAGGGTGATGAGTTGGTATATACGTACCAGTATGGTAACTACTATTACCTTTACACTAATGTGTTGTCGAGTTGCAACGAGTCCAGATATCAGTGCTTCAGTAATATGCTGTATCCTTCGAGCAGGGGAGCTCTTTGGGGATATTCCGCGCTGTCAAACACTTACGGAGTGACCACTACAAAGACGATGTATGACCCATGTCCTCCGGGCTATGTAGTGTCATATTATCTTGTCTGGACAAATACGGAAAGAAACACAAACAGCAATGTGTGTTACTATACTAATCTTGATTCAGGATTCAAGGCGCATGGTTTGACAAGCGGAAGCTATGGACTGTTTCTTAACAATGGATTGACATCATCGGATGCGAGATATAATCTCTTTGAACAGACCTGGTATCCTTATTCTGGGTTTATGAGTGGAAAGGACGCGTCCTTGAAGTCAGACGGATACTATGGAATCGGTATCTTCCATACTTCAACCCCGGCAGGACAGTCTTCGAGAAGTATTGCGTATAGCAGATCTCAGAGCGGTCAGGCGATTGAAGGCAGCTCATATGGCTTGCCATCCACATTTGCATACCCTGTAAGATGTCAAAAGGAGTAAGAGAATGAAAAGAATATTCTACATATTAGTTGCGTTGATTTGTTCGGCATGCTCGTCGGATCTGTTTCCGGAGGAGGATTTTCAGAACTCTGTTCATCTGAGTCTTTCTTCTGAGATTGCTCCGACTGCCTATGTGGACAAGACGGATCTGCCACCTGCAGCAACCAAGGCAATGATTAATGCATCAACAGTGGCTTCTATGAAGGCAAATGTGTTGAGGATAGATGAGAATCGTAATCCGGTCACTGATGAGGGACTTTATACCTATGAGTCGTGGGAGTCGGCATATCTGGCCGAGGCGACAGTTGCGTCTCCTGAAAATCAGTCCTGGCTGCGTTCAATGACCTTGAATCCTGTGCAGGCATATAGTTATAAGGTCGATGATTCTATGGGTAGTGAGGCCAAGGATACAACCTTCTATCACACAAGAATGATCAGCTGGTACCCACGTACCTGTACACTCTACACAGATGAAGACGGAAAGGCTCCCGTGATGCGCCTTGCAGATTTTCACGCGGTGGATGCTTCTGTATATGATGTGAAAGATGGTGAGGTCGTTCTGAATTTCAAGAATCTTGACGGAACCAAGGATGTGATGGTCAGCAATATCGTTGAGGGACAACATTGGCATTCCTATAGCGATGGAGAGGTTGATTCCAAGGGAACGAACATTTATACTTATCCATTTGGTCAGAATGAATTGAGTCCTACCTATCTTAATTATATGACCTATAAGCATTATCTGTCGGCAGTAAAGATATATGCTTATTCGGATAAGTCCGATCAGGTGACATCGATGTGGGGAGCAATCAGAAAGGTAATCATAAGGAACCAGCCCTCTGAGGTTGCGGTGGCTTTGCCTTCGCCAGGTGAAATGAGAGATGCTTCAATTGACAGCCATGTCCAGAACAATGCCCTTGATTATGGTACAGCGACCTTTTCCGGTGTCGTTGATTTTCCATTGATCAAGACTGCGATGTTCGAGGATGATACCAATGGAGCAGAGGACCCGGAGATCGCTCAGGATGACCCTTATCTGGTTCAGGGCAAACGTATATATCTCGGATACGCGATGGTCATGCCTAATCTGATTGAGGGACAGAAGCTTGAGTTTGATGTCCATACTGATGCGGGTGTCCTTTGTCTGTCTGTTCCGATGACAGTTGATCAGAAAGAATGTTTTCAGCCAGGATATATATATACAGTTGATGTGAACTTTAACACAGAGGGAGCTGTTGCCGATATCGTGATGGAATCAGGAGACGATCATTATTACGATCTGTCCGCAGGAAAAGAACTTGCCAATGGTGTCCATGATTATCATTATGCCAATTGTTATGTAGTCCATCCTGAAATCAAGCGTTCGCTTGGGGAAGGGGAAGATAACTTTGATTATTATGATGGTTATGCATTCCTTGCCACTATGGTTGGTAGTGCGACAGCCAAAATATATCCGGAATTTGCGACAGACCGTACATCTAACTTGATTGAACCAGTTCGTGCAGGTCTGTTGTGGGAGAGTTCCCCCGGACTGGTGACACAGGTTGAACTTCTGTATGAATATGTCAGGTTCAAGGTGCAGCCTCCTAAGATAAGAAATGCCTATAATCAATGGGTGGATAATCCTGACTATAAGGAGGGTAATGCCGTTATTGCTGTATATGATTCTCAGAGAAAGGTTCTTTGGAGCTGGCATATCTGGGTGACTGATATGCCTAAAGATGTCAAGTATACGGTTGGTGCAGGCAGAACCTTCACACTTCTTGACAGGAATCTGGGTGCGACATCAGCTACAACCGGTGAGGGCACCCTGCACGAAACATATGGTCTGTATTATCAGTGGGGAAGAAAGGACCCTTCTATGGGACCACCAGATGCATATTACCGTCCTCAAAGTACCGCTACAATGCCATATTATGACTATTATGGAATGGAGTGGACCTTTGCCGGTGTGGTAACGATGGACCGTCCGGGAATTCGTGCCGGTGTGGAAAATCCGATGTATCTCATCCTTCCGACTGACTTCTCGATGACAACTTATCAGTATGACTGGATGTATACCAATGTGGATAACCTGTGGGGTGACTATAGGGAGAAGACCATCTACGATCCTTGTCCATTCGATTACATGGTTCCTCAGGATGAGATTTCCACATTGTTTGCATCATTGTCGTCGACATATATGGATGATATGGGAATGGCCGTAGATGGTGTTGTGGATAATACTCAGGCATTCCGTTCCTTCTTCCCGTTTGCAGGCTATAAGGGTGTGGATAAGGGTATGTCATCACTCAGCAGCGCCTGGAGATATGTTGGTGCAAAGGGTGATTATATGTCCGCTAAGATAGAGCAGAACGGCCACCGTTCGCGCACATATATTTCCGATGCATATAGCTGGACAGAATATGGTGCTGATGCTGATAATGATGGTGATGGTGATGCCAGCCGTACATATAACTCTCGAATCAATGCTGATGATATGGCAAACCGTCGAACTGCCGCTTCTGTGCGTTGTGTGAAGATGAATTATGGCTTGGAGTCATCCTTGTCTGCCAGCTTTGTGGGAGATAAGAAATATGCTTTTGTCGGAGATGGAAAGATCAACTTTACATACAGCGTGACAGCTGTGGGAGATAATGCTCTTGTCGAGGATGCTTATATCGATCTTGACGGTAATGCGCTGACAGATGGAAGCGGTGTGATTTCTGGTACTCCGGCAGTGTTTGTCAGCGGAACCAAAACATATGCTGTTCCTGCTTCTGTAGGGAATGGTATGGCTCGTTACAGATTGGTCGCTACTTCTTCGGATGATGTGGTCTCTCGTATCGGTTATACTCTCAGATTGTTTGATATCTCAGATCTGAGAATTGACGGAG
>JAEIGA010010337.1_pt1 | contig 14144 bp, 17 predicted proteins | sample 9270691 | NCBI WGS metagenome assembly JAEIGA01 (sample SAMN17057246, study PRJNA624740) | gut metagenome | biome: biome; isolation source: fecal sample | host: Bos grunniens | place: China: Xizang | collected 2019 | reverse complement strand
GGTCATTTTTTTTTCTTCCGTCAACTTGCACAACATCTCCCAGAAATCTTTGTGCACATTGTCAATTGAGCGGATCCGAAAATTGTGGTATGATGTAATCAACCCGGAAGGACCGGGGGGAAATTGAATGGAGGTATGGTATGTCATATGTTGGAAGTTATAAAAATGCTAACTTATTTGTTTGTGATGTAATAGGACCGGAAGGAGAGAGGGGCATTAGGTATAGTAAAAATTCATTAGGGAAGTTCAAAGACTATATGATATGGCATTTACGTTCATTCGAGTGCGATCCGACTATTGGGGGGATATACGAAGCACTCATGGACGAGGTGCCACAAGCAGAGCTGCACGAAATACTGATTGATTATAAGGAGGGTAAAATATGAGTATTGTATCAGAATATGAAGAACTCTTAAAAACTGCTCATAGAATTTATGGGCAGTATAAAAGGATGGCAGGCTTCGAGGCCTATTACTCCAACATCTTTAAAAGAGGCATAAAAAGCTTTGAAAGCTTGACAAACTATAAACGGCCTAAGCGTATAACGCGCGGGAGTGTATCGAACCTCAAAAAACACATGCATGAGATGGAAAGGCTCCATGATCTATACGACATAAGAAAAGAGCGTATACAAAAAGACCAGGAATGGAAAAATGCCCTTTGGGGCCTTTATAACACTATAGAGGAGAAAAACCAACAGGCGCAGGCAGCGTGCGACACTGCAAGAAATGCATGGGTTGCAGCTTTTGCAGAAAAGGGGCTTGAAAGAGAAATCAACGCAATTTATGACTGCTTTGAATATGCACAAAAAACAAATCAGAGAAAATTTGACGCACTACTAAAAATAGATAAAGACCAGTGGGTAAAAACAATTGACGAGTATATAGAAAGCATAGAAAACTTCATGCGAAAAAATGGCCGCCGTATCGAACGTTTTGCTTACGCGGTTATTGATACGAAAAGTGGCGGCTTTAATACCAACAAAAACGGCACGCGAAAACAGGGGGCATTCTTTAAGCCAGGTCCACAGCAGCAAGTTGGGCAGGATAGGTTTTTGGAATTTTGCAAAAAATTATGTGAGGCACTTTGGATACCTCAATATGCCGTAATTTTAGCAAAGGACGCCGCCTTTATATAAGGGGTAACATATGAAAGTCTGCTACATATATACAGAAGAAGAAGATAATATATACCGGATAGAAAAGGAAAATAAAAAAAGTGAAGTAAACTTTGAAGACTTCCCAGGGGCTTTAATGCGACTTATAGAGGCGGGATATACTGTATATATGTGGAATGCGGGGCTTTTCCTCCACGACATAATAGTGCTGTTAAAAAAAGAAGGATATACACCCGTAAGACCGGACGCGAAAATAAAAGAGATGGCAGCCAAAACTTACCGCCCGCTTATCACGGGGGATTTTGACCTTATAAAGTGCGATATAAGAGTAACTAAGAAGAAAACAGCGCATATCATAAATGCGGACCGCATAACGCAAGCACACGATACGGACTTAATAAAGGAAGTACAGAGATACGGAAGCGCAAAACGCCCGCAAACTACAATGCCTAGTATATGTATGTATGCGTGGCAGAGATGGGGAAAGAATACGCCTTTTACCGTGAAGCAGACGCTCCCGGACGCAAAAAAAATGCATTTAGACGGCGAAAATGTTACAGTAGAAGAATACTGCAGGAAAGCTTATCACGGCGGATATGTAAGAAATAAAGCGGGCTTTGCAGCCAAAAAAGAAGACGTATACGTATACGACTACAATAAACTCTATGCGTCTATAATGCATGATATGCCCCTCCCTGTCGGTATCCCTACAGAGTGCCAGGGAGAGCCGGACGAGCTCATAAAAGAAATGACAGGGGCGGGAAAAATCTACTACTATATACACTTAAAAACAAAATTGAGGATAAAGAAGGGCGGCGTAAAGTGTATAAAGTTAAGATATGATGACCCGCAGAGATTGACCAGGGAGCGCGACTTTTTAACAACGTCTGAAACTATACAATATGATAGAAGGACTTTTAAGCCATACAAGGGGGAAGACACACAACTCGACTTATATCTTACCTGTACAGATCACGAGCTTTTACTTGAAAATTATAATCTTTTTGATACTGAATATATCAGCTATGTGTGGTTTGTAACTGATAAGGATAACTCGCTTTTTAAATCTTATGTAGAGTACTTTTTTAAGATGGCTACGGAAAGCGAAGGAGTAAAAAAACAAACCGGAAAAAATTTTAATAACTTCCTGTCCGGATCTCTTGCTAAAAGTCAAATATACGAAAATACGATAATATCATATGAAAATAACAGTGATGATGATGACCCGATTATAAAAGAATTGGTAGGGGATAGAGAGTACTACACAACTACAGAAGAAACAGAGAGCAGCGCAGCTTCTTATATATATGTAGGAGCAGCAATAACGGCATACGGGCGCAAAAAGATATTAGGCCTCGCTAAAAACAATTATAAAAAATGGGAGTATACAGACACCGACAGTGTACACTTTGACGGCACCCAGGATGGGCTAGACATAGGGGACGGATTGGGACAACTTAAAGTGGAACACCACTTTGACAAAGTCTGGTACTACTCAAAAAAGCGATATATAGGAATAGAGCATGACACACAAAAGATAGATGGCGCTTTCTCCGGACTATGTCAAGTAGATAAAGACGACTTATATAATGTACTGCAAAAGCTGTATGACGGCTGGAAGGATAACCCGGAGTGGGCGACGATTTATTGCGACTATAAAAACAGCAATGATATGTATATAGGAAAAGAAAAAGAACCGGTAGATATGAGATGGTATAAGTGGATACTCGACGAGTGCGAAGAGTGGTTTGGCGGCGTCTTTCAGTACGATTTTTGTAAAATCATGGAAAATCTACCGTATGCAAAAATTAAAGTATCACAAAGGTATACAGAAAATTTCAAAATTAACAGAGAATATAAAAAAATTGATATAAAAGATATTGACGGTTTTATATAAATGTTGTAAAATAATCATATGTGGATGACGTTTTTATAAGTTACTACTAATCACTCCATGGCGATTTACTTATATGCTAGTCATCATTTTTTTAAAAAAAGGAGCTAAAATGGATATTGTACAAGTCATAACACAATTAGGCTTCCCTGCAGGCATAGCCCTTTTGGCTATGGTGATAGTGTATAAGCATGAGGAATTCCTACAGACAACGCTAAAAGATATGATAAAAGAAAACACCAGGGCCCTAGAAGAGCTTAAAGTAGCTATATCGAAAATCACGAAAGGAGGAGGCCATGAAGGCGGTACAGGAGAAGATTAACGAGATACAGGCAGAAATTTTAAAAATTTATGAGACATACGAAACCGGCGGTATCGGTAAGATTGAAGCAAAAAATAAAATCCTGTCGCTTGTAGGACAGTGGAACACATTGGAAAAAGTCTTAAAATAAGGGGGTATCACTATGATGGGTTTTGACGGTTTTAAGGACCGCTTTAATAAAGTGATAGAAAACGGCGACGACTTGACCGCTGCCAAAGAGCTTTTGTCTGATATGGAGACAGAATATAGAGAAGCAGAAGAAGCACTTAGTAAGGTAGACGAGCAGGAAGCGAAGATTAGAGATCTGCAGGATACTAACATGAAACTTTACCTTGCACAAACGGCGGAGCCGGAAGACGAGCCGGAAGAGGAAGAAAAAGAAAAAACTTTTGAAGAAATACTTTTTGAAGCAGATAGCGAAGAAGAGGAGGAATAAGAGATGGGAGCAAAGAAAACATTGATTAAGACGGCTGCAGTGCGTAAAGTCACAAATATGCAGTTTCTGAAAAAGATTAGCGAGATTGCGCCAGAGTACAGCAAACTCATGTCGCAGTTTGGCGACAAGGTTTTTACAGAGGCAGGATACCAGGCAATGAAGCAGCTGCCCGCAACAGGCAACGGAAGCAACGAAAGCCGCTTTTTCAATATCGGCCTTTTGGTTGGTCTGCAGTATGTAGACTTTGTAAGCGGTAAAGACGTACTTGAAAAGTACGGGATCCTTGAACGCTTTAATATGGATTTAGGATCCTATATGCAGCGAAACCAGGTGGCACGCATCCATAACGTGAACCCTGGATGGCTTGGTAGCGACGGTAATGGCCTTAAAGACGGAGATCACTTTAGCCCCTTTATTACACGTAAACCCCGTATCATGCAGCAGTACTACGGGCTGAATAGCAACTACCAGAACTACTTCAGCTGGCAGGATTTTGACCTTAAGCGCGGTTGGCTTGATCCTAACGGCATCGGCGATATTTTGGCGCAGGTTTATAATATGGTAGCGTTGGACAGGAAGGAATGGGAATTTGCACTGTTCTTTAAAGTATTCAGTGGAGCCCTTAACTCTTCCGAATATCCCCTCCAGGAAACACAGCAGCTTGTACTGTCATCGTGGACAGACGCAGCACCCACAGACGCAGAGCTTAACGACCTTGTTATCAACGTCAAAAACGTATGCGAAGCACTCGATACCGTACCGGCAACAGCAGCTTTTAACGCAATGCAGTACCCCAACGACGCAAGCGTGGGAGATCACGTTTTACTTGTACGCCAGGGTATTAAAGCACGCTTCGAAAAAGTCTTTGGATATGCTTTTAACGAGGAGCGCCTGCAGTTCCCTGTTGAGGTACACGCGGTGCCTAACTTCGGCGGCGTTAAGTACTACACAGCCGAGACAGTAGACGACGCAGAAGTAAGAACTTACCTGCAGCCGGTATACAAAGAAGGCGGCATCACCGTTGGCTATATCGACGAGAACGTGACAGTTAACGGCTACGCTTTTTGGGACAGCGCAAACAGCCGCTGGCTTGTAAACGTGACAAGCGGTTCGACTACAGCAGATACTACTATAGTAGGCATAGACGACGCACTGCAGGAAGATCCCAACGAGGATGTCATCGCAGTGCTTGCACAGCGCGGCGTAATCTTTGAGCTGATCCAAAACCCTATGACGGTAGAACCCATCTACAACCCTCGTACGATGGAGAACTTCCCCTACTTTAATCAGCCTGACAACGGCATAAACTACAACCACGGAAGAAACCTTGTAACATTCAGCAAGCCTAGCGCATGATGACACGGCGGGCGGGGTAACCCCCTACCCGCCTTTTTTTAAAAGGTGATTTAATATGTATAGTGTGAGATTATACTATAACACGGGCTTTAATAGCATAAATATCCCGGATACGGACGGGCTTTTAAATGGTGGAGCTTTTGCTTCTGCTTCTTTTCCGTCACTTGACATTTTGCAGAACACGAATTTGACAAGTATAAGAATTAAAGCTACATTTAACCAGGTAAAGGACGCCGATTTTTGCTGTATTTTTACGCCAGGAAGCACAGAAAATACGGGCGCATTTTATTATTTTATAGACGGTGTAACAATGCGAAGCGTTGACGTTGCGGAATTATCACTCGTACCGGACTATATCACGAGCGCGGGCGGAGCTATATCACTTAACTACACCGACGGAATAGCACGCCGCGCACACGTCACAGATGATACATACGGAAAATGGAACCTAGAAGACGACTACTTGACGCCAAGCGAGCCGCTACAGCTTGAAACCGAAATGATAAGCTTTTCGGCGGGCGGCACGTCCGACGTGGTGGAAAGTTCAATTGACGTTTTGGCGATGGCTGGACTTACTGTCGCATGGAATTACGAGGACGCAGCAGCAAGCGAAGGAGTAGCAGTCCCAAGATCGGTGGCCAACTTCAAAACGACAGGATACCAGCTTGATGGAAACGCCGGCGGAGACACAAGAACAACGCTTTTTATCATCGGAGACAATGTTAAAAGCGGCATAGAGCAGTGTAGGGCACTAGGCATAGAACGGGTAATCCTAAACACCGCATATATCCCTAAAGCCCTTGTAACGATGACGACGGAAGAGGAAAAAATAGAAGAGCAGCAAACAATCCCTGCGTCCGTAGTAGTAACGAGAGGCGGCCAGGCTGTAACTAACTTTATCGGAGGAAAGCTGCAGACTGGAACACTCACAGCAGACGCGGTAGTGACAGCTACAGGAAACTTTGTAGAAAATCAGACCGGTTTTGCTTATGAGTATAATTCAGCCGTGAAAAATAAACGCGTGTTATATGGTGGCTTAAACCGTGTCGGAATACTTACGACAAGCGGGGACAAGCTGGAAAGCCGTCCGGAAGATATAAGAGATGGCGGGACAAATGTAATCATAAAAAGTGTCGGTGACCCTCACACGAACGGCTGCGCATATCATCGCTTTAAGGCGATGAATGGCGATAGCTCCAATATCGGCTTTTTTAAAAACGCCGTGAAGGGCTTACAGTGGAAGCAGATACCGCTTATATACACACAAAAAAGCGGAAGCGCATTGGATAGAATAAACTTTGAAAACAGCCGCGAAGTGACGGATTTCGAATATCAAAGCAGCACATCCGGCATTATATACGGCGGAAAAGGTATAACAGACGTAGACGTAACGACAGGACAGGCGACGCCACACAGGGGGGCACTTTTTGGAGGTAATCAGGATATAGGACTTTTAGGACGTTTAGGAGCTGCGGCAAGCAATTTGCTTCTAGGTCCTGTCATGAACCCCGTACAAAAATATGCAATGCAGAGACGACAGGAACTGCAGAACTTTGCAATAGGGCAGAGCTGCACCTCTCCCGACATACAGTTTGCATATGATGGCGAGGCCTTCCGAGATTTTTATGGCGAGTGCGTCATCGTGTATAGATATAGACCCACAGCGGCGGACCTTGCAAGGCTTGACAAGATATTAACAATGTACGGATACAGGGTCAATGTGCCGATAAGTACGGGCCTTTTTACAGGCCGCGACTATTTTAACTACGTTGAAGCCAGCGTCACTGTATCGGGCAACAACAACGGGAATTTGCCGCGTTGGTGGTGTGAGGGTATAAGCCAGCAGATGGCAGCGGGCGTGAGAGTATGGCACGTAAAACCGGACCCTAGCTACTATAATAATAATCCTATAACATAGGAGGGTTTAGATATGATTGGTACATGGTATAGTGATATGTTCGGTATATATACCGGCGGCGGGATGATAGGCAAGACTAACCGTAAATATATGGCGAAGTTTAAAAACGATTTAGTTTTTCAAAATACCTTTATGCGGCTTTGCGGCGATTTTATGGACGCTGTAGAAATAGACGGACTGCCGGACACAGCAGACGAAAGGACAGTAAAGCAGAGCCTTATATGGTATCGGGGCGTTGAATTTTTCGAAAAGGGCGGCAGCATATTAACGCTGCCAGGAGCCCCAGACGGTGGCGGAATGAATATTTACCGTAATTTTAACAGCTTTTGGGTCTACTCTGGAAATGGGCTACTGTCCGAAAAAGTCACTACATACATACACGGAAGCGATGAAGACGCCTTTTTGAAAAAAGGCATTGGCGGAATTTTAAGGGAAAAGCCAAAAGGTGTCTTTGTATGGGATAATGAAATGCGCTGGCCTTTGCTTTACGTCATCATCTATTTGGCCCAGTGTATCGCAGATACAATGAGAACACTTGACGTATGCCGGGTCAACATTAAAAATCCATACATCATCACAGCCGAAGAGTCAATCGTTAACAGCGTAAAAGAGTACTTTAATAAGAGAGATAATAACGAGGAGTTTATTATCACTTCCGGAATTTTCCCCGCTGATAAGATACAGCTTTTGCCGCTTGCGACTAACTCCGATAACCTGCAGGCTTGTACTGCCCTTATAGAGTGGTACGAAGCAAAAGCCCGGGAGCTTTGCGGAATAGACAATAACAGCCAGATCGACAAGAAGGGCGAAAATCTCATAAGTGACGAAGTGAGCATAAATGATATGTACACGCAGATGCAGGTAGATCGCAGAGTAGAGTGTATACAAAAAGGGCTTGACGACGTCAACAAACTTTTTGGCACAAATATCACGGTACGGGCACGGTATAAAGGGAAAAAGGAGGAGTTAGAAGATGAAGCTAAAGACCTTTTATCAGATGAGGACGGAAACGGAAGTGTACCCGGCAACGGTGCCACTGACGGACGCGGAGATAGAGACAATTAATTCATGGTTTGACAGTAGATATGTATGCAGCAATAAAAACTTTGTCCGCTTCTTCGGCCGTGTACTCGTAAACGACTACAAGAGATACAGAGAGCTTTTAAGGATTGAGCCTGGTATCTCGCAGTTCGATTGGCTTGTACAACAGTACAGCGAAAGCCAGACGCAGGAGACACACACAGACGAGACAACGACGAGCGGGACGACAAGCCAGAGCACAAGCGGGGAGACTTCCGGGACAAGCACAGCAAGTACGACAACGCACGAAGAGGGCGAGACAAGCGGGACAACGAGCCAGACAGTGACGGGCACAAGCGAGCAGGACGGCACAACGACGGTACAGGAAAACACAGAGACAACAAGCGAGAACACCACGGGCCACAGCGTGACGCTTGACAGGACCGAAAACCAGGCGAGCGGGTCCGATACGACACATAGCGAAACTGACGACACCGGAGACACAAAAGGACTTACAAAAGATAGCCCTATGTCTATAAGCTACGCGGGGCAAACATCTATACCCGCGCTCAATTGGGAGTATCCGAGCGGGCAGACAGAGCAGGTTAACTCTGATACAAGCGAGACCGACGGAAGCACGACGTACGGAAGAAAAGACGTCACAACACATACTTACACTGCAGAGGACACAAGCGAAGGCGGAGGCACAGGAGAGCGCACAAGCACTACCACGACAGGGACAGAAGGAAGCACAAGCCAGAGCACAAGCGGAAGCACAAGCGGCACGTCCGAGACAGACGGGACAGTAACGACAACCACGACAAACGGAACAGAGACAGAGGGCAGCACTTCCGGAACGACAAGCGGGACTTCTGAAAGCGAGCGAGAGGGACTTATAAGGAGTATATCGACCGGGCGCAGCGTAGATACGGCAACGCTGTTAAGACAGGCACGGGAATACATACAAAATACGTCCGCTATGATGTGGCTTATAAAGGAGTTAGAACCGTGCTTTTTCGCTTTTTATGACGAGGACGAAGAGGAGGTATATATATGAGTTCTATAAATCCGCAGGGGTATAAATATGGCGTGAGCCCTGTTAACGATAATCCCTTCTGGGATGAGGAAACTCCAGGGGCAGACGCTACGATAACAGCAACGGCGACCGTTGACGACCAGGTAGGAACCCCCCGTGTGTCGGTGGAAAAGACACAAACTGATAATGATATCAATTTTGCCTTTTCCTTCCATAATCTGAAGGGAGAGCCAGGTGAGGACGGAGCGACAGGAGCAACCGGGCCCCAGGGGCCCCAGGGTATACAAGGAGAGACAGGCCCGCAGGGAGAGACAGGCCCCCAGGGGCCCCAGGGAGAGACGGGACCACAGGGACCACAGGGGCCCCAGGGCGTACCGGGGGAAGCCGTTATACCAGAGATGACGGCAACGGCAAGCGTTGACGCTACAACCGGCACACCCTCTGTATCAGTCGCAACCACGCCGACAAGCACAGGAGCATCCTTTGCCTTTGCTTTTAGTGGTCTTAAAGGAGATACCGGAGCCACAGGCCCCCAGGGGCCCCAGGGAGTACAGGGCGAGACGGGGCCGCAGGGCATACAGGGCATACAGGGCATACAGGGAGAGACAGGACCACAAGGAGAAACAGGCCCACAAGGAGAGACAGGACCACAAGGAGAAACAGGCCCGCAAGGTCCCCAGGGTATACAGGGAATACAGGGAGAGACCGGGGCCCAGGGTCCCCAGGGAGCAACAGGCCCCGCAGGCCCAGGAGTTCCGACAGGCGGAACGGCAGGACAGGTACTGACCAAGATCGACGGGACGGACTACAACACCGAGTGGACGACACCAACCGCAAGCGGTGGCACTACATATGCTCAAATCATCAGTATGGATGGAGCAAACGTTAATACGTCATCAGGATTAGAGCTTGACGGAAGGGAATGGATACTTACAAGTATAGGATATGCGCTAAACAAGCTCAATACGGAAATAAGAAATATATTAGGCAGTTCGCCAGATTATAGTAAGATCATAAGTATAAGCGACCTTACCTTTTTCCTAAACGGAAATGATAGTATATATGGCAATAATGCCTGCAGGATAGAGCAGTTCGTATCGATAAACAGCGGCACATCAGACACAAGCGTAATTGTTCCGATAGGGGCGCAAAAGATCACTATAGGGTTTAGAAAAAAGACTACGTCGATAAATACCTTTGGAAATTTTTTAGATCATTTTTCTGCTTACATCAAGGAAGGACTTTACGCACATGTTCCGGGATATCCTATATGTCCAGTAAAAAATGGAAGAATAAATCTCACGGGCAGTAATTTGACGAGTGCAACCATATATGTTTTATATGATTGTATTTTCCTTCCTGCAAATACAGACGCAGTTGCTGGAATAGCTCCTACTGTCACAAGCAAAAGATTTAATATAAGTAGGTATATGGGCACGTCATCAATAACCACTATGACAGCAAGAGGAATACACATAGAAGGACCAATTGGAATGGTATATGAGGTGTAATCATGATTAAGATACCAGCGAAGCCGATTTCTTATTCATCGGCAAAAAGAGACAAAAGGGACGTTAAGTACATAGTCATCCACTACACAGGAGTAAAAGGAGACACCGCCAGGAACGAGGGCATATATTTTGCAAGCGGTAACACGCGGCAGGCGGGCGCACACTTTTTTATCGACCGCAAAGGGGAAATTGTAAAAAGCGTAAATTTAAACCGGACCGCATGGAGTGTGGGGGGTGATAAATACCCCTCATGCGCCAAAACCGGCGGGGGAAAATATTACAAAATTGTTACAAATTATGACTCCGTATCGATAGAGCTATGCGACATAGTCGACAAATATCCGTCGGAAAAGCAGATACAGGCGGTTAAAAAATGTATAAAATACATACGCAAATATTGTAAGAATGCCAAAACGATTGTAAGACATTTTGACGTAAACGGGAAAGCATGCCCGGCAAGTATGACGGACAGTAAGACGTGGAATAAGTTTTTGGGAGATATAAAATGTTGAGGGGGCATGCAATAGGCGGAAGCCGGAGGCTCAATGGGCACTGGCAGAGCGGAAAAGAAAGCTATAGGTGGGTATGGCGGGGAAAAAGGGAGACGTACGGACAAGACACGACGCCACGAAACGTCGTAGTTTTTAGCAGTGGTATCATTTTTCTGAAAAACGCCCCCATCCCCGCCGGGCTTGTTAGCGTATTGTCGCAGCAGACAACAGATTATACATCCTGTACATGGGCAAAAGTTAAAGTAGAAGCCGATTATATCACCGACTTCATTGCATATAAATCATCCATGACGCAAGAGCCTTCAGAGGTATACGGTAGACAAGTCATTACTCCACATCCGCTATCATACTACACCGGAGAGACTATAAATTTATCCACACCAAACAGCGACGACTGGATGGACTTTGGGGCAGGATATATTGATATCATGCCGATATCCAAAAAAGAAAGTACGGTGGTATATGACAGTGTAAATGATTTCTACCATTTAGGCGGTACGTTGGTTTTTTACGTCCCACTAAATCAGTATTATCACAGCAACGGAAGCCAGGTTTTAGACTATGCGTTTTTAAACCACATAAACGAGATACAGGGCGGTAACACGCCGCAGGATGAGGACTACAACATCAAGATCAGTGTTAAGTTAACCAATTGGACGACAGTATATAAGGACGGTTATTGGGTATGATAGACAGAGAAAGATTAGAACAGGAAAAGAAGAAGCTTGATAGAAGCTACCTTTTTAAGTATATAGATATTTTTGCAGAACGTCCGGGGCATGATATCGGCTTTTATAACCCTCGTAAACTCCTTACGTTTAACCGCCCTTTTTCCTTTGTGACGGGCGGAAGAAAGCGGGGGAAAAGTACCGCAATGGCGGGGCTTTTCCTTATCGATTTTCTTATGACGGGTAATAGCTTTGGATATATAAGAAGAGACGACACAGAGCTTAAAAAGAGTTATGAAAAATTCTTTTCTGACGCTATAAACATTATAAACGAAAAAGAGAGCATTCCTTTTACTATATATGATTTTTATGCCAGGGGCGGAGATTACTATATAGACGCAGCAGGAGCGCCTAAAACGCGTTGCGGCTTTTATCTTCCATTAAAAGCAGCACAGGATTATAAAGGCGCTGTACCTGATAATCCTGTATATAACATTGACTACGACGAGTTTATGGCGGAGGAAAGCACAGGCTATTTAGGCAGCAAAGATACGCCGGAGACGGAATATAATAAAATTATGTCCATATACAGCACATATAACCGGTGCCGGGGCCATTTACTATGGAACAGGTTAAGGATGTTTTTTACCGGTAATCTGGCTGATGCATATAACCCTATTTTTTTAAAGTTTAACATTTCCGACTACTACGACGAAAAAGCAAGCTTTATAAGGCCAAAGGGTAAGATGTGGGTAGTGGAGCAAGTAGAACCGCTGCCGGAAGACGACGACGAAATGCTGCTTGATTTTTCCTACCAGGTAGCAGACGAGCAGCAGAGAACATATATGTTTGGAAAGGGCGGCCGCGTTGATGGCGTTGATTATATAAGACCGCTTCCGGACAATGCGCAGTATATATGCACGCTGTCTTTTAAAAAGAAACAATTTGGCGTATACCGTGACGCTTCAACGTATAACTACTATATAGGTAAGTGTAAAGATATCGGGATGCGCCCTATAGCATTAGATAACGACAGCCACAGGGACGATGATTTAATGCTTGTTACAAAGTGGCGTGACTTCCCTATTATGCAAGTTTTACTTGACAAATACCGCAAAAATCAGCTATACTTTACTGATAGCGTTAAGAAGCGCATTTTCTTGATTTACTTTAAGTTAATGCCAGATCATTAATGTGTGTGGTACGTGGTTGTAAGTGCTCCAAACTGCGTTTTTGTACCTGATAAGGATGCGGGGATCACCGTCGAAGGGCGCCCGCCAGGGAAAGGGATTAGTGGCCTGATAACCGACCAGGAGTAACAATGCCACGATATTACAAACCCCCGTTACGTCGTCGAAAGATTACGTAGCGGGGGATATTTTATGTTATCGTTCTCTTAAGTTTTTTATCATCTGCTTTATCGAGTTAAGTCTTACATTAACGGGCGGATAATCGCCGTAGCGTTCGTTTATAAGGTATTCCAGGCAGTCCAGAGCATCCTCAAAGCCTATGCCATAAGCTATTATCTCGTTTACGGTTAGGTCTTTTTCTACCCTTTTAAAACCGCCGTATTGTCCTTTTACAAAGTCAAATTTCATATTTTATATCCTCCTCTTCTTCTTTTAAAGTTCCCCCGTGTGATTCTATTACGTGTTCCATATAAGGACGAACCGCTATATATACATCAGCACTTACAAACCTTTTAAGCAGGTTGTCTAATGCTTTTATACCTATGCGTATACCTTTATTGTAAAATTCATCGGACACTGTAACCTCTCTCTGTCCTACCACGTGTCCTACATATATATATCCATCTCTAAAACCATCCTCATAAGATTTCATTATTTGTATTTCTTTTTTTTCTGCCATAATTTTGCTTCTTTCCTTTATGTAATCTATAAGTTGATCTTTTGTCATTTGTCCGAAAATGTCTATATTTTCCTGTTCCTCCTCCTTGCAACCGTTGATTTCCGCGCAGAATGAGTTGCAAGTATTAGTTTTAGGGCAATCTTCATTTGAGTACTTCATATTTAAACCTCCTTTTTCATTCTCGAAATTTCTATTATAATTTTTGTCTTATAATTTTTATCTTCCCATTCATAACTTTGTCTGTTTGTATATCCGTCTTCTACAAATTTTTCACAGTTCATAAATTCGACAACTTTTTCATTTACAAAATTATCGATATGTTCTCTAGTACTATTCATTTTCATTACCATACCTCCATTCAATTTCCCCCCGGTCCTTCCGGGTTGATTACATCATACCACAATTTTCGGATCCGCTCAATTGACAATGTGCACAAAGATTTCTGGGAGATGTTGTGCAAGTTGACGGAAGAAAAAAAAATGACC